>Ga0315287_10006000_pt1 | contig 12032 bp, 9 predicted proteins | sample YL17G11_0_MG_FD_205037 | JGI IMG/M metagenome (GOLD analysis project Ga0315287, IMG submission 205037) | Sediment microbial communities from Yellowstone Lake, YNP, Wyoming, USA - YL17G11_0 | ecosystem: Environmental > Aquatic > Freshwater > Lake > Sediment | place: USA: Wyoming | collected...
CTCGGACCTGAACCAGATTCCGGCCCAGCTCGTCGAGCGCGTCGAGGTGCTCACAGGCGGCGCCTCGTCGGTCTACGGCGCAGACGCCGTGGCTGGTGTCGTCAACTTCGTGTTGAACGACCGCTTCGAGGGCGTCAAGGCGACCGCGAGCTACGGCATGTATGTGCACAATCAGAACAACCCCGACGATGTGCAGGGTGTGCTGCGTGACTTCAATGAAGCGAACGACCAGAACTTCCTCGCCGCGCCGCGCAACGCCTACGAGGGCGCCACGCAGGATTACTCGGTCATGTTCGGGTTCAACACCGAAGACGGCAAGGGCAACCTGACTTCCTACGTCACCTATCGCAAGGTCGAAGGTGTGCTGCAGTCGCAGTACGATTACAGCGCCGCGACGCTGGGTTCAGGTTACCTGGGCAGTTCCTCCGATACTGGTGGCCGCTTCACCGTGTCCGGCTCCTCAACCAGCAACCCGGGCCGCTATCGCCTGGTCAATGAGGTCGGCCGCAACCTGCCGGGCAGGTCCGGGGGTGGCAGCAAGGGTTTCGTTGTCGACCCGGACACTGGCGATTTCAACGTGGCCACGTTCGGGGACTCGTTCCGCTACAACTTCGGTCCAACGAATTACTACATGCGCCCAAACGACCGCTACACGGCGGGTGCATTCGGCCACTACGAGTTCAGTGAGCACGCCGACGTATTCACCCAGGTGCAGTACGTCAACGACCACACCAATGCGCAGATCGCCCCGTCAGGGTCGTTCTACGGCTCGGTGATTGCCAGCATGAGCTGCAGCAACCCGTTCTTCACCGACTCGATGCGGGATCAATGGTGTGCCACCGGGGATATTGCCCCGACCCTCCCGGATCCTGACGACGACGAAGCAACAATACCGAACCCGGACTACGATCCGACCTTCAACCCGGACAAGAACATCAACCTGCTGGTCGGTCGCCGAAACGTCGAAGGTAGACCCCGCGTGGATGACATCACGCACACTGCGTTCAGCTACGTGCTGGGCGCCAAGGGCGCGATCAACGACGCCTGGGACTACGAGACCTATGGCCAGATCGGCATCACCGAGCTGTCGGAGGTCTACCGCAACGACGTGTCGATCTCGCGCATCAGGAACGCCCTGGACGTGGTGCCGGACGCTGATGGCAATCCGGCCTGCCGCTCCGTCGTGCAAGGCTATGATGCCAGCTGCGTCCCGTGGAACATCTGGCAGCAGGGTGGGGTCAACCAGCAGTCCCTCGACTACATCCAGATTCCGCTGGTGTCTACGGGTAAGGTCACGCAATACGTCGTGAATGCCAACTTCACGGGCGACCTTGGCCAGTACGGTGTCCAGATGCCGACCGCCAAGGACAGCATGCGAACCAATGTCGGTGTCGAGTACCGTAGCGTGAAGTCGGAATTCAATCCGGACGCGAACTACATCTCGGGGGACGCTTCGGGCCAGGGCTCGCCGACGCTGCCGACCGCCGGCACGATCAGTGCGACGGAAGCCTTCGCGGAAATACGCCTGCCGTTGATCGACGACATGGCGTTCGCCAGTTCGCTGGCAGTCGAGGCCGGTTATCGGTATTCGGACTACAACCTCGGTTTCTCCACGGACACCTACAAGTTCGGTCTCGAATGGTCCCCGGTGCAGTCTGTGCGCTTCCGCGGCAGCTATGCGCGTGCCGTGCGTGCCCCGAACGCATTTGAACTGTTCAACCCGGTCCATGTCGGTATCAACGGTGCGAGCGACAACTGCGCCGGAACCAGTCTTTCCCCGGCCTCTCAGGCGGCGTGGGAAGCCAGGTGCCTGCAGCAGGGCTTGACTGCCGACTACTTCAACACGATCGACCCGAACCCGGCCGCTCAGTACAACGGCGAGATCGGTGGCAACCCGGAACTGGCGCCCGAATCCGCGACAACCGTGTCGTTCGGTATCGGCTGGATGCCAGAGTTCCTTCGCGGCTTCAGGGTTCAGGTTGACTACTTCGACATCGAAATCGATGACGTCATACGGCGTGTCGGCCAGGACACGACGCTGAACCTCTGCGCCAGCCAGAACGTGTTCTGCGATCGCATTAATCGTGACATCAACGGTTCGCTCTGGGTGTCGCCGCTGGGCTTTGTCGAGGACCCGCTGGACAACAACGGCTCCTTGCGCACGAAGGGCGTGGACGTCGAACTGACCTACGGATTCGACATCGGGTCCGCCGGCGGCCTCAACCTGCAACTCGTCGGCACCTATGTTGACTCGTACGAGGTGCTGCCGCTTCAGTCATTGCCGGAAACGGAGTACGACTGCAAGGGTCTCTTCGGCAACACCTGCGGCACGCCGACCTACGAATGGCGTCACACGTTCAACGCCACCTGGAACACCCCGTGGCTCGGCGCAAGCCTGACGGCGACGTGGCGCTATTTCGACAGTGTCATGGTCGACGCTCTCGACAGCAATCCGAACCTGAACCAAGGCAGCGTGTGCACGCCTGGGTTCGACCCTGACGTGTTTTGTGTCTCCAACACGGACGCCGAGCTCGCTGCGCATAGCATCTTCGACCTGACCGCGGCTATGGACGTGATGGAGAACGTCAATGTCCGCATGGGTATCAATAACGTGCTGGACGAGGACCCGCCCCTCATTGGCCAGTCCAATCTGAGTGGTGGTAACGGCAACACCTATCCGCAGTTCTACGATGCCCTCGGTCGCTACATATTCGCGACGGTCTCCGTTCAGTTCTGATTCCAACGTTCAGTGTGTCACTTGGCGGCGGGCCGTAAGGCCCGCCGCCTTCTTTTTGGGGCCACCATACGTTGTCACGCGGGCTGGGGTGGTTCATGACCCGACTTGGGGAAAGCGAAACCGTTGTCCTGGGGACGATTCACCAGGCCGCAGCCAGCGGCGACCTGCCTAATGCCATGAGCCTCGCGGAAAAGGCCTTGGCCGATGGGCTGCAGCATCCGCTCGTCCTAAACCTGGCGGCGGCCGCTCGTGAGCAGGCAGGCGAGTTCGACCAGGCGCTCGTACTGTTGCGACAGGCCGTGGCCATGTCGCCCGGCGATACCGGCTCGCACGTGGCGCTCGGCCTGTGCCTGCAGCGGATGGACGGGCTCCCGGAAGCCCTTGAATGTTTCGACACGGTGGTGCGACTTGCGCCGGAATCGCCGTTCGGTCACGTAAATCGCGGCCGGGTGCTGCAGATCTCGGGCCGCTTCGCCGAGGCCGTCGCGAGCTATGATCGATGCCTGTCGGTCAGTCCGCAGCACCCGATCGCCCTCGCCGGCAAGGCGCGTATAGCCAGCTTTCTCGGCGCGTTTGACGAGGCACGCCGCCTTGGAGAAAGCGCGGTCGCGCTCGCTCCGGGCTGGCCGGATGCGGTACTCGCAGCCGCGACTGCGCAGATGTCCCAGGGCGAGCTGGTGGCTGCAGAGCGTCGCCTGTGCGAGTTCCTCGCGCGAGGCCAGCTTGATCCAGCCGATGAAGCCGATGTGCGTGGCCTGTTGGGAGACGTGCTTGACGCCGCGCGGCGTGAGACCGAAGCGTTCGCCTCCTACGCGTCATGCAACGGCATCCTGCAGGGCGTGCACCACCGGGTCTTCGGGCAGGGACGGCGCGCCATTCCCTACCTGCGCTCCATGCTGGAGGTGCTCGAGCAGGCATCGCCTGTGTACTGCAATGACGGCGACGCCGGCAGGCACCGAAGCCCACCAGTCTTTCTGATCGGATTCCCGCGGTCCGGCACCACCTTGCTCGAGGTCACGCTCGACGGCCATCCCGAAGTCACCAGCCTCGAGGAGCACGAGTTGATGCTGGGTGCCGCACGAGCCTTCATGAATGCGCCTGGCGACCTGCGACGCCTCCTGACCGACCCAGACCTCGATCTCGAAGCTTTCAGGGGCGACTACTGGCGGGCTGCGCAGACGGCGGGCGCAGACCTCGAGCGCAGAATCTTCATCGACAAGTACCCGCTCAATGCGCTGAAGCTCCCGCTGATCGCGCGGCTGTTCCCGGGCGCAAAGATCGTCTTCGCGATTCGTGACCCGAGGGACGTCGTCTTCAGTTGCTTCCGGCGTCGCTTCAGGATGAGTGCGCCGATGTACGAGATGCTGACTTTGCAGGGCGCGGCCGAGTACTACGGCCTGGTGATGTCCTTCGCGCAACAGTGTTGCCGGGTGTTCGGCCTGCAGCCGTACTTCGTCAGGTATGAAAGCCTCCTCGAGGACTTCGAGGGCGAGATGCTCCGCTTGTGTCATTACCTGGACCTCGAATGGACCGCTGCAATGGGCGATTTCGCGGCGCGCGCGAAAGGGCGTGCCACGGCGACGCCGAGCACGGCGCAGTTGAGTAGCGGACTGGACAAGGCCGGTGCCGGCCACTGGCGGCGATACGCACCGCAGTTGCAGGAGGTATTGCCGCAACTACAGCCCTGGACTCAGCACTTCGGCTATGCGATGGGTCACCCGGATGCACCAGCCGCCGTGCACGAGGCGCAGCGGCCATCGTTCTTCGCGCGAATGCGCGGTGTGTTCGGCAAACCAGGAAACTAGAGTCGCACGAGCAGTTCACGCCGGCCGTAATCCAGCAACAGCCCCTGGGTCGTACCGAGGACGTCCATGCCCAGCACCAGCGCGGGGCGGTCTTCAAGTCCCCACAGCCGGAACACATTCAGGTCGCCAAAGGTGATTTCGAGTCGCCGGATCCCCGCTTCACCGATGCGGATAGCCGGGGAGGGAATCGAGTTGCCCTGCTCAGTTGCGCTCGTGGCCCCGAGCACCCAGCGCTGCGTGCTTGCGGTCTGGGCCGCGACGTCCAGGCCCAGCGCCCTGCGCAACGCCAGGTTGCCCAGGGTTCGCTCAGCGCCGGTGTCGATGACCGCTTCGACGCGCGTGCCACCGATCCTCGCGGTCGCCACCATCAGTTGACCAAACCGCAGCTGCACCGGCACGTGGCTCCACTGGCCCTTGAGATGCTTCGGACGCTTGCGGGTAATCGACAGTCTGTCGTACTGGAAGTCCACCAGCAGGCACATGCCTGCCAGGCCCTCGACACCCAGGATTCCGTCGGTGTCCGCGAACACGAAGTCGGCCAGGACGGGCAGGCGCTGGTCTTCCAGCGTCAGGTCTCCTGCCTGCAGATAGGCGATCGGCACCGAGGGCACGGCCTGGGAGCCAGTCACGCCTTTGACGGTGATTTGCCTGGTGGGATCCAAGGTGAGACCGAGGCGCGCCGCCAGCCCGGCCGAAATGGCCGAACGCGATGCGCCGGAATCGACGATGAACCGAAACGGGCCTTGCCCGTTGATCGTCACGGGTGCCACGATCCTGCCGATGCGATCCAGTCGTGTCGGCGTGGCGAAGACCGGTCCCTCAACGGCCGTTGCGGGGTCGTCGACGTTCGAGCTGCCGTGTTCCGGGATTGCGGGCCCGGCGACCGTGTACCCGGCATACCAGAGACTCGTGGTCAGGACCGCGAGCCCGCGGAGCAGTGGCTTGCCGTGTGGAGGCACCCGCCCATCCTAACCGGGCAGAGTGGTTGGAAGCGGGGGAAGCAGTTCAGCTCGTCGCGTCCCTGGCGCAGTTCGCCGTGACGCCGGGCCAGTCGGCGTCGAGCCGCAACACCCGGTCGCCGGGCGCGATGCCCCGGGCGGCCACCGTTCCGGCCTTCAGTTCCACCACCAGCGCCACGGGCAGGCGGGACTCGATCGTCGCGAGCGCACCAGGTTTCGCGTTCTGCTTGATCGTGACGACGCAGCCGTGCTGATCGACGAACAGCATGTCGAGTGGCAGCAGCGTGTTCTTCATCCACATCGACACGTACTGCGGCGGCTCGTAGACGAAGATCATGGCCTGGTCGGGCCGCATCTCGCCGTCGGCCACGAACATGAGCCCCTGCTCGCGCGTCTGCGGCGTATCGGCCCGCCATGCCTCGAACAGCAGGCGGCGGAAGCTCGCACGCGTTTCGACGGCGATGCGTTCCCGCGGAAACGCGCCCAGCGGCAAGGCGCCCGCCGGCAAGGCCGTCGCGGTCAGTGGCAGGAGGGCGAGCAGCGCGAGCAGCAGGCGTGCGGGCAGGCGGGCGGTCATGTTCAGTCCTGCGGGTACTCGACCAGGGCGGCGACGTCGAAGCGCGTGACCAGCACGGCGCCGGCCTCGCTGTTGCCGAGCGCCCGCGCCGGTTGCGTGCAATAGCCGCGTCCCGACAGACGATATCGACCGTCCTGACCGTCGACAGGTTCCTGCCGCAGCTCATCGAGCGCGCATTTGTCGTCACCCTGCGTGGAAAAAAACGCGCCGGAGCCCTCGCGCACCAGCGTGACGTTGGCAGCAACGTTGCGCCCCGATTCGCCGGGTCCGACGCCGGCGACCCCGATGACGATCAGCAGCGGGGTACCCTCGACCTGGCCCTTGTAGACCAGCCGCAGCCCGTCGCCATTCGGGCGCGGACCGCCCAGGCACTGCGCAACGCCGGGTGCCGACCAGTCGAGCTCGGTGTCGATCGCTCCCTGCAGTCGCGCCCTCAGGAAGCCTTCCGGCGCGGGCGCGCAGAACACCTCCGGTCCCGGGGCCGCTGCAGCAGGGGAGGTCGTGTCGGCCTGGCCGCAACCGGCGGCAAGCAGCGCGCAACAGGCCGCAACCGCCGAGTGCCGTGGCAGCTCAGGAAAAGGCAGGATCGTCCGCGCTGCGCTGCGCGCGGACCAGCAGCGACTTAGCCAGCTGACCATGTAGATAGCCGATGCCCCGTGCGAGATGCAGAGTGACGGTGAGCAGCACTATCCCCAAGATTGAAATCAGAGGCAACAGCGCCGGCTGCGGCGATTCGAGCACCAAGTCGTCGATGGTGATGAATCCGGCGCCGTGCAGCAGCATCACGACCGGCGCGATTGTCAGCGCCAGCGAACAGGCGATGCCGACGATGACGAAGGTGAAGTAGAAAATCCCCAGCGGCAGCATCAGCAGCAGGTAGAGCAGCGTGCTCCAGGTGCGCGGGTCCTTGAGCATCTCCAGCACGCGCTGCAGCCAGCCCATCGGCGGGCCGGGATGCACGGGCCGGCGCGGCATGCGGGTGCCGAGCAGGGTCTCGACGATGCGGCCTTCGGCGAGCGCCAGCACCCGCGCCGTGCCGATGAACAGCAGGAAAAACGGGATGCCGATGATCAGGATCGCGAAGCCGGCCGAGAGCGAGGCACCGGTCATCGCGAACGTGAAATAAAAGATGCCGGTGGCGAGCGACAGCAGCATGTAAGCCATGCTCAGGTACGCGCGCGGGTCCGAATAGACGCTGAAGAACCTGCCGAGCGCCGTGTGCTTCGGTCTGGGCGGCGGTGTACGCAGTGCCGCCTGCACGCGCGTCTCGTTGGAGCGGTAGGCGTCGGCGACCTCGCCAGGCGCGCCATAGCTCGCCACGATCCGGCCGAGCATGGCTTCTTCGCTGATGTCCGGGTGCTGGGCGAGTTCCGCGCGCAGGTGTTCCTCCGCGTCGTATAGAGCGTCTTGCACGAGCGCCCGGTCGGCTCCCTGCAGCTCGGCCCGGAGCAGGTCGAGGTATTGCTCGACGGTGCGGGGTGTCGCGGCCGTCATGACGGCATCTCCTGTGCGGTGGACGGTTGGATGATGGTGTCGACGAAGCTGCGCGTGCTGGCCCAGGTGTCGCGCCAGGCGGTGAGCACCTCGCGACCCAGCGGCGTGATCCGGTAGTAGCGGCGAGGCGGGCCGGAGTAGGACGGTACGACACGGCTCGACAGCAGGCCCGCGCCGCTCATGTTGCGCAACACGGGATACAGCGCGCCCTGCTTGAACGGTGCCACCGGCAGTTCCTCACTGCTGAGTCGACGGGCGATCTCGTAGCCGTAGAGGTCCGTGTCGGCATCGGCCAGCACCGCCAGCAGCACCAGCGAGGTCAGGCCGGCGCTCAGTTCACGCTGGAACTTGCGGGCCTGGGCCTCGGCTGGCGTTTCGTCCGAGGACGCCGGGGCGGCCGTTTGGTCATCGCGCTGGAACATACGGTCCATCTGCTTGGTCAGTAAATGATAGTAGGCATCAGATACTAGTACGAAGTCAACAATAATGTTTGATCCATTGTACTGATGCACCGCAGCACAGTTATTAACCGTGCGGCGACTCTGTAACATCCAGCGTGAGACAGGTTGCAGTTGCCGGAGAACTCTCGGATGTCGACCGATCAACAACGTGTAGGGGCTCCGCGTCGTTACCTGAGTCGCCTGACGCGCGGCACGCTGGCCGTGATCATGGCCGGTGGCCGCGGCGAGCGCCTGCGGCAACTCACCGAAGATCGCTGCAAGCCTGCTGCACCGTTCGGCGGCAAGTTCCGCATCATCGATTTCGTGCTGTCGAATTGTCTCAATTCCGGCATCCGGCAGATCTCGGTGCTGACGCAGTACAAGGCGCACTCGCTGATCCAGCACATCGGCAAGGGCTGGGGCTTCCTGCGCGGCGAATTCGGCGAGTTCATCGAGATCATCCCGGCCCAGCAGCGCCTCGGACCCGAGTGGTACCAGGGCACGGCGGATGCCTTGTGGCAGAACATGGAACTGATACGTGCGCACCGTCCGCTGCACGTGCTGGTGCTGGCCGGCGATCACATCTACAAGATGGACTACGGCCCGATGATCGGCTTCCACGTCGAGAAGGAAGCGGACATCACCGTCGGCGTGGTCGAGGTTCCGCTCGACCGCGCGCGCGAGTTCGGAGTGGTCGGCATCGACGAAACCAACCGCGTGCTCGGCTTCCAGGAAAAGCCGCACAACCCGCCGCCGATGCCCGGGCGACCCGACGTCGCACTCGCCTCGATGGGCATCTACGTCTTCAACCCGCGGCTGCTCGAGCGCCTGCTGCGCGCCGACGCCGAGAATCCCGATTCCGTGCACGACTTCGGCAAGAACATCGTGCCGGACGCGATCGACAAGCTGCGCGTGTTCGCCTATCCGTTCGAGGACGTGCGTACCAAGGCGCAGAACTACTGGCGCGACGTCGGCACGGTCGACGCCTACTACGAGGCCAACATGGAGCTCGTGCGCGTCTCCCCCGAACTCAATATCTACGACGAACAGTGGCCGATCTGGACCTACCAGGAGCAGTTGCCGCCCGCCAAATTCGTCTTCGACGACGACGGCCGCCGCGGCTGCGCGATCGACTCGATGGTCTCGGGTGGCTGCATCATTTCCGGCTCGCGCGTATCGAACTCGCTGCTGTTCTCGCAGGTGCGCGTGCACGACTACTCATCGGTGGACCGTTCGGTGCTGCTGCCACGCGTGCGCGTCGGCGAGAACTGCGTCATCCGCAACGCGATCCTCGACGAAGGCGTGGTGGTCCCGGACGGCACCACGATCGGTGTCGACCCGGCGCACGACCGCGAACGCTTTTACGTCAGCGAGAACGGCGTTACGCTGGTGACCGCCTCGATGCTGCGCGCGCCGCCGCGCGCCGCCTGACCGTCACAGCGGAGGACTGCCGAAGATGCTGCGTATCATGAGGGCCAGGCTGGCCGGTGTGTTGCTCGTGCTGGCCGCCATGGCGGGCTGCTCCACGCTCAGCCGGGACCTGGTGGCCCCGGAACTGAGCCTGGTCGGCATCCAGATGCTGTCCACCGACATGTTCGCGCAGCGTTTCAAGGTGCGCGTGCTGGTCAAGAATCCTAACGACCTAGAGATTCCCGTGCGCGGGATCGAATACACCATCATCCTGATGGGCGACAGCTTCGCCGAAGGCGAGACCGCCGAACAGTTCCTGCTGCCCGCGAAAGGCGAGGCCGAGTTCGACATGCTGGTGACGACGAATTTCGTCAGCAGCTTCGGCCGCCTGCTGAGTCGTGTCAGCGGCGGCAAGCTGCAGGACCTGAACTACGAAATCGCCGGCAAGCTGCGCCTCGACAAGGGCGTGATGCGGACGATCCCGTTCAACCACCAGGGAACGGTGAATATCTCGCGCGCGCTCGGCCAGCAGAAGAGCGGCGCGACTTAGAGTCGTTCGTAGAGAGACTCGTACTCCGTTACGCGGGCGTCCCAGGAAAAATCCTGCTGCATTCCGTTCTGCACCAGCCGGCGCCAGATACTTGGCCAGCCGAACCACTCCAGCGCCGTATCGAGCGCCCAGCGCAGTCCGCCGGCGTCGAAGTCGTTGAACACCACGCCGGTGCCCTGGCCGGTGGACGGGTCGAAGTGCTGCACGCTGTCGGCCAGCCCACCAGTGCGGCGCACCACCGGCACCGTGCCGTACTTGAGGCTGTAGAGCTGGTTGAGCCCGCACGGCTCGTACAGCGAGGGCATCAGGAAGATGTCCGCCGCCGCCTCGATGAAGTGCGCGAGTTCCTCGCTGTAGCCGCTGTAGAAGACGACGCGTCCCGGAAACTGCTGCTGCAGATCGTGCATGAAGCGCTCGTAGCGGGGCTCGCCGCTGCCCAGCGCGACAAAGCGGAAATCGCGCTGCCGCAGCAACTGCGGCAGCGTCTCGAACAGCAGGTCAATGCCCTTCTGGTGCGTAAGCCGCGTGACCATGCCGACCAGTGGCACCGACGCAGGCGCCGGCATGCGCAGCAGGTCGAGCAGTGCTTCCTTGTTGCGGGCCTTGCCGGTGAGATCGCCCGCCTGGTACTTGAACGGCAGGTACTGATCGGTAGCCGGGTTCCAGGCATCGTAGTCGACACCATTCAGGATCCCGTACACGGAATCCTGGCGCGCGCGCAGGTCGGCATCCAGGCCGTAACCGCCCTCGGGGGTGCGGATCTCGTCGGCGTAGGTGGGGCTCACGGTCGTCACGGCGTCCGCATAGAGGATGCCGTGGCGCATCGGGTTGATGCGGCCAAGACCGAGGTCGGCCTGGTGAAAGGCCTCGATGCTCACGCCCGGACCCACGTCGGCCGCGGCACTGGCGGAGAACACGCCCTGGTAGCCGATGTTGTGGATCGTGAAGACGCTGCGCGTTGCAGCGAACACCTGCTGGTCCCAGGCATAGGCCGTGCGCAGCAGCAGTGGTGCGAAGGCCGTGTGCCAGTCGTTGCAATGCACGATGTCCGGCGCGAAGCCCAGCCGCTGGCAGCAGTCGAGCGCGGCGCGCGTCAGCATCAGGTAGCGTAGGTGCTCGTCCTGGGCATCGGTGTAGATGAACGGGCGGTCGAACAAGGCCGGGCAGTCGATGAGCTGCACCCACAGCTCGGAGCCGGGCAGCCGTGCCTCGTGCACGTCGTAGCGAAACTCGTTGGTGCCGACCGTCACGGAGCGTCCCTGCAGCGCCTCGACCTGACGCTGCTCGCAGCCCTGCAGGTCCGACAACGCATGCAGTGGCACGAATACACGGATGTCGTGGCCCCGGCGGTGCAGGTGCCGCGACAGCGCGGAGGCGACGTCGCCCAGCCCGCCGGTCTTGGCGAACGGCGAAATCTCGGCGCTGAGGAAGCAGATGCGCTGGCTTGCCATGATCCTGCTAGTTTGCCACAGGCCTTGGCCGGCTCAGCACGATCCGGGTGGCCGCTGCGCGCAGCGTCGGTATCCTTTACGGCATGAAACCAGCCGTCACCATCGCGCCCGCGGCGCCAGCCGAATTCCGGCGCATTTCCCGCGCCATCGAGTACCTCGCGGATCACGTCCAGCAGCAGCCGTCGCTGGCCGAGATCGCCGCCGCCGCCCACTGGAGCGAATATCACTTCGCGCGGGAGTTCCGCCGCTGGACCGGCATCTCGCCCAAGCAGCTGCTGCAGCATCTGTCGCTCACCGCGGCCAAGCAGGCGCTCGACGACCAGCGATCCGTGCTGCAGGCGGCCCTCGACACCGGGCTCTCCGGCGCCGGTCGCCTGCACGACCTGTTCGTGTCGCTGGAGGCAGTGACGCCCGGTGAATACAAGTCGCGCGGTCGCGGCATGACGCTGCGGCACGGCACGGCGCAGACGCCCTTCGGCACGGCGCTCATCGTGCATTCCTCGCGGGGCATTGCCTTCCTGGCCTTTGCCGACGAGGCCGGCGACTTCGACGGCTGGGACGACTTTCGCGCGCTGTGGCGAGAAGCGGCCTGGCAGCACGACGACCTGG
>Ga0315287_10006001_pt1 | contig 12032 bp, 10 predicted proteins | sample YL17G11_0_MG_FD_205037 | JGI IMG/M metagenome (GOLD analysis project Ga0315287, IMG submission 205037) | Sediment microbial communities from Yellowstone Lake, YNP, Wyoming, USA - YL17G11_0 | ecosystem: Environmental > Aquatic > Freshwater > Lake > Sediment | place: USA: Wyoming | collected...
GGGCCAGAAAATCCTTTACGGCCTTGCTGTCGTCGGGCAAATCATTCTGTTGAAGGGCCGAGGTGATCGGAGTCCCCATGGCCACCTGCAATAGCAGGAACTCCCCAAGACAGCGCAGGGCCTCCGGGTTCCCAAGGAGGTCATCGTTGAGCCGACGTATTTCAGCGCCCTCAAGCTGCCCGTCCACCAATCGAAAGAACGTCAGGTAGAGATCGTGCCGGCTGGGGATTGTCATAATACGGTCTCCCCAGGCGACAACCGTCGATGCAGGCAGTCCCGCAAGGCGGAGTAGATCCGCGTAAAGGATTGATAGAGTCCATCCACGGACCGGTCGATCTGCTCGGCAATCCGCTTGACCGGCAGTCCTTGTTCATAGCGCATGGCTACCAGCCGGCGGTCAGTTCGGTTGAGCTTACTCATGCACTCCCGCATTGCCTCTGTTGTTTCGTCCAGGTCTTGGGTATGCGCCTGGGCGTAGGTCTCCAGGTACTGATAGATCTTCTCATCAAAGAGTTGCCGGCGACGTTCCTGTTTGCGTCGGTGATTCAATATGACGTTACGGGCGATACCGATGCCCCAGGACGAGAAGCTCTTTCCCGGCTGGTACTCACTAAACTTCTCCCACAGGATAATCGCGGTTTCCTGCATTAAATCTTCGGCCTCCTGGTTGTTGTGCACCATCATCAGAATGTAGACATGGATTTGGCGTTGGTTGCGCATGAAATGATAGAGGTAGCGTCCAACGCTCGGCTCACAATTCGGTTGTTTCTGAGGGCTATCCACGATTCTTCTGTATCAACACGTCCAATTTGGGCGGCAACGCGCATGCGCGCCTGTTTACCTTTCTACCATTAATTGTCGCCAGGCAACGGAATCTGAGTTTAAAAGTTTCTTCTGCCCGTCGGAAGTGGGCGGCCAGCCGCCGTTCGGGGCCGTTTTCTTAACGCCATTATCCAATCCAAACTCCTCCCCCAGGTTCCAATCCACCGCGTTGAAGTGAGCGAACCGGGAGACGATCTCCCGATAGTAAAGCTTTCTGGTTTTGGCGAAGTCGCTCTCGCCCCCCACCGTCAGCCCCTCTACTTGTTCCCACAAGCCTTCGGCCTCATCCTCGCCCATGATGGCATGGAATACGAGTCCGTGTTGTTGCCCGTGCGCCACGACGATTTCCCATTGATCGAGTTTGCTGACGTCAAAGGTGCTCAGGCCCTTGACGCTTATGTCTTTTTCCGGGTAGGGCCAGGTGCCATCGCAATCGCAGAAGGCGTTCATGAACGCAACCCACATGGAAGACTGCCCGAGCGCGATGAGGTAGTTCAACGCGCCAATGACGCCCTTGCCCCGGCCGTTTCCCCAGGTGGGGTCGCCGGGCTTCCAATCTTGAATGTGATCGGCGTAATACTGCGGTTTCATGCCGACGCGCGTGGCATCGAAATCCGAACCTCCAAACAAGTCCTCCGGCGAGCCCGGACCGATGGCGAGCCAGTAGGAATGGTCGCCGGCAAATTGCTGGTAGTGCTTCACGGTGTAACGCAGCAGTCCCCGGGCCCTGAAATCGGGAGCTTTCTTGTCTATCGAGCCGATGGCAAAGGTCCCGGTTTTTCCATCCAGTGGCGGATAGGCCGTGCCCGCGTTCGCCTCCAGGCTGAGGGCCACGTCCATGCCGGTGCGGAAAGAGACGCGGTAGGTCCAAACACCCGTCTCATTCGGCGAGAAAAACACGCGCCACTGGTTGCCGCGATCCGCGCCCGTTTCCGCCGCATTTCCGTCCGCCGCGAAATGGCCGGGCACGATAAACGCTTGAGATCCCTTGGTGAAAATCACGTTCAACCGGTAATCCCGAAATGTGGCGGGCGCTTCCGCCACCGCCGGTCCGTCCAGCAGCAGAGTGACCTTGTGCCATTGCTTCAGCTCGCCGGTGATCACGATGGCACCGGTGCCGTTGGATTTGGCGGTTGGCGGAGTCCCGGCTGCCGGCAGCACGGGCGTGGCGCGCCGGGCCACGAGGTCCATCGGCAGCGCAAAACGCTGCGGCTGGTCCGTGGTATTGGCCCGCTGCCGCAGCACCATCGCGCCGTCCTCGATGACAGCGGTCGCGGGATTGGTCAGGGCCACGATTTTCCAGCCGGTGAGATCAACGCCGTTGAACAGCGTGATCCACGGGACTTCCACGGCCTGCGCGGACGCAGAGAGCAGCAACAACAGGAGCAGCATGCGTTTTTTCACGAGGATGGTCATTTCTTGCGATCGCTTTTCTGATGGGTGGCGGACTTCAGCCAGTCAGGGTTGATCTTGACGCCCCAGCCCGGACCGGCCTCGCAGTGGGCGCGGCCATCCTTGATGAACGGTTGCGGCGAGAAGACTTCCGCCGCGCGCGCGTCCAGGCCGCCGTTCTCGATGCTCCATTCCACAAACGGGCCAAGGTTCGGAATCGCCGAGCAGAGATGCAGCGTGAACAGCATCACCAGCGAATGATTGGCCGTATGGGGCACGACCGGTTTGCCCGCTGCCCGCGCCATTTGCGCCACCCGCCAGGCCCGCGTGATGCCGCCCACGTAAAGCACGTCCGGCTGCGCGATGTCCACGGCGTTCATCCGGATCATGCACCGCCATTGCGCGAGGTCGTTGTCCTGTTCGCCGCCCGCCACCGGAATGTCCATCGCCGTTGCCACCTCCGCCGTCCACTCCAGTTCCCAGTGGGACAAGGCTCTTCATAATGGCCGTAACCGTTCTGCTTCAGGATGCGGCCAATCGCAATTGCGCGCGGCGGGGTGAAACCGCTGTTGGCGTCGGCCTTGAGCTGAATCTTGTCGCCAGCGCCTTTCGGACGACGGGAACAATCTTCTCCGTGCGGCCCGGGGCGGCGTCCAGATCGTGGCCACATTGCTGGCCCACGCGAATTTTGTAAGCCTCGAAGCCGTGGGCATCGCGCAACTTCACCAGCCGCGCGGCCTCGGCCTCTGGCGAAATGCTCCGGCTCATGCTCGAGCCGTAGGCGGGCAGCGGACGCATCGCGCCGCCGAGCAATTCCGCCACAGGCTGCCGCCGGATTTGGCCGTAGAGATCCCACATCGCCGTTTCCACGCCGCCCAGCGCCCGGCAGACAAACGACCACGGAAACTTGTGATTTCCGTCAATGCAGCGGTCCACGATGGCGTCAATGTCCGCCGCATCCTGCTCCAGCACCAGCGGCGCAACCCGGCCGTGCAACACCTCCACGCTCGCCGCATTGTCGTGGCTGGCAATCTGGCCAAATCCCTCGCGGCCATCCTCCGTGGTCACGCGCACCAGCGTGAACAAATCGTTGTGAAACGATTCTATCCGGTCAATGCGGCGGCCCGGTTCAATCACCTTGAATTCGGCATAGCCGTCCGGGCGGCCGTGATACAAATAGCTCCGCCCGCCGGAAGATATCGCCGCCGCTGTTTTCTCCGCCGCTGGGGCGGAAGGCACGCCCAGTGCCGCCGCTGCGGCCAGAGACGCGCCAATGAACTCCCGGCGATTCGAGGTCTTGGTTGTGCTGTGGTGAGGAGTTTTCATAGCGTGGTCTTCGATGACTCGGCGTTCCGGGGCGGAGGTCGAATTGCGCCCGATTTAATTTCCCGAACCATGATGTCTTTGAAGCGGATGCGCAACTGATCCTTGGTGTACAGTTGCGGATACGATCAAGGTGTTTGCGCAACGGTGATCACCGCCCGCCGATAATCCACCAGCGGCACTATTTTGCTCTGGTCCCAGACCTCCAGGATCAGGTGAATCTCCTTGCCGACGGCATCGGGCGGAATGGTGATTCCGATTTTGTCGGCTGTCGCGTTTTCAATCGGCAGCGCCTTGCCGTAGGGCTGCCGGCCCGCCTCCGGGTAAATCCACCAGGAGAATCGCAGCGCGTCCTTGTCGGGATCGGTTGAGCCGGCGGCGGTGAACTTCAACGACTCGCCCGGCTTCGCCGACAGCTTGAGGATGGCGTCTCTCGTATCGCCATTGATCGCGGCGAGGGGCGGGTGATTGGCTTTCGCGTAAGGTTGCACGCACCAGTCCATACGCGCTTTAAAATCATTCCACATGGCGGTGCGCCAGCGCCAGATGGGAGCGCTGGAATCGTCATAGACCTTCCCATCCTCGGGGTCGGTCCAGCGATCTTTGACCTCGATGTAAACGGAGAATGGCACGCACGCCTGTTCATCGGCTTTGATGTCGCTGTGGCGCGACCAGACATTCTGGATTTTATAGCCGCTGAAACGCCCGCTCCAGCCGCCCCACGATGGCTCGGCTGAATCCGTCAGGCCGTGACACACCAATCCCATCCACGGAATCGTGCCGCCACCTTCGAGAAAGTGAATCCGGTTTCCCATGCCGCGAACCGGAAAGAATTCGCCGAGCGCGCCGTGATTAGTCCGCACATTCTCCATGGCCCAGGCATCCTGACCCGCCGGGCTGTAGGCATACGGCTTCCAGTTGTGCGGGCCGAGCTCGGTATTGGACGGACCGCCGTAGCAATACGTCTGGTAGTTGCTGCGCACCCAGAGAAGGTCCGGAAACTCGTGACAGATCCAAGCCCCGGCGTTGTCTTGCGCGCCGTTCTCAAACACGCGCAGCTTGGCGACGAACGCCTTCAGTTCCGCCGCCGAATGCGTGGCGCGATAGTCACGGAGCGCCTGGGCCAGTGTGTTCGCCCCGGCGTTGACGACGATGTGAACGGGCCGCGCATTGGCCTTCGTCACGGCGTCAATGATGAGCTTCGATCCGGCGCTCGCTTTGCCCTCGCCCGTCGCCGCGATGCCGTAACCGGTCTGGCCGCTGGCCACGACGCCGTGCAGATATTCCGGCGTGGGCCAGCCGGCGGCGTGGAGTTTCAGGTTCGGATAAACCTTCGCGTAGCCGTCAATCAACCGCGTGAAGAGTTCCGGGTGCAGTTTCTGCCGGTAGGCAACTTTGTGCTCAGGCCGCAGATACTTGCCCGTGACGGCGATCAGTCCGTCCACTTCAAATTCGTTTGCGCACATCAGCAGATGCAGCATCTGCTGTTCTTCGTCGGGTTCGTTGCCCATGTCCGCCAGCACGATCAGGCGGGCACGCTCGACGAGCGGAGCGGCGAACGAGAAGAAAGTGCCCAGCGCCAGCGCCGCGAGGGCGAGGCTGAGGTTGAGGTTGAGGTTGATAATGCCGGAATATATCAGCGTGCGGCACTGGGTTTTCATAGAGTAATCGGAGACTTGGAATTGAAACACTGACCGGACGGCACAGCAAGTTCCATGGGCGCATTGGTCGTCCCCGCCTGCGTGCGGCAAGTCGTGGCCAGCACGAGCAGGCAGGAGCGGAGTTTTTTCATAATGAGGAACTTCTTGAACAGCGATTCAATCAACGGGTTGCCCATTTGGTCTAGCATTCTTGTTCTTTCCGGGTTGCGCCTTCGGCGGGTCTTGCAACGCGAGCGCATGGTTTTCCGCCGCGTGTTTAGTCCAGGCCTTTTCCAGCTCCTTCACCTTTTCGAGATTCTTTGCCGCCAGGTCTTTGGTTTCGGAACGATCCTTGCCCAGATCGAAGAGTTCCCACGGCTTTTCATGGTCGGCCACCAACTTCCAGTCGCCGACGCGGATGGCTCGGTTGCCCTCGTGATTCCACCACAGGAAATCATGCTTCACCATGCCATCGCGGGCGAAGTCCGGCACGAGGCTCTTGCCGTGCAACGGCGGAACCAGCAATCCGGTCACGATGACGGGCTGTTTGCCGCCGGTGAGTTCCAGCACGGTCGGCACGAGGTCGATCAAATGGCCGGGGTCGGTGCGCAGTTCGCCGTGTGCCTTGATGCCGGCGGGCCAGGACACAATCAGCGGCGTTGCGATGCCGCCTTCGTGGTTCCACGACTTGTGTAGGCGAAACGGCGTGTTCGCCGCGCTCGACCAGCCAGGTCCGATGCCGAGATAGCTATAGGCAGAACCGATCGGCGCATTCGGGTCTTCGCCGAGGCCGCGGATGATTTGCTCCGCGGACGCGCCGTTGTCGGACACGAAGACGACGATCGTGTTATCGAGCACACCCATCGCCTTGATCTGCTCCAGCACGCGGCCGATCTCGATGTCCATGCGATGTACCATCGCCGCGTGAACGGACATTTTGGCCGCCTGGAATTCCTTCTCGCCCGCCGTCAGACTGTTCCACGGAACGGCGTGGCCGACCTCATTCGTGCCTATGCGTTTGCGCAGCGCCGACTCGGGCAAGTTCCAGCTCGGCACGGTGACCGGATCCAGTGGGGAAAGTTCGCAATCGACGATGCCCAGTTTCTTCATGCGCACGAGGCGCGCGTCGCGGATCGCATCCCAGCCGGATTGGTAACGATCCCTGTAAATCGCGATGTCCTCCGGCAGCGCTTGAATCGGAAAGTGGGGACAGTGGAAAGCCAGGTATTCAAAGAACGGCCGGCCGGGGTATTTCGCCGCGTGCTCCTTGAGATACTTGATGGCGTAGTCGGCGATGGCGACGGTCGAGTAGTAACTGCCGTCCACCTTGCCCGCAGGCAACGGCACGTTGTCCTCCGAATGGCCCTTGGCGGAGAAGAATCCCTGCCCATTCCCGCTCTCGTAGGAATGGTCAAAGCCATTATCGAGCGGCTTGCCGTCCACATGCCACTTGCCGGAATGATACGAGCGATAACCCAACGGCATCAGATATTCGGGAAGCAACCGCGCCCAGCGCGGACGCACGCCGCCCGCGCCGCCTTTCCCATAACCCGGCGGCAACTTGAAGCCGGTGATGCTGTCCCGCCGCACCGCCTGGGCGTAATAGCCTGTCAGGATGCACGCCCGCGACGACCAGCAACGCGCCGTGTTGTAAAACTGGGTGAAGCGCAAACCGCCCGCGGCAAGGCGATCCAGATTCGGCGTCTGAATCTCGCCGCCGTAACAGCCGGCATCCGAGAATCCCATGTCATCGGCGACGATGATAATGATGTTGGGCCTGATCCCGGGGGCGGCAAATGCCGAACCCGCGATGATAACGGAAAGGAGAAGACCGAGTGGTGTTTTCATTCTGGTGTTTCGTTTATTCTGAGAAATGCCGCATTCGCCGGATTTTCGGTCAGCGAGCAGGCCAATGGAAGCGTAGTTCTGCACATCATCCTAAGGTTCTATTTCGTTTCGATTTGCACCTTGGGCAACTCCGCAAACATCAGCGCGCCCCAAGGAACATGCGCACCGCCGCTCCGGCCCCCAGACTGTCCTTTGGTGACCACTTGTCGGCTATACGGCATCTCGATGCCCTTTCGACCGTGGTAGTGATAGACGATTCGCTCGTAGATGGGGGCGAAGTGTCCTCGGTCTTTCGGAGATATGAAGGGATTGAAGTACTTGCCTTCAAAACTGCGGTAAGGCTCGTAGGGCACGTCATTGCCCAAATTGTATTTGGCCGTGTATTCAAAGCCCAAGGCCAGCCGGTTGCTGCTCGCGCCATACAGGTCCACTCCCTGCTTCCAGGCTATTTCGCAGGCGCAGCCCAGGTAGCCCAGCCCCATCTGGGTGTGTCCTTGATCCCGGCCGCTTTCCTGGCATTCGCCAAACGCGTTGAAGTAATTGTTGATGGCGCCGTTGCCCTCGCCCTTCAGGTAGTAATCCACCGCGCGGTCGAACATGGCCCGGTCATCCAGAAAGACCCCCATCGCCAGCATGGTCTGGATCATGGAGGCGTCCCAGTTGCCGTTGGCTGCGGGAAAGAAGTCTTTGATCGGAGGATAGAGGATCTCCCGGAGCAGGCGCTCGAATCGTTCCTGGTCCGGCTTCAACCAACCGGTGTAGGTATGCCGCAGGAGTTCAGCGGCATTGCAGATTTGCACGCCCGTCATGCCGATCAGCAGCTTGGTATCATGGCCGGATACCGTCTTCAGGGTGGCGGACCACGCGTTGAGAATTTCGATCGCCTTCCGCGCGTGCGCTTCATTGCCGGTCAGGCACCACTGCACAGCATGGGTATAGGCGGCGCCCGAGTCGCTGGAAAACTCCGAGCTGCCGATGTTCGGATTGTTGTAGGGCCCACGGACCACCTCGGCGCGCGGGCGAAACTTGTGGTCGAGCGAAGCCGACGCGGACGCCCGCAGTTTTTCCCAAGCGGTCTTCCAGGGTTCCTCTCCCGCAGCGACCTTCTGTTTGATGAACTCCAACTCCTCGCGGCTGTGCAACAGGCCGGGGTGGACGAAAGGTTTGGATGCCGGCACTCCAACGGCGGGATCGGCGTTGGCCGCAACATTCTGACCCAACGCCTGCAAGATCGAGGCCGTCGCCTTGTCCGCGAGGATTTGATAAGCGGGCGGCGTCCAGTGAACCGTGTCGCCGCGACCCAGCTCCAGTTTGTTGATCAGCAGGCCGTAGAAGTCATTCACGGGAATATTCATCTCGGCCATCAACTTCGCGGCCATGCGATTGTGTTCCAGAACGGTCGGGTTTTTCACCGGATCGAGTTCGGTGGGCTTGCCCTTGATCGTGAACTGGGTGGTGTTGGCCCAGATGATTTTGGCCTTGGGCATGGTGTCGCGGATGATTTGGATAAACTGCCGGGTCAGCGGCTCATACGTGCCGGGTTTGATGCGGCCCTCCGCCACGCCGTGCAAACCAAGGTTCACATGAACCACGTCGTAAGGACCATGCTTGAGATTCTTGACAAGTGCCTGATTGAGCTTTTCCGACTGGAACATCGGATGGGGCCACACATCCACGTTGGCCTTGCCGGCTAGCGCGGTGATGACGTTGGCCTTGTAGCCGATACAAATCGAGTCGCCAATCAGCAGCACGTGGGGCAGTGACGGCTTGGGATTCGTCGCCGGTTCAAACGACCATTTACCGCCCAAGGGTGGCATGGTCTTGTCGGTTTCTTTGAGTTCAGCGGCGGCGAACGATGTTGCCGCGAGCGCGAGGCTACAGAGCAGAGTGAGGACTTTCAGTTTCATAAACGTTGGTTACTCCTTGGCCGTCTTGTCGGCTTTCTTACGGATTTGGATCGCAACGTCGTTGGCCTGTTTCGCGCCGGGCGTGCTGCGGCCGTTGGCGATGTATTGCTCGAGGAGCTTGGTCAGGCGCGCGACGACTTCGGGATTTTCGGCGTGCACGTTCTTCGCTTCGGCAAGGTCGGCGCGGAGATTGTAGAGCTGCGTGTCGGGCAGGGCTTTCGCGGCTTCGCTGCCGGGCGTGGGATTGCTCCAGCCGCCGGAGTCCGCGCAGAGTTCGAGTTTCCAGTCGCCCTGCCGGATGGCGAACGAGCCGTTGATAGAATGATGCACCAAGGCTTCGCGCGGCGGCGCTTTGGCCGTGCCGAGCAGCGCGGGGAGAATGCTCACGCTGTCTTCACCGGCATTGTCCGGCAGTCTCGCACCGAGTAGTTCCGCGCAGGTCGCCATGAGGTCAATCTGGCCGACGATTTGATCGCTGCGGCTGCCCGGCTTGATGCGTTCCGGCCAGCGCACGAGGAAGGGAATCCGATGGCCGCCATCCCAAATGTCCGACTTCGAGCCGCGCAGATCCGCGCTGGGAAAATGTCCCTTCGCTTCCATCTCAGTTATCTTCGCCGCCTTCGAGCAACCATTGTCACTGGTGAAGATGACGAGTGTGTTCTTGCTGATCCCGGCCTTTTCCATCGCGGCCATGACTTCGCCCACGGCCCAGTCGGTCTCCATCACGAAGTCGCCGTATTTGCCGATGCTGCTTTTTCCCTGCCATTCTTTCGAGGGAAGAATCGGCGTGTGGGGTGAGGTCAGCGGCAGGTAGAGGAAGAACGGTTTGCCAGTCTTTGCCTGCGCGGTGACATAGTCCACCGCCTTCCGGGCGAGCATAGGCAAAACGTCCACGGCCTCGAAGCTCGCCGCCGCCGCGCCGGTGCGCTGCCATTTTTTCGTGGTGGTGAGTGGTTCGGTGAAACGGTCGTTCTCGATGTAGGCGAAGGGCGGCATGTCGAGCGATGCCGCGATGCCGAAATAATAATCGAAGCCGCGCGTGGTCGGGCCAGCGGGGATGGCGGGCGAGGCTTCGTCTTTGGGAATCCCCATTCCGAGATGCCATTTGCCGATCATCGCGGTCGAGTAGCCGTGCTGTCTCAACAGCTTCGGCACGGTCAGACGATCGGCCTCGATCAAGGGCTCGCTGTAGCCGTTGAGCACACCCGCCTGCAAGCGCGTGCGCCAGTTGTAGCGCCCGGTGAGAATGCTGTAGCGCGTCGGGGTGCAGACCGAGGAACTGCTGTGAGCATCGGTGAAAGTCATGCCCTGCGCGGCCAGCTTGTCGAGGTGCGGCGTGGCGATTTTGCCGCGCTGCGGATTGAGGCATTGCACGTCGCCGTAACCGAGGTCATCGGCGAGGATGAAGACGACGTTGGGTTTGGCGTTGTCCGGTGCGGCCAGTCCGGCGAACGGGGCGAGCGTTAGAGAGGCAAGAAGGGCGAAGGTTGTTTTCATCATGGTTTTAGGCGTTCGATTCATTTCCTATTCCTTGTCCGCGCCGGGCAACGGTCCGCCCAAAGGCCTGGCGTCCTTGGTTAGTTCATCCAGTTGGGCGCGCATTTCCTTCACCCGCTCCGGCTGGGCGGCGGCGAGGTCGTGCTTCTCGGAGATGTCCTTGGCGAGGTTGTAGAGTTCCATTTTGCCGAAGGCGGGCAGGAGCAGTTTCCAATCGCCCACGCGGAGCGCTTTCACATTCAGCGTCGTCCCGTGCAGCAGGAGCGCGGTGTGGGGAGATTTTGCGCCTTTCGTCAGGACGGGCCAGATGTCGAGGCCATCGGGGGTGTGCTTCTGGGCGGTCGGCGCACCGGCGAGCTTCAGCAGTGTGGGATACCAGTCCACGATGTGCATCGGCTCATCAATGGTCGCGCCCGCCGGGATTTTCCCCGGCCAGGTGGCAAAGGCCGCCACGCGCACGCCGCCTTCGTAGATGCCCCCTTTCCCGCCGTGCAAGGGGGTGTTCATCGTTCCCCTCCCAGCACGCGCGCCGCCGTTGTCGCTGCAAAAGATAACGAGCGTGTTGTCGCGCATTCCCTTCGCTTCGAGCGCAGCGGTGATTTGTCCAATGGCTTCGTCCACGACCGCGAGCATACCGGCCACTGTGCCCCGGAGCTTGGGCAGATTTTCATACGGTTTGGCATCGCTTTCCGGCACTTGATACGGCGAGTGGATGCCGTTGAAGGGCACGTAGAGAAACAACGGCTTGTCGGCGGGTTGCTCGCGGATGAGGCGGCTGGCTTCCTTGGCGATCAAGCGGGTGGTGTAACCTTCTTCCTTAAGCGGCTGGTCGTCGCGATACCAGTCCAGCTTCCCGTCGCGCAGGTGGGTGAAGTAACCGAGATTCCCCATCATGTGACCATACTGATGCTGGAAACCGCGCTGGCTGGGGCGGTATTCGGCGCGGAACTCGCCGAGATGCCACTTGCCGCAAATGGCTGTCGTGTAGCCCGCATCAACCAAGGCTTGGGGCAACGTGCGCTCATCAAGCGGCAGTCCCCAAGTCGCGCCCGGCGTCACCAAGTTATAGACTCCGGTGCGTGTGTGGTAGCGACCCGACAGCAGCGCCGCGCGCGTGGGCGAACAGAGCGGCTGCACGTAATACGATTTCAGCACCGTGCCTTGCTTGGCGAGTTTGTCTATGTTCGGCGTGCGAATGTCTTTCCCGCCATTGAAGCCGCAGTCGGCATAGCCCATGTCGTCCACCAAGAAGTAAACGATGTTGGGCTTGGAGGTTTCGGCTGCATTCAGACTGGCGATGGGCGCGAGCAGCAAGGCGGCGAGGAGTGTGATGGTCGTTTTCATAAAACGGGTTCGTTGAGAGATCATTTCGCCAGAGGATCGAAATACTCATCGCGGCTCAATTTGCCGTCGTTGTTCTTGTCGTAGCTTTTGAAGGTCGTTTCGAGGCCTTTGCGGTTATTCTTGCCGAATTGGAACTCTTCCAGCGTGACGAAATCGTCTTTGTCGCTGTCCCAGTTCGTGAAGTGGAGCTCGCTATCGACTCGGATTCTCCCGGTTGGTTGTCCGACCGCTGCCGGTGCCGGTGCCGGTGCCGGTGCCG
>Ga0315287_10006002_pt1 | contig 12031 bp, 11 predicted proteins | sample YL17G11_0_MG_FD_205037 | JGI IMG/M metagenome (GOLD analysis project Ga0315287, IMG submission 205037) | Sediment microbial communities from Yellowstone Lake, YNP, Wyoming, USA - YL17G11_0 | ecosystem: Environmental > Aquatic > Freshwater > Lake > Sediment | place: USA: Wyoming | collected...
TCTCTCTCTCTCTCTCTCTCTCTCTCTCTCTCTCTCTCTCTCTCTCTCTCTCAACTCGTCTCTCTGTCTCTCTCCATGCTCAAATCGATTAAAAGATCTCCTCCGCAAAGTCCTTGACCTCCTTGAACCCGTGCCCCGCCGGCAGCGGCGCGTTGCCGGGCCGGGACGCCATCACGACCTGCCACCCCGCCTCCTTCGCCGCCGTGCCCTCGGCGAGGATGTCGGTCACAAACAAGACCTCCGAGGGGCTCCCGGAGACGCCGAGTTTGCTGAAGATGTTCCGGTACGAGGAGGCGTTGACCTTTTGGTGTTGTGGTGGTGGTGGAAAAGAGGGTGAGCACTTTTTTCCAGCTAAACCTCGAGAAAGAAACTCTTTTTCTCCTCCGCACTCACCTTTGCGCCGCTCGTCGTGTCAAAGTACCCGCTGATGTGCTCGCTCAGGTCTCCGACGTTCGTGTGAGCGAAAAGGTCAATCTGCGCCCTTTTGGAGCCCGAGGAATAGATGAAGACCTTGATGCCCAGTCGCGTCCACCTCGCGAGCGCGCCCGGGACGTCGGCAAACAGCGGCGCCCGCAGCTCACCCTCCAGGAACCCCTCGTGCCAGATAGAGCCCTGGATCTCCTTGAGCGCCGTCGACTTGACGTCGGCGTCGGTGAGAGCCTCCAGGTACTTGACGGCGCACCCGACGATGAGCCTCTTGGCTGAGAGGGCGTGGTCACGGTCCCGGCTCGCCTCCTCGAGCTCGAGCGCGTGCGAGAGGGTGGCGCCCTCGTCGGCGGCGGGGCAGCTCGCGCCCACGAGCTGCAGCTGCTGATGCTGCTCCCTCAGGGCGCCGAGCTGGGTCTGGACCTCCTCCTTCTCGTAGTTCTCGAGGAGGTAGGTGCGGAAGCGCCGGCGGGCGTAAGGGAACATCTCGGCCTTGACGTACGAGATCGGCAGCACGGTCCCCTCGATGTCGAGCACGACGGCTCCGACGTTGTGGGGGGGCGGGAGCTGGCCCTCTCTCGCCGCGGGCCGCTGCCCGGCGGGAGCAGCAGCCTCAGAACTAGCCAGAGCCTCGTCGGCGGAGCCCTGCGGCGGCGGCGGCGGCGGCGGCGGAGGACGAGGGGGCGCGAGGCCCCCCTCCCCCTCCTTCCAACCGGGCGGCGGCCTCGACACGTCAACGCCGGCAGCCTGCCTCAGCCTCAGCGCCGCCTCGAACAGATAATCGTAGGTCTCCGCCTGCGCCTTGGCCCGCTGCCAGGTGCTCCCCCAGACGTACACGCCGTGCCTGCGCACCAGCACGGCGTTGGACGAGGGATATGCCGCTATCGCCTCGCGGAGCCTGCCCGTCAGCTCGCACTCGCGGGCCGTGTTCTCGACGATGGGGACCTCGACGGTCGAGTGGAAGCCGTGGCCGTCGATGCCCTTGCACATCTCGAGGTGGGTGGCCTTGAAGCTGGTCGAGGTCTCGCCCTGGATCAGGGTGGCAGCGACGGCAGAGAGGGAGTGCGAGTGGACGACGGCCCCGGCGTCGCGGAGCTCGTAGGCCTGTTTTTTTTTTTATGAAGAGGTTTCGCAAAGGTTTTGAGGTTTTTTTTTCTTCTTTTTTTCGGGTTTTTTCTTTTTTTTTGAAGGCTCAAGAAAGACACAGACCCCGACAGAGACCTTCTCTCTCTCTCTCTCTCTCTCTTTCTCCCCACTTCTTCCTTTCGCCTTCCCCCTTCAAAGAGAAGAGGAAACCAGCTGTCTCCCTCCTCCCTCTCTCCAGAAACACACAACGAAATCTGTGACTCGTCTTCTACTACTCACGCTCATAAACAGCGGCGCGCACTCGGACAGCTTGAGCGGCCTCTCCCGCGTCGAGTTTGACTTGGGCTCCTCGACCACCTCGCCGTCCGACTTCCGCAGCACAAACATGTCTTCCGCGGTCATCCGCTCCTTCTGGACGCCGCTCGGGGCCATGACGACGCTCTCCCCGTTGGGGCCAGCGCGCATGGAGAGGCCGCCGCCGGTGCCCGAAACCCAGCCGAGGCCGTAGAAGCTGGCGCAGAGCTCGGCGACGAGCTGCTTGGCTTCGGCGATCGACGGCCAGGAATTGGACGAGGAGGAGGACGAGGGGGCGCTCGCGGCTGCTGCTGCCTCCGGTGCGGGGGCTTTGCGCTTGTTAGAACGCGGTGGCATTGCTAGATTGGTGAGAGAGGGAGCGGACGCGTCGAGAAAAAGCGGGGACGCCAAAATGCTTCTCCGTAAATTATTATGCCTTTCTCATAGAGCCGTCGAAAATGTCAAGGAAAGGAGAGCGAAAAGCATCAAGCTCGTCATTTCTTTCTCTTCCTCTTCTTCCTCCATTTCACGCAAAATGGACCTCGCCTCTGCGCACACGAATGCGAAGGCGCTCATCCTCTCCCTCCGTGACGGCATCGAGCGGCTCGAGAAGGCCGAAGTTGTGAGTTTTTGAAACGGGAGAGAGCAAGAGGAGCGAGAGAGGAGGGAAAACGTTTCAGAAGCATCGATGTCGAGTTTGTTCGGACGACGACGAAGGAGGCGTGCCTTCTCTCTCTCTTCCGCGGGAACTCTGCCTTGTCCTCCTCTTCCCCGCAAGCAGGGAAAGCGCGACGCACGCGCTGCCTCCTCCTCGCTCTGTCGTCTCCAGAGAGCCGGAACTCACGTCGAAAAACTAAAACTAAACTCTCTCTCTCTTTTCAAAAATAAACAAAAAAGACCCAGCGCGGTGCCGCCGCGACACTAGCGCGCGACCTCCAGCAGAAGCTCGCGGCTCTGCAGAAGGCCAGCGCCACGCTGGATGCGGCGTGGAGGATGGCCGTGGTCAGGCAGCCTCCCTCTGCTCGCGACCTGTGGAAGCGGTAAGGTTTTTTTTTTGGCGCACTCTAGGGGTTGAGTCGGAGAAAGAGAAAAAGGGGGAAAGAGGTTGGGGAAAGCCTTTTTTTCTTCGCACCTCCCTCTCTTTCGCTGCTTCTTCCGCTCTCACCTCTTTCCATCTTTCCCTGCCACCCCCCCCCCCGCTCGCGCACCCGACAGGAAAGTCGAGCTCGTCTCCGAGGAGACGGACGCCCTCCGAGCCGCCCTCGACAAGCACTCCCACCGCGAGCGCCGCCGTGCCGCCGACGACGTCGCCAGGGCCGAGCTGCTCTCCGGCCGCGGCGAGGCGTACGCCTGGTCCGCGGCCGCCGACGCCGACGCCGCCGCGGCCTCGAGCGTGCGGTCGTCCAAGAGGATGGTCCAGGAGGCGCTGGCGACGGGCGGGGCCGCGCTCGCGGCCATGGCGGGCCAGAGGGACACGCTCAAGCGGGCGCAGCGGAAGGCACTCGACGTCGTGCACGGCCTGGGACTGTCGGACTCGCTGTTGAGGCTGATCGAGAGGAGGCAAAAGTTGGACTCGGCGCTCGCGTACGGAGGGATGGCGGTGGTGACGCTGGTGGTGCTGTGGGCCTGGTGGCACTTCAAGAGGTAGTCGTCGTTGCTGGATTGGGGAAGAAGAAGAACAGAACAGAGAGACTGGCTTGTAAAAAAAAACGAACTTGAAAAACACTTCTTTCCCTTGGTGTTTTTTTTACTTTTTTGCGTGCGCGCGTGCGTGAGGCGCCCGTTCTTTCTTTCCTCGCCTGTCCTCCTCTTCTGCCCTTCCCTCAGAGGCCAAACAGGAGCTCCCCAATCCGGGACCAGCCCTTCCCGCCCCCGCCGAGGAACCCGAGCGCGGGCCGCGGCAGCCTCTCCGTCGCCGCCCTGCTGCCGCCGCCGCCGTCCGCGACGACCCTGTAGGGCCGCGAGAGACGCGAGGCGGAGGCCGGAGCGGCCCTCAGGGCCCCGTCGCCCCTGCCAAAGGGGAGTTCCCGGCCGTAGGGGGAGGAGAGGGACCCGGCCGCCGGGGCCGCCGCCGCCGCCGCGGCGACGCGGGCCGCGGCGCCGCGGTGCGCCGGCTGCAGCGGCCTGACCCCGAGCAGCAGCCTTCCGCCCGCGAGCAGGCAGCTGTCCTTCGCCAGGGCGCGCGCGGCCTGGTACCTCGTCGCGAAGCGCACGTGGATCCAGTTGACGGAGGAGGAGGCAGCAGAGGAGGTGGAACATCCGCTGTCGTCCCCGCCGCCGCGGCCGCTGCCGAACGCGAGGACGTCGCCGCACGACGCGAGGGCCTCGAGGGCCAGCGCCGTGTCCGCCGGCGAGAAGCCGAAGGCGGTGACCCAGCAGGAGGCGTCGTCGTCCTCGGTGTCGTTCTCCTCGTCCCCGTGGGCGGCAGCAGCGCCCGCGGCGAACGGCGCCCCGCCCTGCCGAGGCAGGGGAGACGCCTCGGGCGAGGGAGCCATCATGCTCGCCGAGGGCGGCGGCGGAGGCGGCGCGGCGCCGCCTGCCTGCCACGGGGAGCCCGACGCCCCTCCCCCCGCTGCGGCCGCCGCCTGGCTCGGGGCTCCTCCGCCAAAGGCGTACTGCCCCTGGCCTTGCTGCTGCTGCTGCTGCTGGGAGCCGACGAGCCCCGCCGCGGGGGAGTCGAAGAGGCCCGAAGCTGCTCCTGCTCCTCCTCCTGCCCCGGCGTTCGCTTCCGCGGCGGCGGCAGCCACGGCGGCCGGCGTCGCGGACCGCCTCCTGGGGGTCGACTCGCGGAACGACGAGCCCAGGCGCGAGAAGGCCGGGCGGTGCGCGCCAGGCTGCGGGGGCTGAAAGAGGCTGCTGCCGCCTCCGGGGTTGGCGCCGACGCCAGAGGGCGAGATGCGCTCGAGGCCCCTGCCTCCGCCGCCGAAGCCGAGCCCTGCTGCGGCTTCTGCGCCACCGGCCTGATGCTGCTGTCCCTGGCCGCCGCCGAGAGGGCTCGAGCGGTAGTCCAGGGGCGCGGCGCTGCCGGACCGAAGAGCCGGACTACTGAAGAGCAGCGGCGGGAACGTCGAATCGGCCATCGAACCAAATGCTCGAATGGAAAAAAAAACTACTTTTTCACGTCTCGAGCTCTCTCTTTCTCTCTCTTTCTTCTGCGCTCACGTGAGCGAAGAGTGCGCTTCGGAGAGGCAGCAGCTGTGAGAAGAGAGAGGCAAGGAGCTCAAAGAGAGAGCCCTCCTTTGGCACGAATGAAGAAAAAGAGAGAAAGAGAAAGAGGAGCGAGGACAAACGGTCGACTCGAGCGAAGGGAAATGAATCGATCGAGCACAGAACTCAACTTCGAACAAGGCGACGGCTCCGTCGCTATTCAATCAGCTCGAGCTAGCGCCACCTCTGGTGCTCCAACCGCTCCAGCGCCAAGTTCTACGAACTAAAGGCCCTGACTCCCCCGATCCCTTAGAGAAGAATCGGGACAAGGGAAGAAAGAGAACAACTAAGGAGCCTCTGAGAAATTCGAAGAAGAAGAAACCGTCGGCCGAACCACCTCTCGACCCCAACGACCTCCTCTCAAAACCCGACCTCGAGCCGACCAAAAAATGGGTTCGGGCCGAGACAAGCGCAAGAAGAACGCCAAGAAGTCCGGCGAGGCCACCGTCGGCACGGGCGCTGCGAAGACGGAGGCCAAGACCGTGAAAAAAAACGAGCGCCGCGCCGCGGCCGCCGCCCGCGCTGCCGATGACGACCTCGACGCCCTCCTGAAGCAGTTCGAGCTCTCCGACGCGAGCGTCGAGGGCGCCGTCGTCGAGGAGCTTGAGCCCGGCAGGGGAGCGATGCCGGCGAGGGCCTACGCGAGCGCGACCGTCGTCGCCGACGGGGCGGCGCTCGTCGGGGGAGCGGCAAACCAGCCGGCGGTGCTCTTCTACGGCGGCGAGCGGCTTGACGTCCGCGGCAGGAGGGAAACGTTGCATACGTTCGGGGACCTCTGGGTCTACAGGCCCCCCGCAACGATCCCCGCGCCCTTCTCGAACGCTCCCCTTCCTTCCTCCTCCTCGAGCATGGGTGACGGCGACGACGACGGCGGCGGCGGCGGCGGCGGAGAAGGCGAGCAGCCGTCCTTCGAGGGCCCGGAGGTCGAGGACCGCGGGCGCTGGACGCGCGTCGTCACGCCGGCCAAGGCCTCCCCTCCGCCCCGGAGCTCGCACCAGGCCGTCCTTCTCCCCGCGGGGACCGCCTCTTCTTCCCCTTCGTCCTCGCAAAAGAAGGAGGCCTTTCTCTACGTGTTCGGAGGCGAGCTCACGAGTCGAGACATGACGAAGTTCCGCCACTACCGTGACCTCTGGCGGCTCCGGCTCGGCGGCAGCGGCGGCGGCGGTGGCGGCCCCTCCTCCTCCGCCCCGTGGTCGTGGGAGTCGCTGCCGACGAAAGGCGGGCCCTCGGCGCGCTCAGGCCACCGCATGTGCGCCTGGAAAGGGTTCCTGCTGCTGTTCGGCGGCTTCCACGACGACGGGAGCGGCAAAGTGGAGTACTTCAACGACGTGTGGCTCTACGACACCGCGAAACTGTCGTGGTCGAGGCTGGAGACGACGGCGGGGCCGTCGCCGAGGGGGGGCTGCCAGCTGCTCGTCGCGCCCGCCGCGGCGACTGCCGGGGGGGTTGCTGCTGCTGCCGTCGCAGGAGCCGCCGCCGCCGCCTCTGCCGCCCTCGACGCCGACACCCTCTTCGTCTTCGGGGGGCACACCGCCGGCATCGACGAGTCCGAGGACGGCGCCACGGGCACGGGCAGGGTCCACGACGACGTCTGGGCGCTCCCGCTGCCCTCTCGCTCGAGCGCCGCCGCCGTTCCGCTGCGCTGGTCGCGCCTCCCGCGCTCGGGCCTCGGCTTCGCGCCCTCCCCGAGGGCCTCCTTCGGCCTCGCGGCCAACCCGCCGCTGAGCCGCCGCCGCGCGATCCTGTGGGGCGGCATCGTCGACCGCGCCGGCGCGCGCGACAGGGTCTTCTCGGAGCACTGCGACGACCTGTATGCCTTCAACGTCGACCTGCGGCGGTGGTTCCCGATCGCGCTGAGGGGGCCACCAGTCGACGCCTCCTCGTCGCTGCCGAAGCCGAGGCAGAGGAGGAGGAAAGACAAGAAAGGGGGCGGAGCGGGAGACGCGAAGGCGGGCGAAGAGTTCCAGGAGAAAGAGGGAGAGGGAGAGGGCGCAGCGGCGAGGGCCAAGGCGGCAGCGGCCAACGCCGCCGCCGAGCCCGAGGCCAAAACCAAGCAGCAGCTCCTCCTCGAGGCCGCCGCAACGCGCATCCAGAGCCGGTACCGCGGCCACGCGGTCCGCCGCGCGGTGCAGGCCCTGCGCATCGGCAGCGGCCGCGTCAACGAGCTCATCTACTCTCCGGCGCTGCTTGGGCCCGGCGGCGCGCTGGCCGCCGAGGCCGCGCGCCGGGCGCCGCGCCCGAGGGCCCGGGCGGCGCCGACGCTGCTGACAATTCACGAGAAGCTCTGGCTCTTCGGCGGCGTCGTCGAGGTCGAGCACACCGACGTGACGCTCGACGACGTGTGGTGCCTTGACCTGAAAGCCCTGCAGGGCTGGGTCTGCGTGCGGCAGGACTCGCGCGGGGAGGCCGCGTTCGAGGCGAGCGACTGGGAGACAGACGAAGGCGACGACGACGACGAGTGAAAAGAGGCGGACGAGGGCGGCGACGAGGGAGAAAAAATTGTAGAACCAAAGAAAAAATTCTTTTCTGTTTTTTGTTTTTTTTTGGAGTCTGGATGGATAAAAAAAAGGGGTGGGGGGGATCTACAGAAGCAGCGGGGAAGAGGGCAAAAAAGAGGAGAGGGAGGGGAGAAAGAGGGGACGCGCAGATACGCGCGCCTACCGTCTCTTCCTCCTCCTCCTCCTCAAAAGTTGCCCCCCTCGAAGCGCAAAAGGAAACAAAAAAAACTACGAAGAAGGAAAAAAGGGGAAACTCTCAAACGAGATTCCGTCTCTCGGAGCGCTCTCCCTCTCTCTCCCTTTCTCTCTCTCTCCCTCTCTCTCTGCTCGCCATTTTTCCCGGGAAAAAGGTGCATCAAATTCTAGTAAAGGTGGGGGGGGGGGGTGGGGGGTATGCTAATTCGTTTTTTCTTCTTCGTTTCGTTGTTGCTGGTTGGGGAGCTTTTTTTTTGTTTCGAAAAAAACTCGCGGGGGGATCTCAAACCGAGTCGTCCTCCTTCTTGTGATGCCTCGGCTTGACCAGCGGTGACCTCTCCTCCTCTCCAGAAAGCGCCCCGCCGCTGATGCCCCTCGCCATGTGCTCGGAGACGAGCCTCGACAGCTGCACGTCCGCGCCCGTCGGGCCCTTGGCCGAGTCGCCCGGCGAGTCGCCGCCGTCGCCGCCCTTGCCGCCGCCGCCCGCCGCCGCCGACGCCGAGACCTCGGCCGCCGCCCTGCCGCCGCCCGCGCCGCCGCCGCCCGCCGTCGCCGAGGCCAGCTTGGCGTGCGAGTAGAGGCAGAACCCGAAGATCGCGGTGAGGCACCCCACCGTCATCTTGGCGCTGAAGGCCTTCTTCTCCCCCAGGATCACGTAGCTCAGCAGCAGCAGCCCAACGATCTTGGCCTCCCCGAGGACGGTCGTCGTGACCGCGGAGGTCCTCTGGATCATCAGCGAGTGCACCACGTTGTACGACAGCGCCACGGCCGAGGTCGCGAGCGCGATGACCGCGGCCTCTCGCCCGTGGACCGGAGCGTAGTCGTTGGCGAAGCGGGACGCCTCGCCCGAGGCGAGGAACGCCGGCGCGAGCGCCGCCAGCGACACGGGCGCGGTGTAGAACGTCAGGCGCAGCGCGTCGACCCTCTCGGAGAGCACGCGCCCCGACGTCGTCATCATCAGCGCGTTGGACACTGTCCCTGCGAGGCAGAGCGCGACGCCCCGGGGGGAGCCCGCGACCGTCCCCTCCCAGACGGCGATCATCACGCCTAGCGTCAGCACCAGGAGCGACAGCGCCTCCTTCCGCGAGGGCCTCTTCCCCTCGATGGCCACCGCGAGCACGCACGTGAAGACTGGGATCGACGCGCGGATGACCTGGTTGAGGCTCAGCGTCATCTCGACCAGGCTCGAGTTGTTGAGCGAGATGTTGAGCGCCATGAAGAGGCCGATCGCGACAAAGCCCCTCCACTGCCGGCCCCAGGTCTCGCGGTGCAGGGGCATCAGCGACTTGCGGAGCATGAAGGGGGCAAGGGCCAGGAGGGAGAAGAGCATGTGGCACGAGGTGAGGAGCAGCGGGAAGCGGAAGCCGTACATTCCCTGGGAGAGAGTTTTTTGTTGTTGTTGCGTCGAGGTTGGGGAAACGTGAGAAAGGGAGGGAGGTCGGGGTCGAGGTTTGGAGAAAAGAGGCAGCGACAAGCTGCGCCCCTGCTCGATTCTTTCAAAAAAAAACTCGAGACCCAAATCGACGCCTCCGCCACACCGCCTTTTCTCTTTTCTCCGCTCCATTTGCACGGAGAGAAGAGAAGGATCCCAAGCCTCTGGCTCCTGGCTGGCGAAGGAACAGCAATCGTGCCTCGGCCAGCGTGGGAAAGGGCGTGGGCGAATGGAGCGAAGAGAGCTCTCGAAGAACAAAGGACGAAGCAACGAAAAGAAAAAAACTGAGTCGCGACCGCCAATTGACGTTTTCTCTCTTTCTCCTTCTCGCACTGGCTCCGCGGAATTCCTCCGCCTTCCTTTCCCGCAGCAAGAGTGCCTCTCTCCCCGAGGTCGCTCCGCGACAGGGGGAAACGGGCCAGAAACCCCTCTTACCAGCGCATACTTGTTGGACAAGTTAAGGACGGAGTTGAGCGAGAGGTAGGCGGTCATGAGGATCACGAACGGCGCCAGTGCGTCCTTCTTGGAGGACACGGCGGGCTTCATCGCGCCGCTTTCTCCCATTCGGGAGAGGAAGGTGGGGGAAAGGGAAGAGAGAAGAGAGGGGAGGGGCCTGTTCCTTTCTTTCTCTCTCAGACGAAACGAGTGTCCAAGAAGGAGGCAATCGAACGACGACCGAGCAGTCGCAGCTTTTCGGTTCCTCTTGTTTCCCAGGAAGGAGGCTCTTCGTCACGGGCACTCTGAGAGGAGCGTCGCACGAGGGCTGCGCAGGGCTAGGAGAAACGGAAGAAGCACGGGAGAGTTCGTTTTCCACTCAACGTGAAGAGTTGGAAAGATTGAAATCGAAGAAAAAGTGAGACGAAGCAGCGCGACGGGCGTTGCTTCGCTCGTTTCTCTTCCCTCGGTCTCGACCCTGGCTCTTGCGGCCCTCCCTCTCCCTCAACCTCTTCTCTATCTCTCGTTCACGCCCTCTTCTTCGCTTCCTAGTAGTTTACAAGATACAGCGCCAACGGCTCGGCTTTTTTCTAAGTTTACAGCTGGCGGACACAGGGAAAGCGCGAAAGATAGTCTCGCTCCAAAAAAAAAACTCAACCTCCTCCTCCTCCTCCTCCTCCTCCTCCTCCGTTTTCTCCCCGCCTCAACGCCGAAGCGGCAGCCTCGGCCAGCTCCCGCGTGTAAAAGCCCCTGGCCCTCTTGGCCTGGCCGCAGGCCCCGCACTTCACGACGAGCACGACCGTGTTGAGCTCCTTGGAGGAAGAGGTGGCGGCTGAGACGTTCCTCCCGCGACGGGAAGAGGAGGAGGGTTCTGTTGCTCCCGCCGCCGTTGCCGCCGCCGCTGTTGCCGCTGCCCGCCGACGCCGCCGCCGGCACGACCGAGAGAGCGGCCTCACCGTGATTTCATCTTTTCCTCCTGCTCCGAGGACCTTTCCGCAGCGGCTGCAGAGCGCGTTCGAGGCCCCTCGAGGCAGCGGGGCGCCAGAGGAGCGAGAGAGCTGGATGAAGGAAGTTTTGGGAGGAAAGGAGGTTTGAGGTTGAGAGGGACGTGGAGCTCTTGGTAAAAAAAGAAAGAAAAAGAACAGGCATTCGAATTGCTTCCACTTTCTGTTGTTTCCCCTCGTTTCCATCTATCTTACCTTGCCCGCTGCCAACGCCAGAGAGTGAGACAAAGCTGCTGTCGAAGGGGCGAGCCGCGGCCGCTTCTTCTTCCTCGATGCCGCCGCCGAAACGCCGTTGCCGGCATCACCTTTGTCGCCGCCGGCGATGCTAGCCGCTGCCGAAGCGCCTCCTGCTACTGCGCCTACTCCTGTCCCTGCTGTCGCCGCGCAAACTGCCGCTTCGAAGAGGAACGCCGCCGTCATCGCCGCGGGCGTGGCCTCGGCCACCCGGCGCGAGTGCGGGCGGAGGGCCGTCGCCATGGAGAATCGAGAGCGAAGATAAAACGGAAAATGAAAAAAATGAAAATCAAAAAAACACATTTCAAAAACTCCGCCCAAGCTTCCCTTGGCCTTTCTCAATCCCGCACGTCTCGCCCAACAGCGATCTCGCTATGCTCTCTTTGATCACGCGGGCGTCTGCTCGGCGCAGCCAAAGGGGAATCAGAGCCCTCGAAGCGCTGGCGTCGCCAGGCGGCGGTGAAGGGACATCGGCAATCATCATCGCTCTGCCCTTGACCTCGACCTCCTCTTCTTCTTCCTTCTTCGCCTTCTCCTCTGTCGCGTTGTCTCCTTATTCTCCTTATCGCCTTCTCGCCTCTCGAGGATTTGCCGTCAAGCATCACAGTGAGTTTGTGGCAGGGAAAGAAGAAATAAAGGAATCGAAAGCCTTTTTCCTTCTGCTATCTCCTCTCTTTGCTCACCGAAAACAAAACAAAAATGGAAGGAAAAAACGCAGAGAACAGCAAGAAAAAGGGCGGAGGCGGTCGCAAAAGGGACGATTCCGACAGCGACGACGAAAGGTCCGGTGCAGCTGCTTCCTCTTTAACGAGCAGCAGCGGCAATAGCGGAGGAGGATCAGGAGGCGGAGGCGGAGGAGGAAGCACTTTCGACCTCGAAGCGACCAAAACGAAAATGGCGGCGGTGGTCGAGCGACTGAAAAAGGCCCTCTCGGGTTTGCACGTCGGGAGGGCCTCTCCCTCGATGCTCGAACACGTCCCGGTGACGCTGGTAACAACAGCAACCGACGGAGGAAGCGCGGCAGAAGAGGGCAGCAGTTCGGGCAGCAGCAGCAACACGGTGCCCCTGCAGGCCCTCGCCGCGGTCACCGCCCGCAACGCCAACACCCTCGTCGTCACGCCGTTCGACCCGAGCCCCTCGACGGCGGCCTCCATCACCGCCGCGCTGCGCCTGCCGCCGCTCAGGCTCGACGCGCGGCTCGAGCGCAGCGGAGAGCTGGT
>Ga0315287_10006003_pt1 | contig 12031 bp, 11 predicted proteins | sample YL17G11_0_MG_FD_205037 | JGI IMG/M metagenome (GOLD analysis project Ga0315287, IMG submission 205037) | Sediment microbial communities from Yellowstone Lake, YNP, Wyoming, USA - YL17G11_0 | ecosystem: Environmental > Aquatic > Freshwater > Lake > Sediment | place: USA: Wyoming | collected...
TCGATCTGTACGACGCGGAAGCAATCGCTCACCAGGCGGCGGTTGATCTTTACGATGCGGAGGTTATTTTGTACGACGCGGAAGCAATCGCTCACCAGGCGGCGGTTGATCTTTACGATGCGGAGGTTATTTTGTACGACGCGGAAGTCGTCCTTTATAACCAGAGCCAGGCCGACCTGGCCGAAGCCCTGGCCGAACTCGCGGAGATGGTCCCTCCCATTCGCCCGACCATCATCAACTGCGTCCGCAACGGAAACGCGGGGACAGCCAGCGTGGGCAGCGTGGCGGCGGGCGACACCGCCCTCGTTTTTGCCACCGCCGTCCTGCCGAACAACGCGCACGCAATCGCGCTCATCGGTTCGGCGGTCAGCGTGGGCGGCAACACCACCGTAATTTGTGATTTTACCAACTTCAATGGCTCCTTTTTTAGTTTGCCGATTCCCCTGCCGGAAACGGCGTGGGCGCAAACGCTCGGCGCGAACGGCCTGTATTCGGAACCATCGGCCAACGCCGTTGGCGGCCTGCTCAAGCTGTCGTATACCTGCGCCATCGCGTCCGTTGTCCCGGCCTCCGACAAACTATCAGCAGTTGTCACCTTCACCGGAGTGCCGGCCGCGGGCATCGTGCTTTTCGCCTGGAATACTCCATCCGGCCCGCCGGGGTTCGCCGAGTTCGTCGGCAACGGCCCGCACACCGTGACGGGCTTGGATGCCGAGGGCGGATTCAGTCCGACAATCATGGTTATTTCAGACGATGCGGCGCGACTGGAATCCATCACCGGCTGGTGCGAACCGCGCGGGTTCGGCAACAGCCCGCGCGTCGAGGCGGTGACCGCCCCCTACGTAGAGGAGGTTGAATGAAAAAATTTGCCGCCGACGACACCGGCAACTATCTCGTCAGGTTCCGCAACGCCGCCGGCGCGGTGGTCGCCCCGGACCTCGACGACAACCTCTCCCTGGAATTTTATGACAGCGCCGGGACACTGCGCTTCACCGCGACCACCACCAGCGACCCGGCAATTCAGGTCGGGTCCGACGCCGCCGGCGACTACATCTACGTCAGCGAGATACCGCTTACCGATTTCGTCGCCGGTGTGGTCGAGGCCCGGGTCTACGGCAACATCGCCGGCGTGTCGATCAGCCCCTCGCCCTGGATTTTTGCCGGCGCGTTCGAGGTAATCGAGGGCTACGCCGGATACGCCTGCACCCCGGCGCAGGTCCGGGCCATCGGCAACCTGCCGGACAGCTTCGATTCCGCCGCGATCGCGGCCTTCCTCCCCGCCGCCCGGAGGCGACTCAAAACCTGGGTCACCGCCGCCTATTACGCCGACGCCATCCTCGCCACGCCGACCGACGCGGACCGCGCCGAGGCGGTCGCCGAGGCCGAGGCCCACCTGACCGTGGCCGAAGGGCTGCCGACCTGGTCGCGGCGGATCGGGAGCGCCGGCAACCTCTCCAGCGGCCGCGACGGCGACAAGAATTCCTGGACGCTCCGCACGGTTGATGAGGTCAACCAGGAGGTCTCGCGCCACCTGGCCGCGGCTGAGCGGGCGGTGGCCGCCTGGTATGGCGACGTGACCCCGGTCCCGGTCGCGGTCGGGGCCAAAACCTACGACACCGAAACGGACCTGGAAACATGAGCGACTTTCGCATCGACATCGAACAGGTTCCAATCCGCCGCGGCCTGGCGGGGCGGGCGATCGAGCGCCTGGTGCGCAAGATCACCGCGCGGATGGACGCCCAGGCCTACGTCGGGGCCCCGAAGGCCAGCGGCAACATGGCCCACGGCATGACCGCCGAGATTGTCGGCTCGGGCTCGTCCGCCCAGGGCGTGTTGAAAGCGGTCGCCAAAACCGCCGACGGAAAATCTTATCCGCTCTTCGTCCACGAGGGCACCGGCCTTTACGGTCCCGAGAAGCGCAGCTTCTTCATCGAGGCGAAAAATAAAAAGGCGCTGGCCATCCCGCTCCAGGGGCCGGTGCAGCCGGGGCAAAAGGGCCTGGTCATGTTCCGCCGCAGCGTCCACATCCTCGGCATGAAGGCCCGGCCCTGGTACCGCTGGGCCGCAGCGAAGATTGTCCAAGAGGTCCCCAACCTGGCGCGGAAGGCGTTCGCGGAAATCTTCGGTGGGGGCGGATCATCCGCCGGGGGCGGCGAATGAGTTCCGCTGTTGCCGTCATGGCCGAGTTCCTCGCCGCGCGGATCGCGGCGGGCCAGACCCTGGCCGGGATCAAGGCGGTCTACCAGGCCGCCGGGTTTGAACCCAAGTCGGCGCAGTACCCGCATCTGCTGATTGGCGAGTACCCGGAATCGGAGCGGCCCAACGAGGGCAACGCCCGCCGGCTGGTGGACGCGAAGTTGCAGGTGGTCTGCCAGGTCAACGCCGGCAAGCGCGCCGACGACGTGGTCGCGGCCGAGGCCCGGGAGTGGCGGAGGAAACTCCGCGCCGCCCTCGCCGAGTCGCCCCGGCTGGTCACCGCGACCTACACCACCGGTTTCGCCCTCTCGATGCGGGCCACATCCGGCGAGGTTTATTTCAACGTCCTGGGCGACACCCGCGCCGGTTCGGCGGAGGAAGCGGTGAACATTTTTTACACGGAGTACCCGGCATGATCGGTCTACTCGCAGCTCTCAAGACCGCCCTCGAAAACGACGCCGCGCTGGCGGTCTATAACGAGATTGTGGCGGTGCGAAAATTCCGCGTCGATCAACTCCCGGACTTCGAGACCTACGGGATCGTGCTCTCGCCCGCTTCGCGTGGTGTGGAGGACATCGGCATCCGGACGAAAGAGGACCTGCCGCGCGTCGACCTCTACTGCCTGGTTTACAACTTCGACGCGGAGAAGTCGCTGGTCGGCGTGGCTGCCGGCGAGGTCGGAATCCTGCAGATGGTGGAGGATGTGATCTCCTGCCTGGAGATGAACAGCCTGGGTGATTACGTCGAGGTGACCGGGCTGGAGGTCAACACCGAAATTCAGTTGAATGAGGTCCCGTCGTCGAATCGAGACGGGTTTTATCACGAGGTCAAAATCCGGCTGAACTACAGAAAACCAGCCCGGACCTGTTAAGGAGGAAAAGATGACGGACAAAGCGGCGATCAAGTACTGGCGGGCGTTCTCGCTCAAAAAACAGTCGGCGTTCGGGACCAAACTTTCGGACGGCGACCTGACCAAATGCTTTACGATGGAGGGGACCGACTTCTTCAAGGTCAAGCCGGTCTACGAGTCCGACCAGGCCGAGGTCGGCAAGGGCCACGAGTTCGCCACCCGGCAGGACCTGGCCCGCTTCGAGGGCTCGGGCGGCTGGAAAAACAAGCTCACCTCCGTCGTCGCCGGCTGGCTCGGCGCCTTCGGCATGGGCGACGTGGTCAGCGCCCGGCTGCAAAAAGTCGGGGCCGTCACCTTCGCCGGCACCGGCAAGGAAACCATGACCGCGCAGGGCACGGTCACGCCCGGCTCCACGCCGAAAAGTTTCGTGGTCGAGATCGAGGCCGGCGGCGCGACCTTCCAGTGGAGCAACGACGGCGGGTCCACACAGGAGGCGACCGGGGTCGCCATCACCGGCGCGGCGCAGGCGCTGGAGGACGGCGTGACCGTGACGTTCGCCGACCTTACCGGCTACACCGAGGGCGACACCTTCAGCTTCGCCACCACCAACACCACCGCCTACCAGCACACTTTCCTGCTGCAGGACCCGGCTGACGGGCTCCAACTTCCGGTCACCTCCATCGTCGAGAATGATGGGGCCGGGGCCAAGTCCCTGATCCGCGACGTGGCGGTCGACAGCTTCGAACTGAGCGGCAGCATGGCCGAGCGCCTGGCCTTCACCGCCTCGCTGGTTTCCAGCGGCTACAAAGAGGACTCGACGCTGGCACAGCCGTCACTCGATACCGGCTCCTACCTGTGGAACCACGGCGCGCAGCTCCAGCTCGGCGAGGCCGGCAGCCTGGTCGACGTGAGCAGCCGGGTGAAGGACTGGAAGGTCGGGATCAAAAACGCGCTCGACGCCGCCGGCGGCCGGTTCCCCGGCTGCGGCCTCTACGCCGGGGCGCTCCAGTTCGGCGAGAAGCGCGAGGCCTCGCTGGCCATCACCCTCAAGGCGGCGGGCGTCACCGAGATTACCGCACTGGAGGCCAACACCCTGCTCAAGGCGGTCATCACCGTCACCGGCGCGCTGATCGAGGCCCCGCATAACCACTCGCTCGCCATCACCTTCGAGCAGGTGAAGTACCGGGCGGTGGAGAAGGGCAAGGACGGCGCCGGCAACATCACCTACGCGCTTGACTGCGAGCCGCTCTACTACAGCGCCTTCCAGGGCACGGTGAAGATGGTCGTCGTCAACGACGTGGCGTCTTATCTGTCGTGATGTGGAGTGCGCGGGCTTGACCGCGCTTTTCTCCCGCGCGGCTTGACGCGCGGATTCCGGAACGCCGGGTCAAGCCCCGGCCGAAACAAAGCGCGGTCAAGCCCGCGCACTCCAAAGGGGACAACATGGGATTCAGGATATCGGGTCAGAAGCCGCGCCGGGTGATGATCGCCGACCGGGATGACGCCGGCCGCGCCGTCCTGCTGCCGCACGATTATTTCGACGCCACGCCCGAGCAGCTCGTCGAATATTACCGGCTGCTCTCCAAGGTCAAGCCCGACGAGTCCGGCCGGAACTCACCGGACGGCAACCTGGTCGAGGCCCGGCTCTATCTCTGGCAGGGCTGCATCCACCGGGTCGTCGGGTACGAACTGGAGGACGGGACCGACCTGATGACGCGGGAGAACTGGAAAGACCTCGTGCCGCCGCACCACCGGGTGGAGGCCGCGGTGGTGATGGAACCGGACTATAACGCGGCCCGCCTCCCGAAGCCGGCGGAGGGCGCGCGCTCCCCTTTTATTCCGCCTGTTGGGAGTGGTTCGCCGGCGCCGGAGAAGGAACCTGTCCCGGAACCGAGCGATGCCCCGACTACCTGATCCAGCCGACCTGCGAGGGGTGCAAAAAGAGGGCGGATGTTTTACGGAACGAAAAACTTGAGGTCTGGCGGCCGCGGCTGGCGCTGCTCCAGCGCCTCCGCGACCTGGCGGCGCTCGGGTGCCGGTTCAACCTCAATGACCTCGACTGGGAAATCTGGGAGCAACTCCGCGAGTACGAGAGTTGCCGGAACGATTACCTCGACTGGAACCGGAAAAAGGACTGATCGATGAGCGGCGAGTTCGACGCGGGAAATCTGAAATTTACCGTCAACGGCGTGGACAACGCCGCGCCGGCCGAGGCCGCGCTCGACCGGCTGGAAAAAAAGAGTCAGCAGACTGCCGCCTCGGTCAGAGCGGCAAACAACAACCTCGGGGCCGGCACCTCGGTTGGGCTTGCCGACCTCCGCTCCGAACTGGCCGACAACGACTCCATTCTCGGACGGATGGCGCTGCAGTCGCAGATCACCAAGACTCAGGTCGGGATGCTCCGGACCGAGATGGGCATGGCGACCACCGGCTTCCAGCGCGGCGCGGTCCAGGCGGAAATCTGGAATACCCAGATCGCCGGCGGACGGGCCCAGCTCGCCCCCTACCTGCAACTCGCCTCCTCGGTCGCGCCGGTTGTCCTCGGCGTTGCCGCCGCGGTCGGCGGCGCGGCCTACGCCATGAAACGGCTTTCGGATGAAACGGTGCGCAGCCATGACGCGATCGGCGACATGCACGAGGTCACCGGCATTGCCGTCGAGGACCTGGCTGGCATGCGGCTACTGGCTGATGAGACCGAGCAGTCGATTGACTCCCTGGGCCAGACCTTCAAGTTTCTGGCGCGGGCCACCGTCGACGCCGACAACGGCACCGGCGAGGCCGCCGCGGCGTTCAAAAAACTTGGCATCGACACCCGCGAGGCCAACGGCAATATGAAGCCGGCGCTCGACATCTTTAAGGAGGTGGCCGACAAACTCAAGACCGTGGCCACCGTTCAGGAACGGGCGACGATCGAGATGACGCTGTTCGGGCGGAGCGGCACGGAAATGGCTGAGATCATGGCCCTGGGAGGCGACGAGATCGAGCGGGTCATCGAGCAGGGCAAACAGTTCGCGCCCGTCACCGAGGCCAACACCGCGGCCGCGCAACGGGCCATCGTCGCCAACGCGGAACTGAAGGCGTCGTGGGTCGGGTTAAAGGAGGAACTCGGAACCGGATTGACTCCGGCCGTCACCGGCGCGACCAACATCCTGACCAACTGGGTGGTGTTTGCCAAGGGCATCTGGAATGAAGCCTTCCCGGAGCCTTCGGAATATGCCGGCCGCAACAACGCCTGGCTGGCCGACATGGGCGCGACGATGAATGACGCCGTCCACGCCTCGGAGGTCTGGAAGGCCCGGATGAACGATGTCGACGCCTCCGAGTCCAGCCGGAAATATGCCGAGGCCCGGTACCGGGAGTGGCTGGCGGAGGTGCTCCGCCTGGCCAATAAGATCAACGAGGTCAACGCCTCCATCCAGTCGCGGAACATCGCCGCCGCCGGCGGCTACGAGGCCACGCTGGGCCTGACCGCCAATGAGCAATTCGTCGCCAGCCAACCGGCAAAAAACGAGGCCGCGGCCGAGCAGTGGAAAAAGGACCACCCCGCCCGGACCGGCAGCGGGTCAGTCCGGCGGCAGCCCGCCGCGCCAGCCAAAGAGCAGGTCTGGGACGACTATTATTCGCGCGCGGACCGATCCGGGGAACTGGCCACCCCTTACGACGGCTATGAAATGGGCGGGGCTGAGCGAAATCAGACCGCCGCCGCCGGGTCGTCGGCCGCCTACCAGGCGGAACAGGACGAGGCCGATAAATATCTGCAGGACCGTCTCACCTGGCAGGATCAGGAATACCGCGCCATCCAGGACCACCAGGAGCGGCTCCGTGAACTCCAGGAGAACGGCCTGGCCTCGGACCAGCAAATACATGACCTCCAGGTCGCGCTCGCCTACGACAAGGCCCGCGCCTATACCAGCGCGATTTCGACCATCGCGGGGGCGCTGGATAAAAGCGGCCGGGCGTCAGCGGCGGTCCAGATTCCGCTCACCATCGCCGATATCTCCCGGGAGGTGTTCGACGCGGCCCGGTCGGCGGCCTCCCAGGACTATCTGGGCGCGGTGATGCACACCGCCGCCGCGTTCAAAGGCGAGCAGGCCCTGGAGGCCCTGATGAAGGCTGCCGGCGGGGGCGGAGGCAAGAGCGGAGGCAGGGGCGGCGGCGGAGGCGGCGGCGGCGGGCACAAGGACTTGTCCACCCGGCAGGAAGAGCGGTTCACCCAGTCGCAGCTCATCAAGGTTGAGGGGATCGAGGGCATCGACCGCGAAAAATTCTACTCCGGCGAGCAGCTCATCGGCCTGGTTAAGAACCTCAAAACCGGCTTCAAAGAGGGGTCGTTAGCCAACCCCTTCACGAGTAACTAAATGTCCGAAAACGCCAAACCGATTCTCGCCTGGAACAACCTGGTCCTCGACGCGACGATCACCGTCTCGACCGAGGACGCGGCGTATCCCAAGGAAAACCTCTACGACCTCCGGCCGGATACCTTCCACAAAGGCACCGGGACCTCGGCGCAGACGATCACGTTCACCTTCGGAGCGCCGGTGGCCGTCACCTGCGTCGGGATTGTCGGGCACGACCTGTTCACCCAGGGCGCGTCGGTCAAGCTCCAATATTTCGACGGCACCTGGAAAGATTGCCTGGCAGCGTGGTCGCCGGCCAACAACAAGGCCCAGTTCAAGACCTTCGCGGTCCAGAGCAGCACGCAGTTCCAACTCGTCGTCGCCGCCGGCTACACCCTGCCGCCGTCGATCGCGGTGATTTTTATCGGCGGCTACACGACCTTTCCAGGTTGGGTGAGTGGCGACTGGGACCCGGACCACGAGGAGGCGCAGCGCGACGAGTCGATCAGTTCCGAGGGCCATTATCTCGGGACCAACGTCAAATTTTCCGAGCGCCGGTTCAACCTCAATTTTAGCCGCCTCCTCGATGCCTTCATCACCAGCGACATGAAGCCGTTTTTCGCCTGGGCAAAAGGCAAGCCGTTCTTTGTTATCCCGGAAATCACCAACCACGCGACCGACATCTTCTTTATGATGCTGGACCGGCCGACCTTCGCCGCGCCCTGGGGACCGGTCTACCGCTCGCACTCGATCTCCGTTAAAGGATTAGTCGAATGACCCGGCCGGCGGCATGGACGGACTTCGCCCGCGAGGTCAACTACCTGGTGGAAATGGACCTCGATCAGTGCGGCCGCAGTTTCGGGACGGCGCCCTGCGCCGCCACCGGGACGCCCTGCTACTACTCCTGGCCGACCTGCAAAAACCAGACTAATTTTCTCCAGGGCGCCTACACCTGGAAATTTTCTCAAAACACCGGGCCGCTGCTGCCCGGCTATTACAACCTCCTGCTCGACATGGAAACCTACGAGACCCGGATCAAGCCCGACGAGGCGCTCACCGTCGTCGGCACCCTGAGGGTGCTCTTATCTGACTCGTCCCCGCTGTTCTGGTCCACCCCGGGTAAGGCCGCCGCCGCCCAGAACGCCGAGACGGACGGGACCTTCCTCTGCAACCTCAAGGCCCGAAACCCGAATTACAAGGGACGCGCGGTCAGGGTTTATCGGGGTTTGCGGTCGTGGGCCCCTGCCGACTACGAACTCTACTTCGCCGGCATCATCGACAACTGGGAGACGACCGACAAGGGCGCGACGATCACCCTCAAAGACAACCTGAAAAAGCTCGAAGTCCAGTACCCGCCGGCGCAGTCGAGCGACAACGTCCTGACCGCCGTCTACAACGGCGGCGCGGTGATGAACGTCACCGACGCCGGGGCCTTTGTGGACCCCGCCGCGGCCGGCGGCGTGGCCACGGTCAAAATCGACGACTCGACCGCGCCCGAATACGTCGACTACACCGGGATCGACGAGGACGCCCAGCAGCTCACTGGCTGCGTGGCCGGCCGCTACGGCACCCGATCGGTGTCGCACGTCAAAAACCTGAAGATCGGCAACGTCTACATCGCCGCGCAAAACGACTCGGGCCTGACCACGTGGGACGCCGTGACCGGGCTGCCGGCGGACGAGTTCTTCCTCAACCTGCTCTGCAATCTGGGCCGCATCTCCGGGCTGGCGACGGCCTTTACCACCCCGGGCGTGACCGTGACCGCCGATGCCGGGACCACGCTCACCGTCTCGGATGGGACCCTGCTTCCGGACCATGGGTTCCTAAAAATCGGGACCGAAATTTTGGGATATAAGGCGAATGCAGGCAACGTCCTCTCAACCCTGACCCGCGCCCTGTACGGCACCGTCACCGCCACGCACGCGGCTGCTACCCCGGTTTACCTCAGCCAGTTCTCCGAGCAGGTCGGGTCCTGGCTGAACGGCTGCCTCTACCGCGACCGCTGGGAAAAACCGACCGCGCTCAAGGACATGGTCAAGGCGTTGAAGATCTCGACCTTCGCCCACGTCTGGCAGGGTTCGGACTCGCTCATCCATTTCAAGGCCGCGCCGGTGGCGCTCTACAACACCGCCCCCACCGTGCTCACCGACGCCTCTCACCTGGTGGGCAACAAGACCTCAAAAAACGACCAGGAAGATTTGCGTCGGACCGGGATCGTGGCCTACTACGCCCCCACCGAGGTGGACGCGGCCGAGGACCCGAAAAAATGGCTGGAGGTGGTCGCTCACGTCAATTTCAACATTGAGAGCGAACTCTATCTAAATGAGGAGCGCCGTGAGGCGTTCTATTGCCGGTGCATCTACCGCCAGTCCGAGGCCCTGTTGATGGCCGCCCACCAACTCATGCGCCGGCAGTACGGCATGCCCGCGCTCAAATTCATCCTCGACGCCAAAGACGCCCAATATTACGACGTCGGCGACTTCTGCCGCGCCACCACCAAAAAGGTCCGGGGCATCACCGGCGCGCCCCGGCCGGCGGTGACCTACGAGGTGATGTTTAAGAAGGCGGTCAAGGGCAACGACGTCCAGTTCGAATACGAGGCCTGGGACGTCACCGGCGGCGAGGATGGCGCCCGCTACCCGGTGATCGCGCCGGCGTCCGTGACCGCAGACTATGACGCGGTCTCGGCCGAGGACCGCGAGCGCTACGGGTTCATCAGCGACGCCAATAACCAGGTCGGGGCCGCGAAAGATCGCGGTTACTCGATCTCGTAGGAGAGCAAATGGCCTGGGTATCAATTACCGCCAGTCAAACCGACGCCAACAGCCCGCTCAACCAGGTACTGATGGACGGCATTCGCGGCGACCTTGAGTACCTCCACAGCGTCGGGTCGGCGATGAAATACCTTAACGTGCGGATCAACCAAAATGTCAGCATCTATGACGGCGTGCTCAATTCCGAACTCGATTGGCGTGACCGCTACGTTGAGGTCCAGGGTGTCGTTTTGGTGGGATCCATCGCCCAACTCGACGCCCTGGAACTAGGGGGGGCAGGCGATAATAAAATCGGAAACCAGGCTGCCCCCGCCGCCTGCGCCGACATCGGTAAGTTTTTCGATTGGTTTTACACCGCCGCCGGGAGTTCCGGGCGCAGCGTCTTGCCCTACCTCGTCCAGGCCGGAACTTCCGCGACCAATTTTTATATTTGGGTCGACTCCTCCAACGGCAATCTGCGGGTCAGCATCAATACGCCCGCGGTATCCAACTATAGAAATATTCTCGCCCACGTCCGGCTGATTTACTCCGAGGATCAGGGAGGGCATTGATGGCTATCTATGACTACGGCGTCGGCCGGACTTATGCCACTCCCCAGGCCGCCTTCGACGCCTGCCAGGTTGCCAACGAATCCGGCGGGGCCGCGGTGCCCTTTATTGAGACCAACTACGTGCGCGGCTACGGCGATGCCGTTTTTCCGGCCGCCGCCGTCGGTGAGCCAGTCCTCCGCCTGGTCCACTCCGCGACCGGCCGCGGCGTCGAGCCGACCCGGGCCTTCCCGCTGGTCATTGACGGCAACGGGACCGACGAGATCACCCTTGAGGACACCGAGGGTGTGGGCGCGATTGTGGGTGGGAAATCGGACGGCACTGTGCTTACCAGCTTCGTTCGGATCGAGGTTGACGTTCGCAGCGCCGCCAGCCACACCATCATCGTCAACCCGGCGGCTGCCGGCGGGCAGGAGTGCGAGGACTGGACGGTCAACGGCGACATGGACGCGGCCCTGGCCGCCATCGTGGTTGGCGGGCTCCGCAACCTGCGGGTCGGAGGGAAACTCACCGCCGGAACCAACGGCTGTATCTACAATGACGGTGGCGACGGGATTTATGGCATTTTTAAGGGCGTCTTGCTCCTGGCGAACAGCGTCCTGCGGGCCGCGGGGTCGGCGGTGAACATATACTTCTGCAACCTGCTGATCGAGATGTTCCACAACTCGGCTGAGACCGTGGGGGACATCCTCACCCTGACCGACGAGGCCAGTGACTTCATCGCCCTGACTGCCTGCAACAACATCTTCGACTCGGACGGCAAGTTTGTCACCATCGACGCCGACCTGCACGTGCCCTACTCTGACGGTAACTGCTTCAACCTCGGGGGCGCCCTGGCCGACCTGAACGGGACCGCAATCGCCGACCTGGCCGCCTGGCGGACTGAAACCGGACAGGACCCCCACTCCATCGAGGCCGACCCGTTGTTCTCCGATACAAGTCTCCAAATACCCACCACCTCTCCCTGCGTTCAACAGGGGAGGGCCATCCCCAATGCTGGGGTCGAGGGAACCGAACGATCCCTGACCCTGGATCAGGGTGCCTACCAAGTCACCGACCCGGCCTCAGTCAAGGCAACCTATTCCGGTGGACGTCTACGCATTAGGGTTGACGGGGGCGCGCCCGTCGATGGGCTGTAATTGAGACAGCAGTGTCATATATGAGACAATAAAATTAAGGGCGATTAGTGCGATTATTGGGAAAGTTTAGTGCGCGCGTCCGGGCCGTGAACGTTATCTTCGGATACCTCGGGCGCAGCGTCATCCACCTGCTCGAACACCTTTCGAGCCTCATCTGGTTCAGCGTCGAGATCGGCTACTGGCTCGT
>Ga0315287_10006004_pt1 | contig 12030 bp, 22 predicted proteins | sample YL17G11_0_MG_FD_205037 | JGI IMG/M metagenome (GOLD analysis project Ga0315287, IMG submission 205037) | Sediment microbial communities from Yellowstone Lake, YNP, Wyoming, USA - YL17G11_0 | ecosystem: Environmental > Aquatic > Freshwater > Lake > Sediment | place: USA: Wyoming | collected...
GGATACCCAAAGCTGAATTTGCCGAATTCTTTCAGAGTTTCAACTGTTTCGAGCATTTTATTGGTGATGTGGATTTGAATTATGTTTTGGGCATCATCAATCACTACGTTAAAAAGGACGGTCTTACCGAAAATTACTTACAGTGGATTGCCACGTTTAGACAACGTTGTTATGTCGTTAATGCTGTCAGGACTCGGATTAAGTTGAAGTCTTATAATTTTCACACTGTTTACAAAAGTCATCATCGGTTTTATCCGCGTCACACTTGGAAACATAGAAGGTATGTGATGCGATACTCGGCGAGAAACTTGGAAGAGGCGATGAAACGGTTCCGCGCAGAACATCGGGATGACAATCACCCCCATTTTAAGTCATATTTCTGGTTTGTCAAGCGTGTTCGTGAATTCAACTACGTTCCGCATTTCATGATTACAAGTTCGTGTGACTCTCGTTTGTTTGAACTATTGAAGTGACGCTTGACTTGTGGTAAATCTTCTATAAATTAAATGTATGAAAGAATTCACAGTAACAATGACAGTCAACTATCACGTTCACGCTGAAACCGAGCAGGACGCATTGAGTAGCGCCCGAACGAATTTGCCATCAGCTTTTGATTTAATTGATGATGAAGTCAAACCTGTCGTTGACGAAGAAGACTGACGCTTGACTTAGTATAAACATTTGATAAATTAAGTGTATGAGATTACCATTAGTAGAACATTCAACAAATCAGTTCAATTATAAGTCTTCAACCAAGACTTTGATAAGTGAAGCGTCTGATTTGGACAATCGCCATCTTGAACGTCTATACGATGACGCTTGTGATGTTGGATTTTCTGTAAAGTCTGAAAGGACTGGTAAGGTGGTTACGTTTGTGATGCAGTCGCCGACTTATCACGAGCAAGGCGAAGACCGTGAACTAATAGGATGGCAGTATGTTCCTACCTCTGAAAGCTTTCGCAATGTTCCTGAATGTCAAGGGATGACTGCTATCATCTTCAACGATTGAACGCTTGACAATTTAATAACTTTTAGTATTCTCTTTATATGACTTTTAATTCGACCGGATTACTCGCTCCTCAAATTCCACACGCTGAACTTCTTTGTGACTCCCTTGCCGCCAATGGGATATCTTGTGATTTCAGTGGAACTGGCATGGGCAAAACATTTGTCGCTTCTGCCATCGCACGTGCCCGTGGTAAAAAGTTCGCTGTAATCTCTCCCAAGCTAAACATTCCCAAGTGGAAAGCTACGCTTGACTTGTTCGGTGTCAAACCCGAATTCATTATCAATTACGAAAAACTCGCCCGTGGTAACACCGAACATTATCGTTATCGCACCAAGGGGATGACTGAGCAGGAAGTTCCTCATTTTCTCCGTGGACAATTCAAACTCCCCCGTGGTTGCAAGGACATTGAATTTTATTTGGATGAAAGTCACCGCACCAAAGGCCATGAATCATTGAACGCGGGCTTGGTATTCGCGGCAAGCGAGCAAGGGATTCCGATGCACCTTATGTCGGCCACCCAAGCGATGACGCCGCTTGACATGAGAGCTTTCGGTTACGCCGCCGGTCTTCACAAGGGAATGAATCATGTGAAGCTTGACAACTACGGGATGCGCAAGTTCAAAAATTTCATGGCCGAAGCCGGTGCGGAGTATGTCGGCCGCTGGGGCGCAATGTATTTTGATTGTAACAAGCCGGAGTCTGTCACCAAACTACAGGAAATTCGTCGCCAATTGTTTGATGTAAAGAAGATTGCCAGTCGCATGAATCGTGCCGACTTTCATGGTATTTTTCCTAACAATCAAATCGAATGCACGCCCTATGACATGGGCGCACATGGTGTTAAGATTGCCCGTGTATATGAAGATATGCAAAACGAGTTGGCTCGGTTGGAAAAGTTCTCCGAAAATTACTCGCAACATATCTTCGCGGTGCTGACCAAAGCTCGTAGGCTTGCCGAATTGTATAAGGTTCCTACCTTGTGTGAACTCGCTGAGGATTTAGTCAATGAAGGCAAATCTGTAATCATCGGCGTCAATTACACTGATTCCATTGATGCCCTTTACAGTCGGCTTGCCAAGACTTTCGGTGCAGACAAGATTGGACGTATTTACGGTGACCAGTCATTCGCTGAACGTCACGCCGACATTAACGGTTTCCAATCTGATAAGAAGCGTGTCATCCTCGCCAACCTCGCCGCTGGTGGTGAATGTATTGACTTACAAGACATTACGGGCAAACATCCTCGGGCGCTCCTCTGTAATCCATCCTATCGGGCGATTGCGGTGCTACAGTTCCTTGGACGCCATGACCGTGCTGGTGCCAAGTCGGATTGTTTGACTAATCTGGTGTTGGCAAGCGGCACCATTGAAGTCAGCGTAGGAGCCAAGTTCAACGGTAAAAAAGGACACTTGGACATTTTGAATGATGGCGACTTGGTGCCGGATGGTATCAGCTTTACAACGTCACGCATCGTTGAAGGTATGGACGTGTAAGGCTTGACGGAAAACAATCCAAGTGATATAGTTATCTGCTTATACCGCTGGAGTAGCTCAATTGGATAGAGCACCTGCCTTCTAAGCAGGTGGTTCCGGGTTCAAGTCCCGGCTCCAGCACCATCTTCGGGCCCTTAGCTCAATGGTTAGAGCAGGGACCTCATAAGTCCTTGGTTATCGGTTCAAGTCCGGTAGGGCCCACCATCTTCGCTTGACAATATAAAAACGTTTGATAGATTATTGGTGTGATGACCGAAAGGTTACTATGCGGGTGGCTACGGTATTCAGCGAGTGGTGGAATATGTTGTATCCACAGTAAACCATAACAACTACCACCACACTGGCCTTTAATAAGCCAGAGAACAAACCTGAACATCACACCGAATTTTTATGAGTTTATTTATTGACAACAAAGGTAAAGTGATAGGCCGCCAAGTTGGCGTCATCCTTGTGGACGGCAAAGGTAAAAATGTTGCCCGTTTCGATGGGTCAAGTAACCGCACTTTGGATGGTAAGGGTAAGAATCTCGGCGTCGGTAATCAAACCATCAAACAATTAGGCAAATAATATGGACATCAACGCACCAACTACAAAGACCGTGGATGAAAAATCTTTGCTTCACGCCATGGAATGTGAGTCAACCTTTGACACCATTCTGGAGGATGTGACAATGCCAAGGGAATGTTACGAACAGATTAAAACTGCCCAACGTAAATGGCAGGAGTGGATGGATGCCAAGGCTTTGGAACTGAATGTCAATCCAGCGAAGTTGAAGGAAGCAAGGGGTTATTGAAGGCTTGACATTTTCGGTTTTCTGGTTAGTATGTATTTGTGGTTCGTGAGTAAGAAGGGATAGCGAAAGCATCGAAGGTTGAAAGCGAACCGGACTGGTTAGCAATTGGTAAGAAAAGGCCAAGAAATTGGCGAATCGGCCTCTTGTTCCATCCTCAAGGGATGGTGGTGTAAGTCAGCACATCGTCGGCCCTAGTGGTGACGAACGGTAACAATGCCAATAATTTTCGAAATCCATTCCCGAAAGGGCTGGTCGCCGGATGATGCCGAAATAAAGGATTGTCCGGAAGTTTTTAACGCTTGACGAACTAAAGAGTTCTGTTAAGATAAATTTGTCGGTCATCGGTTTAACCGTGTGGAAATGGAATCGGCCTTTAATTCATTCGTCAGGCCCCATTTTAACATCCCAAAGCGCTGAAGCGTGAATGATGAGGGATTTACGACAATTCAATTTGCCTATCAAAGGGCTTGACTGTGAGTTAAGTTCTGATAAGATAAAAGTGTGGTGAGAACGGTAAGCTGCCGTGAAGGAAATGCCTGACATCCCGTATGGGGTCAAAAACCTTCCACCAATTAGTTTTAGGATTGCGGGTTGGAGAAGCTTGGTCATCTCGTTTCGCTCATAACGAAAAGTTCGTTGGTTCAAATCCAACACCCGCTACCAAGTTTAGATTGGATAAGTCTGGAGAAAATCAGACTCGGGTGCTAGTCACCTTAAAAGAACGTTAGTAACGCAGTGGTAGTAGAACAGAAATGTTCCCACAAACAACTTCCAATCAGAATGAGTCGGTGTCTCTAAGCAGAGAGGTAAGTCGGCAAGGCCGATGGTGGATAATAGTGGCCACACACTGACAAGAACCCTTGAGTTAAGGTTCAAACCGTAACTACTCACAGACATACTTGTGTTTTAGTTCGCCTTCAACTCATGGGACATTTTTTAACTCATGGGCCATGTGTCCAAGGAGCTACTGGGGTGGTTCGCCAAACCAGTCATTTTGTGTGGTATAGGAATACCGAAGGTTTCGCTGAAAAGTGATTGTGGATTGCCTATCAGGACGACTTGCCCTTCCGAGTCGGCAACACAAATCTTAATTAACTTCACTTAAATAAAATTAACTTCATCCCATCTTTGGGACTACTTATTCTCGTATGCGGGTCTAGTGTTTCGGAGCACGTGCTCTATCCAGAGTAAAGGTCAGGTTCAATTCCTGGGACTCGCTCCACTTCTTACACGGGGATAAATTCAACTTCAAACGGATGCCCATCAGGGCCAACAAATTTGCTTCTCATTTCCGGCGTGTCATTATACTGAGTAGCTTGGTTGACATCCATCGTAATGAATCCATGACCAAAGCTGCGTATGTGATACACGCCGGTAGCCTTACAACGAACAATCATTTTCTTCATATAGTTAAGATACCAAAAATTTTCAACAAATCAAGCGCTCAAACATCTTCTGGACAACCACCACGAATGGCGGCACAATCCCAACAACTACTAGGATGCCCACAACCACAGCCTGCTTCGGTGTTTTCGTGTGGGGTGAATGATATGAACGGATTGACTATCTCTTCCAGAATATTGATACGAGCTAACACTGCGTCGTTACAATCAAGTTCATTATTGCCAATCGCTTCATATATCCAATCCAGTTCTGCTTTGGCTTCATTCATATAGTTAAGATATCAAAAACTTCCACGTAGTCAAGCCCCATAGGGGGAGTAGTACCCCCCGCGCAAGAAAAAGAGCACCCCACCACTGGTGGAGTGCCCCCGCGCTGCCCTCTTACTCCAAAGGTTAATTGTCCGCCAGTTTTACCAGATGAACTGCGGTCTGGATGCGTGACCGGAGAAATTTCTTGAATTGATATTTTGGTTTCTCCGTATCGTAATTGACTTCAAGACCGCTGAGGTATTTGTCATCCAATTTAATTACCTGCACTTCACGATAGGCGCCGTTATATTTGAAACTGACAGTCGGATACTTGGCAACCGGCTGATTGACGGCTACAGAACGCTGAGGCGCTGGAGTCACGACTTTCTTGGTGTGCTTACGGCGATAGAACTCGTAGCCGCAGTAGCCATTTGGCGGTGTCCGGCCGATTGAATGGGCAACCGGAAAGATTTTGCCGGTTGACAGGGTTTTATAGAAATCACCCTTGCGGATGGTTTCATTGGCTTTCAAAAGCCGGTGGTTATCTAATTTAATCATAACGTTGTTATATTACTTGTTTATTTTGTTAATGTCAAGCCCTAACTGGGAGTCGGGTACCCCCAGCGCTTACGGATTTAGCACCCGCGGTCTTGGTGGCCTCTTTTGTTTTCCCATACCCACCGATACCCAGTTTTTTGAGAGTCGCCCAAGCCTTGGCCCAGATGGAACCGGCCGGTTGCTGACCGTGAACCAGCAGTGCGAAGCTCACGTCGCCACCGTAGGCATGGCTATCGTCGTGGTCAATTGGCAAGCCCATCATTCGAGCTTCCTGAACACTCTTAACCACCTTGGCAAATTTCAGGTGATATTTTTTAATCATCCAATCATGGGTGCCGCCATAAGAAGCGGTGAGTTTGAAATTGTTAGGAATTGTTTTGAGACGTTTAACCCAGAGCGGCAACGCCTTGGTATAGGCGTAGAATAAGCGAGTAGGATTGCGACGGGCAACATCCATCCAAGCGTCAAAATATTTTTGAATAAAGAAGTCACCGGCGACGTGAACGCGAGTCGGCTTGCCCCAACGAGCGACGGGCAAACTCCGTTCAATCAATTCAATTGTGGCTTGCTTTCCTTTTGCGAGAGCGCTGAGCAAGGTTAGAAAATTCCACCAGCGAGCAGCCCTGACGGCGGGACGTAAAACTTCATCAATTGCGGTGAAGCAACGGAATTCTGTATCGGGTCCGTCCTGAATTCCAAACCCGCTGAACGTTCCTTTGGCGCTTGCCGTGTTATGACTTCTGGTTGCCTTTAACGTCGCACAAGAGCGGCAATCTTTAGCAAATGGACAACTATGCCCAGCCGGCATAGAAAAAGTGATAATGTCATTCAGTTTATTATTACGGTCAGCGAATTTGAGGTCAGCTGTCTCTGCGTCAAATCCTTTTGAGCGTAGAAACTTTTCCATAAACTCACGCATTTTGGTGTCAATCATGTTTACAATTTATAGAATTATTTAATAAAGTCAAGCGCTGACCTCAGCACGTCATTAACGATAAAGTGATATACGCACTCTCCGGTACCCTACTCTTGGCGCCTTGCGGTCGGCCTCATCCACATACTTAATTTATCAAAGGTATTGCAGAAGTCAAGCCTCGCCCATATTTCAGAGCGAGGTTTGTGATATTACGGTTTTACTTGAATGATTGGAGCGAGTGCCCGGCGAAGACGAACCACTTCGCTATGAAGTTCGCCGAAGTAGTAGGCCTTCGTTGGCCATTGAACGCCTTCGTGTTCGATGATGACATCCATTTCCCGAATGTGGCCCATGGCGTAGAGAACTTCCAAAGTTCCTTGACCAATTTTGCGAACGTTCGGGTCGATGGATTCACGCCACCGTATCATGCTGCGAATAGCATTTTTAATAGCAGACGGTGTAACAATGATACCATGAACAGCCAAAGCATCAACGATGTGAAAGACTGTTAGGGCACCGGTGTCTGCCTTGTCACGGCCAACGAGCAAGCCTGAAATGAATGCCCAATTTTGTTTGTCATACTTTGCCAATTGTGACAATGGCAAACCGTGTTCACGAATGAACTTATTAAGTTCCGTCACAAAAAACCGAAACTCGGCAATGTTTGTGATTATGGATGGTTGATTTAACATTTTGTGTTGTTTATTTGACCGCAATTTTGATAAAACTACGTCGGTTGTTGTCGTCTTCGTGACGAATCGCTTTAATTTTGAAACCGTTCACGATGTTATCAGTCTTCAAAAGACGTTCAATACATTGTTCCAGTGTATTGATTAGTGTGCCGGTAGTGACACAAAAATCGGAAATGAAATGTTTACGACTACGACGTTCATCTGGATTGGTGGATAGATACTCAAAGAGTTTTTCCTGGAGTTCACCACGAACGAGTCCCTTACTTGCCGGCGCCTTGGTAGGCGTCACAAACGTCATCAAGGGAATCGGAATGTTTACGGATTTGGCGGCCACGATTAACTCTGCCAGTTCCTTAATTTTAACATCAAGTTCAGAGGCGAGAGACGATTTCAGTTTTTCAATTTCTTTGATTGTTGTGCTACTCATAAAGTTAATTTATCAAATGTTTTAAGAAAGTCAAGCGACGGACAGAAATCGGTTGCTCATCTTGTGGATGCCGAAGTCGGAACTTTGAAGCCAGACAAAGGGTAAAGTGCGTGAACGTTTCAACACGGTAGCGACTGTGCCCTTTGCGATGAAAGGGCCGCTGGTGTCAGTGAAGTCAACATTCAAATCAAACTTCACTCGCTGATTCTTTTTGAACTTGTAAGTCATACAGTTAATTTATAGAAAGTTTTCCAATAGACAAGCCTCACAGAGCATTCGGGTCGAGGATGTTCCGAATCATGTCCAACCGACCCTGAGCAGACATTTCGCCATTCTGGCAAATCTTGACAATCCGTTCAAGTGTCCGATGTTTATCAGCTTCAACCTTTTCGGATTCGGTCATGTCAGGCACCGCCCAATTGATAGGTGACAGTGTGGCCGGATTCACCTTGTCATGTTCACTCTTTTGATACTCGTAAAGGTGGCTGGCGTGTGGCCTGAAAGTCTTTTTGTTACGGATGCTGTCAACATGGTAGCCGTGGTAAATTTCGCCATCCTGCATCCGGCGAGGTAAGTCATATTGACGCCAATCACCAACCAAAGCCACCGGCAAAAGTTGTTTGTCGAGAGTCACTTGGCACCGAACATAGTTGCCTGAATTCCGATAGTGGACAAAGGAGCCGGGAGTCAGACTGTCGAGAAACTTTTCCGAATCATCTTGAATCTTGTTAATGGTGGCTGCCCAACGGTTCGAGCCCTCAATCTCTTGCGTGGTGAATGCCCGCTTGGTGCCTGAATAGTCAGGACAATCAATCACTTCAGCAATCCAAGTTCCACGTCCACGTTTCTCACGGACAACCCATTTCGGATTAGCATCGGCGTAACCTGAATGAAATGTGGTGACATTTACTTTAATCATATTTTTAATTTATAGAAGATTTACCACAAGTCAAGCGTGGTTGGTGACGCTTGACAATACTAATATGTTTGGTAAATTGATTACATGAAATACATCACTGTTTCACCAACTCTCGAAAAAGCAGTTCGTGAGAAAATCGAGGCGACTTTGGAAATCTGCCGTAAAAAGTATGGCAAACCACTTCCGATGCCCACTCTCAAGTTTCGTCAATCAGGTCGGATTGGTGGATACTATCAGCCGCCGCAAGCTTTTTGGGGCAAGCCCGAACTCATTTCCATCAATCCCGACTATTTCAAAAATCACTATGATGAACAGTTGAACGTTACCGTTCCACATGAAGTGGCTCACTACGTCACCCATCACGTTTTCGGTAACGTTCAATCACATGGCCGTGAATGGGCGAGTGTGATGCGGGTGATTGGATTGCCGCCTGACCGTTGCCATACATTCAGTTTGGAAGGGGTCAAGACTCGTCAAGTGGAAAAACCTTATCACTACGCTTGTGGTTGTGATGTTAAGCATGACTTGACTAAATCAAAACATATCAAGTGTCAGTCGAATATCACAATTTACGGCAAGACCGGTTATACTTGTCGCCGGTGTCGTAAGCCTTTGACTTATCAAGGGTTTATATACAATGGAAACTTTGTTCCGACCAAGCCGAAGCCGGTTGTGGTCAAGGTAACTCCGACAGTGATTGAAACGGTTCATATTTCATCTTCACCGAAAACGGTAACGGAACCTGAAACCTTGTTCCGGATGGTCACAAAGTTTGTCAATGGGTCGCTCGTGAACGTTAAAGTTCCGGTGGCTTAAACATTGAGAGTCGGCGTGTGATGACGCCGGCTTTCTTTAATATATTAACGTTAAAGTGATATAGGTTCTCGTAGTATCGACCTCCCGCTGTAACGCTTCGTATAGATAAGATAACAGGAGTTTTCCCTCGGTCAAGCGGCGAGAGCCTTCTTGACTTCGCGAGCAGTGGCAAGTGGTTTGATAATCTTTGGCTTCCCCCGTGGTGAGAGAGAGAATCCCCTACTTCGTTCCAACACTTCCTTACGAGAGAGACAGAGAGTTTCTTGAACAGACCGGCCGTGGTTACACTGATAACAAGCCAGAACTTTACGCTGTTGTCCTTCCTTACGTTTCACCCAACGGTGGATATGATAACGACTTACGATATGGTCAATCGTCGCCATCAGCGGGTCAGCTTCACCTGACAATGCTTCCGAACAGATTAACTTCGTCTCACGCTTACACCAATGACACATTGGGTCTTTTGTGAACAGTTCAACTTTTAACTTATGATTACTCATCACTGTCTTTTAACATTCACCGTCAGCCTTGCCTCTATACAGGCGTTGTAACTCTGTATCAGCCTGCTTCCATTTAGCTTTATAAGCTTCGGCTATTTCTCTTTCTTCGGTCAAGAATCGTTCGTGGCGAGATACAAGAAGACACATAGGACATTCACCATTAAAATGAACTTCATCATGATTGTTAGAACAGGAGTTCATGTCTTGGTCTGAAATTCAGTGAGCTGATTGACGATTGTGGTCATATCAATCTTTTCCACAAATAGGCATCTATTTCCCATACGGGCAACAATTTGGAGAGAACGAGCCCGGCCTGAACGAAGAAGAAAAGTCAACAGACTCGGAATATCCACGTATTCGTTTGGAATTACACCATTACGCCGGTCAAGGACGATAAGTTCAAGACGATTCATTATGGGTATTATACCAAAAAGATTGTTACGGTCAAGCGTTAAATAATATTGAAACTTGAACGTAGAACGCCCATGGCAAATCCGCCGTTGCCAAATTGGAGGTCAACGAAGTCGCTTGTCTTGCCATCGGGAAGGATTTCAGTTCCAACAATCTCGCCTGCAACCAGTTCACCAGCCCTGAAAATTTCCTTGGATTCGTCCACGATGTTATCTGTAGCTTCATCGAAATCATTGATAACGATAATTTCCGTATCTTGTTTGAAAGAAATCATATAGTTAGTATGACAAAGATTTTATAGAAGTCAAGCGTCAATACCGGCCCCACGACACATCCTCTGTGCCGTAAAGTGAAAGTGAGAGCTGGTGGAACCGATTCGCCTTTCCCTGTAACCGGAGCTTGGTGATTGAGACGCAGATTGATTCAGCCGGCTCGTCGCTCATGGTGGTAGAAATGAGTTCCACGTTGTCAGCAATAGCCGACATTCCTTCGTTAATGAGAGCCTTGACAGAGTTTTCATCCAGAGCAGCATCTGGGTGATTGATTGCGATTAGTAAAGTAACTTCAAGTTTGGTTGTTGCCATACAGTTAAGTTACCAAAACTTTACGCCAAGTCAAGCGTCACTGAAATGATTCAACCGGGTCGTATTCCAGTTCCTTCCGGTCTTCGGGCAACGTGTATTGTTTTGAAGGTTTGTTCGGATGGTTCAGGGTTCCGTGACGCGGGCCGGTTTTGCTCTGATGACGTGGCTTACTCCACTTGTCCGGTTTGTCTTTGTATGTCTTTCCCATAAAATTAATTCCAATCCAAGTCCAGTCCTGCCGGATTATCGGCGGTCTTCGGACGGTTTGCTGCCGGCGGAAGTGGTGCCGCTTTCTTGACATTCGGTGATACAGTCGGTGCAACTGTGATAGGAACAGATGCCGCCCCATTAAATAATTCGGTGACAACTGCTTCCACGTCTTTTACAAAATCGGACATAACTGAATCGTGATTGCGGGTGCCTGCTCGGTGTTCGATAATGGCGTTCGCTTTCCAATGGTCTTCCGGATTCTCTTGATACCGTTTGATAACGGCATCATTGGCCTGCTTGTAGATTACGGCGAGTTCACTCATGGTCAACCTTTTTTTGGTGTTTGGGACGACGTTTGTAACCGAGTTCGCCTTTGAAGGGGCGGCCAACCATCGTGTCGGGCATCACCTTACGAACTGAATCTCTCAATTCTTTCCGTGTGGGCATTTTCTGTTTCTTCCGTTTCATGTAACCAATCTACCATTGGTTTAACAAATGTCAAGCGTCAAAATTGGAGCCAGTTAATGGATTCGAACCACTGTCCTCCGAAATTTGAATTCGGTGCTCTCTCACCCAACCGGATTGGGCTTTGTGCATTAACGAATGTCTTCAACTAAATGACTGCGCTACGTATCAGAGTCACTGTCAAAACACATTCCATTAGCAACCACTGAGCTAAACTGGCAATCTAAAAAACAGGGGTTCCTACTGCACGTCGCTTGTGGCCCGACGCCGGCTCTCAAACGTTAGATTCTTCGGACACCCCTTAAATTACGACTTCTTCGGCTTTTGATAAGCCACCTTCTTCGGTGCCTTGGTCGGAGTGACAGTGACAGTCGGAGTTGTTCCTTCCATCAGCTTCGTGATACGAGCCCGCTGACGCTTGCTGCCGTTCGGGTCACACGATGCCAATTGCTCGCTGAGCGACAGGCTATCGTATTTATCTTGACGGGCATACGCTTCACGCCGTTTGCGGTCTTGTTTCGCGTGATTTTTAATCTGTGAGTAAGTTTGACGTTTCATTAGATAAAAAGTTTATATTGTTGATGG
>Ga0315287_10006005_pt1 | contig 12030 bp, 9 predicted proteins | sample YL17G11_0_MG_FD_205037 | JGI IMG/M metagenome (GOLD analysis project Ga0315287, IMG submission 205037) | Sediment microbial communities from Yellowstone Lake, YNP, Wyoming, USA - YL17G11_0 | ecosystem: Environmental > Aquatic > Freshwater > Lake > Sediment | place: USA: Wyoming | collected...
AGTGCAGCTGCCCGACGGCGGATACATGGCTTTCGGCGACAGGGATTTTGGCTATTTGTATGAGGAAGATTTCTGGCTTTTGCGGCTCGAGTCCAACGGCGACACCCTCTGGACGAGACGGTATCAAAATCCCTCGCCCGATCTCGGATACGACCTCGCTCAATGCACCGACGGCGGTTTTGTCATGACCGGCGAAATGTTCCGCAACGCCGGCATGGATCCGACCGACTTCTACATCATTCGCACCACCGCCAACGGCGACACGCTCTGGACAAAAACCATCGGCGGCGACTATTACGAACGATCCTACAGCATCAAGCAGACGTCGGACGGCGGTTATATTATCGCCGGCCGGACCGATTCATACGGGGCCGGGTCGGACGATTTCTACATCGTCAAGCTGGCGCCGGACAACCCTTCCGCCGTCGATGGCGCCGAGGGAACCCGGCCAACGACCTTCAGCCTGAAGGCCAATTATCCCAATCCCTTCAACCCCGGCACGACTATCGAATACAGTCTGGGCCGCCGTGCTCATGCGACCATAGAGGTGTTCAATATCCTCGGTCAGGGCGTCCGGACACTGGTTGACGAGACGAAGCCAGCGGGCACGTATCAAACCGAATGGGATGGTCGTGATGACGCCGGGACGGCGGTTCCGACGGGTGTCTACTTTTATCGCTTCCGGGCTGACGGCGACGTCCAGACGAAAAAGATGCTGTTGATCAAGTAGGGTATCTGGCTGGAGAGATTGACAGGGGAAGGTCGGGTTGACCCGACCTTCCTTACATGTATCGAAAAGTTTCCGATCGTGCTACTCTGAGCCGCTACAATTATTCGTGTCTTCTCAGTTGGATTTCATGATTCCGAATTGCCTGTTCCCAAAATCAATGACCACCAGATAATCATTATAGAAAAGCGCATTCCCCATAAGTCGGAGATTATCATTCGCCCCGCCCGGCCACTTGACGTGATCGACCGTCGGATTATCAATAAGAATGCTGCCGAAGGACAAACTGTACCTGGACGGTCCTCTGAGGAGAGGCAGATATCCGCCCCAGGCCGGGACCGAATCTCTGACGACGACAGCCTCATCACCGGACAGTCCGGTTATTTTCATCCATTCCCGCTCGGGGAGGAGCAGCGTTGTCGTGGAGGACCCGGTATCGAAGAGAACCGACTTCAGCGTATCATCGCCTAAGACGACGGTGACATAAAGCATATTGTATTGGATTTCGGCGGGAACATATCCCACGCTCCGTTTTATATTATCCGGCAAATCGGCAGTGTCCCGAAAGACGGCGAACCGGGTACGTGGATAATCAATCACCAGGATTCTATCATATAGGGCATCGAGACCTATGCTACCGACCAGACTATCGGCCGACCCCGTATCGTCGGTTGCTTCCATGGACCACACAACATAGGCTGTACACGAACGGATTTCGGAATCTTTATCATACCAGGAAACGTTTCGACCTACGACGCGACCGGAATCGACGGCAAAACCATGCCTCAAGAGCCGTATGCCGTAAAGGACGGATGTTTCCGTCCCGGTATCGAGTTGGGCATAGAACTGCTTATTACTTCCTTCTACCTTAATCGGCACCAGCAGCGTGGCTTTCGGGTAATAACTCCCGGCAATGCCAAATCCGGACCAGTAAAAAGGCACAAATCGGTCTTTATCTGTGCCGGATACCTTGTCTACGGGCAAGGCAATAGATACCCATAGCAGGACAACCCATGCCGATAGTATCGTCGTTCGCATCATAGCTGCCACATTTAAACCAGCACGTATTGTATGATCCTGTCAAGACAATATTCTCACTTCAAAACCAAGTCCGATAACCGAGAGTTTGGGCCCGGCGCGGGCGCGGGTTGCCGCGACATGTTCTGGAGTCTGTGGATCGAGATAACAAGAGTCGGGGCCTATCATTCGGCCACCTGCTTCCCAGGGCTCGCCTTATGCTTTTGATCTGATTGGCTGAGACAATCTAACCACGTTTCAGCCAACGGCTTATTCTTGTCTTTTGGTCTCGGGGCCGGGCCCCTTGGGTTTCCCGTAAATCCCCGTCAATGCGATAATACCCCCGATTCCGCTTTCCCACTATTCCTTGACAAACCACTTTGAGGGGTACTATCATGACATATTATTTGAGGAGAACTACTATGCGCCCAGTGAGATGTCTGCTGATGGGGGTCGCCCTGGCTGCCCTGACTCTAATCCCGTCCGGGTGCGGCGAAACCGCCAAGGAGAATGAAATCCTGATCGGGGAGTATTCATCGCTCACCGGCACTACCGCCACCTTCGGCCAGTCTACCCATCGCGGTCTGACCATGGCGGTCGACGATATCAACAACGCCGGCGGCGTCCTCGGCAAGAAAATAAAACTGATCACCGAAGACGATCAGTCCAAGCCGGAGGAAGCGGCGACCGCCGTCACCAAACTCATTTCACGCGATCGGGTCGTGGCCGTGGTCGGTGAAGTTTCCTCGTCGCGCAGTCTGGCGGCGGCGCCGATTTGTCAGGCCAATGGGATCCCCATGGTCAGCAATGCTTCGACCAACCCCGAAGTGACAAAGAAGGGGGAGTACATCTTCCGGGTTTGCTATATCGACCCTTTTCAGGGGGAAATCCTGGCCCGCTTCGCCTACAATTCGCTGGGAATACGCAAAGCGGCGATTCTGAAAGATATACGAAACGATTACAGCATCGGCCTGGCGCAGTATTTCTCCGAGGCTTTCAAGCAGATGGGGGGGGAGATTGTCGCCGAGCAGGCGTATAGCGAAGGAGACACCGATTTCAAGGCCCAGTTGACCGCCCTCAAACCGGCCGCTCCGGAAATAATTCTTGTCCCCGGTTATTACACTGAGGGGGCGCTGATTGTCAAGCAGGCGCGCGAATTGAACATGACCGTTCCGATTCTCGGTGGCGACGGCTGGGATTCGGCCAAGCTGGTCGAAATCGGCGGACAAGCGATGAACAATACCTTCTTCAGCACCGCTTATTCGGCCGATGACCCCGACACTGTAGTGCAGAATTTCGCGAAGAGATTCAAGCAATTGCACAACGAGCCGCCCGATGCCTTTGCGGCTTTAGGATACGACGCCGGGCTGATTCTCTTTGACGCCATAAAGCGCGCCGAGAGCACCGAGGGCGCGAAAATCCGCGAGGCGTTGGCCGCCACCAGGGATTTTCGCGGCGTCACCGGTTCGATTACGATCGATGCCGAGCGCAACGCCCGCAAGCCGATCGTGATCATCGCCGTGCAGGACGGGCAATTCAGGTATAGGGAAACCGTACAACCATAGGCTTTCGCCGGTCTGATGCGATGAGCGAGTTCCTGCAACAGCTGATTAACGGCATCTCCCTGGGCAGCATTTATGCCCTCATCGCTTTAGGGTACACCATGATTTACGGCATCCTGCGCTTTATTAATTTTGCGCACGGCGACGTTTTCATGGTCGGGGCCTTTGTCGGGTACTATGTCACTCCCCATGTTTCCGCAGCGCTCGGTGGTTCGATTTACGCCACCGGACTGGTCGTCATGCTCATCGCGATGGCAGCCTGTTCTCTACTTGGCGTCGCGATCGAAAAAGTGGCCTATCGACCGCTCCGTGCCCGCCCCAAATTGACGATTCTCATTACCGCCATCGGGATGTCCTTTTTCCTCGAATACGGTGGACAGCTTGTGTTCGGCCCTGACCCGAAATCGTTTCCGCAATTAATTCCGGCGGGGACGGTGGTCAATTCGCAGAATCTGGTCATTGGGATAAATTCGATCGTGGTCATCATGACGGCGCTTGTTCTGATGTTTCTTCTGCGTTTGATCGTCTATCATACCCGCATCGGCACCGCCATGCGGGCGGTCTCATACGACCACCGCGCCGCCAGCCTGATGGGGATCAACATCGATACCGTCATCTCGTTCACGTTCGTCCTCGGCTCCAGCCTGGCCGCGGCGGCGGCGATCCTGTATGCCTCCGTTTATCCCAGCATAAATCCGCTGATGGGGATATTCCCTGGTCTGAAGGCGTTTATTGCCGCCGTTTTGGGAGGCATCGGCAATCTCTATGGCGCCGCCCTCGGCGGGCTGATCATAGGCCTGACCGAAACGATGGTGACGGGCTATCTGTCCCCGACCTACCGCGACGCCATATCGTTCACGATTCTGATATTGATATTGCTCTTTCGCCCCTCCGGCATTTTGGGGAAATACGAGGCGGAGAAAGTATAGGATATTATGAGGCGTCATCGTTCCAAAATGTACGTCTTGACGGCCCTGGTCGCGGTGTGGATACTGTCGCTCTTTGAGCATAGTATCTCTCCCTACTTTTATCAGGTCGTGATTTATATCGGTATTAATATCATTTTGGCTTCCAGCCTCAATATCATCAATGGTTGCGCCGGACAGTTTTCTCTGGGTCACGCGGGTTTCATGGCGATCGGGGCGTACACGTCGGCCGTCATCACGACCAACCTGGGTTTGACGCCGGGAAATTTCGCTGCCTATCCGATCTTTGCCTTGGCCTTGGTTGCCGGGGGACTGGTGGCATCCCTTTTCGGCCTCTTGGTCGGCATTCCCACGTTGCGACTGAAGGGCGATTATCTGGCGATTACTACCCTGGGCTTGGGCGAGATAATTCGCGTCATCATCCAGAATCTCGATTTCCTCGGCGCAGCGAGAGGCTACACCGGGATTCCCAAACTGGCCGATTTCTTCTGGGTCTTCGGCATTGCCGCCGTTCTTATCTTCCTGATTCATAACCTGCTTGGTTCCACTTATGGGAAGGGTTTTGTGGCGGTGCGGGACGACGAAGTCGCCGCCGCCGCGGTTGGGATCAATACGACGCGGTACAAAGTGATCGCCTTCATTATCGGGGCATTCTTCGCCGGATTGGCGGGTGGACTGTACGCCCATTTCATCACCTATCTGAATCCGTCCCAATTCGGCTTTCTGAAGTCATTTGAGATCGTCGTGATGGTGGTGGTCGGCGGGATGGGCAATATCGTCGGCGTCATCGTTTCCGCCACCCTGTTGACTATTCTCCCGGAAGCGCTCCGTCCGATTGCCCAATATCGGATGGTTATCTATTCCCTGCTTCTCATAGTGATCATGCTCAGCCGACCGCAGGGGCTGTTTGGACGCCGGATCAAGTTTGGACGCCGCCTCAAGAAATCCTCGGCCTGATACTATGGAGTAAACCTGGTGCCGCTTCTTTCGCTTCGAAATTGCACGATTCGCTTCGGCGGGCTGGTGGCCGTGTCGGAACTCAATCTTGACGTCGAGTCCGACGATCTGGTTGGCCTTATCGGACCCAATGGCGCCGGAAAGACTACCGTCTTTAATCTCGTCACCGGCGTCTATCAACCCACCGGCGGCGACGTCCTCTTCGATGGCGCCGATCTGGCCGGAAAAGCGACGCATCAGATATGCCGTCTCGGAATCGCGCGCACGTTTCAGAATATTCGACTCTTTCCCTCCCTGACCGTCTATGAGACGGTTCAGACCGCTCTGAGAAAAAATATCAGATATGGCCTTGCCGGTGCGGTCATGCGGGTTGGCGGCATATTTCGCGAGGAGAAGGAGATTCAAGACAGCATCATGGAGATACTGGGGTTTTTCAATCTCCTGCATGTCAAGGACGAAATGGCTACGGCGCTGCCTTATGGCGATCAACGCCGCGTAGAGATTGTCCGCGCCCTGGCGACTCATCCCCGCTTGCTTCTGCTGGATGAACCCGCCGCGGGGATGAACCCGTCCGAAAAGAGCGGCCTGATGGAGCTGATCGCCTCCGCGAGGAAGCATTACGCCTGCGCCATACTCCTGATCGAGCATGATATGAAAGTGGTCATGGGAATCTGCCGGCGGATCGCCGTTCTGGATTATGGCGTCAAGATCGCCGAGGGGACCCCGGCCGAGATCCAGTCCAACCCACGCGTCATTGAAGCCTATCTTGGGGAGAACGTCTGAGGTGCTGCACGTAGAAAATCTGCACGTGCGTTACGGCACCATCACCGCCCTCAGGGGGATTTCGTTGTCGATTGAGGCGGGCCAGATTGTGACTCTCATCGGCGCCAACGGTGCGGGAAAATCGACGACCCTGCGAACCATATCCGGCCTGTTAAAGGCGTCCGTGGGAAGAATCGATTTTGACGGCCGGGACATAACCAATCTCCCGCCGCATAAGATTGTGGCGCGTGGTATTTCGCAGGCGCCGGAGGGGAGGATGATTTTTGCCAATCTAACCGCGCGTGAAAACCTGATGATGGGGGCCTACCTCCGCAGAGACCGCGACAATATTGACCGGGACATGGAATACCTGTTTTCCATTTTCCCCAAATTGAAAGAGCGAATCGAGCAGCCGGGGGGAAAACTCTCCGGCGGCGAACAGCAGATGCTGGCAATCGGCCGCGCCCTTTTGGCCCGCCCGCGCCTTTTGCTACTGGACGAACCGTCACTGGGAATAGCGCCCAATCTGGTTCAGATAATCTTCAAGAAGATAGTCGAGATAAATAAAGAACTCGGCATGACTATCTTTTTGGTCGAGCAAAACGCTCACATGGCGCTGGCCATCGCCGATTATGCCTATGTCCTCGAAACCGGCGAAATCCGCCTTCAGGGAAAAGCCTCCGAGATTGCCGAAGACGAGGAAGTCCGTAAGACATACCTTGGAGAAATCTAATTATCGTCGCCCGCGAAAAGCCGCTTTCCTGCTGTCGCGTAATTGCCACAATTCCCAACTTCTGAATTCTGCCATGTACGCCCCGGTTCCAGCGCCGTCTCCGGCAGCGGGGGGAAGTCGGGCCCGCCTGGCCACTCGACGGCGGGTGAAAAAAACGTGAGTTTCGGGTAACGTACAGGTTGCCGGGCGAGGCTGATTTGCCTATATTCACGCCAATACGATTTCGCAGCCGGAGGAGTACGCGATATGTCAGGTTCGGATTTCAAACCCTTTATTTCGCCCTACGAATCGCCCCGCGAATTCACCTTCCGGGCGGTTTTCGTCGGCGCGATTCTGGGTATCGTCTTTGCCGCCTCATCGGTTTATCTTGCCCTGAAAGTCGGCATGACCGTCAGCGCCTCGATCCCCATCGCGGTTCTGTCGATTACCCTCTTCAAACTGTTCGGTCGGGCGAGCATCCTCGAAAACAACATCGTCCAGACCACCGGGTCGGCCGGGGAGTCGATCGCTTTCGGTGTGGCGACGACGATGCCGGTTTTTCTCCTTTTGGGGCAGGACATGCAGCTGCTCAGCATCCTGTGGATGGCGCTTCTCGGGGGCATCCTCGGCGTTCTGATGATGATCCCGCTCCGGCAGGGTTTGATCGTCAAGGAACACGGCCGATTGACCTACCCGGAGGGCACCGCCTGCGCCGACGTCCTGATCGTCGGTGAGCAGGGGGGAACCAACGCCAAAACGGTCTTCCTGGGATTCGGTCTCGGAGCCGTCTACAAGTTTATGAACGCGGGGATGAAGCTCTGGGCGGAGATTCCCAACCGCATGCTCACCTTCTTCAAGGGCGCCTCGGTTTCCGCCGAGGTCACCCCGGAGCTTCTGGGCGTCGGGTATATCATCGGGCCGAAGGTATCGGCCAACATGATGGCGGGCGGTATGCTGTCGTACCTGATTCTTATCCCGGCCATCAAGATCTTCGGCGAAAACGTTGGTCAGGCGATGTTCCCGGCCACGACGCTGATCCGGGACATGACGCCCAACCTAGTCCGCAACGCCTACGTGCTCTATATCGGCGCGGGCGCGGTGGCGACCGGCGGAATTATCAGTCTTATTAAGTCATTTCCCATCATTATCTCGGCCTTCAGACGGGGTTTCAGGACTTTTCTCGATTCCCGAGCGGGCAACATCGATAAGACTGCCGTCCTGAGGACCGATCACGATCTTCCCCTGACGGTCGTGGTCTTCGGGTCGATCGGCCTGGTGTTGGCCATCTGGCTGGCTCCGATATTGCACATCAATGCCATCTCGGCCGTGCTCATCGTCTTATTCGGCTTTTTCTTTGTTACCGTTTCCAGCCGGATCACGGGCGAAATCGGCTCCTCGTCAAATCCCATTTCCGGTATGACCGTCGCCACCCTGTTGATTACCTGTCTGCTGTTCTTGGCGGCCGGCTGGACGGGCGTTTCCTTCCGGGGTATGGCGCTGTCGACCGCGGCCATCGTCTGCATCGCCGCCTCCAACGGCGGTACCATCAGCCAGGATCTGAAAACGGGCTTTCTGGTCGGGGCCACGCCCCGGCTGCAGCAGATCGGCATCATGATCGGGGTGATTACCAGCGCTCTGGTGATCGGCTGGATCGTGATCGCCCTCAACAACGCCTATACCACCGTCACCCCGATCAAGTATCCGGATTATGTCGCTTCTGTTCCGGCCGGAGCCGCGACGCAAATCGCTCCCGACGGCAAGCCGTATCGCGTCCACTACGTGACGGAACAGTCGGGCAACGTGCTGACGGGGAAGTATCTCGTCAATGATTCTAACCGCGTCTCCTACCTCATCGACCCCGGCATTGCCGGTGTCGTCTCGGAAGTCGACGGCAAGGCGGTCACCAAACTGGATTCACCCAAAGCGCGCCTGTTCAGCCTGATCATTGACGGCATCCTGACTCAGAAATTGCCGTGGGGGTTGGTCTTGATCGGCGTGTTTTTGGCGCTGGTGATGGAATTGGTTGGGGTGTCGTCGCTGCCGTTTGCGGTTGGGTTGTATCTGCCCCTGTCCAGCTCGGCGCCGATCATGGCCGGGGGGATGATTCGGGCGATGGTCGATAAGAAGCGGAGAGGCTCGGCGTCGGAAGCGGAGTTTTCGCCCGGCGTTCTGATGTCATCCGGATTCATCGCCGGCGCGGCCATCATGGGCATTATCGTGGCCGGCTTGACCGGATTCGGTTACGACCAATCGATCAATTGCTCTCAGTATCTGGGATTTCTGGCCGAAGCCGACTGGTTCGCGATGATCTTTTTCGCCCTGCTCATGTACGTCCTGTACCGGGTGGGGACGTCTAAGACCAACAACAGCAAGGCTTAATTGGCGGTTCCGCAGAGATGATGTGTCGGTCAGAAGTTTCTCGGACTCCTGACCGACACCCAACTCAAGCGCGGATTGAGCGGGACAAGAGGCGAGGTTCCCACCCCATCATTTCCCCATGCTCCTCGGCCTACCAGCCAAGCGCCTTTCTGACGCCGTCGGCGTAGGCCTTGTCCGCTTTTGCGAAGTGGGCCAACTGACGGTCGATGATCTCCTTGGGCACGCCGGCCATGGCGCCCGCGATGGCGCGATGTAAATGCTCTCGCTCATCGGCGGGAAGCAGGCGATAAAGGTTGCCGGCCTGCGTATAGTCGTCGTTGCTGGCGCGATGGTCGTACCGATCGGCGTCGCCGGAAATCCGGAGAGGCGGTTCCTTGAAGCGCGCGTCGTCCACCGGCCCGTCAAAGCTGTTCGGTTCGTAATTGACCGATCCGCCGCCGTTCTCATCGATTCGCATCTGTCCGTCCCGATGGTAGGTGTCAACCGGGCAGCGGGGCCGATTCACGGGCAGACTCTCATAGTTGACGCCCAGTCGATATCTATGAGCGTCGGCATAGGAAAAGATGCGGAACTGCAACATCTTGTCGGGGCTGTGACTTATGCCCGGAACCACGTTGGCCGGGGAGAAGGCCGACTGCTCTATCTCGGCGAAGTAGTTCTCCGGGTTTCGATTCAATTCCATTATGCCGACGTCACGCAGCGGGAAATCGCCGTGCGGCCAGACCTTCGTGAGGTCAAACGGGTTGTAGGGTGTCCGTTCCGCCTCAGCTTCGGTCATGATTTGAACCTTCACGCGCCACTTGGGAAACTCTCCCCTTTGGATGGCATCAAAGAGGTCACGCTGGTGGCTTTCGCGGTCCTGCCCCACGATGCGGGCGGCTTCTTCGTCGGTCAGGTTTTGAATCCCCTGCATGGTCTTGAAGTGAAACTTCACCCAATACCGTTCATTCTTGGCGTTGATGAAGCTGTAGGTGTGGCTGCCGTAGCCGTTGACGTGACGAAAACTGCGCGGAAGCCCCCGGTCGGAGAAGAGGATGGTGATCTGATGCAGGCTCTCTGGGGAAAGAGACCAGAAATCCCACATGGCCGTGGTGCTGCGGAGGTTGGTCTTGGGATCTCGCTTCTGAGTATGAATGAAGTCGGAGAACTTATAAGGATCGCGGACAAAGAACACCGGAGTGTTGTTGCCCACTAGATCCCAATTGCCTTCTTCCGTGTAGAACTTGACCGCGAACCCGCGCACGTCGCGCTCGGCGTCGGCCGCGCCGCGCTCGCCGGCGACCGTTGAGAAGCGCACCAGGCATTCCGTTTTCTTCCCGACCTCGGAGAAGATCTTGGCCTTGGTGTATTTGGTGATATCATGCGTCACGGCAAAAATGCCGTAAGCGCCGGAGCCTTTTGCATGCACCACCCGTTCGGGTATGCGTTCCCGGTTGAAATGGGCATGCTTCTCAAAAAGCTGCCAATCCTGGACCAAGAGAGGTCCGCGAGGCCCTGCGGTCAGGGAGTTCTGGTTGTCTCCGACCGGAATGCCGGCGGACGTGGTGAGTTGACGCTTTTGTTTCATGTGTCTCCTCAACTTCCTAAACGCGATTGACCACATCGCGTGCTCAAGATGGTTTGTTCCTTTCCTTGACTCTATCGAAAACTAGATTAATCCTAAGTGGCGCCCGAAATAAATCCTCTACCTCCCCTTTCTTTTGCGTCCCCTCAAGACTATTTGATATTCGCGGACCTCGAAATCCTTGAGCGATTCTTCCCCGGTTATTTTCAGGGCGTCCCAGGGGACGTCGTATATCCGGCCGGACGTTTCATCGATGAAGTGATGATGCCGCTTCACGTTGGAATCAAAACCGACGGTGCCCGCTCTGAGTTTCGGAGTTCGCAACAGTCCCTTTTCGACGAGCAAATGGAGCGTATTATAAACCGTGACGCGCGAGATCGTGGGGCAGTTTCGACGCACGTTTTCCAGAACCTCGTCAGCCGAAGGATGCGATGCAGCCTTCAGAACAAAGCCGACCACCGCTATTCTCTGTGGCGTGGGCCCAATTCCACAGTCGCGAAGTACCGCCAGGGTTTCTTCCATGTCGTCAATAATACGTATCGATTTAGACATTGTCGAAAATAGTTGTCAATTCGAAAAAGACTCCGCAAAACACAAATAATTTGCCATCGGGCACAATTTGCCTTAGTTTTGGACGAGTTGGCTGTGTGCCAGCCGAAGCAAACGGCAGCTAAGGCGAGGATAATGCCCTTATGAATATCACCTTCAGGCGAGCGATTATATCAGCGTTTTGTGTCGTCATATCTTGTCTCTCTGCGACAAGTCCGGACGCAGCCGAGGCAAAACCCAAATTCAAAGTCAGTTACTCTCAGAGAATTCGCATCGAAACTACCGACAACGCGACCAGCCTTTCCAAAGAGTCGCTGGCCGGATCAAGTTACATGCGCCAGCGGACCAGTCTGATGGTTCAGGTATATCCTTTCCGTCGGCTGGAGACGACCGTCAAGCTGACCAATGAGATGCGATATTATTTTGTCCCGGAATCACGCGCCTACACTTTCGACGAGGTTATCTGCGATCTGGCTTATGTCAAATGGGACAGCGTCGCCGGACTTCCAGTCAACCTGACTCTGGGACGCCAGGACATCACTCTCGGAGAGGGATTCGTGGTTATGGAAGGCGGGCCGCTTGACGGCTCCCGCTCGGGTTACTTCAACGCCGCCAGAGTCGACTGGCAGGCCTCGCCGAAGCATACCTTCACTTTCGTCTATGCCGATCAACCGACGCGAGATAATTTTATGCCCGTTATCCATGGCTTGCGCAAGAAGATGGTCGAACAACCGGAGGAAGCGTTCATTGCCTCTTACTCGACCACGCTGGGGAAGACGGGTTTGCAGGCGTATTTTATCCGGAAGAATATCGACGCAACGTCGGGTATTCCCGTAACGACCCACGTCAACTGCCCCGGCGTGCGCGTCCAGGCG
>Ga0315287_10006006_pt1 | contig 12027 bp, 8 predicted proteins | sample YL17G11_0_MG_FD_205037 | JGI IMG/M metagenome (GOLD analysis project Ga0315287, IMG submission 205037) | Sediment microbial communities from Yellowstone Lake, YNP, Wyoming, USA - YL17G11_0 | ecosystem: Environmental > Aquatic > Freshwater > Lake > Sediment | place: USA: Wyoming | collected...
CGAGCACGAGCGGCGCGAGGAGGTCATCCAGTACGTCTACGAGCGCTACGGCCGGGACCGGGCCGGCATGGTCTGCGAGGTCATCAGCTACCGGGCCCGCTCGGCCATCCGCGACGTGGGCAAGGCATTCGGCCTCGCGCCCGACCAGGTAGACCGGCTGGCGAAGCTCGTGGGGAGCCGCGACGCGGCCGGCGAGATCCCGCCGGCGGTGCTCGAGCAGGCCGGGCTCGACCCGGAGGGATCGCCGGCGGTGCGCCACGCGCTGCGGCTGGCGGCGGAGATCGCCAGCTTCCCGCGACACCTCTCCATCCACGTGGGGGGCTTCGTCATCACGAAGCGGCCGCTCGTCGAGACCGTGCCGGTGCAGCCCGCCGCCATGGTCGGGCGCACCGTGGTCCAGTGGGACAAGGACGACCTCGTCGAGCTGGGACTCCTCAAGGTGGACCTGCTCGCGCTCGGCATGCTGACCGCGCTGTCCCGGAGCCTGGCGCTCCTGGCGCGTCACCGGCCGGCGCCCTCCGGAGAGACCGCGCTCGCCCACCCCGACTCGCTCGCCACCATCCCCGCCGAGGAGCCGGCGGTCTACGAGATGATCTCGCGGGCCGACACCATCGGGGTCTTCCAGATCGAGTCGCGGGCGCAGATGTCGCTGCTCCCCCGGCTGCGGCCGCGCTGCTTCTACGACCTGGTCATCTCGGTGGCCATCATCCGCCCCGGGCCCATCCAGGGGGGCATGGTCCACCCCTACCTGCGCCGCCGCGACGGCCTGGAGGAGGTCCACTATCCGTACGAACCGCTGCGGGCGGTGCTGGAGCGCACGCTGGGGATCCCGCTCTTCCAGGAGCAGGCCATGCGGCTCGCGGTGGTGGCCGCCGGCTACACCCCCGGCGAGGCCGACGAGCTGCGCCGGGCCATGACCCACAAGCGCTCCCACCAGCGGATCGAGGAGATGCGGGAGCGGCTCACGGCCGGCATGGCGGCGCGGAACATCCCGCGTGCCGCCGCCGACGACATCCTCCGGCAACTCCACGGCTTCGCCGGCTACGGCTTCCCGGAGTCGCACGCGGCCTCCTTCGCATTGCTCGTCTACGCGTCGGCCTGGCTGAAGTGCCACCACCCGGCCGTCTTCACCGCGGCGCTGCTCGACAGCCAGCCCATGGGCTTCTACGCCCCCCACACGCTGGTGGAGGACGCCAAGCGTCACGGGGTGGAGGTGCGGGGCGTGGACGCCGCCCATAGTGACTGGGAGTGCACACTGGAGAGGCCCGGGGAAGGGCCGGGAGAAAGGCCGGGAGAAGGGGCCCCGGCCGCGCCCGGGGAGCGGCCGGCGCTGCGGCTCGGGCTCTCGCGGATTCGCGGGCTGCCGCGGGCGGTGGGGGAGGCGCTGCTCGCGGCGCGACGAGACGAACCCTTCGCCTCGGTGGAGGACCTGGCGCGGCGGGCGCGGCTGTCGCGGGCCTGGCTGGCGCGCCTCGCCGAGGCGGGCGCGCTCCGGTCGCTCGCGCCGGGGCGGCGGGCCGCGCTCTGGACGGCGCTCGGACTGCCGTCGGGGGAGGAGGCCGGCCTCTTCGCCGGCCGCCTCCTGCCCGAACCCCGGGTGTCCTTTCCCGAGCCCACGGCGGCCGAGTAGGTGGCCCGGGACTACGCCGCCACCGGCCTTTCCGAGAAGGCCCACCCGGTCTCCTTCCTGCGGCCGGCGCTGGCGGCCCGCGGGGCCCGCACCGCCCGGGAGCTCTCCCGGCTGCGCGACCGGGCCCCGGTGGAGGTGGGGGGAATCGTCATCGTCCGGCAGCGTCCGGAGACCGCGAACGGGATCACCTTCGTCTCGCTGGAGGACGAGACCGGGATCGCCAACCTGGTGGTGATGCCCGACGTCTACGAGCGCTTCCGGCCACTGGTTCGCAACGCGCCATTCCTCATCGCCCGGGGGCGCGTCGAGCGCACCGGAAAGGTGGTGAATCTTCAAGTGAGGGAGCTCCTGCCGCTCGCGCCGTTCGAGGAGGTGCGGACCCCGTCGCGGGATTTCCATTGAGAGCGACACCGGGAATTCCGACCCCGGTTATGATGTCGTCTGGATCGAACCCCGGAGGATTCCCGAATGCGAATGGCCGCCCTGCTCACCCTCCTCGTCGCGCTGCCCGCGCTGGCCGCCGACAAGGCGCCCGCCGCGCCCGCCGCCCCCGCCGCGGGGAAGACCATCGAGATCAAGGTCACCGACGCCGGCTTCGTGCCCAAGGAGATCCGGGTGAAGAAGGGGGTGCCGGTGACGCTCTCCTTCCTGCGAACCACCGACCGCACCTGCATCAAGGCCGTCGACATCCCGGATGAGAAGGTGAAGAACTTTCAGCTTCCACTCGACAAGGCGGTGTCCCTCACCATCACGCCCGCCAAGGCCGGCGTGGAGCCCTTCCACTGCACCGCCATGGGCATGGGGGGCGGGAAGATCATCGTGGAGTGACAGCGGCGCCTTCAGGCGCCGCAATGCTTTCGGTCGGCCGGGGCGCTGGCCGGGACGGGGAGAAGCACGGAAGTGAGAAGGGCGCCGGGATTGCTCCGGGCGCCCTTCGTGCTTCATCGTGCTCGTCGGGACGGTTGTCGGGACGGTAGTCGTGAGTGGCTCTTGCGCGGCCTGAAGGCCGCGCTGTCAGGAGCACCCCGTCGTGGTTCCGCAGTTGAGGCACTTGTAGCAGGCGCCGTTGCGCACCGTGATGCTGCCGCAGTTGGGGCACGGCGGGGCGTCGGCCTGGGCGAGGTAGGGCGAGTCCTCCCGCGCCGGCAAGGCGATGACCGGCCCGGAGGACATCGTCGAGGCCGTCACCGTCCGCTGCGCTGCCTTGAGACGCGGCGCCGCGGGCGCCACGCCCGGCGTCATCTCCTTGGCCGCGGAGAGGCCGTCCTCGGAGGGGAGGAACTTGAGAGACAGCCAGCGGAAGATGTAGTCGGTGATCGACTTGGCGATGGGGATGTCGGGGTTGCCGGTGAAGCCCGACGGCTCGAAGCGCGTGTGGCTGAACTTGTCCACCAGGACCTTGAGCGGAACCCCGTACTGCAGGGCCATGGAGATGGACGTGGCGAAGCTGTCCATGAGGCCGGAGACCACCGAGCCCTCCTTCGCCATGGTGACGAAGAGCTCGCCGGGGGTGCCATCCCGGTACATCCCGACGGTCATGTAGCCCTCGTGACCGCCGATGGAGAACTTGTGGGTGATGGCGCTGCGCTCGTCCGGGAGCCGCCGTCGCTGCAGGTTGGCGAGGGCCTCGGCGCTGGGAGCCTCCTCCACCTTGGCCTCGGCGGCCTTGCCGGCGTTGAGCGGCTGGCTGCGCTTGCAGCCGTCGCGATAGACCGCGATGGCCTTCAGCCCCAGCTTCCAGGCCTCGAGGTAGGCGGTCTCGATGTCCCCGGTCGTGGCGCCGGTCGGCATGTTCACGGTCTTGGAGATGGCGCCGGACAGGAAGGGCTGCACCGACGACATCATGCGGATGTGCCCCATGTAGTGGATGGTCCGGCTGCCGTTCTGCGGCTTGAACGCGCAGTCGAAGACCGGGAGGTGCTCGTCGCGCAGACCGGGCGACCCCTCGATGGTCTCGATCTCGTCGATGTGCTGGAGGATCGCTCCGACCTCCCCGGAGCTGTAGCCGAGCCTCTGCAGGGCAAGCGGGACCGTGTTGTTCACGATCTTGAGCATGCCGCCGCCGACGAGCTTCTTGTACTTCACGAGCGCGATGTCGGGCTCGATGCCGGTGGTGTCACAGTCCATCATGAAGCCGATGGTGCCGGTGGGCGCGAGCACGGTGGCCTGCGCGTTCCGGTAGCCGTGCTGGGTGCCGAGAGCGACCGCGTCGGCCCAGGCCCGGTGCGCGGCCTCGAGCAGGTCCGGGGCGACCCTTCCGGCGTCGATGTGGTTCACCGCCTCGGCGTGCTTGCGCATCACGCCCAGGAACGGGGTCCGGTTGCGCGCGAAGCCGTTGAACGGCCCGGTGTGGGAGGCGATGCGAGCGCTCTGGGCGTAGGCCTCGCCGGTCATGACCGCGGTGATGGCCGCGGCCGTGGCGCGCCCGGATTCGGAGTCGTAGGGAACGCCGGTGGCCATGAGAAAGGCGCCCAGGTTGGCGTAGCCGAGGCCGAGCGGGCGGTAGTCCTCGCTGTTCTTGCCGATGCCCTCGGTGGGGTAGCGGGAGTTCGAGACCAGGATCTCCTGCGCCAGGATGGTCAGGTCGACGGCGCGGCGGAACGACTCGCTGTCGAAGCCGCCGTCGATGGACCGGAAGTGCATGAGGTTCAGCGACGCCAGGTTGCAGGCGCTGTCGTCGAGGAACATGTACTCCGAGCACGGGTTGGAGGCGTTGATGCGCCCCGTCCCCGGGCAGGTGTGCCAGTCGTTCACGGTGGTGTCGAACTGCAGGCCCGGGTCGCCGCAGGTCCAGGCGGCGTCGGAGATCTGATGCATCAGCGCGCGGGCTCGGACCCTCTCGAGCGGCTTGCCGGAGGTGCGGGCCAGGAGAGGCCACTCGGCGTCGTCCACCACCGCGTGCATGAAGGCGTCGGTGACCCGCACCGAGTGGTTGGCGTTCTGGAAGAAGACCGAGTCGTAGGCGCCGCCGTGGACGTTGAAGCCGCCATCGTAGCCGGCCTCGATGAGGGCCCAGGCCTTCTTCTCCTCGTCGGCCTTGCAGCCCACGAACTCCTGCACGTCCGGGTGGTCCACGTCGAGGATCACCATCTTGGCGGCACGCCGGGTCTTGCCGCCCGACTTGATGACGCCCGCGAAGGCGTCGAAGCCGCGCATGAACGAGACCGGGCCGGAGGCCTCGCCGCCGCCCGAGAGGTACTCCTTCGACGAGCGGATGCGGGAGAGGTTGGAGCCGGCGCCCGACCCGTACTTGAAGAGCATGCCCTCGGTGTGGGCGAGGCGCAGGATGGCGTCCATCGAGTCCTCGACGGAGTTGATGAAGCAGGCCGAGCACTGAGGCCGCTCCTCGACGCCGACGTTGAACCAGACGGGCGAGTTGAAGCTCATCTTCTGCCGGAAGATGAGGTGGGCGAGCTCCGCCTCGAACGCCTGGGCGTCGGCTTCGGTCGCGAAATAGGCGTCCTTGCGCCCCCAGCCGGCGATGGTGCGGACCACTCGCCCGACCAGCTGGCGAACCGAGGTCTCGCGCTGCGGCGTGCCGTTCTGGCCGCGGAAGTACTTCGACGCCACCACGTTGGTGGCGAGCAACGACCAGCTCTTCGGGACCTCGACGTCCTTCTGCTCGAAGATGACCTTGCCCGACTCGCCGACGATGGCGGCGGTCCGGGCCTCCCAGGCCAGCTCCTCGGCCGGATCGACGCCCGGCGTCGTGAAGTACCGGGGGATGGCGAGGCCCCTGCGAGCCGACTTCTTCTGCCCACGTGCGGCGCGACGCTGCGCGCTGGTGCTCTCCCGCTCGATCATGTCCGACCTCCCGACCGGGCCCTCTCCCGGCCTGCGTGGGGCATGAGACGTAGCCGCCGTGCCCCGTTTCCCGACCCCCGCCTCCGCGTCCACCGCGGGGGTGGACCGGAGGCTTTACCCGCCGCCTCTGACAACGGGGGCGCTCTCGCCTCTTCGCCCGTTCCGGCCGGCCGCGTTTCGACATCGGGCAGCACCGGCGAGGGCGAACGATATCGGCCAGGTGATGAGTGTCAAGACGCTAACCACAATATATTGTGGTGTATGGCCTTGACAGACACCAAATGCGGTGAATTTGGCCCGATCTGAGGATGTTCTCATGGAGGCCTGGTGCGCCCGCGCCCCCGGGGGACCCACGAGGGTTGCCCCGGTCGAAGGTGCCCCGCCGCCATGACGCGAGGCGTCAATTCGGACCGAGGCGGGGGGTGCCGGGACGGGTACCGCGTGCTAGAAAGCCCCGACCCGATGGAAGACTCGAACCAGAACATCCGCAATTTCTCGATCATCGCGCACATCGACCATGGCAAGTCGACGCTCGCCGACCGACTGCTGGAGTTCACCGGGACCGTCACCGCCCGGGAGGCCCAGGCCCAGTTCCTCGACAACATGGAACTGGAGCGGGAACGCGGCATCACCATCAAGGCCCAGACCGTCCGCATGACCTACCGGGCCCGGGACGGGAAGGACTACGTCCTCAACCTGATCGACACTCCCGGTCACGTGGACTTCGCGTACGAGGTGTCCCGCTCGCTGGCCGCCTGCGAGGGTGCGGTCCTGGTGGTGGACGCGACCCAGGGCGTGGAGGCGCAGACGCTGGCCAACGTCTACCAGGCGCTCGACCACGACCTGGAGATCATCCCGGTCATCAACAAGATCGACCTTCCCAGCGCCGACGTGGAGGGAGTGCGGCAGGAGATCGAGGAGGTCATCGGCCTCGACGCGGCGGACGCCGTTCCGGCCAGCGCCAAGGAGGGCGTGGGCATCCAGGAGATCCTCGAGCAGGTGGTGAAGAAGGTGCCTCCTCCGGCCGGCGATCCCGAGGGCCCGCTCAAGGCCCTCATCTTCGACTCCTGGTACGACACGTACCGTGGGGTGGTCATGCTGGTGCGGGTCTTCGAGGGCACGCTGCGCCCCGGCCAGCGCATCTTCTTCTTCTCGAACCGCAAGGAGTTCGAGGTCCAGGACCTGGGCGTCTTCGCCCCGTTCTCCAGGCCGGTGCAGCGGCTCATGGCCGGCGACGTGGGGGTGGTGGTCGCCAACGTGAAGGACGTGTACGACGCCAAGGTGGGCGACACCATCACCGAGGTGGGGCGTGCCACCGAGGCGGCCTTCCCCGGCTTCAAGGTGGTGAAGCCCATGGTCTTCAGCGGCGTCTTCCCGATCGACGCCGCCGATTACGACCAGCTGCGCGACGCGCTCGTCAAGCTTCGCCTCAACGACTCGGCCTTCACCTTCGAGCCGGAGACCAGCCAGGCGCTCGGCTTCGGATTTCGCTGCGGGTACCTGGGGCTCCTCCACATGGAGATCGTCCAGGAGCGGCTGGAGCGCGAGTACGACCTCTCCCTCATCACCACCGCGCCGTCGGTGGTCTACCGGGTCACCGACACGCAGGGGGAAGTACAGGAGATCGACAACCCGGCCAGGCTGCCCCCGGCGCAGCGGATCGCCATGCTCGAGGAGCCCATCCTCACCTGCCACATCCACGGGCGCACCGACGACGTGGGGAACATCCTCAAGCTCTGCCAGGACCGGCGCGGGGTGCAGCGCGACCTGCGATACATCGGCACGAAGCGCGTGCAGATCACCTACGAGATCCCGCTCGCCGAGGTGGTCTTCGACTTCTTCGACAAGCTGAAGAGCGTCTCGCGAGGATACGGGTCGCTCGACTACGAGCTGAAGGGCTACCAGGAGGCGGACCTGGTGCGCCTCGACATCCTCATCAACGGGGAGCCGGTCGACGCCCTCTCGGTCATCGTCCACCGGGAGCGGGCCTACCACCGCGGCCGCGACGTCTGCCAGAAGCTGCGCGAGGTCATCCCCAAGCAGATGTACGAGGTGGCCATCCAGGCCGCCATCGGGTCCAAGATCATCTCCCGCGAGACCATCAAGGCCTACCGGAAGAACGTCCTCGCCAAGTGCTACGGGGGCGACATCAGCCGGAAGCGCAAGCTCCTCGAGAAGCAGAAGGAAGGCAAGAAGCGCATGAAGCAGGTGGGACAGGTCGAGATTCCCCAGGAGGCTTTCCTGGCCGTTCTCAAGGTGGAGGAGTGACCATGAGCCGAGGGAAGAAGCTGGAGCGCGGGACGGTGAGCTGGGTGACGCTGGTCATGATCCTGGGCATCGCGGCCGGGGCCTACGCGGCGGTGGTCTTCGTTCCGGTCTGGGTGCTCAACTACGAGGTGAAGCAGGTGGTTCGGGACTACGGCAACCAGGCGGTCAAGAACCCGGATGACGCGATCCTGCTCGACGGCATGGTGCAGAAGATCCGGACGCTGCAGCAGGTCGACGGATTCGACGAGGCCGGCCGGAAGGTGAGGGTGCCGGTGGTCGACCTCCAAAAGCAGGACGTGACCTGGGAGCGCTCCGCCGAGCCGCCCTCGCTGCACGTCGAGTTCCAGTACCCCCGAGTCCTCGAGCTACCCTGGCTGGATCGGAGCATCGAGCGGGTGTACCGGGTGGACCTGACCATGGATCTGAAGCGGGCCGACTGGGGCCCGGCGCGATGACGGCGAAGGGGAGGGGGAGGAGATGAACGCCGAGGGCGTGCAGCGGGCGGTGCAGCGCATCTCGCACGAGGTGCTGGAGCGGGCCCGTGCCGAGGGGTCGCTGGAAGGGCTGGCGCTTGTGGGAATCCGCCGCGGTGGCGTCCCGCTCGCCGAGCGAATCCGGGCCGAGATCGGAAGGGCCAGCGGGGTGACCCCGCCGCTCGGGACGCTCGACATCGCGCTCTACCGGGACGATCTGTCCCACCGAGGGGCCGCGCCGGTGGTGGGCCCCACCGACGTTCGCTTCCCGCTGGAGGGGCGGACCATCGTGCTCGCCGACGACGTCCTCTACACCGGGCGCACCATCCGGGCGGCCCTCGACGAGCTGGTCGACTTCGGCCGGCCCCGCCGGGTGTGGCTGGCGGTGCTGGTGGACCGTGGCGGGCGCGAGCTGCCCATCGCCGCCGACTTCACGGGAGCCCGCTTCGACGTGCCCGAGGGGCACGACGTGCAGGTGCGGTGGCGGGAGAACGGCGCCGCCGAGGATTCCGTGGTGGTTCGCGAGGGGGGGAAGCCGTGATCGGACGACACCGTCACCTCATCGGCCTCGAGCCGTTCTGCCGGGAGGAGATCCTGGAGGTGCTCGACCTCGCCATCTCCATGAAGGAGGTCCTCTCCCGGCCGGTCAAGAAGGTCCCGTCCCTCCGCGGCAAGAGCGTGGTCAACCTCTTCTTCGAGACCTCGACCCGCACCCGCAGCTCCTTCGAGATCGCCGCCAAGGTGCTCTCGGCCGACGCCCTCAACTGGACGGCGGCCCAGTCCTCCACCACGAAGGGCGAGACGCTGCTCGACACCGCCAGGAACCTCGAGGCCATGCGCCCGGACGTCCTGGTGGTCCGTCACTCGGCCAGCGGCGCGCCCGGCTTCCTGGCACGGAATCTCGGCTGCTCCGTGGTCTCCGCAGGCGACGGGGCCCACGAGCACCCCAGCCAGGGGCTGCTCGACTGCTTCACGCTCCGGGAGCGATTCGGAAGCCTGGAGGGGCGCACGGTGGCCATCGTCGGCGACATCAGCCACTCTCGGGTGGCCCGCTCCGACCTGCACGCGCTACCCAAGCTGGGCGCGAAGGTCCGGCTCTGCGGTCCGCCCACCATGATCCCGCAGGGGGTGGAGCAGATGGGGGCCACCGTCCACCACGATCTGAAGACGGCGGTCGAGGGGGCCGACGCGGTCATCATGCTGCGCATCCAGCACGAGCGGATCGGCGATCCGCTCATCCCCAACACCCGCGAGTACTCGAAGTACTGGGGGTTGAACGCCCGGAAGGCCGCGGAGTGGCTCAAGCCGGAGACCGTCATCCTCCACCCGGGCCCCATCAACCGCGGCGTCGAGCTCTCCTCCGACGTCGCCGACGGGCCGAACAGCCTGATCCTGGATCAGGTCCAGAACGGCGTGGCCGTCCGGATGGCCATCCTCTACCTCCTGGCCGGCGGCGCCGGCGAGGGCGCCCGAGCGGGGAAGGTGTAAGGCATGAGCACCGAAAGTGAAATCACGGTGGTCCAGGGTGGCCGGGTCATCGACCCGGCCAGCGGCGTCGACGGGATCCGCAGCGTGGTGATCCGGGAGGGGAAGATCGCCTCGGTGGCCGAGCGGGCCGATGCGCCCGCCGGCGCGCGGATCGTCGATGCTCGCGGCAAGTGGGTCACGCCGGGCTTCGTCGACCTCCACGTGCACCTGCGCGAGCCAGGGCAGGAGTACAAGGAGACCGTGGCCACCGGGACCCGGGCCGCCGTGGCGGGCGGCTTCACCTCGGTGTGCGCCATGCCCAACACGGTGCCGGCCAACGACAACACCAGCGTGACCGAGCTCATGCTCGCCCGAGCCGCCGCAGCCGGCCTGGCCCGGGTCTATCCCGTGGGCGCGGCCAGCAAGGGGCGCAAGGGCGAGGACCTGGCCGAGTACGGCGAGCTGAAGGCGGCCGGGTGCGTGGCCCTCTCCGACGACGGCAGCCCGGTGATGTCGCCGGCGCTCATGCGCCGCGCCCTCGAATACTCCCGCGCCTTCGGCCTGCCGCTGGCCGTGCACGAGGAGGACCTGCACCTCGTCGGCAAGGGCGTGATGAACGAGGGGCCAACGGCCACGCGTCTGGGCCTCCAGGGCATCCCGGCCCAGGCCGAGGACGTGATGGTGCTGCGCGACCTCTCGCTCCTGGAGCTCACCGGGGGCCGGCTCCACATCTGCCACGTCTCCACGGCCGGGGCCGTCCGCGCCATCCGGGACGCCAAGCGGCGCGGCCTGCCGGTGACAGCCGAGGCCACGCCCCACCACCTGACGCTCACCGATCAGGACGTGGCGGCGAGCGACTACGATCCCGACTTCAAGATGAACCCGCCGCTGCGGTCGGAAGCCGACGTGAAGGCGGTCCGGGAAGGGATCGTCGACGGCACCCTCGATGCCATCGCCACCGATCACGCGCCCCACTCCCCCGAGGAGAAGACGCTGGAATTCGACGCGGCGCTGAACGGCATCCTCGGGCTGGAGACCGCCTTCCCGGTTTGCCTCGACCTGGTGCGCCAGGGGATCCTCACGGAGAGGCGGCTCGTCGAGGCCCTCACCATCTCGGCGGCTCGCTGCTTCTCCCTTCCCGGCGGCACGCTCGCCGTGGGCGCGGCGGCCGACCTGGCCATCCTCGACCCCGGACTGGCCTGGGTGGTGGACCCGGTCCGGGGTCACAGCCGCAGCCGGAACACGCCCTGGAAGGGGAAGAGGCTCACCGGGCGCTGCGTCGAGACGCTGGTGGGCGGGCGGCGGGTTCACCGGCTCGAGGATTCTCGATGAGAAAGGCCGCCCTCGCGCTCGCCGACGGGACCGTCTTCGAGGGGCTCGCCTTCGGAGCCGAGGGAGAGACTTGCGGCGAGGTGGTCTTCAACACCTCGATGACCGGCTACCAGGAGATCCTCACCGACCCCTCCTACGTGGGCCAGATGGTCTGCATGACCTACCCGGAGCAGGGAAACTACGGGACGAACCGGGCCGACCAGGAGTCCTCGAGGCCGCACGCGACGGGCTTCATCGTCCGCCACTTCGCCGAGCACCCGTCCAGCTTCCGCGCCGAGGCGGGGATCGATCCGTACTTGAAGTCGAACGGGATCGTGGGCATCCACGGCATCGACACCCGGCGTCTCACCCGCCACATTCGCACCACCGGCGCGCAGATGGGGGTCATCGCGAGCGAGGGGAGCGCTGCCGCGCTCGTGGCGCGGGCCCGTGCGCTGCCCGGCATGGAGGGGCAGGACCTCGCCACCCGCATCTCCACGGCGCAGCCCTACGAGTGGCGGGAAGGTGGAGCAGACGCCTGGACGGACGACGACCGTCACCCGGTCGAGATGCCCCGCTTTCACGTCGTGGCCTACGACTGGGGCCTGAAGCGCGCCATGCTGCGTCTGCTCGCCGATTCGGGATGCCGGATCACGGTGGTTCCCAGCCGGACGACCGCCGCCGAGGCGCTGGCGTACCGGCCCGACGGCATCTTCCTAACCAATGGGCCGGGCGACCCCGCGGCGGTTGCCGGGGCGCGCGAAACGGTGGCTGCGCTCCTCGGAAAGGTCCCGGTCTTTGGAATCTGTCTGGGGCACCAGATCCTGGCGCTGGCGCTGGGCGCGTCCACGTACAAGCTCAAGTTCGGCCACCGCGGCGCCAACCAGCCCGTCAAGGACCTGGCCACGGGCAAGGTGGACATCACCAGCCAGAATCACGGCTTCGCAGTCGACGACCGGTCGCTGGGCAAGAAGGCGCGGGTCTCCCACCTGAACCTGAACGACGGGACGGTGGAGGGCATCGAGGCGCTCGACGCCCGGGCCTTCAGCGTCCAGTACCACCCGGAGTCGTCCC
>Ga0315287_10006007_pt1 | contig 12027 bp, 9 predicted proteins | sample YL17G11_0_MG_FD_205037 | JGI IMG/M metagenome (GOLD analysis project Ga0315287, IMG submission 205037) | Sediment microbial communities from Yellowstone Lake, YNP, Wyoming, USA - YL17G11_0 | ecosystem: Environmental > Aquatic > Freshwater > Lake > Sediment | place: USA: Wyoming | collected...
TGACAACAGACAACTGACAACTAATTTGATGATAATAGGCATACTGAAAGAAACGAAAACGCCGCCCGACAGCCGGGTTCCCCTTGCACCAGCCCAATGCAGGCAGATAGAAGACGAATTCCCGGGCATCAGGGTGTTTGTGCAGCCAAGCAATGACCGTTGCTTTTCAGACAAAGAATATGAAACCGAAGGGATTCACCTGACCCATGACCTGAGCGGATGCGATGTGCTGATGGGCGTTAAGGAAGTGAAAACACAATTTCTGATCCATGGTAAAACGTACTTCTTTTTTTCCCATACCATTAAAAAGCAACCCTATAACAGGGATCTTTTACGCGCTGTGCTTGACAAAAGGATCAGGCTGGTGGATTATGAGACACTTACCGATGGCAAAGGAATACGCATCATCGGTTTTGGCAGGTGGGCAGGATTGGCGGGAACTTATAACGGGCTACGGGCATGGTGCCTGCGCAAAGGCATTGCCAACATGCTTCCACCCCAGGCATGCAGCGGACTGGAGGAAATGATGAAACAGGCCCGCAATGCAAAACTGCCTCCTGTGAAAATCGCCGTGACCGGTGACGGAAGGGTCGCCGGTGGCGCTGAAGAAATGCTGGGGGCTTTTGGCATTCAAAAAATAACCGTGGAGGAATACCTGGGAAAGAACCACCTCAACCGTGCTGTGTATGCTCAGCTTGATCCTTCGAAATACAATATCAACAAAGAAGATGTACCGTTTGACCTGACGCATTTTTTCAGCCATCCCGAAGACTATGCCAGCAATTTCAGCAGGTTCCGAAATAAAACAGATGTGTTGATCATGGCTGCATACTGGGATCCAAACGCTCCGGTGCTTTTTACTCCCGGCGATATGAAAAGCCCGGATTTCAGAATCCGTGTTATTGCAGATATTACCTGCGATATTCGCGGATCAGTGCCTTCCTCTATTCGAACCACCACTTTCGAAGCGCCTTTTTATGATTATAATCGCGATACCGGAGCGGAGGAGCCTGCATTCGGCAACCCTGAAAGTGTGACTGTAATGGCAATCGATAATCTGCCTTGCGGCCTGCCCAGAGAGGCATCAATGGATTTTGGATACTATCTTATCAGGAGCGTTCTTCCCCTTTTACAGGGGGGTGACAGCGAAGAGATCATCGAACGGGCAACAATAGCCGAAAACGGCAAACTCACCCGCAGGTACGAATACCTCAGTGAATGGGTCAATCAACTTTAGCAACCTGAATTATGAAAAAATTATTACTTATCGGAGCCGGTCGTTCTTCCGCTACGCTGATCAACTACCTCGAGGAAAAATCAAAGGAATACAACTGGGAACTTACAGTGAGCGACCGTGACATTAAGCAGGCTGAGGAAAAAGCAATGCCGGGAACCCGCCGGATCACCCTGGATATATTCGATGAACACGCGCTGAACGCTGAAGTGCAGCATGCCGATATTGTATTATCCTTGCTGCCTGCCCGTTTTCATCCCCTTGTAGCCCTTGCATGTCTCAGACACTCAAAATCAATGCTTACAGCTTCTTATGAATCTGTTGAAATGGGTGAAATGGCAGTGCAGGCAAAATCAAAAGGAATTCTTTTTTTGAATGAGTTGGGCGTTGACCCGGGCATTGACCACATGTCGGCCATGCGCGTAATTAACCGTTTAAGGGAACAGGGCCATGAACTGCTTTGTTTTGAAACTTTTACAGGAGGCCTCATTGCCCCTGAATCGGATAACAATCCCTGGCATTATAAGATCACCTGGAATCCGAGGAACGTTGTGCTGGCCGGCCAGGGTGGCCCGGCACGTTTTGTGCAGCAGGGCAGGCTGAAAAATATTCCCTATCACAGGTTGTTTCGCAGAACAGAGGTCATTGATGTTGAGGGGTATGGTAAGTTTGAAGGCTATGCCAACCGCGATTCTCTTAAATACATCGACAAGTACAATTTGCAGGGCGTTCCCACAGTGTACCGCGGTACACTCAGGAGGCCAGGGTTTTGCCGTGCATGGGATGTTTTTGTGCAGCTCGGTGCAACCGACGATTCCTATACCCTTCAGCATACCGAAGATATGACCTACAAGGAGTTTATCAATTCCTTTCTTTATTACAGTCATGAAGATCCTGTGAGGACCAAGCTTTACCATTATATGCACATCGATCAGGATTCAGATGTGCGGGAAAAGCTGGAATGGCTTGGCATATTCAGCGATACAAAGATCGGACTGAAAGATGCCACGCCTGCCCAGATCCTTGAAAAAATCTTGTGCAATAAATGGGCGCTTGAACCTGACGACAAGGATATGCTTGTAATGTGGCATAAGTTTATTTACCGTGAAAAAAGCAATACAAGACCCACCCTCCTGACCTCCTCCCTTGTTGTTATCGGAGAGGATCCGCTGAACACGGCCATGGCTAAAACCGTAGGACTTCCACTGGGCATTGCAGCAAAAATGGTATTGACCGGGCAAATCAAACTGACCGGGGTTTATATCCCCACCCAAAAGGAAATATATGAACCAGTGCTGCAGGAACTTGAAAGGCATGGTATTGCTTTCAATGAAAAAAAAGCATTATGGACGGAAGACTGACTTACCGGATGCAGCCCGGAATGATCAGGTTTATCCAGAGGTCAACATGATAGTGCAACCCATCCTTATTCCATACCTTGCTGACCATATCGGTATCGCCATCTCCGTCAACATCGCCGGCTTGCACATCATGCCAGCCCGGATTGCCGGTATGCAATACAACGAGCATGAAAGACGGATGGTTGGCATCGCCTGTGTTAATCCAAAAAAATCCTCTTTCATTTAAACCGGCAGGTTTCATTCCCTGATCAGGATCTTCCTGTTCTCCTGTAAAAATATCCTGATCGCCGTCCATGTCAAAATCTGCGATTGCCAATGAATGAAACGAACCGGTTGAATCTCCGGGTGAGGGCAGGGCATGGCGTTGAAAGCTTCTTCCGGCCCCTGTGTTTTCGATCCAGTAACCCTGTGAGCCTTCTGTGTCACAATCGGTATATACAATGTCATTGTCATTATCGGAATCAAGATCTATAACCCAGCTTCGTGTGCTGATGCCGTAAAGGTTCGGGGTAATTCCAACCGCAAAGGGCCAGGGATTAAATTTCCAAACGCCTTCGGGGGTTGCTCCGGGATTTTTGTACCAGCCTGAAGGCATAACAATGTCAGGAAAACTGTCAGAATCGAGATCGCCAGTACCGCATGGAGCAAAGCCTCCGTGAACGCCGTTGCTTAGGGGTATCTTTCCGGCAGTGCTGTTGACACTGTCCGATATGTTGTACCAGGTCCATGCAGCCGGATTGGCTGTGCTGAAAACCCGAAGGGTGCCACCGGCCGTCTGCTGACTGTAACCAAGGATTTCGGGCCTTCCGTCGCGGTTAACATCGCAGGCCGCCATATCATGGTTTTCTGCGGCAAGTCCGCCTTCATAAACATGCCTGATCCATGCTGAATCAGGGTTTGCTGCCAGTACCCCCGGGTTTTCAAACCAAAAGCGTGCCATTACAAGATCGGGATAACCGTCGTTGGAAATATCGGTTGCTACCGCGCCGAGTTGCTCGAGATCGGCAATCCCCAATGCATGCTGCTTCCATGTGGAACCCCGGTTTTCGTACCAGTACACCCTGCCCCCCTCATGGCGGCGGCTGACAGTAATGTCCAGGTCTTTGTCCCCATCAAGATCAGCCAGGGCAAAGCCGGCGGTACCATACTCATTTCCGGGCAGCACGGAGTCCACGGCAATGTGTTGCCAGCATCCGGAAGGGAATACCTGCGAAAAACCACACCGGATCAAATACGAAAGAAGAACGGACAACAGAAAAACCCGCAGGTTCACTTCTCGTCTTTTTTGAAAATCGAACCAAGCCTGGAAAAGGCTTCTTTAAAGGAATCTGCGCTTTCGGAAAATGCAGTTTTCACCTCGTCCCATTTTCCTTCCACATTGGTTTCAAGCTTGTCATACTTCGCCTGCAGTTCATCTTTTTTAAGTTTCAACGCGGCGATCTCATCCTTGTATTTGTCTTTCACATCTGCCTTTGCCTGGTCCATCTTTGCTTCAAGCTTGTCGATTGCAATGAAAATGTCGTCGATGCTTTCTTTTGCCTTTTGTTTGAATTCTTCTCTTTCCATAGGAGTATTAATTGGGTTTGTTAAACAAATATACCAAACCGACACTTGACTTCAAACTAAATCCTGCCAAATCCGGAAACAAGATTCGGCAAAACAGATTTTTATTAAAAAATTTGTTAGAAATCTAATTAAAATTTAATTTTGTATAGCAACTAAACAAAAAATTACCATGGATCCAGCACTCCGGTCGATGATCGATACCTTTCTGAAAATACTCCGCACGTATTCCGCCATTGAGAAAAAACCAAAGGAACTTGGAACGGGCGACCTGCTTTATGTTAGCGAAATCCATACCATCTCCATCATCGGTCAGCATCCGGAAATCAATATGACAAAGCTGGCCGACATGTCGGGCGTGACCAAAGGTGCCATCTCGCAGATCGTGAAGCGGCTGATCTCCAAAAGGTATGTGGCCAGGTATAAAACGCGAAACAACAAGGAAATCAACCTCCGGTTATCCGACAAAGGATATATTGTTTTTCAGGGACATGAAGCTTTTGAGAAAGAGATGTTCTTTTTTGCCGAAAAGATCTTTGAAAATGCCACCCCTGCGGAAAGGGACCTTGTAAAAAGACTGTTCGATGTAATTCTTGACAATACGAAAAAAATACTTGAAACCTTTTAATTATATAGCAGCTAAACTATCGAAAATGAAAAGCATACCTGTTCTGGCAATGGTTCTAATTGCCAATCTGTTACCTGCCCAGGAGGTTTTACAGCAATATATTGCAACCGGACTTGAAAACAACCTGGCATTAAAACAAAAGGAGGCTGGCTACAGGCTCAGTCTCGAAGTCCTGAAGGAAGCGCATGGTCTCTTTTATCCTGCGGTTTCAGTGAATGCACGGTATTCAATAGCCGACGGCGGCAGGGTCATTGCCTTTCCTATCGGAGATTTGCTCAATCCGGTTTATTCAACCCTGAACCAGCTGACTGCATCAAACCAGTTTCCCCAGGTTGAGAATCAGGAGTTCGCGTTTCTCAGGCCGCATGAACAAGATACCAAGCTTCGGCTCGCGCAACCCCTGTTTAATCCGGAGATTTACTATAATTCGATGATCAAAAAGGAGCTCGTAGGTTATGAGGAGTGCAGCGTGGATCAGTACAAAAGGGCACTTACTGCAGAAATTAAAAAGGCCTATTACCAGGTATTAATGATGGAGCGTCTTTTGGCTATGCTTCAGGAAACCCGGAAATTGCTTGTTGAAAATGTACGGGTAAACGAAGCCCTGGTTGGAAGCGGTAAACTTACAAGGGATAATGTGTTGAGGTCACAGACAGAGCTTGGTAAATTTGACCGGCAGTTGTTGGAAGTCGTTCAAAACAAGCAGACTGCAGCAGCATATTTTAATTTTCTTCTGAATAAGCCGTTGTCAGACAGCATTATGGTTGAAGAACCTGCCATGATGCCTGAAAACCCCACAGGGAATAATTTCAGTGAAAAGGCCCTTGCCGGAAGGGAGGAAATCAGGATGCTCGAGAATTATAACAACATCACCGCACTTCATGTTAAAATGAACAAGGCTGCTGCATTGCCTGGAATATTCATGCTGGTTGACTATGGCTTCCAGGGAGAAAAATATGCCTTTAACCGGGAACAGGATTATTTGCAGGCTTCAGTAGTATTGAGCTGGAACCTGTTTCAGGGCTTTCAGAACAGGGCTAAAATCAATCAGTCTCTTGCGCAAAAGGAAATGGCCGAAATACAGCTTGCAGAAGCCAGGGAAAAGATTTCACTTGAAGTTATTAATGCCGTGCTTGCGCTAAATACTTCTGAGGCGGGAGTTTCAGAAGCAGGAAGCCGGGTTAGAAGTGCCCGTGAGGGTTTCAGGCTGGTACAACGCAAATACCAGGAAGGGCAGGCAAGTCTTGTTGAATTTATGGATGCACGAAGTGCGCTTACCCAGGCTGAAGCAAACCTGATCATATCACGCTTTGGTTATTTATCGGATATCGCCGAATTTGAAAGAGCTTCTACTATTGAAATCCAGTAAAATTATTCATCCATGCAAGTAAAAATCATCACCATGCTCCTGCCCCTGTGCATCATCGCATGCAGACAAGGGGAGCAAGCTAGTAAGACCACTGAACCCGTGCGGGTAAAAGTTGCGGGTATCGAAAAGAAGATGATCAGTTTTCCTATACGCGCAGGGGGCATTGTTGTATCGAGCCGCGAAATGCTGTTGTCCTTCAAGACCGGAGGAATCATTGCCTCCATGCTTGTGGACGAAGGGGATAAGGTAAGCAGGGGGGACGTGCTGGCCTCACTGAACCTTTCCGAAATAAACGCCAATTATTCCCAGGCAAAAGACGGGTATGAGAAGGCGATGAGGGATTACACAAGGGTAAAAAACCTGTATGCCGACAGTGTGGCAACACTGGAGCAGATGCAAAATACCGAAACCGCAAAAAATGTGGCTGAGGCAGTCCTGGACATAGCCGGTTTTAACCTGAAACATTCAACCATTACAGCAACGGAAAATGGTACCATCCTGAAAAGACTGGTGCAGGAAGAGGAGATCATAGCGCCCGGTTACCCGGTATTTCTTTTCGGTACCACCGGAAGCTGGAAGATCAAGGCGGGCTTGTCCGACAGGGATTTTGTAAGAATTCATCCGGGTGATCAGGCAAAGGTAACCTTCGATGCCTATCCGGATACAGTATTTTCAGCCGTGGTTAGTCAGGTGGGTGAAGCAGCGAATCCGATGACCGGCACTTACAAGGTTGAGCTTGATCTTCAGCAGGCTCCGGAGCGACTTGCCTCAGGATTTGTTGCCAACGTAGAGATAATCCCTTCCCGAAAGCAGCCATATACACTGGTACCCATTGGTGCAATGGTAGAAGCGGAGGGCCATACCGGATATGTTTTTACTGTGAATTCTACCGGTAAGGCGCAAAAGGTGAAGGTTGAGATTGCAGCTGTGCAGGGAGATCGCATTGCGGTGTCAAAGGGACTTGAAACCATAACAAAAATTGTCACGGAAGGTGCTGCATATTTGTCGGAAGGCGACTCCGTTGATATTGCATTTTAATAAAGTTCAGTAAATGGAATAAAAAATGAAAATAACAACGATTGCAGTAAAGAATTACCAGTTTACCCTGGTTGTTTTTCTGTTGCTTATTGCAATGGGGATTTACGCATTTTTACAGATTCCCCGTGCGGAAGATCCTGAATTTCCGATACCCATCATTCCGGTTTTTGTCGTTTACCCCGGTGCATCACCGGGTGATATCGAACAACTCGTGGTAGATAAGGTTGAAAAGAGCCTCAACGAACTGGAAGATATTAAAACGATGAAGACCACCATCAAGGACGGTGTTGCCAGTGTGGTCATCGAATTTACATCGAATACGGATCCCGATAAGAAATACGACGAGGTTGTTCGTCAGGTAAATGCAGTTCGGTCATCGATGCCGCAGGATCTCTATAGCCTTGAGGCAATAAGGGTTTCCGCCGGGAATACCAATATCATTCAGAGTGCCCTTGTATCTGAGAATCACTCCTATGCCGAACTTAAGAAACATGCCGAGGATATCAGGGATCAAATAGCTTCCATTCCCGGCGTCAGAAAAGCCGAGGTGGTTGCATGTCCTGAAAAAGAGCTGCAGATTGCCGTGAGCCTTCCGCGCATGGCGGAGCTGAGGATTTCCCTCTCCCAGCTTATTAACGCCATTCAAAGTGAAAATGCGAACATACCGGGCGGAAGTATTGAACTGGGGCAACGGAAAATAAACATCAAAACCAGTGGAAATTTCAAGTCACTGTACGAAGTGGAGCACACCATTGTCGGATCAAACCTGGGACAGGTGGTATATCTCAAAGACCTGGCCTCTGTCAGTTGGGGTTATGAAGACCTGCGGTATTTCGGGCGTTATAATGGCACACGGGCCGTATTTGTTATTGCCAGTATGAAGGAAATGCAAAATATACAGTCGATCCGCGACCAGATTTATGCAAAATTCGATGTATTTGAAAAGACCCTGCCTGCCGGAATTACACTGGAGCGCGGATTTGACCAGGCAAAGAATGTTTCTGCTAAACTCGGACGGCTGCTCTTTGATTTTACCTTTGCCATCATGTTGGTATTGGTAACCCTGTTGCCACTCGGATTGAGGGCTTCAGGCATCGTAATGGTGTCAATCCCGCTTTCCATACTCATCGGATTAACAGGATTGTATTTTACCGGATTCAGCATCAATCAGCTGAGTATTGTGGGGAGTGTTATTGCCCTGGGACTGCTTGTTGACGATTCCATTGTGGTGGTTGAAAACATAACCCGGTGGATACGTGAAGGGCATACACCCTATCGGGCTGCAATTAATGCCACCCGGCAAATAGGTCCCGCCGTACTGGGATGCACTGCCACACTGATTTTTGCATTTCTTCCCCTGATGTTTCTGCCGGGTATGGCCGGTCAATACATGATGGTACTGCCTGTCTCCGTAGTATTTATTGTGCTTGGTTCGTTGTTTACAGCGCTCACAATTATTCCTTTTATTGCCAGCCGCATTATGAAGGCAGAAAGTAACCCGCAAGGCAATATGGTGCTGCGGGCTTTCAACAAAGCCATTGATTTCACCTACAGCCGTGCATTGCATTGGAGTCTCAGCAATCCGCTTAAAACCATAATCATGGCACTTGTTATTTTTGTGATGACTATGCTGCTGATCCCGGTGATTGGTTTCAGCCTGTTCCCCAAGGCAGGAATGAAACAATTCCTGATTACCGTGGAAACGCCCAAGGGAAGTTCAATTGGTGAAACCGACAAGGCAGTGAGGTTTGTTGAATCTGTGGTGGCGCAAAAACCTGAAATAAATTACTACATGTCTAATATAGGCAAGGGAAATCCGATGATTTACTACAATACGTTTCAGAAAAGTGAACAATCAAACCTCGGTGAACTGCTCTGCGAGACCAACCTTAAATCGCAACCGGAGATTACGAAGTTTCTCGATGCAATCCGGGATACACTGAAAACTTATGTCAATGGACGAATCTATGTGTATGAATTTGAAAACGGCTCACCGGTTGACGCACCCATTGCCCTGAGGATCGTGGGAAATAACCTTGATACCCTCGGTGCGGTTGCATCACAAATCGAAAGCATTATGAAAAAAGTAAACGGAACCCTGTACATCAGAAATCCCCTGAACGAGTCCCTTACAGAGGCAAAAATTGAAGTGAACCCTGAAAAGGCAGGAATATACGGTATTCCGGCCGTGGAAATTGACAGAACCGTGAGAATGGCCCTGGCCGGTTTGCCTGCGGGAAAGTTCAGGGAAACAGACGGCCACGAATATACCATGAACCTGAGGTTGCCGAAAAAGGAAGCCGCTACCTTTGATGCATTCAATATAATGTATATCTCCTCCCTCAGTGGTGCACAAATACCGCTTTCCCAGCTTGCCTCCATAAAATTCGAAAGTTCACCAACCCTTATTCAGCATTTCAACAGTGAACGGTCCATTACACTCACTTCGTATGTAAAAACAGGGTACAATACCGATCTGATCACAAAGGAAATTTTGTTGAAACTGAAGGCGATCAACCTTCCAGACGGCTTTACCATTATACCTTCGGGAGAGATTGAAAGCCGCAAGGAAAGTTTCGGAGGCGTTGGTTCAGCCATCGTTGTGGCGATATTCGGAATATTCTCAATTCTGATCCTGGAGTTCAAAACCTTCAGGAGCACACTGATTGTTCTTTCAGTGATACCCCTCGGAATCCTGGGAGGCATCATAATGCTTTTTCTGACCGGCTATACCTTATCGTTTTCAGCTGCCATTGGATTTGTGGCGCTGACAGGCATTGAAATCAAAAATTCAATTTTGCTTGTAGATTTTACAAATCAGCTACGGAAAACAGGTACTCCGATCCAGGAGGCCATCATCAGGGCAGGGGAAATCCGGTTTTTGCCCGTTTTACTTACCACACTTACTGCCATTGGAGGACTCCTGCCAATTGCACTCGGAAAATCAGCGATGTATTCGCCCCTTGCATGGGTGATTATTGGTGGACTGATAACTTCCACCCTGCTGGCAAGGCTTGTTACCCCGGTAATGTATAAGCTGATACCACCGGAGGTGGAGGAAGTGACGAATGACGAATGACAAGTAACGAGTCGGAATTCAGATGTAGGAGTAAGTCGAGACTTACCCTTCGAGGTGATAGTATGTTATTTGTATGTTAATGATACCTCAGGAATTTTGTTATTATAAAGGATTGCAGTAATTTCATCATCCATTTAACAAAGAAACTTATTCAATGGCCCCTATGAAAAACAAATACATGAATCCTTATCTGGCAGGTACGTTGCTGGGACTGGTTCTCCTTCTTGCCATGGTGCTTTCGGGTCGCGGTTTGGGTGCAAGTGGCGGCATCAAGTATTGCGTGGTCTCAATTGTAGGAGCCCTTGATCGCGGGCATGCCGACAAATCTGCTTATTACAGCAAATATTTCGAAAACGGCCAAAAGCCGCTCAGGAACTGGTTGCCTATTGAAGTGCTCGGCATTCTGGCAGGAGGATTTATTTCAGGCGCAGTATCGAAACGGCTTAAATTCAAGATTGAGAAAGCTCCCGGTATTTCCCGTGCCCGCAGGCTTGTTTTTGCTTTCATTGGCGGCTTGTTCTTTGTTTACGGCGCCCAGCTTGCACGTGGCTGTACCAGCGGTGCCGCCCTTTCCGGAATGGCAGTACTTTCTCTTGCAGGCTTTGTTACAATGATAGCTATCTTTGGATCAGCCTATGTCTTTGCCTGGTTTTTCAGAAAAAATTGGATTTAACATTAAAAAATTACGGTATGGCACCAGTTTCAACATTACCCGGATTTCCTGCGGAGCTCGATCTGCTGATCGGATTCATTATTGGGATTGGTTTTGGGTTTGCCCTTGAACAGGCTGGGTTTTCATCAAGCAGAAAACTTGCCGGTATGTTTTACGGGTATGATACCACTGTGATCAAGGTATTTTTTACCGCTGCCATTGTGGCACTCGTTGGATCGCAATTCCTCAGTTATTTTGGAATTCTCAACCTTAACAATGTTTTTGTAAATGAGTATTATGTAGGAGCGGCCATTGTTGGCGGCATCATTATGGGGGCCGGATTTATCATGGGGGGCTATTGTCCGGGGACTGGGTTGAGTGCGCTATCCATCGGAAAGATCGACGCGCTGTGCTACTTTTTCGGAGGCTTGACCGGCGCCTTCCTTTTCGCCGAAACCTATCCGATGATTGAGGAACTGGCCAATGGCAGCTATCGCGGACCTGTTAAAGTGAATGAGGTGTTGGGTGTATCACCCGGCCTTTTTACATTTATACTGATTGCCGCAGCCATTGTTATGTTCTGGCTGGCTGAACTGGCAGAGAAACGCTTTGCCCGGCCTGATATTAGCAGTGAACTGTAAAAACCCCGGATATGAATGCAAGAAAAACCATCTCTATTTTGCTGTTGCTGCTTGGCGCAATGCTGGCCATGCTGCCATTGTCGGCCAGATACACACTGCGGGGACCCGTTATAGTACTCCGGCAATCACTTGATTCGCACAGTTATTTTACTGCCGACCAGGTTGCCAGAATGTTGGTGGCAGAAGACAGCAGCTTGCAGCTGATAGACCTTCGACCTGCATCCGAATATGCAATGTTTAATATTCCGGGGTCGGTAAACATGCCCTACCAGGATTTTTTTAAGAAGGATCCGGCCCCTTATCTGAGCCAGTCTGACAAGGTTGTTTTTTATTCGAATGGCGACACGGATGCCAATTATGCACTGGTGCTGGCAACCGGACTGGGCTATCATAACACCCATGTAATGAAAGGTGGCATGAATGCGTGGTTTGAATCGGTTATGAACAGCGAATTCTCAGGGC
>Ga0315287_10006008_pt1 | contig 12027 bp, 9 predicted proteins | sample YL17G11_0_MG_FD_205037 | JGI IMG/M metagenome (GOLD analysis project Ga0315287, IMG submission 205037) | Sediment microbial communities from Yellowstone Lake, YNP, Wyoming, USA - YL17G11_0 | ecosystem: Environmental > Aquatic > Freshwater > Lake > Sediment | place: USA: Wyoming | collected...
AATATCCACTATCTTCCACGGGGCGTTGCTCTTGCTTCTTTTTTCTTGGGAGGTTCCCCTGGCAGATCGGGTACTCCCCAAGAACATCCTCGAAGTCTCTCTGGTCGAGAAGGTCGAGGAGATGAACCTCCCAAAGATCCTTCCCCGCATTCTCAAGGAGCCGGAGAAAGAGAAAATCCCGGAGAAAGGGGAAATGATCCAGGCCCCTGAAAAGAAAGAGGTCAGAAAAGAAGAGAAGAGAGAAGAAAAAATAGAACAAGTTCAGGCGAGCTTGAAGGAAGAAAGGCAGAAGGCTGACGATCCGGTTCCTCCGGAGAATAGAGCTTTGAGACCCCGGGTCGAGCAGCCTTTGGGGGCCCAGGCGAAGACCAATCCGCAGCCCCAAGAAGGCGGTAACCTTGAATGGTTGGAATTATTGCCTGAGGGGAAGCGGGGTCCCGGAGAAAAGGAGGGGGCGGGTTCCATTTTTCTGACTTCTGCGGCCTCCGGAGTGGGAGCCGAAGGGATTGACCTTGGAGGGAGAGGCGGGGCTCCTGGCCGGACAAAAGGAGAAGGATCGCCCGGACAAATGGCCAATATTCATCATTCTCCGGGTGGAGAATTGGATGCCATTCTTTCGTTGATTCTCCGCAAGCTCGAGGCGGCCAAGCGTTATCCCAGGATGGCTCGGAAGATGGGAATCGAGGGCACAGCCGTTGTTCGTTTTAAGCTCAAGCCTGAAGGCCGGGTGGAAGCAGTGGAGATCGTAGATTCTTCGGGTTCGGAAATTTTGGATACGGCTTCGCTGGAGACAGTGCGCGCCGCCGCCCCCTTTCCTTACAAAGAGGGTTGGTTGAAGGTGGGAATCGTTTTTAAAATCTTTTAAATTTTTTTGCCACAGAGATCACAGCGCGGCAGAGCCGCAACAAAAAAACTTTAGCCACACAGGGCACAGAGTTCACAGAGATATTAGCAAAAGACAATGCGGGACATGGATAACCAATGATGATGATCTCGTAAAAAGTCTGAAAAGACGTATTTCCGTCATTCCGGCGAACCCCGGATCGGGTCCAGGGCAGGCGCCGGAATCCAGTTATTTCAAACACTTAAAAATTCTCTGGACTCCGGTTTTCACCGGAGTGACGACTTTTTACGAGACCATCAGAATTGGATTTTAAATTTTTGCTTTTTATTAATGGTTGATTTCTCTGTGCCCTCTGTGTTCTCTGTGGCCAAAGAAAAAAATGAAAGCAGAATGGGTTTTTGAGGAGATTGAGGTCGAGTGCTACGCTGGCTATAAGGGAGAAGAAACCCCGCGGGCCTTCGTTTATCAGGAGAAGCGCTATGCGATCGTTGAGGTCCTGGACCGGTGGTATGAAGGAGGTCTGGACCCCAAAGATCTGCGGCACGATTATTTCAGGGTGAAAACGGAGGACGGGGAGATTTTCTTGATTCGTTATACTCCTCGTTTCCAGGCCTGGACCCTCTGCCGCAAGGTTCCAGCTCCCCCATTCTCGAATAACTGAAAAACGGTAGGACGCAGATGAACGCAGATTTTAGGGATTAAGCTAGAATATTTTCAAAACAGCGTACAGAAACCAAGCGTCATAATCCAGAAGGTGAGAATAAAAAGACCAAATTGCTTTTCGTTCTGCATTCTGACCTTCGGCTTCTGAGTTCATTATAAAAGACTTTTTATCTGCGATTATCTGCGGCAATCTGCGTCCCATTAAAATCATGACTGCCAAACCTTTGATGATCCAGGGAACCGGCTCTTTCGTGGGCAAGAGCATCATCGTCGCCGGCCTGTGCCGTTTGCTCAAGCAGGATGGTTTCCAGGTCGCCCCTTTCAAGGCCCAAAACATGGCCCTTAATTCTTTTATCACCCCGGAGGGAGGGGAGATGGGCCGGGCCCAGGTTGTGCAGGCCGAGGCGGCCGGGCTTGACCCACACGTGGATATGAACCCCATCCTCCTCAAGCCCAACACGGATATCGGGGCGCAGGTCATCATTCAGGGGAAAGTCTTCGGCAACATGAATGCCGGTGAGTATCACCGCTTCAAGAAAAAAGCGCTGGCCGCTGTCCTGGAGAGTTACGGGCGATTGTCCCAGCGGTACCCGGTGATCATGATCGAAGGAGCTGGAAGCCCGGCAGAAATCAATCTGCGCGAAGGGGACCTCGCCAACATGGGAATCGCAGAGGCCGTCGGCGCTCCGGTACTGTTGGTGGGGGATATAGACAAGGGAGGAGTCTTTGCTTCTCTGGTCGGAACTCTGGAGCTCTTGAGTGTTGACGAACGGAGTCGGATAAAGGGGTTCATCATCAACAAATTCCGGGGAGACCTGAGCCTGCTTGTGCCCGGCCTTGAATTCTTGGAAAAAAAGACCGGCGTTCCTGTGCTGGGTGTCATTCCCTATCTCAAGGGTCTCTATCTGCCCGAAGAGGATGGCGTTGCCCTGGAGAAAAGTTATTCCCACCACGAAGAGCAGGTGAACATCGCCGTCCTGTACCTTCCCCATATCTCCAACTTTACAGACTTCGACCCCCTGGAACATGAGCCGGACGTCAAGTTGCGGTACGTGCGGCCGGGGGGAAGGATCGGGGATGCAGACGTGGTCATTTTGCCCGGCTCGAAGAATACCATCGAAGATTTTCGCTTTCTGAAAAAAGAGGGTTATGCCGAGGAGATCCTGAGGTTGCATCAGTCCGGGAAAATGATCATCGGGATTTGCGGCGGGTATCAGATGCTGGGCAGGGCGATACGCGATCCTTGGGGCATGGAAACTTCATGGGGAGAAGTGGAAGGGCTGGGTCTGCTTGAGGTGGAAACGATCCTCGAGAAAGAGAAGATGACCTTCCAGGTAAAGGCTGTTCCGCTGAACAGCCCCATGGCCGCTCAGAAAGAAACCCTCCGGGGGTATGAGATCCACATGGGGGACACCCAAAGGGGAACGGCCCATCAGCCCGCTTTCAAGATCATCGAAAGGCTCGGGCAAAAAGTAGAGGTCGAAGACGGGGCGATCTCCACCGACGGCCGGGTTTGGGGGACTTACTTGCATGGTCTATTCGACAACGATGGATTTCGGCGCAGCTTCATAGACTCTTTGCGAAAGAATAAAGGCCTGTTATCGGGCAATCGGTTCGAAGAGTTCGCCTACAAAGCTTTTAAGGAGCAGGAGTACGACAAACTGGCGGCGGTCCTCCGGAAGGAACTGGACATGGCGCGGATCTACAGGATCATCGGAATATCCCCCCTCGCCGTTCGGCTGAGCTGACGACTAAGCCCTCCCCCTCGGAGAGACTGTGTCGTAATTGTGAAAAAGAGCCGTCATTCCGGCGAACCCCGGATCGGGTCCGGGGCAGGCGCCGGAATCCAGTTGCAGTTTTATTGAATAATTCCATCTTCCTGGATGCCCGCCTTCGCGGGCATGACAAATTACGACACAGTCTCCGGAGGGGAGAGGGTTGGAGAGGGGGTGATCAGGGAATATCTTGACCTCCATTACACTCATCTCGGCTTATATCCTCGACCTTATTCTTGGCGATCCTCATTGGTTTCCCCATCCTGTACGCTTGATGGGCCGACTTATTGTGTGGCTGGAAAATTTTTTCCGGGGAATGGGGACCTCTGCTCTGTGGTTAAAAGTTTCCGGAATCTTTCTGGCGTTCATAGTCTGCGGGAGCACCTTCGCGGTTACTTTTTGTTTGATCTACGGGGTTGAAAATCTTTCCTGGTACATGGGGTTGGCCTGCTCAGTTTTTTTGGGCTATACCGCTCTGTCTACAAGAGATTTGCATGTAGAGACGCGAAAGGTCCTCCGGGCGCTCGCAGGGGGGAATATCCCTCGGGCCCGGGAAGAACTGGCCTTTTTGGTAGGAAGGGATACGGCTCATCTGGATGAGCCCGAAATCCTCCGGGCGCTGGTGGAGACGATCGCCGAGAACACATCCGACGGCGTCATTGCCCCTCTTTTCTACCTCGGGCTGGGCGGCCCCCCCTTGGCCCTGACTTATAAGGCGATCAACACGCTTGACTCGATGGTGGGGTATAAGAACGAGCGCTACCGGAATCTCGGCTGGGCCTCGGCGAAGCTGGATGATGCGGCCAATTTCATTCCCGCCCGGCTTTCCGGGTTGATCATCGTTCTCTCCTCTTTTCTGCTGCGCAGACCCTGGAGGAATTCCCTGGGCATCTTGTGGCGCGACCGCAGGAAGCATGAAAGCCCGAACAGTGCGTGGCCGGAAGCGGCCATGGCCGGGGCCTTGGGAGTCCAACTGGGGGGGTTGAATTATTACTTCGGCCAGCCCAGCCCGAAGCCTTTCCTTGGTGACCGCAAAAAAGAGATCGACCTGACAGATGTCCGGGAGTCCTGGAAGATCCTGTACCTTTCTTCTTTTTGCATGCTCCTTTTCTCACTTTTTCTGACCTGGGCCACAGGAAAAGTTTTTTGTTTGCGATAAATGCTCCTTTGTGGTTAAATTTTCAATATTTAACCACAAAGTACGCTGAGGCAGCCGAGGAATCAACAAAGTCAGAAAGTTAATGTCAATGATTAAAATAAGATTCATATTCAAATCTTACATTGGGCATGGTGAGTTTTGAAATTTGATCTCAATTCACCTCAGCGTTCTCGGCGCTCTCTGCGGTGAAGGGAGATTCTTTTGAACAAAATCCACGGCGGCAATATTTACGAAATCGCTCAGCGTTTGAGCCTGGACCCGAACAAGATCATCGATTTCAGCACCTCCATCAATCCTCTGGGTGTATCCAAAAAGGCCGAGAAGAAGATCAAAGAAAGTTTCTCCGCCATCCTCCGCTACCCTGACACCGATTGTTCTGAGCTGACCCGGGCTTTGGCCCAATTCCATGGCCTCGCAGACGACCAGATATTGGCCGGTGCGGGTTCCACAGAGTTCATTTATGCCATTGCCCGCGTTTTGAAGATTCAGCGGGCGCTGGTGGTTACGCCAGCCTTCAGCGAATATGAAAATGCCCTGGAAAGCTGCGCCGCTACGGCTGGCTGCAACGTCGATTACTTCGAGACCCGGGAAGAAGACGGTTTCGAACTTAATGTAGGGGATCTCCTTTTCACCCTGACCCGGGGTTACGACGCCCTTTACCTGTGCAACCCCAACAACCCCACCGGGATTCTGACGGAAAGAGAGGAGCTGAAAAAAATCTTGGCCCAGGCGGAGCGGGAAGAGGTCTCGTTCATCCTGGACGAAAGTTTCATCGACTTCGAAGAGGAAGAATCCCTGAAGAAGGAAGCGGCGACATCTTCCCGGCTCATCCTGCTGCGGTCATTGACAAAATTCTTTGCCCTGCCCGGCTTGCGGGTTGGGTACATGATCTCCAATCCGGAAGTAATCGAAAAATTCCGGCAGAAAAAAGAGCCCTGGAGCGTAAACGCCCTGGCCCAGATCGCCGCGGTAGAAAGCCTGCGAGACGCCGGTTACCGATCCCGGACGAACAAATTCATTCAACAGGAACGAGAGCATTTGATCCATGACCTGCGGTCCATTCCCGGCTTAATCCCCTATCCCGGTGCCGCCAATTACCTCTTAGTCCAGTTGCATCCATCCCTCAACCTCACCGCAGCCGAGCTGCGGGAGAAGCTGATCCTCCGTGGAATCCTCATCCGCGATTGCAATTCTTTTCACCATATCGGTCCCTATTTTTTCCGGATCGCTGTTCGCAGCCGCAAGGAAAATCGCTTGTTTCTCAAAGCCCTGCGGCAGGTGTGGCAGGAAACCCTAGAAAAAATTTAGAAAATTGAAGCCATTCTTTTCCGCAATATTCAAAATTTTTCTTGACTTTTATGTATAGTATTTAGTATTAGTCCTTATCCCCTTTTTCCCAAAAGGGCTTGCAAAATTTTCTCGTTTGTTGTAAAGGACACTCTGTTTATGCAGCTGAAAGGCAGATGGTTCCTTCCGTTGATTTTCTATCCATGCCGACGTAAATCTTGTGCAGTTTGTCATTCCGGGCTTGACCCGGAATCCAGTGTTTTCCTGGATTCCCGCTTTCGCGAGAATGACGTGCTCTGTTGTGTATAACGACTCAGATAAGGGAGTAACAGATCCATGTGGGAAACCCTCCAAATCGTCCTCATTTACGCGTTTGTCCTTGGGTCTCTTTACCTGTTAGTCTCCCTGGGCTTCTCCATCATCTGCGGTGTGCTGAGAATCTTCCACCTGGGATATGCCTACCTCTTTACTTTAACGGTCTACATCACCTGGATGTTCATGAAAGAGTTTGGCTTAGGGCTGATCCCCTCCATTCTGGGGATGGTGGGGGTTCAATTTTTCATCTCTTATCTCCTTTATAAAGGAGTAATCAAGAAATACGTGGAACATGAGGAGATCCTCCTTACGGGACTTTTACTCATATCGATCATCGTAGAGCAGGGGGTGAATTACCGCTACCCGATCCAGGCTGGGGTATTCATTCAGACCACCCTGATCGAAGGAAGCTCGCAGATTGGGGCCACTTCGATTTCCAACCAGTTGCTGGTGGGAGCAGGGATCGCCATTCTCCTCACAGTTCTTTTTATCCTCTTCTTCCTCAAGACCAAAACGGGACTGGCAGTACGCGCGCTCTCGCAGGATCTCTATAGCAGCCGACTTATCGGAATCAACATTGAAGCCCTGTACACCTTTACCATGTTTTTGGTTCTGATTCCCGTCATCATCGGGACGCTCATCGTGTCTCCGGCCTGGGCAGTTGATCCGGGCATGGGTTCGCTCTATATGACCACGGCCATTTTAGTTTCCATTCTTGGGGGCCTGGGGAATATAAAAGGGACCATCATCGCCAGTTATCTCATCGGGTTGACCCATTCCGCGATGTCTTTTGTGGCGGGGGAGCCCCGATTCATGAACCTTGCAGCCTTGGTATTGGTGATGGTTATCCTGATGGTGAGACCGCAAGGAATCGCCAAGAGCGAGGCGTTATGGTAGACCTGGAAATCAGAAGAGACCGCATCATCATCCGGTACAAAGGGAAGAAGTGGGACTGGATGCTGGAGCCCAGATATTGGCGAAATGCCATAATCTGGACATGCTTTCTGGCCGTCTTCCCCCTCATCTCCTACTTTGTCAGTCCGATCCTCCTCACCACCGTAATCACGGCTAACCTTTACGCGGCGATTGCCATTCCTCTGGCTTTGATGACCGTGGGAACGGGCCGGCTTAACTTTGGCCCCAATTTCTTCATCGGCGTGGGTGGCTATACGGCAGCGATCCTATCCATCGCCTATGGTTGGGGCCCGCTGAAAACCCTGCCCTTTGCGGTCCTCCTCAGCCTGATCTCGGCTTTGCTTTTCAGCCCCCTGGTGATCCTGGCCCGGGGGCTTTACTACGTCCTTTTGACTCTGCTTCTGCCCCTGGTCTTTATGGAAGTGACCTTTATCTACACGGACATCTTTAAAGGGGACGTGGGCCTTGCTGGCATCAAGCTCCTGGTGAACCTCGGCAGGGTAAAGCTCAATTTCCTGGCCATCGCCTACATCTCCATGGTCCTGATGCTCCTCTATCTTCTGGTGGTGAACAAGATCCTCAAGTCGCGTTACGGCCTGATCATGGCCACCATCAACGACGATGAAGAGGTGGCTCACGGGATCGGGGTCAATATCAGCAAGGTTAAGATCCTCGCTTTCATCTTCCCGGCGGGCATGATCGGCGTCGTTGGGTGGTTCTATGCTCATTACTTCGCGACTTTCGCGGGAATCACCTATCTCCCCCTCAATTTCATGGTGAAAGTGCTCCTGGTCATCTTCATCGGTGGCCGGGCGCAGGTCTTTGGCTGCGTAGTCGGGGGATATTTCATCGCCTTTTTGGAGATGATCCTCATCTCCACTCTGGGGGAGATCCAACCGTTCATCTTCCCGGTTATCCTCTTTATTCTCCTCTTTACGCTGCCAGAAGGCCTGTTTGGGATCTACCGCAGACGTCGATATCGTGAGTACTTGCCAACCTTGCATGTCCGGAGATGACCAGATGTCGGATATATTGAAAGTCCGTAATGTCACCAAAAGTTTTGGGGGCCTCACCGCCGTCCATGATCTGAGCTTCGACATCCGGAAGGGGGAAACGGTAGGCCTCATCGGGCCAAATGGCGCTGGCAAGACAACCCTGGTCAACGTCCTTTGCGGTTCTTACTATGCCGATTCCGGCGAGATCGAGATGGATGGAAAGCGGATCACCCGGATGAAACCCTACGAGCGATGCCATCTGGGCCTCAGCCGAACCTACCAGATTCCTCGACCATTTCCGGAATTGACTGCCCTGATGAGCGTGGTGACCAGCGCCCTCTGCGGCAAGAGGCGGATAAACCGGGGCCTGGATGATGCGGCGGCGGAGGCGACCCATTACCTGGAATTCGTGGGGCTTTTCAGCAAGAGAAACATCTTGGCCCGGGACCTGACCTTCTTTGAACTGCGGATGCTGGAGTTGGCCCGGGCGCTCGCTACCTCGCCGAAACTCCTCTTCGTGGACGAGGTCATGGCTGGCCTCAACCCGGGAGAGGCCAGCAAGGCTGTCCACCTCATCGCTCGCGCCAAAGAAGAGTTTGGCCTGACCATCTTCTGGATCGAGCACGTCATGGCCGTTCTCATGGAGGCGGCCGAGCGAATCATTGCCATTCATTTTGGCGAGAAGCTTGCCGAGGGGGCTCCGGATGAGATTGCCAGCAACGAAAAGGTGATTGAGGCTTACCTCGGCTCCGGGTGGAAGGGGAAGACTCATGCTTGAGGTGCAAAATCTGCATGTATCCTATGGGGTCATCCCCGTCCTTCACGACGTGAGCTTGCAGGTGAAGGAGAGTGAACTCGTGGCTTTGCTGGGTTCGAACGGGGCCGGCAAGAGTACTCTTCTGAATACAATCCAGGGGATCATAAAACCAACTTCCGGGAGCATCCGGTTTTTGGGTAAGTCCATCGAGAACCTTCCCTCCCACAGGGTCATCGCCGAGGGGATTGTCCAGGTGCCAGAAGGGAGACGGCTCTTCCCTTACATGACGGTAAAGGAAAACCTCCTCCTGGGAGCTTACCCGGGCAAGGCCTGGCAGGATAAGCGGGAAAGCATGGATTGGGTCATGAGCCTATTCCCGATCCTCAAAGATCGAGCGAATATGCCAGCTCGTCTGTTGAGCGGTGGGGAACAGCAGATGCTAACGATCGGAAGAGGATTGATGGCCCATCCACGGCTTTTCATGGTCGATGAGCCGTCGCTGGGATTGGCCCCCGTCATCCAGGACAACCTTTACGAAACCCTGGGGAAGCTCCGGGAATCCAAAATCACCATCCTGCTCCCCGAACAGAACGCCTTGCGGGCCCTGGCCATCGCCGATCGGGGCTATGTAATGCAGGATGGCCGGATCGTGTTCGAGGGGGACGCCGGAAACTTAATTCAGAGCGATTTGGTGAAAAGGGCCTATCTGGGGAGGTAGGAATGGAGGAATATTTTTCCTATACCGCGAAGCTTTTCGACCCTGCGCAGGTTGCCAAGAAGCCAGAAATACTGAAAGGGATCCGCGTCCTGGATTTCTCCCACGTGATCTTCGGCCCCACGGCCACCCGGCTTCTGGCCAATTATGGGGCAGAAGTGATCAAGCTCGAACTCCCTTTTCACGGAGACCTCTGGAGGCCGGCCACCTATTGGGGAAAATACTGGAAGCACTCTAATCCCCTCTGGCATTTTGTCACCCAAAACAAATATTTTGTAGGATTGGACCTGAAGCAGCCGGAGGCGAAAGACATCATCTACCGGCTGGCCGAGACTTCAGACGTCGTCGCCGAAAACTTCGCTGCCGGAACGGCAGAAGCCTGGGGGGTTGGGTATACCCAAATCAGCAAAATCAACCCCAAAGTGATTTACCTGAGTTGTTCCACCTACGGCCAGTACGGCCCTCTGCGTTTCTATCCGGGGTGGGACCTTCTCGCCCAAGCGGCCAGCGGGGTGTTGAGCCTCACCGGCTATCCCAATACGGAAAAGTTTTATAAATTGCCCGACTACCTGGGGGATTTCATTCCGGGCAATTTCGGTGCTATGGCCATTCTCATGGCTCTTTACTTCCGAAAGAAGACCGGGAAAGGCCAGTACATTGACCTCGCTCAGTCCGAGGCCTTGATACGTCTCTTATTCCATTTCGCTACCTATAACATCACAGGGATGGAGATTGGGCGCACTGCCAACAACGACCCAACGATGGTGCCGGCATCCATTTTCAAGACCCGGGATGGAAAATTTGTGGCCCTGGCCTGCGCCACCACGAAACAGTTTGAGGCTCTCTGTAGCACCATGGGCCGGAAGGATCTGCTCAATGAAAAAGTTTTTGCCGATCCTTTCGAGAGGCTCAAACCGGCAAATGCCGAGATCTTGACCAAGATTGTTGCGGACTGGCTGAAGTCTCTGGATGGGGAGGAAATCGTAAGATTGGCCAATGACAAGGGGTTCCCGGCCGCAGAGGTGATGGACGACTATCAGATTTGCCATGATCCCTGGCGGCGTCAGCGGGGGAGCGTTATCCTCTTCAACGATGAGATGTATGGCGAACTGGTCATGGCCGGGCCCTCGGCTCAGTTAAACAAGACCCCGGCGAGGACCAAATGGCTCGCCCGGCCTGTCGGCTACCATAATCGGCTGGTCCTGAAAAAGTTTCTCGAGATGTCCGAAGAAGAAATCGAGATGCTGGAAAAGAAAAAGGTCATCGGTACCTTTGATGACCGGCCAGGTCTGAAGCCGCCCGTCTACTATAATCTTGATGAGGATCCAATCTTCAATTACGGGAGAGAGGTTAAGAAGTGAGCGGCAAAAAGGAGAAAGAGCAAGTATACGCGCGCTATGTGGCCTCGGGCAAGACGATTGAACACCTCGCTTCCTGGGGAAAGACCCTGGCCGAGGTCATGAACCCGGAAGGGAAACCCGAAGTACTGGGTGAAATCCTGGTCCTGGACGCCAGCGTGGCCAATTTCTCGGGGATCATTGCCGCCAGCTTCTTTGCCGAGTTCGGAGCCGAAGTGATCAAGATTGAACCGCCCGAAGGGGACCCGGCCCGAAAAATTACCCCCATTGGGGCCAATGTCAAAGGAGTGGGAATTCCTTTCATCGTTGAGGGGCGTAACAAACGATACATGACCCTTGACCTGCGCAATTCGGAAAAAGACCGGAAGGAATTTGAAAAACTGGCTGAGAAGGCTGCTGTCGTCATCGAGACGTTCGCAGCCGGGGAAATGGATTCCTGGGGAATCGGATATCGACAGCTCAGCCAGAAGAACCCGGGATTAATTTATATTGCCATCACGCCTTACGGTCAGTATACTGAGAAAGCCAAGCAATTCGCCCATCTCCCTGATTCTGATATTACTTCTCAGGCCGGATCAGGACTTCCCGCCCAGGTGGGAGACCCGACAAACAGCCCCGAGCCCTATAATTGGCCCCTGAAGGCCGGAATGTGGGCTGGCTGGTACATGTCCGGATTGAGTGCGGCCCTGGGAGGTTCCTTCGCCCTCATTCACCGGCAAAACACTGGCGAGGGTCAGATGGTGGACGTAGCCACAATGGATGCCTACTCTTCCATGGTTGGATTTCCTCCCACTATCGGCTATACTTGGGAGCGGGCCCGGCCACGGATTGGGGTTCTGGATTTTATCCTCTACCCTTACGGGCTCTGGAAATGCAAAGATGGCTACGTGGTCATCGCTGCTCCCCGGGACCACGATTTTCGGGCTCTGTTAAAGGTCCTCGGGCTTTGGGAATTGGAGGATGACTGGAAATACACAGCCGACCGCATCCCCGACGTGGTGGATCAGGCGATGATTTTGTATAAAGCCATCGAAGAGAAGACGGTCCAGCACACCGCCGATGAGCTGGTGAGTAAAGCCTTGACCTACAGCGCCAAAGCAGCCCGGTCCAAATGGCGAGGGGGGGGTGTGCCTATCGTCATGAAGGTCATGACTCCGCCCATGACCATGGAGAGTAAACAGTTTGCCATTCGCCGGGTCTTTCAGGAGGTCGAAGACGAGACCTTGGGGAAGTTCAAGATTAAC
>Ga0315287_10006009_pt1 | contig 12026 bp, 10 predicted proteins | sample YL17G11_0_MG_FD_205037 | JGI IMG/M metagenome (GOLD analysis project Ga0315287, IMG submission 205037) | Sediment microbial communities from Yellowstone Lake, YNP, Wyoming, USA - YL17G11_0 | ecosystem: Environmental > Aquatic > Freshwater > Lake > Sediment | place: USA: Wyoming | collected...
GCGGGCTCGCTGGGGCGTGGCACTGCGTGTCGGTGGCCGGCTGCTTCCCGGCGCTGGCGCGTGAGATCGGTGAGACGAGCATGTTCCCCGGACTCACCTTCCTGGGCGATCTCGGGCAACTGCCGCGCGAGCTCGAGGCCTTCCTCGCACGCGCGACCCGCGAGAATCACACATGAGCGACGAGCATCGCGTGGACGCGTTCGTCAAGTTCGGCGAGATGGCCGGGACGTGGGGAAGCCAGTACGACGAGGCGGCGCTGCTCACCACCCACTCGGCCAACCGGTTCCGGCTGCGAATCGCGCTCGAACTGCTGCGGCGTGCGGCCCCGGCGCGCGTCCTCGATGTCGGCTGCGGAAGTGGCGAGCCGCTGGTGGCCATGCTGCGCGCCGGTTTCGACGCCTGGGGATTCGACCGGGCCGAGGCAATGGTCGCCCAGGCCAGGCGCACGCTCGCCGCAGCCGGCTTTCCAGAGGACCGCGTCTTCGAAGCCGACATGGAGCGCATCGAGCCGGATGGCCGGCGGTGGGACGCGCTGGTGGCGCTCGGGTCCGTGTACTACGGGCAGGATTTCGCGGGCACGATGCGCCGGCTGGGCGCGCTGGTCGCGCCCGGCGGGCACTTCATCTTCAGCCTTCGGAACGACCTGTTCTCGCTGTTTTCGCTCAACGAGTACACGCAGGACTTCTTCATGCGGGCACTGCTGCCCGCCGGTGACCTGCCGCCCGACCGCCGTCGCGAGGTGGAGACGTTCCTCGCGGAGAGGCTTCGATCCGGCGACGTCGAGCGGCGATTCCAGACCGTGGACGATCAGAAGATCCGCTCGCGGTTCGACAACCCGCTGACCGTGCGGCAAGACGTACTGGACCCGCTCGGCCTCACCCTCGAGGGCGTGTACTTCTATCACTTCCACGCGCTGCCGCCGGTGTTCGAACACAAGCACCCCGAGGAGTTCCGCCGGCTCAGCGCGGCGATGGAGCAGCCGACCGACTGGCGCGGGCTCTTCATGGCGTCCGCGTTCGTCGTCCACGCGCGCCGGCCGGCCGAGGGTGACGCACGAATCTGACGACTCGACGAGCGAGTCGGCGCCTGACAACCGTTCGCGCCTTTGCCCTTGGGGTATTCCGATGGTCGCACGCAACATCTCGCTTCATCCGAACGACTTCCGGCGGCAACGAGACGATGACATCCGGCAACTTGGTCAGGACGTTGCGGAATGGCTGACCACCGCACAACGAGGGGCGACGCCGGGGCTGACCGTGCCCTGGGCGCCCCAGGGACGGGAGTACGTCGGGTTTGGCGAGACGTTCTGTCGAGTGCTCTCCTGGCACAAGATCCACAAACTCCGGAACTTCAACCCGCTTGGCTGGCACGTGAATCGTGGAGAGGTCGAGCGCCTGAAGGACGGGTTTCAGCGATTCATCGGTGAGGCCTTGGGCGACAGCGACATGCCTTTGAGTTCATCGACGTGGCTGCGCGACTACGACGTCAGCCCTGTCAGCGAATACACAGCGATCGATCAGAAGTTCGAAACAGTGACCGGGGGCCCGACTCGAGTCGTGCTTGACTTCGGTTCCGGAATAGGACGTCAGGCGCTCATCTGGAGGTACGAGCGCACCGCGACGGCCCTGATCTCCGTCGACGCGATCGAAAGCCTGTACATACTCCAGAACGAACTCTACACACGGGTGTGGGGAGACTCGGTCTCGGACTACTTCACGGAACCCCAGCGCTGCCGCAGCGCGGCCGAGGAACTCGCCCCGGGCACGATCATCCACATTCCGACGTGGCGCCTGGCCTGGATACCAGCAGAGCGTGTCGACCTGGTTGTTTGTGTTCAGGTTCTGCAGGAACTCCCGGAGACCACGCTGCGCTACGTGTTGGGTCAGTTCCGTCGCGTGATTCGACCAGGGGGACTGCTCTACATCCGGGACAACGAGTTCTGGACGCCCGAGCATCGAGTGAGAGTCGGGCGAGAACTACTTCGAACCGGTTGGCATCTCGCCTTTCGGTACCCCGGCAACGAAGGCACGGACATCGAAGGTGTTCCGCGGTTGTGGACTTACACGGGCCGTGACTATGGCCGCTACTTCCGATGGCCGGTCCGGCTGAAGCGCCTGCTGCTGCCCTCGTACAACAAGAGCTATCGGTCGTGGCGCGACGTCGGGCTTCCCATCTGAGCAAGCGCGTTCGCAGGCACCGGGCCGCACACGCCTGTGCCCATGCCTATTCATGAAGAATGAAATCCAACTGAGAACACGATGGTCGTTCACGCTGGCGCGTCTGGAGTCCAAATAACCACGGCCTAGGACTGGACGGCCGGTCTTCTACGCCTCGTAGCCATGCGAATCTTTCAGGCGATCCAGACGAGACGCGAGTACCTCGAGTCTCAGATCCAACGCTCGAACATCAAGTTCGCGTACTGCAAGGTCTCGGTGGAAGATGTGCGCCGCTACGGCGCCATCATCGCGCACGACACACGCCTGCACCATCAGACGAACGCGGGCCCCGTGCTCTGTCTTGGAACCCGGAACGGCCGTGAAGTAGATCTCTTCAGGCAGCAGTGGTTTGGCAACCCGGTTCTGGCGGCGCTGAGCGGGTGGCTCGAGCAGCACGCGCAGTCCTTCGTGAGCCGCCTGCCGCTCATCGAAGCGATCGGCCGGTCCTCCCTTCAGAGGATCGGAGCCACCAGCGTGATCGGCGTCGAAATCAATCCGCGCGCCATCCGGTCGGATGTCTGGGTCGGGTCGTTCGACGAGATGCCCGCGGACTGGGCCCGGCGATTCGGCGTCGTCTACTCCAACTCGTTCGACCAGTCCGAGGACCCGCTGCGCACCGCCCGGGAATGGGCGCGCGTGATACGCCCCGGTGGTTACCTGATCTTCTGTTTCGCCGACAACGAGGAACCGACGGAAACCGATCGGGTGGGCGGTCTCAACTTGGACGACGTGCTAGCACTCATTCCCGGGCGTCTCGTCCACTTCTGCGACCGCGGCAGTGCGAACGGCTACTCCGAGGCCATCATCCAACTCACCCGGCTGGAGCAGCCCCCGCCGGCGTCAGGGCTGACGGAGGGGCGGCAGCCATGAACCCGGTCACCCTCGGGCCGCGGCGCATTGGGCCCGGCGAGCCCTGCTATGTCATCGCGGAGGCCGGCAGCAACCACAACGGCCGGCTCGAGCAGGCGCTCCAGCTCATCGACGTGGCGGCGGACGCCAGGGCCGACGCCGTGAAGTTCCAGCTGTTCCGCGCGGAGCGGCTCTACCCGAAGACGGCTGGCGTCAGCGCCTACCTCCAGAACCCGCGGCCCATCTACGAGATCATCGCGGACATGGAGATGCCGTACGAGTGGCTGCCGGTGCTGGCGGACGCCTGCCGCGCGCGCGGGATCGAGTTCCTGGTGTCGGTGTTCGACGAGGACTCCGCCGACCGCGTCGACCCGTTCGTGAACGCCTTCAAGATCGCCTCGTATGAAATGACGCATCTGCCGCTGCTCCGGCACGTCGCCGCCAAGGGCAAGCCCGTCATCATGTCCACCGGCACGGCCACGCTCGACGAGGTCGCCGAGAGCGTGCGCGCGTTCAGGGAGACCGGCGGTCGGGACCTGGTGCTCATGCAGTGCACAGCGGCGTACCCCGCCGCGCTCGACGCCCTGAACGTGCGCGCGATCGCCACGCTTCGCGATCGCTTCAATGTGCCGGTCGGCTTCTCCGACCACTCGCGAGACCCGGTCGTCGCGCCCGTGGCGGCCGTCGCCTGTGGGGCGAGCGTGCTCGAGAAGCATTTCACGCTCGGCAATGCCCTCGAGGGCCCGGATCATCGCTTCGCCGTCGAGCCGGCCGAGTTGCGGTCGATGGTGCGAGCGGTCCGTGACGCGGAGGCTGCGCTGGGCAGCGCCGCGAAGACCGTCGCGCCCGTGGAGGAGGAGCTGCGCGCGTTCGCGCGGCGCAGCATCTTCGCGCGCCGGCCGATCACCAAGGGCGAAATCTTCGGGACCCACAACATCGCCGTGCTGCGCTGCGGCCAGCACGAGCCGGGGCTGCCTCCCGCCAGCTACGAGGCCGTTCTCGGGCGCAAAGCGGCTCGACCGGTTCCCGCAGACAGGGCGATTCACGCCGTCGACGTCGAGCAGGGCGAGGACCGCGTGACCGTCAGCCCGGCGACAGCGGCGCACGCCAGGATCGTATGGGAGTGGGCCAACGATCCGGTCGTGCGGGAGGCGTCGTTCAGGCCGGATCCGATCCCATGGGAGCGTCACGTCGAGTGGTTCAACGCCCGCCTCGCCTCAGCGTCCAGCCGGATCTACATCGTGGCTGATCGAGACACCGCGCCGATCGGCGTCGTGCGGTTCCAACTCGGGGCGGACGGCGACGCCGAGGTCGGCGTGAATCTGGCCGCGTCGCACCGTGGACGCGGCCTCGGACGGCTGGCGCTGAGGGCCGCCTGCCAAGCCGTGCGCCGCGACTGGCCCGGCGCGCGCATCGTCGCCCACATCCGGCCCGACAACGCCGCGTCGATCGCGGCCTTCGTGGCGGCCGGATTCGAGCGGCGGAGCGTCGAGATCGTCCACGATTGCGAGGCGCTCCGGCTGGAACTCCCGGTGGAAGGCGCGTGACGTCACGGGTCCTTTTCCGGGTCGACGCCGGGCCGGGTATCGGGCTCGGTCATCTGCGCCGGTGCCTCGCCCTTGCCGCCGGCCTGGCCGACCACGGGTGCTCCTGCGTGTTCCTGCTCGAGGAGCACCAGGCCGCACGCAATCGCATCGAGGCCGCCGGCTGGCCTATTGAGGTGCTCGGCCTGGCGCCGGGCCAGGCAGGAGGAGCGGCCGACCTCGCGCGCGTGAGGGCGGCGGCGAGCGCAGCAGGGGCGGCCACGGTCGTGGTCGACTCGTACGCGGTGGCGGCGGGCTTCCTCGCCGGGCTCCGCGCGTACGGCCTGCGCGTCGTAGCCATCGACGACCTCGCCCGCGAGTCTTTCTCGGCACACGTTGTGGTGAACGGCGGTATTCAGGCATCCAGACTGCCGTACCGGTCGACTACGGGTGACACCCAGTTTCTGCTCGGCCCTGCTTACACCATGCTTCAGCCGGGATACCGCGAGATTCCGCCGCGCCCGATCGCGCGCGACGTCCGCCACGTGCTTGTCACGGTGGGCGGGGATGACACCCGGAACCTTACGGCCGATCTGCTCACATGCCTCGATCGGACCTCCGGCGTCTTCGACGTTCGCGCGGTCGTGGGGCCGTTCTCCTGCGCCGGCGACCGCGTCGACCAGGCGGCCCGGGGAAGCCGCCGGGCGGTCACCGTCGTCCACGGTGCCGCCGATCTTCGGGAGTTCATGCTGGAGGCCGACATCGCGGTTTCTGCGGCCGGGCAGACGCTGTACGAACTGGCCGCCGCCGGCACACCGACGATTGCCTTCGCGGTGGCCGACAATCAGGCCGGCAGCCTGCGGGGCCTCGCAGACGCGGGCGTCGTGCGAAGCGCCGGACGGGTGAGCGACCCGGGCTTCCACGATCGGCTCGCCATGCTGATCGACTCGCTCACCTCAGACGTGGGCGCGCGCGCGGGCCTCAGCGCCGCGGGGCAACGCCTGGTCGACGGCCGCGGCGCGGCGCGCGTGGCCGGCGCCGTGGTGGCGCTGCGATGAAAGTCGCCTTCGTCATCGAGCGGGTGCCGCACTACCGCCTGTTCTCGCCAATTATCGACGCCGCGCTCGCGCGAGGATGGGATGTCGAGTGCTGGCACGATCACGGGCAACTACTCGAACACAAGGCCTACCAGTTTCCGACGGTCGAGTCCTTGCCGCGTTTCCGCCACGGGACCCCGGTTGTCCGCTCGTACCAGGGACGACGCGAACTCCGAACGTGGATGGAGATGCAGCGGGCGGATGCCATCGTCTCTACCGAAACGGTCCGGTTCGCCAACGAGCCGCCCGCGCCCAACCCCCGGCCCCTGTGGCTGAGCCTGCAGAACATCGTGGATTCCTTCATCACCCACACGCCGGAAAGCACCTTGACGTGTGATGTCCTGGCGATGCACAGCGCGTGGTGGACGCAGTGGGTCTCCCAGTACTACCGCGCGGAAGGGCTTGTCGCGGATGCGGCGGCGTACGCGCGGGAACTCGAAGGCCGGGCGGCCTACGTGGGGATGCCAGAGCTGGACGCCGCCGACCTGATCGATCCGGAAGAGGTCCGTCACCGGTGGGGCATCCCGAAACAGCAGCCGGTCGTCGTGCTGTTTCCCTTCCCGCAGGGCGTCGGCCGGGCGGTGTTCTGGCCGCGGCGGATTTGCGCCGAGCCCAGTCGCGTGAAGCAGCTCGCGAGCGTGATCGCGCACCGGCGCTTCGAGTACTGGCCGCACGTCAGGCACGGCTGGAACGACAGTAACGTCGTCAAGGCCATCCGGCGATTCTGCGACCGGAACGGGGCGTATCTCCTGGTCAAGTCCAGGCGGAAGACACCGATACCTTCCTATCTCGAGCGCGTCGCCGACCGCTGTCTGTACGACGAGAGCCTCTACCCGCCGACGGTCCTCGAGGCGCTGCGCATCGCCGACCTGTCGATCAGCTACTTCAGCGGAGCCGTCCTGGAGTCCGTGGGTCTTGGCGTGCCCCATCTGTGCCTGACGTTCGAAGCTGGCGACTACCTTGGCGACCACGTCGAGCAGTACGGGTACTTCTCCAGCTACTACACGACGGACGAAGGCAGCGTGTTCCAGTCCAGGCAGGTGTCCACGACCATGAGCATCCCCGAGGCCATCGGCGCGCTGCCGACGCGATCGCTCGCTGATTTCCGGATGGACCCCGACGCTCGCCTGAGCTACGTCATGAAGTACCTCGGCCACGACGACCGCGCGGGCAGTGAGCGGACCGTCATGGCCATCGAACGCGCCCTCGCCGGCGTCCGCAGGGGCGCCGGTGCCCCCCACGTGTCGAACGCCGCCGGCGCCGCCGGTCGCAGGAGCTGATATGGCTACGCTCGCCACTAATCCCGAGAGGTTTCACCAGCGGTACGAGTCCGGGTTGCTCGTCTCGCCCCACGCGCCTCGCCTCACGACGCGCGCGTCGATTGCGGCGTTCCCGCCGCGCGACGAGGGACTCGACCTGTTGCTCATCAACGCCCCGATACGCGAATGGTCGTACCCGAACATCATGCCCATCGGGCAGGGATACGTCGGCGCGGTCGCGGTCATGGACGGCCACCGGCTGGATGTCCTCGATCTGAACGCTGACCGACGCACGCCCGTGAAGGACCCGGGCCCGGTCTTCGACGCGTGGGTCGTGCAGCAGGTTGAAGCGCGCCTGCAGCAGCGGAAGCCCGACGTGATCGGGCTCGGCGGCATCGTCACGCAGTACAAGCGCCTGAAGCAGATCGCGGCCGTCTGCAAGCGGGTGTATCCCGACGTGCCGATCGTGCTTGGCGGCGGCATCGCGTCCTGCATGCCCGAGTTCATGCTACGCCGGATGGCGATCGATATCGCCGTCACGGAAGAAGGCGAAGTGACGATCTCCGAGCTGCTGCACCGGCTCGAGATCGGCGCGCCGCTCTCCGGCCTCCTCGGCGTCGCCTATCGCGACGCCACCGGCGGCGGCGATCCCCGGATCGTCAACAACGGGCTCCGCCCCTCGATGCGGTCGCGCCAGTTCGGCCTCGACGGGGTGCCGTGGCCCCTGCGGTCGGCGTGGCCGGAAGACGAGGTCTACAAGCACAATCCCGTCGGGCACCTGAACTGGAAGAACAAGTGGCGCGAGGGCGCGGCCTCCGAGCCGGGGCTGTTTTCGATCTCCATGATCGGGTCGCGCGGCTGCCCGTACGCGGGCCGGGCCTGCGACTACTGCTACGCGGCGTACCTCGGGCAGACGTACCGCCTCCGGAGCCCGAAAGACATCGTCGACGAGATGGAGTACTGCCGGAACGAGTTCGGGGCCGTGTACATCCACTTCCTCGACGACCTGCTGCTGACCGATTACCGATGGGCGCTCGAGTGGTTCGACGAGCTCCGGAAGCGGCGCGAGGCCACCGGATTCGAGGTGCAGTGGGGCGGCACCTGCCGCACGAACATCATCGCCGACGACGTGATTCGGGCGCGGAAGGAAGGGCGCCCGCACATGCTCGAGCAGGCGTACGAGGTGGGCATGAGACAGGCCGGGTACGGCATCGAGTCCGGGAGCCCCACGATTCTCAAACTGATTGACAAGTCGGGCCAGACCATCGAGAAGATGGAACTCGCCGTGGCGGAGACGAAACGCGTGCTCGGGTACGCCGACTGCTCGTTCATGATCGGGTCGCCGGGCGAGACGCCGGACACCGTGCGGGAGACGGTGGAGTTCTGCCAGCGGGTGGGGCTGAAGCCGGAAGTCTTCTTCTTCACAACCGCGTACCCCGGGACGGCGTTCTGGGATCTGGCGCTCGAGAAGGGGCTCATCGGCAAGGCCGTCACAGGCCGGAAGGGGCCCGCCGACGAGGACATGGTCGAGGAGTACCTCATCCGCCTCGGTGAACAGGGCGAGGAGGTCCGGACGAACTTCAGCGATCTGCCCGACGAGGAGATCGTCGAATTGTCCTGGGGGGCCATCAACACGCTGGGGGCGCAGAACGTCGTTCGCCATCCCCACACGGGCGATGAACAACCGCGCGCCGAATCGATACGGGGCGCGACGCGGGCGGACGTTTAGAGGTTCCAACCGTCCGCAACAGAAGGAGGCCGACGCAGATTCCGTCGGCTCTGGGGGACATCTCATGTTTCGATCGATCTTCAGACCCAGCGGCGGGACGACCATCATCGCCGAGCCGGCGAACACTCACAACGGGTCAGCGGACTACCTGGCCGCGCTCATCAAGGAGTCGAAGACAGCCGGGGCCGACGCCGTCAAACTGCAGATCTTCGAGCCCGACCATCTCGCGGTGCCGGACTTCCAGTGGTACAGCGTGTACCAGGACATCGCCATCCAGATGGACCGGTGGGCGGGGCTCATCGCCGAGGCGAAGGCGTGCGGCCTGCATGTCGTGGCCGAGGTCTTCGACGAAAGCGCGGCGCGGTTCTGCCTCGAGCAGGGGGTGACGGCGTTCAAGCTCAACATCGCCGATGTCGCCAACGCCGGGCTCACCGAGTGCATCGCTTCGGAGTCCACGGCGGTCTTCCTGAGCGTCGGAGGGTCGCTCCTTCCTGAGATCGACCACGTCCTCTCCAGGTTGAGGAGAGGAAGAGCCGACGTGGTGCTCAGCTACGGCATCCAGAACTACCCGACACAGCTGTCGCACAGCCACCTGGCGAAGATCCGCCTGCTGACGCTGCACTACGGGCTGCCGGTCTGCATCGCGGACCACCTGGCGGGTGACCATCCCCTGGCGCTGGTCCTGCCGTGCCTGGCCGTTGCGGCTGGCGCAACCGCAGTCGAGAAGCACATCATCCGCGAGCGGAAGGACGACCGCTACGACTACTACTCATCAATCGAACCCAAGCAGTTCCTGACGATGGCAGCACTCATCCGCAACGTCGAAGAATGTCTGGGCCCCGCGACACTCAACCTTGACGAGGTGGAGATGCAGTATCGCGAAATGCACAAGAAGGGGATCGTCTTAAGGCGTGACCTGTCAGCCGGACACGTACTGACGACTGGAGACGTACAATTCAAGCGTTCGAACGGGCCCAAGGACTTCCTCTCGCCCGACGAGATTATCGGGAAGGTACTGACGATTCCGCTCGGAGCCAATACGCCGCTTCTCAAGGAGTACCTCCAATGAACCTCTGGGCAATCCTGCCGTGCCGCGCTCGGAGCGAACGACTGTACTGCAAGCCGCTGCAGAAAATTGGCGGCAGACCCATTCTCCAACACCTCATTGACGGAATCCGACGGCTTGGGATTGTCGATGGCGTGGCCCTGGGCATTAGCGAGGGTCGAGAAAACCACTGCTTCATTGAGTTCGCGGAAGAACACGGGCTGCCCTTCGTAATCGGACCCGAACTCAACGTCCTTAAGCGGGTGATCGATATTGTGGACAAGTTCGACGTGGATACGATGTTCCGCATGACGACGGAGTGCCCGTTCATCTACCACTACGACGCAGCCGACGTCCTCGCGCAGCATGTACAGCAGGAGATTCAGTTCACGACAATCTCACAGCTGCCCTTGGGTACAACGTACGAACTGATCGATTGTCGAGTACTCCGTGAGATGGCGGCGACCAACGATCCCCGATACTACGCCGCGCTGGCGCGGTACATCCAGGACAACAGCGACCTGTTTCGGATTAGGCTTGTGCCTCCTCGGGAAGACTGCCGGCGGCCGGAGCTGAATTTCGCGATTGACCACCCAGGACAGCTGACCTACTGCCGTCTCGCTTACGACAACCTCGCCGGCCGCGGCCTGCCCGTTCAGGTTGCAGACCTGATCAAGTTCCACGACGAAAACCCGCTCGTCGCGGCTCTGGTCGAGTCGATCCACGAGGATGTCTTTGCCGTGAAACCCGATCGAACTATGGCACGCCTGTGGGCGTAGCCGGCACGGGAGGGACGGCGTCGTGAGCCGCCGGCAGGCCATCGTCTTCTGCGCCCACCACAAGCCGTGGCTGATGATGGCCACGCTGATGACGACGCTGGCGCAGGATCGACAGGACGCGGACCTGTTCGTGGTCTACAACCTGGGCGATGGCAGCAGTCCACGGGAGGCGTACCGCGAGTACCGGGAGATCGCGCAGACCGCGGGCGTCAATCCGCAGCTCAGCCCGTTCGACGAGCGCGTGCGCGGGGTCTGTCAGCTCCGGCGTGACGGCGTGTTCGAGCTGGAGTACGAGAACGACCATGCGCTCGACTCGGGCGTGTGGTACAGGTTCATCCGGGACGGGCGCTGGCGGGACTACGACCAGGTGCTGTTCCTCGGTGAGGGCGCGCTCCTGGCCCATCCGCGGCTGCTCTCGGCCCTCCTCGACTTCGCGGCGCGCCGGGACGTGCACTTCGTCGCGTCCGGGCACGAGAAGCGGCGGATCCCGCGCCACATGTGGGAGAGCTGCTTCCTGAGAGAGCCGGTGATCACGCCCCTTGATGTCTATCACCAGCAGATGATCGGGCGGGCGTTCGACGTGTTCTTCCGGGATCCCGCGTTCCGATCCGTGTACGACCGCTGGGGCTCCGACTTCGAGGTGGAGACACAGCACCATGTGCCCGGATTGACCTCCGGCGGCGATGTCGCTCGACGGGCAAGAGCCTGGGTCCAGCGCCGCTGGGGCACGCCCCACACCGACCCCGATGCGCCGTGGCCCGCCCGCGTCGCGCGGCAGCTGCCGTTCGCCGCAAACTACTGGGCGTCACGGGCCAGCATCCTGGCGGGCCGGGCCGCGCTGGAGCACGACATGCCGCCGATGGCGATCCGTGGCGGCCGGGTTCAACCGGTCGCCGCACCGTCCGACGCCGTCGACGTCGAGCACGGCGTGCACTTCCATTGCGAACCGGGCCCGGAGTGGTTCGGCTGCACCGTGCTGCACATGATGTCGAAGGCCTTCCTGGAGCGGCTCAGCGAGAAGCTGGCCGAGTTCAGGATCTACGACGTGCTGGACCTGCCGTTTTCCGGCACATCCCTCGAAGTCATCTGGGGCATGCTTCCGGCGTGGCTCGGATTCGAGAAGTGGTTCACCGACGGCTTCCACCGCGTGCGCAAGAACTTCGCCACCTACCGGCGCGAGGACTATCCGCTCGAGATGGCGAGCTACATCAACCAGTACCACCGCGGTCGCCTCGCCGTGGGGTGGCAGGCGGACTACCTGAAACTCAGGGCGTGGGCACCCCGGCTGGGTGACGTGCGCGGGGCGTTGCCGGCCGAGTACTTCTAGGACAACGGTCGCAAGGAGCTATCGATGATCATCATCGCGGAGATCGGCATCAACCACAACGGAAGCCTGCACCTCGGCCACGAACTGATTCGCCAGGCCAGGATCGCCGGCGCGGACATCGCCAAGTTCCAGTTCTACGATCCGTACAAGATCTTCGGGCCGGACGGCTCGCACCCGGATCCGGCGAACCTCGCGCAGGCGC
>Ga0315287_10006010_pt1 | contig 12026 bp, 8 predicted proteins | sample YL17G11_0_MG_FD_205037 | JGI IMG/M metagenome (GOLD analysis project Ga0315287, IMG submission 205037) | Sediment microbial communities from Yellowstone Lake, YNP, Wyoming, USA - YL17G11_0 | ecosystem: Environmental > Aquatic > Freshwater > Lake > Sediment | place: USA: Wyoming | collected...
CGGTGCGAGGTGACCGGTGGAGCGATGAGTTCGGGTCAGGGTGCGCCGAACCCGAAGGTCTGCAACACCGCCAGGCCCTCGGGGCCCGCCACGTACTCGGCGAAGGCGGCAGCAGCATCCGGGTTGGCCGAGGCCTTGGTGACGATGATCGGGTAGACGGCGAGCGCGTTCTGGGCATCCGGTATCCGGACACCCTCTCCCCGGTCCTCAGCGGCGAGCACGTCGGTCACGTACACGATGCCGGCGTCCGCCTCGCCGAGGGTCACCTTGGTGACCACACCCTTCACGTTCTCCTCGAGGCTCCTGGGCGTCACGGAGATGTTGGCGGCGGTCAGGATCTGCTTCGCGTACTTCCCGCAGGGCACCTGTTCGGCGCACAGCACCACCGCCAGGCCGGGTCCGGCCAGGTCCGGCAGTCCCTTGATGCCCTTCGGGTTGCCCGTCCCGACGAGGATCTCCAACCTGTTCGTGGCGAACGGCGCGGGATCGCCGGCACCGAGCGAGGCATCAGTGAGCCTCTTCATGCTCGACTCGTCGGCCGACGCGAAGACGTCAGCGGGTGCGCCACCGGTGATCTGCTGGACCAGGGCCGACGAGGCGCCGAAGTTCAGGGTCACCTTCGTTCCCGGATGGGCGGTCTCGAACGCCGCGCCGAGCGCAGTGAAGCCCTCCGTGAGCGACGCCGCCGCGAACACCGTCAGCTCACCGCTGATCGCCTTCGCACCGGCCTCCGCTGTCTCCGAGGAGGCCGGTGCCGACGTCGCCGAGTCATCACCGCATCCGACCAGGGCGATCCCCATCGCTGCGATCACGGCCATCAGGGCGAGGTGTCGTCGGTCCATCCACGCAGACTAGTCAGATATCATCTACTCAATAGTCTGTTCTTGAGGCAAGACGCCACTCCGTCCGAAGCCCCCTACGATCCACCCGATGGCGGCTGAGCGATCAAATCGGAACCCTCGGCGCCGGACCGGTGTCGAGCTGTCGCTCGCCGAGTCCGTCTGCCTGGCGTTGATCGACGCCGAACCCCGGCACGGCTGGGCGATCGTCAAGGAGCTCGAGCCCGGGCGCGAGCTCGGCGAGATCTGGACACTGACGCGGGCCCTCACCTATCGGGCCATCGACCAGCTCGAGACGAAGGGCCTCATCGCCCGCGGCGAGCCGGAGTCGGGCGCCGGACGATCCCGGGTCATGCTCCGCAGCACTGCCGCCGGGCGGAGATGGACGGCGGCGTGGATCACCGAGCCCGTCACCCACGTCCGCGACCTCCGCACCGAGTTCCTGTTGAAGGCGACGCTGCTGCGGCGCTCGGGCGGAGATGTGCTCGCCTACCTCGACGCGCAGGAGGCGACACTCGGAGCCGTCCTGGAGCGGCTGGGCAACGAGCGAGGCGAGAGCAGCCTGGTCGACACCTGGCGGCGCGAGTCGGCCCGCGCCGCGCAACGCTTCTTCCACCGGATGAGGGCCGACCTCTCCACCCGTTCCGGCCGGTCCGCCCGGGCGCCGACCGGAACCCTCCTGCCCATGAGGCTCAGCGCCCGGAACCAGCTCACCGCCACACTCGACGCGGTACACGACGGCGAAGTGCTCTCGACGGTCAAAGCCGTGCTTCCCGACGGTCAGCGGATCACCGCGACGATCACCAAGGAGGCCGCCCGCGACCTCGACCTGACCGCCGGTGACGACATCCTGGTGATCATCAGGTCGACCGAGGTCATGATCGCCAAGTAGCCGGAACATCGCAGTCCACGGCGCGGTTGGGTACCCAGTGACCCGACCGCCCGAGGGACCGCTCGACGCACCGCCCGAAGGACCGCTCGACGCACCGCCCGGCGGACTGCTCGACGGGATGCGGGTGCTGGACCTGTCGGTGTGGCGGCCGATGCCACACGCCACGCAGATCCTCGCCGACCTCGGCGCCGAGGTGCTCAAGGTCGAGCCGCCGGGCGGTGATCCCATGCGGGCCTACCCGGAGATCTTCGCATCGGTCGCACGGGGCAAGCGCAGCATCGTCCTCGATCTCCGCGACCATGGAGACCGAGCCCGTGCCCTCGAGCTGGCAGCCGGATCCGACGTGGTGTGCGAGGGCTGGCGACCGGGGGTGGCGGGACGACTGGGGCTGAGCCATGACGCCGTCACCGCCGTGAACCCCGCCGTCATCTACTGCTCGCTGTCGGGCTACGGACAGGACGGGCCGCTGCGCGACCTGCCCGGCCACGACGTCAACTTCCAGGCGCTCGGCGGAGCGCTCGCCGCCCGCCGTGCCGGAGACCGTGACCCGGAGGTCCCGCACCTGGCGGTGGCCGATCTCGAGAGCGGCACGCTGGCGGCGCTGCTGATCTGCGCGGCTTGGGCCCGTCGGTGCCGGACCGGCCGCGGCGAGCGGATCGACGTGGCGATGGCCGACGTCATCGCCTGGTGGGTCGGCACCGGCACCCCATCCGGACGCTCGTCCGGGTCGCCGGGCTACGGCGTGTTCCGGACCCGTGACGACCGCTGGATCGCCCTCGGTGTCCTCAGCGAACAGCGCCTGTGGGACGCGACCTGCGGCGCGCTCGGCCTCGAGGAGTTGATCGGCGAGACGTTCGCGGCACGGTTCTCCCGCACCGACCGCATCAACGAGCTGCTGGCCTCCGCCATCGCCGCGCTCGACAACGACGACGCGCTCGGACGCCTCGAACTGGCGGGCGCCCCGGTCAGCCCGGTGCTGACGCCGGCGGGGACAGCGGACCACCCGCAGTTCCGCGCCCGAGGGATCCACGTCGACACCTCCGCCGGTCCGGTGGCGGCGCTGCCGGCACATCTGGCATCGGGTGGTCGCGTCGCGTCGAGTGAGCTCCCCGACCCGGGCGAGCACCCGGAGGGGTTCTCGCCGCGACGTCGCTGAGGTGCGGGTCGGGTTCCGACGTCGGGCCCGGGTCGCGTCACCGTGGGACGGCCTCGGGCTCAGGCATCGGCTCGGGCGTCGATGCTGTGGAGGATCGCTCGTTCGATCTCGTCGAGGGTCCTGGCGTCGGTGATCTTCCGGCCACGGGCGTCTGGTCTCGTCGCGCCGGTACACCCGGGCTCGCTCGGCCAGACGCGCGTTGATCGCCAACCGCCCGTCGAGGGCGTATTCGAGGTCCGGGACGAGCCGCTTCCACGCCGAGCTGCCGGCACCGGGCCCGGCGATCCCGGCGATGTCGGATCGGCGATCATGCAACAGCATCAGATCGATGTCGCTCTCGGGACACATCTCGGCCCGCCCGTATCCGCCGATGGCGACCAGCGCGAGCCCGGAGGTGTCGTCGCCGACGGCGTCGTGGAGGAGCCGCGCGATCCACCGGTCGACGAGATCGCTGTGCGCCCGACACCAGGCCGCGCCGGCCAGCTCATCATCAGCGAGGAGGGGTCCACGGTCGAGGCTCATCGGTGTCCAGCTGGTCAGGCGCAGCTGGTCAGGCGCAGCTGGTCAGGCGGACAGTCGCCGGAGCCTCGGGCGCCACGACGGCATGCGGGTGCGACGACGCCCAGTTCGACAGCGACGAGCGGAGCGCGTCGGCCTGCGCCTGGGTGTCCATCCGGGTGTCGAGCCGGAGGCAGGACGACGCACCGGAGCCCCACGAGACGTACGCGTCACCGGCCCAACCTCTCGTCACCGGATCGACGTCGAGCGCGGCGCCCTGCCTGATGATCTCCGACAGGAGGAACTGGCCCCAGCCACCGCTCGCCACGATCGGCCCGTCCGCCGGAGGTGCCGGAACGGCGACCGCCGGATCGTTCGTCAGGTACTTGGAGGTGTCGAACGCCTGCTCGGCCGTCGCGGGGTAGCGGGAGAAGATGCCGTCGACTGCGGCGTTGCCGCCGGCAGCGGCGACCGACGACACGAACTTCGGGCCCTGCGTGTACGGCGCCTGGGTGAACGTGAGCAGCTCGATGGGCACCGTCAGCAGGGCCGGATCCGTTCCGATGGTCAGTTGCTCGGCGGTGTCCTGGGCCCGATCGATGGCGCTCATCGCGTTGACGTAGCGCTGCTGGGTCCGAGCGGCGTCGCCCTCGATCGCCACCAGCGCCGAGAAGGTGGCCTGTCCGAGCAGGCCGTCACCGAAGTCGTCGTCGAGGCCGAAGAGCTGGTCGTCGAGTGCGTGCGTGAGCTCGTGGGCGATGACCTCGCGGCGGTACGGGGTCAACCCGGTGCCACGGACCTTGAGCACCTTCGACGCCGGGTCGTAGTAGCCGACGACGGCGCCCCCGAACATGATCTGGTACTTGGCCCACAAGCTGGCTCCGGACGAGATCCAACCGAGGGCCTTGAAGGTCGGCTCGGCGGCGTCGACCGACGGCTTGGCCGCGGCGAGCTGGTCGAGGATGCCCTGTCGGAACAGGCTGTCGCTCTCGAAGGTGACGGTCGGTGTGGTCACGAAGGCGTGTCCACGCGAGCTCTCCACGAACCGGACGATCTGATCGATCTGCTCCTGCGGGGTCCCCGAGTACGACGGGGCGCAACCCGACGCCACCACCGCGAGCACCAGCGTCGCGATGCCCACCGGCCAACGACCTCGACGAGCGCTCATCCCGGTCCCCCTTCGACGTGGTCGGCGGTCACCGTAGCGTCCGCCCACGATCGACGCCGCGGCGCGGTAGACCTGTGGCCGTGAACGACTTCAACGCATCGATCATCGAGGAGTTCCGTGCCAACGGCGGCAAGGTGGGCGGGCCCTTCGAGGGTGCCTCGATGCTGTTGCTGCACACCACCGGCGCCAGGAGCGGCGAGGAGCGTGTCGCCCCGCTCGTCTACCGGACCGATGGCGGTCGCATCGTCGTCTTCGCCTCGAAGGCGGGCGCGCCCACGCACCCCGACTGGTACCGGAATCTGGTGGCCGACCCGTCGGTGATCCTGGAGGTCGGCAACGAGACCTTCCCCGCCACCGCCCTCGTGCTCGACGGAGACGAGCGCGACCGGGTCTTCGCCGAGCAGGCGGCTGAGGTACCGACCTTCGGTGACTACGCGCGGAAGGCCGGCGGCCGGATCATCCCGGTGGTTGCGCTGATCCGCAACTGAGCGCTACCGCGAGGTCAGGCGCTCAAGCGCACCGTGGTCGCGCTGCCGACGCTGGCGTACCGACCCGGCGTGCAGGTCAACACGATGACCTGGCACTCCCGACCGGCCTGGGCGATGGCCGCGCCCATGCGCTCGAGCCGTCGCGGATCGGTCCAGCCGAGCGCGTCGTCGAAGATCACCGGGGCGCCACCCTCCTCGGAGACGATCGCGGCGCAGGCCAGCCGCCCGATGATGCCGAGCTGCTCCTTGGCGCCGGTGCTGAGTTGGTCGAAGTCGCAGGTGACGCCGTCGAGGGTGCGACGGCGGATCGACAGATCCATGTCGAGCTCGACCTCCAGTGAGGGGCCGAACACGATGCGGCCGAGCTGCTCGATCCGCTCACGGAACGGCGCGACGTAGCGGTTGCGCGCCTCGTCCCGGCGGGCCGCGAAGGTGTCGTACAGGAGCTTGGCGGCGTTCGCACGGGTCTCCAACGCCTCGTGCTCCCGGCGCAGGTGCTCGAGTGAGCTCTCTGCATCGTCGAGCTGTCGAGCCAGACCCTCCTCGCCGTGCACGTCGAGCAGCACCTGGAGCTGCTGGCGACGATCCTGGTTGGCGCGCAGATCCTGCACCGCACGCGCCACCGCGGCGCGGGCGTTGTCGACGAGGACATCGAGGGTATCGGGGTCCTCGGCGGCGAGGTCCGCTGTGGCGGCCTCCAGGTGGGACCCGGCCGATGCCAGGGAGGATTCGGCGACGGCGAGATCCGCCTGCAACCGGTCATCGGATGAACCGGCGCGGGCGTCGGTCAGCGAACGAACGGCCTCAGCGAGCGCGGCGGTTGCATGGTCGATCTGCGCGGCCAGCCCGGCGTCTCCGAGCGCCGCCTCCGAGGCGGCGGCGTCGGCGGTGGTCATCTGTTCGTCGAGGCGCGCCAGCTCATCGCGGAGTCGGCGCACGTTCCGATCGGCGTCAGCCAGGAGCGCCTGGGCCGACTCGAGGTCCTGGGGCAGCAGCGGCTCCGTCGGGCGCTGCCGGCCGTACGCCTCGATACGGCCCGCCAGGCGCTCGGTCTTCTGTGCCAGGGCATCGAGGGTGAGGTCCCTCAGGTCCTGGCGGATGGCGATGACCGCGTCGGTCCGGACCCGCTCGGCCTCCGCCCGCGCCGATGCCGCCGCCCGCGCCGCCTCGAGGTCGGCGACGGCTCCGTCACGGCACAAGCGGTCGAGATCCGCCCGGGCCGCCGCGAGACGCTCGGAGAGGGCTCGTGCCTCGGCTCCAGCTCGCACGCGGACCCGGGCGACGTCGGGGATCACCACATCGAAGGTCGCTCCGACCGGGTGCTCGGTCGACGCTCCCGGTTCGAGCTCGACGACCTGACCGCCGACCCCGAGCTCCAAGCGTCGAAGGGCCGAGATCTCGATCGTGGCGGCGCCGGCGCTGAGCGCGGCATCTGCCCGGGCGACAGCCAGGTGCGCCCCTTCGATGCCGCGCACCAGCTCGTCATCGACCCGGGCCGTCTCCAGGTGCGACTCGGCCTCGCTGAGACGTCGCTGCGCGTCGACCACCCGATCGTGTCGTTCGGTGAGCTGCTCGAGCTCGATCTGGTGGCGTCGGTGGTCGCAGTCGCCGCCGGCACGTTCGTGGTCCAGCTCGGCGTCGCGCAACGCGGCGCGGGCCGTGGACAGCTCGTCGGCCAGCGCGGCACGGCGCGCTGTCGCCGCGGCCCGTGCCGGCTGCGCCCGGTCCATCTCCCGGGTGCGCTTGGCCAACTCCTCGGCGTGGGAGTCGACGGCGTCGATCTGCTCGAGCCGGCGGGTCCACACCTGCTCGAGCCTGGCCCGCACCGCCGCCGCCGCCTCGACCTCGGCGGAGAGCTGACGGACCTCGCCGCGCCGGAGCGCAACGACCTTCGTCCTCTCCGCGTAGCGCTCCTCGGTGGCGAGGTGATCCAGTTGGATCGCCTCCAGGCCACGGGCCTGCTCGACGAGCCGCGCCACCTCCTCGGTGGCGTCGTCCAACGAACGGATCTTCGCCCGGATCTCCTCGACCCGGGACCGCTCCGCCGCGACGGCCGTCGCGGCGGATGAGCGATCGACCCTCGGCTGGCCGGTGGCCGTCCAGTAGCGGTCACGTTCCTCGGTGACCCGCTCCCACAGCGCTCCTTCGCGGTCCCCGGCCTGGTCCCCTCCGGCCGCCAGATCGAGCGCACGGCCCAGCGACGACACGTCGAAGGCACCCTGGCGCAACTCGGCGCCCTGCTTCAGCCGGAGGGCCTTCCACAGGGGCAGGTCGACGGTCTCGGCGAAGATCGCCTCGACCCGCTCGTGCGCCTCGCGCCCGGTCAGCTGCTCGCGGACCGGCTCGAGGATCTCCAGGGTGGTGTGCTTCTGGCGGTGCCAGCGCTTCGAGTACACGAACCGGTAGGGCCCGGTGGAGATCTCGACCTCGACCTCGGCGCCCTCGTCCCGATGGTTCGGCTGCACCGCCTTCACCTCGCGGTGCGTCGAGCTGTCCTGGTAGGTGAGGATCAGGTCGATCGCCTCCGCGATCGACGTCTTGCCCACCTCGTTGTCGCCCTCCACGATCACGACGCCCGACGTCGGGAACTCGACCGCGCAGTCCTCGACGCCACGGAAGTTCCGCAGCCGGACGCGGTGCAGCCTCATCGCGACACACTCCGCGTCGCGCTCACTTCGACACCGTTCACTTCGACACTGCTCACTTCGACACCGTGCCCAACCGGTACAACAGCCCGAGGGCGTCACGGGCCGACACGTCGTCACCGCCGCCGGCGGCCAGCTCCCGGAGGTCGATCAGCGCCTCCCGGGCAAACCCGAACAGCAGCAGCTCGGAGAAGTCGGTGTCGTCGGGAAGCACCACCAGGTCCTGGCGGAGATCCCACGTCTCCAACGCGGCGAACAGGTCCGCGTGCCCGGCGAGGAGGCGATCGAGGTGCGCCTTGTCGGCGAGGGAGAGCTGGCCGATGAGGGCGAGCTTCACGATCGTGCGGTCCTTGTCGGGCAGGGAGTCCATGAAGGCCTCCAGCCGGTCGCAGTCGGCCGGACCGGCCAGGTCGAACTGACGGCGGACGAACCGCCAGCCGGCGACGCGACGCGACTCGACCGTCGTTCGATCGACCGACGCCTCGACCAGCAGCACGTTGCCCGGGTCCACCTCGGTGTAGTCCGTGGGCTCCGGAGTCCCCGAGTACCAGACCTTCCCCGTGCGACCGACCTCGGTGGTCGAATGACGATCCCCGAGCGCCACGTAGTGGACCTGGCCGGAGTCGAGGTGCGCCTCGAGCTCTGCCAGCCCGATCAACGCCGGGTTGTGCCGGTCAGGCGAGAGCCGGTCCACCGCGCCGTGACCGACGAGGATCCGGGTGGTGCCGTCGACCGGCAGGTCCACGCAGGCGGCGGAGATCAGGTCCTGGAGCGGCCGCTTGGAGGACCAGGGCGCGGCGACGAGCTCCACGCCGGCCGCGACGGCGAGCCGACCGGGCTGGTCGAGCACGACGACGTTGGCCGGTCGGCGGTCCCGGAACGTGGAGGAGCGGAAGACCGACGACGCGTCGAGCGGATCGTGGTTGCCGGGCAACAGGTAGAAGGTGACCGACGGGGTGGCGGACATCGCCTCGAGCGAACGGACGACGACCTGACGCTCCACGTGGTTGGTCTCGAACACGTCACCGCTGACCACCACGAACGAGCAGTCCTCGGCCCGGGCGAGCGAACCGATGGTGCGGATGGCCTCGATCCGGGCGGCGGTGAAGCGCGACTGCGCCTCGGCACCGAGGAAGTGCCGGGTCATCCCGAGTTGCCAGTCGGCGCTGTGGAGGAATCTGACCATGTGGCGAACGTACCGCTGGGGTGTGACACTCCCGGCGGATCCTGCCGGAGTTCCGGGCCGATCCGGCCGTCCCACCCCGCCGATCAGCCGTTCCGGGTGCCCCACAGGCGCTCGCTGAGTCCCGAGGCGCGGGAGATGGGCGAGCCGATCGCCGCCCGGAGGACCGCCTCGCTGCCGACGATCGTGACCCGCTCCTTGGCCCTGGTGACGGCCGTGTAGAGCAGCTCCCGGCTCAGGATCGGGGAATCGGCCTCCGGCAGGGACACCACGGCGTGGGGGAACTCCGAGCCCTGGCTCTTGTGGATGGTCATCGCCCACCACGTCTCGACCTGATCCAGACGGGACGTCGGCACCATGCGGACCTCGCCGCCGCCCACCGACAGGGCCACCGCGAGCCCGGCCGGCCGGCGCACCACCAGGCCCACGTCACCGTTGGACACCCTCGTGACGCGGTCGTTGCGCGTGACGATGATCGGTCGCCCCGGGTACCAGCGACGGGAACGGTCGAGCTCGGGGATCTCCGCCCGGACGCCCGCCTCGATGCGATCGCTCCAGTCGTAGAGCCCGAACGGTCGGTGCCGGGTGGCCGCGAGGACCTTCACGCGTGTCGCGGCGACCAGGCCGGCCGGGGCATCGCCCCGCTGAGCGGCGCGAACGACCTCGACGGCGGTGGCGACGACCAGCTCCGACAGCGAGGCGAGTCCGGTGAGGTCGGTGTCCCGGATCCACACGGCGTCGGCTCGGGAGCCGTCGAGGATCTGCAGGGCGCGATCGGCGTCGCCGACACGCACCGCCTCGCCGAGCGCCGCGATCGCCGAGTCCGCAGCGAAGCGCCGGACCCGTCGGAGCACGGTCGCCCGACCCGACAGCGGTGCGCGGTCGGGGACGTGGCGGGTCGGCGCGCCGCTGTCGGCGTCGGCGTCGGGCTCGCTGTCGGCGTCGTGGCCGGAGTCGTGGACCTGCTCCGGCCCGACGATGTCGGACATCACCGTGCCGGCCTCCACGCTGGCCAACTGGTTGGGGTCACCGACGAGCACGAGCGACGCGTCGGGCCGGAGCGCATCGAGCAGTCTCGCCATCAGGGGCAGCGACACCATGGACGTCTCATCGACGATGACCAGGTCGTGGGACAGCGGGTTCTGCCGGTCGTGGCGGAACCTCGTACCGGGCGCCCAGCCCAGCAGGGCGTGGACGGTGGTGGATCCGGTGGCTCTCAGCGCCTCCGCCACCTCCGCACTCACCGCGCCCGCGGCCTCGGCGGCGTCGACCTCGGCCCGCACCGCCTCACCCATGCGGGCGGCGGCCTTGCCGGTGGGCGCGACGAGCGCGACCTCGAGGTGCGTACCGTCCTCGGCGGCCAGGCGCCGGGCCGCGGCCAGCATACGGGCGATGGTGCGTGTCTTGCCGGTCCCGGGTCCACCGGCGATCACCGCCAGGTGATGCGTCAACGCGAGCGCAGCGGCCCGACGTTGGAGGTCGGCTCCGACCTCGGCCACCTCTGGTCCGCCGTCGGCGGCGACCGGCATCACCGGCCCCGGGTGTTCGGGGCCGAACAGGGCATCGAGCGCCGAATCGAGGCCGGGCCCCGCCACCGCCGGGCGCCGGGCGCGCGCCGCCAGCTCCCGGGCGACGGCGGTCTCGTAGTGGAAGTACCGCTGCAGGTACAGGCGGCGACCGTCCCACACCAACGGCCGGAGTGGCTCGACCTCGGCACCATCGGGCGATGCGACCACCGCACTGTCGGACAGCGCCACCGCCCAACTCGCCGGCTCGGGCCACGGCAGGTCCCGGACGACGTCGTCGTCCTGGTCGACGACCAGTCGGGACACCTCGTGCAGGTCGATGCAGACGTGTCCGAGCCGGGGCCCCCGTGCCGCGACGGCCAGCCCCAACAGGACCTCCGGAGCGGTGCCCGGTTCGAGCCGGGCGACGGTGGCGGCCAGGTGCACCTCGGTCGGGCCGAAGACCCGCGCTTCGACGAAGGGCACCAGGACCTCGAGGCCGCCGGGCACCCGGACCGCGGTCGGGTTCACGACGGCACCACCGGTCGGCCGTCGAGCAGGTCGCTGAGCTCGATGACGAGCGCCGGCGGGATCGGCCAGCTGAACACGCCGTGGGCCTGACCGGTGCCGGTCCGGGCGCGAGCCCCCGTCATGCCGCGGAGAAAGAGGTATGCGGCCCCGCCGAGGTGGACGCGGGGGTCATAGGCGGGGAGGCGCCATCGCAGGTACCGGTGCAGCGCCACCGCGTAGAGCAGGGCCTGCAGCGGATAGTGGTGCTCGGCCATGGCGATGGTCATCGCAACGGCCGAGTAGTCGTCGGGCGCCGGCGTCACCCCTCGGGGCGTGAGTCGGTTGGTCTTGTAGTCGACGACGACGAAGCGCGGTCGCCCGTCGCGTCCGGGCACTCGCAGGACCGCGTCGATGGAGCCCGTCAGGTGACCGGCCAGCTGCACGTCGAAGGCGCCGGCGGCCAGGGCCGTCGCCCACGGACGCAGGCGGTCCCCGACCTCGAGGTGCTCCGACACCAGCCGACCGATGTCGCGGTCGGTGGGACGTGTTCCGGCCTGGCCGAGCCGCAGCTCGAAGGACATCTCGTCGAGTCGGTCGGCCCGCCCCAGATCTCGCAGGCGTCGCCCGTCGGCGATCGGACCGAGGGGGGTCTCGATGGCGGCCCGCAGGCCCGCGACGACGAGCCGACGTCCGTCGTCCGCGGTCGCGTGGCCGACGCCGACCGGCGTGAGGTCGATGGCACGGCGTCGCAGTTGACGATCGATGCGGGTTCGCAGCTCGTCGTCGAGGTGGTCGGTGGCGAAGTCCACCTCCTCGAGCAGCGAGTGCACGAAGGTCCCGAACTCCGCTCCGGCGGGCAGCATCGCCAGCGGCGAGGGCGGGGCGGGCGAGGCGGACGGGCCCGGCGGCGGATCGTGCAGCTCGGGGAACAGCGTCAACGCGGTGGGTTCCGGTTCCGAGGAACCGGCTCGTCCACTCCCGTCGGACGGCGAGGCGCCATCGGCGCGGTCGCCGGCCCGGTCGGGGAGGTCCCCGTCGTCCGCCGGCGCCAGCTCGTCGTCGGCGCCCCCGTCGCCGAGGGTGGTGTCGAACGGGTCGCCGCTGCGGGAGGCGCGGCTCGTGATGGCCGTGAAGGACCAGCG
>Ga0315287_10006011_pt1 | contig 12026 bp, 11 predicted proteins | sample YL17G11_0_MG_FD_205037 | JGI IMG/M metagenome (GOLD analysis project Ga0315287, IMG submission 205037) | Sediment microbial communities from Yellowstone Lake, YNP, Wyoming, USA - YL17G11_0 | ecosystem: Environmental > Aquatic > Freshwater > Lake > Sediment | place: USA: Wyoming | collected...
ACTGCAGCCGGCGCGGCGATGACGGGCACGTCGGTGGCCGCCTCCGAGGCCGGGCAGGCCGGTGCGTCCAAGCCCTCCCGGGAGCTGCCGGACTTCCCGCGCGACGATCCGGCGTTCAACGTGCTGGCGATCGGCAAGCTGCAGGGCGATCTCTCCGGCGCAACCACCTTCATCTATAACCCGGGCGTCGTCTATGGCGTCATCCCCGGCCAGGGGCTGCCGCCCGGCGAGTTCGGCCAGCGGCTGTTCCGGGTGGAAGGCTGCACGCGCCGGATTTCGCGCCGCCTGCCCGATGGCAGCGTGGAAGAGCGCTCGCGCAACTGGATGTTCTACTGCGACGCCGACTCCGGCGCCTGGCTGACGAAGTTCCGCAATCCGTGGACCGGCAGGGAACTGGAGGTCCCGCCGTGGCGCGGCTCGCCCGGCCGCTCGCGGCTGACGGCCAACGGCCCGGAGCTGCAGTTCGGTCGGGGATTCGAGAACACCTCGGTCGGCAGGCCGTTGAGGCTCGACTGGCGAACGCTGGACGAGACCACCTGGGTCGGACGCCAGTCCTCGACCCGCCTGCGCGATGCGAACGGTCGCTTCCGCAACGAGATGTCGATCGACGCCTGGGTCTGTCGCACGCGCGACATCGCAGACACGCGCCTGACGCACATCCCGTCCACCAATTCCTGGACCAGCTTCGGCGAGTGGATGCCCTGGCTCGGCATGGAATCGCGGCCTGGCAACCTGCTGTGGCGCATCGAGTCGACGGTGCTGCATACGAGCGACGCCCTGCCGGCGGCGCTGCGCGAGCGGATGCAGCAGCGGCTGCCGGGCAAGCTCGATGAAGCGATGGGGTGGGACGCCTGATGGCCGGTGGCAGCCTGCTCGCGCTGCTCGACGACATCACCACGATTCTCGACGACGTCGCGACGCTGACCAAGGTCGCGACCCAGAAGACCGCCGGCGTGCTCGGCGACGACCTGGCGCTGAACGCGCAGCAGGTGGCCGGCGTGCGCGCGGCGCGCGAACTGCCGGTCGTCTGGGCGGTAGCGAAGGGATCGCTGCTCAACAAGGCGATCCTGGTCCCCGCCGCACTGCTGATCAGCGCCGTCGCGCCCTGGGCGGTGACGCCGTTGCTGATGGTCGGCGGCCTCTACCTGTGCTTCGAGGGTTTCGAGAAGATCGCCCAACGGTTCCTGCACGGCGGCGATGGCGAGGACGAGGCGCATCACGCCGAACTGACGCGCGCCCTCGCCGATCCCGAGGTCGACCTCGTCGCGCTCGAGCGCGACAAGATCAAGGGCGCGATCCGCACGGACTTCATCCTCTCGGCGGAGATCGTCGTGATCTCGCTCGGCACGGTCGCCACGCAACCGTTCATGACGCGCCTCGCCGTGCTCACCGGCATCGCGGTGCTGATGACCGCGGGCGTCTATGGCCTGGTCGCGGGGATCGTGAAGCTCGACGATGCGGGCCTGTGGCTGATCCGTCGCGACGGCAGCAATGCGTTCGTCCGCCTGCAGCACGCCCTCGGCCGCGGACTGGTGCGCGGCGCGCCCTGGCTGATGAAGGCGCTGGCGGTGATCGGCACCGCGGCGATGTTCCTGGTCGGCGGCAGCATCATCAGCCACGGCCTGCCCGCGCTGCACCACGTGGCCGAAGCCGTGGCGGTCGCGGTTGCGCAGTGGCCCGTGGTCGGCGCCCTGTTGAAGCCGGTGTCGACACTGCTGATCGACGCCCTCGTCGGCGTGCTCGCCGGTGCGCTCGCGGTCGCCGGCTTCGAGACCTTCAGCCGGCTCCGCGTCGCCCGGCAGCGCGCCTGACTCTCCGCAGGCCAGGCGCCGTTGGCTCAGGGCCGCGGATCGAGCGGCGGGCGTGACGAGGAGATGTCCTTGTTGTCGGACGCGCGGTTGATCGACGACATCAGGCGCCAGCGACCGTCCTCGCGCGCGTAGATGTGGGTGGTGTCCCAGTATTCGTCGACGACCGTGCCCTCCGGGCGCACCGTGCGGTGCGAGCGGTAGAAGATCACCGCGGTGTTGCCGCCCGTCAGGTAGAAGCCCTTCAGGTAGATGCGGTTGCGCTCCTGGTCGCCCCTGAAGCGCTTCGCGCTCTCGACGAACGCGGCGTAGTCGACCGGGTTCGCGGTGCCGAAAGGATAGGAGAGCATGTGCTTCGACACGGCCTCGACATAGGGCTGCATCGTGCCGCTGGCACGGCCGGCGTAGATCTTCGCCTCCATCGCCCAGATCTCCTCCAGCGCGGTCTCGGCGGGCGTGGCCGCACGCGTGGGCACGGGCGCCGACACGACCAGCAGGATCGACAGCGCGGAAAACAGGACGGTCGCAAGGCGCATCGCGGCACTCCAGCAGGGATGACCCGGCGAGTGTACGCGCGACGCCGGTCCGCGCCCCGCACACCGCTGCGATGCTGCGGTGCCGACGCGCGTGTCCTTCCAGGCGGCGGCAATCTGCTCGCGCACCGTCGCGGGGGAGCCGCAGAAGAACATGCCCATCTCGACCGCGACCTCGAGCGTGACGTCGCCGGTGATCTGCGCCTTCGCCCTGGCGATACCGCGCATCGACTCGAGCGAGGAGTGGCCCGGCGGCAACAGCATCTCGATCGGCATCTTCAGGAACCTGTTGCGGAAGTTCTCGAAATGCAGCTTGGCCTCGCGACGCGCGACCTCGTCGCTGTCGGCGACACAGATCGGCACGGCCCAGCCGAGCCGGTCGTCACCCGCGGTGTAGCCGTGGAGCGCCGCGGTCTCGCGGTACTGTTCCAGGTACTTGCGGACCTACTTCAGCGGGCTGAAGGTCTGGAGATATGGTGTTCGTTCACGGCGATGCCGTCGAAGCGGAGCGCCTCGCCGAGTTCGAGCTCGTCGAGGTAGCAGTTGTAGAGCCGCGCGCCACGCTGCGGATCGTAGAACGAGTTCGGCGTGTGCACCCACGCAGTCGGGTAGCGCGCAGCGCCCTCGAGGTCGAGGTCGAGGTCGGCATAGGGCATCAGGGGGAACAGCGTGAGCTTCATCGTCGGCTCCTGTGCGCGGCGCTGCGATCAGGCCGCGGCGCGATCGATATGGGCGGCGACCAGCTCCGCGAGGCGATCCGGCTGCTCGATCTGCGGCAGATGGCCGCAGTCCTCGATCACGGTGAAGCGGGATCCGGGGATCAGGCCGGCCAGCTTGCGGCCATACTCGACGGGGAACAGGCGGTCCTGGTCGCCCCAGACCACCTGCGTCGGCAACGCCAGGCGATGCAGCCACTTCTCGAGGTTCGGGTCGAAGAAGCGCGGCTCCCAGGCGAGCTTGGCGGTCGTGAAGTGATTGCGCAGCGCGACCTCGGCCTGCTCCGGCGTCTGCGGCAAGGCCAGGATCTTCTCGGCGAACGACGCGCTCGCGACCAGCTTGCGCACCCGATCCTCCGGGCTCCACATGAAGAGATCGCCGGTCGGGATATCGCCCGGACGGATGCCGGCGGCGGCGACCAGGGTCAGCGAGGCGAGTCGAGTGCGGTTGCGGATCGCGATCTCCATCGCGATCCAGCCGCCGAGCGAGGTGCCGAGGACGTGGACGCCCCGCAGGTCGAGCGCATCGAGGACATCGAGGTAGGCGTAGGCGACATCGTGGATGTTGTCGAGCCAGTGCGGGTCGGGGCTGCGGCCGAAGCCGGGGTGGTCCGGAACGATGACCCGGTGCCGGTCTGTGAAGGGCAGCAGGAACGGCAGCGCGGACTCCGCACCCCCGGCACCGTGCAGGAACAACAGCGGCGGACCGGAACCCCCCTCCCGATACGAGATGATCGAGCCGTTGATGGCGACTTCGCGCAGCGTGAAGCTCATGTGCCCCCCAGACTTGGACTCGATTTTGGTATACAAATAGGCCCGTTTCAACCGATAATCGCCTTTATACGGCCATTCTTGTATACAAAAATGACGGTAGCGGTCAACAAAGTCTACGGGGCCCTTCTCGGGCGAATCCAGCGCGGCGAGCTGGCGTCAGGGGCCTTCCTGGTCGAATCGGACCTCGCGCGGGCGCTCGGCGTCAGCCGCACGCCCGTCCGGGAAGCCATCCGGCGGCTGGCCGCGGACGGCCTGGTGCTGACCGAGGGCCATCGCCGCGCCGTAGTGCGCGAATTCAGCGAAGACCAGGTGCAGGAGCTCTACGAGTTACGGGCTCGCCTGGAGAGCTATGCCGCCACGCGCGCCGCAACCCGGCTCGACCCCTCGGCGCTGCAGACGCTGCGTGCGCTTGCCGGCGAGATGGAAGCCTGTGCCGCAGCCGGCACCGGGACGGACACGGCGCGATTTGCCGACCTGAACGATCGCTTCCACCAGGCGATCCTCGATGGCGCTCGCGCTGAACACCTCGCCGCGGCGCTCCGCCCGGTGCTGCAGATCCAGCTGCTCCTCCTGCAACGCTATCGGCACACCATCCACGAACATCTCGAGCGCAGCTGCTGGCACCACCGCGAGCTGATCCGCGCCTTCGAACTGCGCGACCCGGAGCTCGCGGGTCGCCAGATGGAACTCCACATGTTGTCGGCGCGCAGCGCAGGCCCCGCCTCGACGGAGGACGATCGATGAAGTTCTGCAGCGAATGTGGTTCGGCCTCCCTGTCCTGCGCGACCGACGGCCGCGGGCACGCGCAGCGCATGGTCTGCAGCGGCTGCGGCACGACGCACTACCGCAACCCGAAGCTGGTGGCAGCCTGCCTCGCGGAGTGGCAAGGCCAGGTGCTGCTGTGTCGGCGCACGATCGAACCGGGCATCGGGCTGTGGACGCTGCCCGGCGGCTATGTCGAGGCCAGCGAACCGATCCAGGCCGCCGCCGCGCGCGAGGCCCGCGAGGAAGCCTGTGCGACCGTCGATGACCTGTGCCTGTTCCGCGTCTTCAACCTGCCGAAGTTCAATGAAGTGATCGCGGTATTTCGCGGGACGCTGCGCGACGGCCGCTGCGGCATCGGCGAGGAGAGCAGCGAGGTGGCGCTGTTTGCGAAGCGCGACCTGCCCTGGGACAGCCTCGCGTTCGAGTCGACCCGCACCGCGCTGCACGACTACGCGACGCGACGCTGGCAGCCCACCTATGCGTCGCCGGTCGAGGATCTCGTCTGGCTGCAACCGCCGAAGGTCAGCGCGCCGACGGCGCTGCGGCGCGCGCGCTGAGACGACGGCGGCGCGCTCCGCGACCCTGCGTCACTCAACGGGTCTTCCTGGGCGCCCGCGCAAGGTCGGTGTAGACGCGCTGCACCCAGGCGTCGGGCCGCGTGCCCGCCCTGGCATAGCGCGCGTCGAATTCCGCGGTCGGCCGTGACTCCAGCACCTGTTGCAGCGTGCGGCCCTTGCGGATCGCGGTCGCGACGCGCGCGCGCACGGTCACCAGCATGTCGTGATAGTCCTGCAGGTCCTGGCGCGTCGCGAGCGCCCCATGCCCCGGGATGATCCGCGTCGTCGGTCCGATGCGCGCGAGCACCGCGGCGCTGCCGGCGATCACGCCATCGATCGAACCCCCGGTGCCGACATCGATGAACGGGTAGAAGCCCTGCACGAACACGTCGCCGGTGTGAACGACGTCGGCCTTCGCGAAATACAGCACCGCATCGCTGTCGGTATGCGCATGGGGCAGGTGCTCCACCGAGATGTCCTCGCCGTCCAGGTGCAGCTGCACCGACTGGTCGAACGTGACGATGGGCAGCGCGGCGGCGGGCGCCGGCGGCACCTCCAGGTTGAACAGGTCGACCCGTTGCTTCGTCGACATCCGTTCGCGCGTATTGCGCTGGGCGACGATCACGGAGCCGGTGGTGCCGAAGGCCTCGTTGCCCCCGGTATGATCCGCGTGCCAGTGCGTGTTGATCACGACGCGGACCGGCCGATCGGTCAGCAGGGCGATCGCTGCGCGGATTTTCGGCGCCAACGGCGCGAACTGGTCGTCGACCAGCACGGCGCCGTCGTCGCCCGTGAGCAGCGCCATGTTGCCGCCCGCGCCGGTCAGCATGTAGAGGTGGTCGGCAAGTTGCTGCGCCTTCACCTCCACCTTGGCGTAGTCCTGAGCCTGCTGCGCGAAGGCCACGGCGCCGATGCCGCAGATCGCCGTCAACAGGAGCCTCGTCATCCCGGTCATCGCCGGCTGGACCATCAGCACGTCCCCGCAGCCGATCCGGCGGCGCGCGTGAGCTCAGCGAGCTCCGCGGCGGTGCCCGGCCGCGACTGCCCCGGCCGCAGGTCGCGCGGCAGCATCAGGCTGCCGAAGCGGATCCGGGTCAGGCGGCTCACCTCGTGGCCGACCTCGCTCCAGATACGCCGCACCTCGCGGTTGCGACCCTCGTGCAGCGTCACGCGAAACCAGCCGTGCCCCTCGCTGCCGGGCTCCTGGACGATGCGGTCGAAGCGCGCCCAGCCGTCCTCGAGCATCACACCGTCGCGCAGCCGCGCGATCACGGCCGGCGTGGGCTGCTCGCGCACCCGCACCAGGTATTCTCGCGGAACCTCGCTGGAGGGGTGCATCAGTCGGTGCGCGAGTTCGCCGTCATTGGTGAACAGCAGCAGCCCCGAGGTGTTGACGTCGAGCCGCCCGACCACGATCCAGCGCCCGCCCGGGGCCGGCGGCAGGCGCTCGAACACCGTCGGCCGACCCTGGGGGTCGCTGCGCGTGGTCATCTCGCCGACCGGCTTGTGATAGATCAGCAGCGCCGGCACTACGGCATCTGCAGGCTGAAGCGTCACCGGACGACCGTCGACCTCGACCCGGTCCTGCGGCCGCGCCCGGTCGCCGAGCTGCGCGACCGCCCCGTTGACGGTCACGCGGCCGAGGCGTATCCAGTCCTCGATCGTCCGCCGGGAACCGATCCCTGCCCCAGCCAGGAGTTTCTGCAGCCGTTCTCCGCGAGGCGCGAGCGTAGTCTCCGTCATAACGGTCCGTTATCTCCTGATGCCCGATCCTTGCACCCCTGGCCAGCCAAGAAGGAATAGGCTCCGCGCATGATCTACGACAGCATCCTGCAGACCATCGGCCGTACGCCGATCGTCCGCATCAACCGCCTCGCCCCCGGTCACGTCACGATGTACGTGAAGTGCGAGTTCTTCAACCCCATGGCCTCGGTCAAGGATCGCCTCGCGATCGCGATCATCGAGGACGCCGAGAGGCGCGGCACCCTGAAGCCGGGCCAGACCGTCGTCGAGGCCACGTCGGGCAACACCGGCATCGCGCTCGCGATGGTCTGCGCCGCCAAGGGCTATCCCTTCGTCGCGACGATGGTGGAAACCTTCTCCATCGAGCGGCGCAAGATCATGCGCGCTCTGGGCGCGAAGGTCATCCTGACGCCGGCTGCCGAGCGCGGCTCGGGCATGGTCCGCAAGGCCGAGGAACTCGCGAAGAAGCACGGCTGGTTTCTCGCCCGGCAGTTCGAGAACGAGGCCAACCCGGCTTACCACCGCAACACCACGGGCCCTGAGATCCTCAGCGACTTCGCCGGCCGCCGCCTCGACTTCTTCGTCTCGGGCTGGGGCACCGGCGGCACGCTGACCGGCGCAGGCCAGATGCTGAAGCTGGCCCGCCCCGACATCCAGATCATCGCGACCGAACCCGAGGGTGCGCAGCTGCTCGCCGGCAAGCCGTTCACGCCTCACAAGATCCAGGGCTGGACGCCCGATTTCGTGCCCGCGGTGCTCGATCGCACGGTGGCCGATCACATCGTACCGGTCACCGACACCGAGGCGATGGACACCGCGCGCGCGCTCGCGAAGCAGGAAGGCATCTTCTGCGGCATTTCCTGTGGCGGCACGTTCGCCGCGGCGCTGAAGGTCGCGAAGGATGCGCCGCAGGGCTCGGTCCTGCTGGCGATGCTGCCCGACACGGGCGAGCGCTATCTCTCGACGGCCCTGTTCGCCGACATTCCGGAAGGCAGCGACCCCGAGCCTGCATGAGCGCAGAGAAGTGGGACAGTCCGGTGAGCAGCGCGGACCGCCCCACTGCGGCCGGTGATGCGCGCCGCCAGGCGCCGCTGCCCGAGCCCTTCGTGCTCGAGCGCGGCGGCGCGCTTCTTGGTGGCGTCATCGCCTACGAGACCTGGGGCCAGCTGAACTCGCGCCGCGACAACGCGGTGCTGCTGTTCACCGGCCTCTCGCCCTCCGCCCACGCCTGCGCCTCGGCAGACAATCCTTCCGAAGGCTGGTGGGAGCCGATGATCGGCCCCGGCAAGGCCATCGATACGCGCCGCTTCTACGTCGTCTGCGTCAATTCGCTCGGCAGCTGTTTCGGCTCGAGCGGCCCGGCGTCGATCGACCCGGCGACGGGAGAACGCTGGCGGCTGCGGTTCCCCGAGGTCTCCGTCGGCGACATCGCGCGCGGCGGCTACGAAACCCTGCGTCACCTCGGCCTCGAGCGCGTCGCCGCGGTGATCGGCCCCTCGCTCGGCGGCATGGTCGTACTGGCCTTCGTCGTGCGCTTTCCCGGCGTCGCGCGCAGCGTCATCAGCATCTCCGGCTCCGCGGCCGCCTCGCCGGTCGCGATCGCGCTGCGCTCGGTGCAGCGCGAGGCGATCCTTCGCGATCCGGCCTGGCACGGCGGCAACTACGCCCCCGACTCACCGCCGCGCACCGGAATGCGCCTCGCGCGCAAGCTCGGCACCATCACCTACCGTTCGGCCGGCGAGTGGATCGACCGCTTCGGGCGCCAGCGTATCGACCGTGACGTCGCGCCGGTGCGCGAGAATGCGTTCGCGCCCGAATTCGCGATCGAGGGCTACCTCGAGGCCCAGGCCGAGAAGTTCGTGCGCGCGTTCGACGCCAACTGCTACCTCTACCTGTCGCGCGCGATGGATCGCTTCGACCTCGTCGACGATGAGCGCGACCTGGTGCCGACGCTGGCGCGAACCGGGCTCGAGCGCGCGCTGGTAATCGGTGTCGAGAGCGACTTCCTGTTCGCGATCGGCGAGCAGCAGAAGATCGCCGAGTCGCTGCAGGCTGCGGGCGTGGATACGCGCTTCGAGCGGCTCGACAGTCGCGAGGGCCACGACGCCTTCCTCGTCGATATCGACGGCTTCGATCCGCCGATTCGCCAGTTTCTCGCCTCACTCTAGCTCGATCGCCGGCCCCGCGCCCGGCTCCGGCACGCTGCGAGTGCCTCGCGCTGATAAGATCGTCGTTTGCCTTCCGGAGGAATCACCATGCGTCCCGAGACCATCGCCGTTCACGGCGGCTACACGCCCGATCCGACCACCAAGTCGGTGGCCGTGCCGATCTACCAGACCACGTCGTACGCGTTCGACAGCGCCCAGCACGGCGCCGACCTCTTCGACCTGAAGGTGCAGGGCAACATCTACACCCGCATCATGAACCCGACCAGCGACGTGCTGGAGAAGCGCGTCGCCGAGCTCGAGGGCGGTATCGGCGGCCTCGCGCTCGCCTCGGGCAGCGCGGCGGTGACGTATTCGATCATGACGATCGCCGAACAGGGCGACAACATCGTCAGCGCCAGCGCGCTCTACGGCGGCACCTACAACCTGTTCGCGCACACGCTGCCGCAGTTCGGCATCCAGGTGCGCTTCGCCGACCACCGCGACCCGTCGAGCTTCGAGAAGCTGATCGACTCACGCACCAAGGCGGTGTTCTGCGAATCCATCGGCAACCCGCTCGGCAACGTCACCGACTTCGGCGCGATCGCCGAGATCGCGCATCGCCATGGCGTGCCGCTGATCGTCGACAACACCGTGCCCACGCCCTACCTGTGCCGGCCGTTCGACTTCGGTGCCGACATCGTCATCCACTCGCTGACCAAATACCTCGGCGGCCATGGCAACAGCATCGGCGGCGTGCTGATCGACTCGGGCAAGTTCCCGTGGGCGAAGCACAAGGACCGTTTCCGTCGCCTCAACGAGCCGGACGTCTCCTATCATGGTGTCGTCTACACCGAGGCGCTGGGGCCGGCGGCCTACATCGGCCGCGCGCGCGTGGTCCCGCTGCGCAACATGGGCGCGGCGATCTCGCCGTTCAATTCGTTCCTGATCCTGCAAGGTATCGAGACGCTGCCGGTGCGCATGGACCGCATCTGCGACAACACCCTCGCGATCGCGCAGTTCCTGGCCTCGCACCCGAAGGTCAGCTGGGTGAACTACGCCGGCCTGCCGGAGCACCCGAGCCACGCACTCGTGAAGAAGTACATGAAGGGTCGCGCCTCCGGCATCCTCACCTTCGGCGTGAAGGGCGGGCGTGCCGGCGGCGAGAAGTTCCTCGATGCGCTGAAGCTCGTGATCCGGCTGGTCAACATCGGCGATGCGCGTTCGCTGGCGACGCACCCGGCCTCCACCACCCACCGCCAGCTCTCGCCCGAGGAACTCAAGAAGGCCGGCGTGTCGGAAGACATGGTGCGGCTGTCGATCGGCCTCGAGCACATCGAGGATCTCAAGGAAGACATTGACCAGGCGCTGCGCGCCAGCTGATCGAGCCCCTTACCCGACCCTGCCGTTCGCGGCGGGGTCGGCCGGGCCCGGCAGCAGCGGCGGCAGAGGGCATTGCAGGACCGCGCAGACCGTACGCAGGAGCTCCGCCTCCGCCACCGTCAACTGCTCGTCGTGCGCGATGGTGATCACCACCGCCTCGACGAGTCGACGCTTGGCCAGGGGCTGCAGGTCCTGCAGCCGGGTCAGGGCCGTCCATAGCCTGCGCGGCCAGCCGCTCGACACGTCGAAGGCGGGCCGACGCGGCCCGGGCAACACGTGGGCGACGCCGGCATCGAAGGCGCGCTCCGCGGCCGCGAGCGCCGCAGCATCACCGGGCGACAGGCCGGCGGCGCCGCTCGCGACGCCGTGCGACGCCAGCACCGAAAACAGCACGCCGAGCGGGTTGAACGAGGTCGCCAGCGCGCCGCTGCCGTGGGCGCCGCGCGCCTCGAGTTCGTCGACCAGCGCGTTGTAGACCAGGCGCTGCAGGCAGAACTCGAACACGTCAACGTCGCCATCGACCTCCGCAAGCCTGGCGACCAGCCCCATCAACTGGATGCGCTCCTCGCGCGAGAGACGCCGCAACGCCGGAAACAGCCCGCAGACCGCAGGCATCCGCAGCAGCGGCGGCAACGCATCGGCAACCGGGATGGCCGCCTCGACCGCGGCGGCGGCCAGCGGCCCGACGGCCGCTTCGATGGCCGCACGCTGAGCCTGGCGATGCGCGGGGTCGCGCGCGACCAGGGTGGCGAGCAGCAGCGCCCGCGCCTGCGGCGGCGACTCGGCGCAGGCCAGGTAGCCCGCGGGCAGGGCGAGCCGCAATTCGCGCGCGAGGGCGAGCTGCACCGTATCGGGATTACCGACCTGCGCGGCGACCTCGGCCGCGACCGCCGGCAGCAGCAAGGTCCCGAGGCGCCGCGCGGCATCCTGCGACGGGGCGCTTGCGTCGCCGGCGCGCGCCGCACCGCGCGCCGCCTCGAGCCGCTCCCAGGAGCGCAGGTATTCGGCGGCGACCGCGGCGAGCCGTTCCGGGCGGATCGTCGGATCGAGCGCCGCGACGCGCTCCTCGAGCGGCGGATGCGTGGCCAGCAAGCCCTTCAGGCCCGGTGCGAACAACATGTGCGCCACTTCGTCGGCACGCGCCGTGGCAAGCCGGCCCGCCCCGGGCAGCGCGGCGATCTTCAGCAACGCGCCCTTGAGCCCCGCGGGATTGCGAGTGAACTGCACGGCCGATGCATCGGCCAGGCGTTCGCGCTGGCGCGACACGCTCGCCTGGATCAGACGGCCGAGCCCGCGACCGAGCGAACCGAGCACGAACAGCGCGATGCCCAGGGCCACGACCCCGGCAGCGCCCTTGCGACTGCTCGGCGCGAGGCGCAGCAACGTACGGCCCATCAGCGCGACGACCATCAGTCCGAACAGCCAGCCGATCATGCGGATATTGAGTCGCATGTCGCCATTGAGGATATGGCTGAACTCGTGGGCCATCACGCCCTGCAGTTCGTCGCGGGTCAGCGTCGTCAGCGTCCCACGCGTCACGGCGACCGCGGCGTTCGCCGTGCTGTGGCCGGCGGCGAACGCGTTGATCCCGTGCTCGGAGTCG
>Ga0315287_10006012_pt1 | contig 12023 bp, 11 predicted proteins | sample YL17G11_0_MG_FD_205037 | JGI IMG/M metagenome (GOLD analysis project Ga0315287, IMG submission 205037) | Sediment microbial communities from Yellowstone Lake, YNP, Wyoming, USA - YL17G11_0 | ecosystem: Environmental > Aquatic > Freshwater > Lake > Sediment | place: USA: Wyoming | collected...
ACCGGACCCGCCTGCACATCTGCGCCCAGGCCGTGGGGCTGGCCCGGGGGGCCCTGGAGGAGAGCATCCGATATACCAAAAAGCGCCACCAGTACGGGGTTCCCCTGGCCTCATTCCAGGCCACCCAGTTCAAGCTGGCCGAAATGGCCACCCGGATCCGGGCCGCCCGCAACCTGTATTACGAGGCGGCCTGGCTGATGGATAACGGGGTGGTAGATCACGCCCTGATCGCCATGGCCAAGTGGTTTGCCGGGGAGATGGCCGTACGCGCCGCCGACGAGGCCCTGCAAATGCACGGGGGCTATGGTTATATCGACGAATACAAAGTACAGCGGCTTTACCGGGACTGCAAGATCCTGGAGATCTACGAAGGCACCAAGGAAATCGAAAAAACGATCGTGGCCCGGTCCATTTTGGGAATGTAATGGTTCCCTTCCGATTGCCCACGGGTTTTTCCGGCCGGTCCCCCATGAAACCAATCAACATAGAAGGCTTGGCCCGGATAGTCCGAAAAGTGCTGGACGAAAAAAGAGGTGGCCACGGCAATTGATGTCCCGCCTTCGCTACAACCTGCAGGTCGTCCTGCATTTTTCCGGTTCTTTGCTGATCGCCCTGGGGTTTTTTCTGCTGGTGCCCCTTATCCCGGTCTTGCTATTCGGCGAATTCGTTCAAGACTACGTTACCTTAAAGGCCTTTTTGGTTCCCTCGATCCTATCCCTGACAGCGGGAATCGGGTTAAGCCGGCTCTTCCGGGCGGAAAGCCCGACCATGCTTCAGTCCATGTTTATCTGCACCCTGGGCTGGCTGGTCTTCTCCGCGGTGGGGGCCCTTCCTTTTGTCTGGGGTATTCAAAGCAGCTTTCTAGACGGTTATTTTGAGGCCATGAGTGGATTCACCACCACCGGGATTACGGTCTTCACCGGTCTGGATAAGATGCCCAAAAGCATTATCTTCTGGAGGGCCTGGACCCACTGGATCGGGGGACTGGGCATCCTGACCATGTTTCTGGCGGTTAATTCCCGGAAAGGCGGTACCCATCATCTTTTTGGCGCCGAAGGGCACAAGATCGAGGTCTCCCGCCCGGTACCGGGGGTGACCCATACCATTGAAATACTGTTAAGCATCTACATTGGGTTTACCCTGTTCATCGCCTTGGCCCTTTTTGCCCTGGGCATGTCCTTTTTTGACAGCCTCTGCCACAGCTTCGCCGCCTTGGCGACCGGTGGATTCTCCCCCTACGATGCCAGCATCGAATACTACCGGCTTGCCGGCCATCCCAATTATATCTGGTTTGAATACATCCTGATCCTGGGCATGATTTTAGGGGGGTCCAGCTTTGTGGTCCATTACCGGGTCATTAGCGGGAGCTGGAAGGCCCTCGGGGATAATACGGAATCGCGTTATTGGTGGATCATCATCGGGGTCTTTTCCGCATTGATATTACTGGAAAGAGTGATCCGGTTTGCCCCGCCGCCATTCCCGGTCTTGGATGAAAAAGTTTTTTGGCGCATCGAAGAAAACTTCCGCCTGACCCTCTTTCAGGTAATCTCGATCGTTACCACCACCGGTTTTCTCACCCGCGATCTCGCCGATTCCTTTTTCGGGGAATTGGCCCGCCAGCTTTTCCTGGTTCTCATGGTTATCGGCGGCTGCGTGGGCTCTACCGGGGGAGGGATCAAGGTATTGAGAGTGGCCCTGCTGACCAAAATTTTTCGACGGGAGGTGTACCGCCTCCGGGTACCCACCCAGGCGATTACCTCGATCATAGTGGACGGACAACCTTTGGATCCCAACGAGATCCAGAGGGTCACGGGGCTGTTCTTTGCCTGGATGATCCTGTTGGTCTTTGGCGGATTAGTCACGGAATTGTTTTCTCATATAAGCGGATATGCGGCCTTTTCGGGCATGTTCAGTGCCTTGGGAAACGTGGGGCCCTGTTATATTACCGTGGAAGAAATCAGCCGTTTGCATCCGGTGATCAAGACCGTTTATATCCTGGGGATGCTGGCCGGACGGCTTGAAATCATTCCTTTGTTTCTTTTTTTTAATTATCGGGCCTGGAAATCGTAGAGGCTACAGGAGGAATTTGCTTTATGAGAATAATCGTGGCTGGCGCTGGGGTAATCGGCTTTCAGATTGTTAAGATGTTGGTGGAAAACAAGCACGACGTGGTGGTGATTGACCGGGATCGGGAGACCTGTGAACTGGTGTATCAGGAAACAGGGGCGTTGATCCTCCACGGCAACGCCACCGATATCCGCCTTCTGGAACAGGCCGGGGTCAAACATTCCGAGGTGATCGTCTGCCTGGTTCGGAACGACGCCGACAATATCGCCACGGCCATTCTGGCCAAAAGTCTCGGGATCCCCTCGGTCATCGCCCTGCTTCGTAAACCCGATTATGAGGAGGCCTATCGTTCTGCCGGAATCAATCATATCATCAGCAGCACCGATATCCTTTCCCATCAGATCCTGATGGAAATCGAACAGCCCAAAGTCAAGAAGATTCTGTCCATCGGCGGGGGGAAGGCGGAAATTTATGCGGTGGAGATACCCCCGGAGTCCCGCTGCGTGGGAATGGCCATCCGGGATATCACCCAGGAGAAAAAGTTCCCCGAGGATTGCGTCTTTGTAGGTATTTACCATGAAGATAAAGAAACCTTCTCCATACCCCGCGGGGAGCACAAGCTCCATAAATGGGATACGGTCTTCCTGGTTTCCAACAGTCAGCATATTGCTCAAGCCGCAAATATTTTGATTAAAACCAAGTAAAGCCCGATATAAGGAAATCAACTACTTTCCGAAAAAAGAATGGAACCTTATTCAGGCAATGACGACCGGTCGCGGATTCCCGCTGGGGAATTGAGCTTCGAATTCTTCCGGGCCTCGGGCCCGGGCGGCCAGAATGTCAACAAAGTGGCCACCGCCGTCCGACTGCGGTTTGATGTCCTGCGGTCCCCATCCCTGACCGAACCCCAACGAGCGCGCCTCCTCCGGCTGGCCGGCCACAAGCTGACCGGGGGAGGGGAACTCCTGATCGAGTCCCGGCGCTTTCGCACCCAGGAGGCCAACCGGCAGGCGGCCATTGAACGGCTGGAGCGGCTGATTGTCCAGGCTTCAGTCGTACCCAGGGTCCGGCGGCCCACTCGGCCCACCCTGGCCTCCAAGAAAAAACGCCTGGAAGGCAAACGCACCCGTTCCGGGCTGAAAACCCGGCGCCGTTCGGTCGCGGGGTCGGAGGATTGGTGATTAGCCGTCTCACCAGGAGGGTTACCGTGCGGGGCGGCCTTCTATCTCACTCGTGGCTTTCGGGCCGGTCTCTTCTCCGGATGGTTTTCCGGGGGGGAATTTACCCTTTTAAGATGGAGGGTGCTTAATGAACAAGAGGCAGGGGGTATTGTTAATTGTGGGTCTGCTGTGGGGTCTGTCCGGTGCCGCCAGCCCCGTCTGGGCCCAGGGAACGGATGGCGGAGAAACACTCTCCCCTAAAGGGAATGATCGGGAGGCCAGAAGCCGGATTTATGTGAGTCCGACTGCCCGGCAACGGATATATCGGAAGGTGTCGGTGATGCCCTTCCAGGCTTCGGTGGATCTGGTCGGGGCCAGCATATCCGACCTGTTTTATACAGAAATGTTGACTACCCATAAATACCAGTTGATGGATCGCACCCAGTCGGAGCAGCACTTAAGGGAAAAGGATCCAGGCCATCAATACGTTTCAGAAAATGACGCAGCCGTAAAGATGGGACAATTATTGGGCGTCCAGGGGATTATCATCGGAACCGTTCCGGAATACGGGGTCAAGATCTCGGGAACAACCGAATTGGTGGCCATAGGAATCAATGCCCGCATGATCGATGTTTCCGACGGTTCCCTGGTCTGGAGCATTTCAGACATAGCCGTTTCCGATAGATCCCTGACCCTTTCCGCCCTGGCCGACCAGACGGTACGTAAGATGGTGACCCAGCTCTTCAAAGAGATGATCCGGGCCGGTGACCTTCAAACCGCGAAAATTCCGGTTCCCCGGGTTCTGGCCTCTGAAGGCCAGCTCCGGGGGACGATAATCGAAATCCAATCCGATTCCCTTAGCACCGTTAGCGCCTACAAAATCCTGAGGAGTCGGGGAGAAAAAGGGCCGTTTCAGGAGGCGGGTTCCCTCGAAAATCCCGGTTCCCGAAGGGTTCGTTATGAAGACCGGGATCTTCTGGATGGAGAGACCTATTATTACCAGGTGTTGGCGGTATCGCCGTTAGGGTTGACCAGCCTGCCCGGCCCGTCGGTCAAGGTTACCACGGCCGGCCCTCCGGGGACTGTTTCCGGGCTGACCGCCCAGGCCGGGTTGATTCGCCGGGTGGTCCTAACCTGGCAGCCGCTGACGGATCCTACGGTTCAAGGCTACCGGGTGCTCCGCCAATCGGAAAAAGGAACCTGGGAAAAGATCCAGAATATGGCAGGCCGGGAACAATCCACTTTTACCGACCAGGGGCTGGGGGATATGACCACGTATGCGTACCAGGTGATAACCACCTATAAGGACGGGAAGGAATCCCCGCCCTCGCCGACGGTCACGGCCATCACCAAAGGGCCCCCTTCCAAGGTTCAAAAATTGGAGGCCGTGAGCAAGCAGGCCCGAAAGGTCCCCTTGTCTTGGACCCCGGTCATTGAACCGGAAGTCAAAGGGTATGCCGTCTTTCGAGCAGCCAAGGGGAGCGGGCCTTTCGAGAAGATCGCCTTGGTGGAGGGACGGGAGACCAGCCGGTTTGTGGATGGGGAAAAAAGAGGTTTTTTCGGGATAGCGACCCCCCTTAACGATGAAACCCGGTATTACTATAAGGTGCAGGCTGTGAACATCGTGGATGTCCACAGCGAGGATTCCCCCATGGACAACGCCGTCACCAAACCTGTTCCGGAACCGGTCCTGGGCCTGCAGGCCAATCAATTGGAGGTCAAGCAGGTGTCCCTGAAGTGGAAAGCCGGCGAGGAGGAGGATATCGCCAGATACGAAGTCTATCGCGGCCGGGACGGTGAGTCGGTCAACACCCGCGTGCTGGAGGTCCCGGCTTTATCCACCCAGGCGGTCGACAAAGGGTTGCAGGACGGCTCCGGGTATTACTACCGCGTTAGGGCGGTGGACAAGGACGGGTTGGAGGGGAATTTTTCCAATTTGGCTTCCTCGGTCACCAAGCCGGTCCCGGTTATGCCCCAGGGGCCAAAGGCTGTCCTGGAAGGGAACCGGGTCCGATTGACCTGGCAGCCCAACCCGGAAAAAGATATAACCGGCTATCGAATTTTCCAGAAAAGTTTCTTCTTGTTTTGGGAAAAAGTGGGCGAGGCTCCTGGAACCGAATTCCTTTTTCAGGGGGAATTGAAGAAAGGGAAAACCCTGACTTTCCGCATAACGGCCGTGGACCAGACCCAGCTTGAGGGGGCGCCTTCCGAAGAAGTGGGCCTGGTTGTCCCTTAAGGAGGATGCTGTTTTTGAAGTTGACTGGTTTTTTTCTTTAGCCTATAGTTTTGTGCGTTATTAAGGGGCTCACAATAGTCTGTACATACACCGACCGTCATCCCCGAGTGTTTTAATCGGGGATCCAGAATCGCACAAGGCAGGGACTGGATTCCCGCCCAAAATCGCTGCGGGAATGACGATACGAAGGCCAGGGGATAGTCGGTTCTATTATGAGATTGTTAATAATTTTTGGATCTTAAACGCTAAAACCTTAAATCAAAGGAGTCCCCCATGGATCTGGTCAGCCGAGTTAAGGCTATTCTACTCAAACCCAACGAAACCTGGCCCGAGATCAAAAATGAACCGGCCACGGTCAAAGACCTTTTTACTTCCTACGCCGCCATTCTGGCCGCCATCCCGCCCATCGCCTCTTTTATCGGGTTTTCCCTGATCGGCATGTCCGTTTTAGGATTTCATTATCGCCTGCCTTTGGGATCAGGCCTCGGTCATTTAATCGTCTCTTATGTCTTTTCACTGGTGGGAATTTATTTAGTCGGAGTGATCATTGATGCCCTGGCGCCCAGTTTCGGGTCCTCAAAAAATCAGCTCAATGCCATGAAGGTGGCGGTCTATTCCTGGACGCCGGGCTGGTTGGCCGGAATTTTTCTGATTATTCCCTCCCTGGCGCCCCTCAGTATGCTGGCATCCTTATACGGGTTGTACCTTTTTTATGTGGGCTTACCGATCCTGATGGAAACCCCGAAGGACAAAGCCATAGGGTATGTGATCGTGACTATTTTAGTGAGTATTGTAATTTCCATCCTGGTCGGCACCGTCTCAGGCGCCCTGTTCGGTTATGGACGCGGGGGCATGATGGGCTGGCGTTTCTAATTTTAGAAAGGAGGATATAGATAGATGCCAAAGAATAGGGCAGGAATAATGGTAGCGGTGATGGCCCTGGTGATCGGCCTGTCTGCCGGGGTTTCCCTGGCCGATAAATCCGCGGTGACCATTGAGGCCCCCGACCAGGCGGCCAAGGGGACGGAAGTCGTGGTCAAATTTCATATCACTCACAGCGCCAACAGCTTCTTCCATTACACCAGTTGGGTGCAGGTCAAAGTGAATGGTAAGGACACGGCACTCTGGGAGTATTCCATGGGTAATCGTCCGGAAGGGGCCATCTTTACTAAAGAAGTAAAACTGATGGTCAACGAGCCCCTGGAGATCGTGGCCGAGGCCAACTGCAACATGCACGGCAGCCAGGGACCGGCAAAAAAGAAGATTGCTTTGAAGGAATAAGGTATCAAACTCCTCATGCCCGGGGCGGGTACCCCGAGGCATAAAAATCCCCCCCGGCCCCCCTTTTTCTAAGGGGGGTGTTAAAGTCCCCCTTTGACAAAGGGGGATTTAGGGGGATTTGAATAGGAATATTGAGGTAAAGGTGATGACTATCGGCGGTATTTCTATTATCTTAATTTTGGGGATCGTCAATTTTCTGCTACTGCTCTTTCAGCTTTCCACCGGTCAGCATTGGATCAAGGTCAAGTTCGGAGTCCACCGAAAAGCCGGCATACTGCTGCTCATCCTGGCCACGATTCATGGTCTGTTGGGCCTGCTGGCCTCCGGCTAAGAGAGGGAAGATAGAAGATGGAAGATGGAAGCAAAAAAAACGGTCCGGGCCTTGTATATTAAACCCCCAGGCCCAGGACGGGCACCCAAGAAGCATAAAAATCCCCCCCAACCCCCCTTTTTCTAAGGGGGGAGTTTAAGTCCCCCTTTGGCAAAGGGGGATTTAGGGGGATTTGAAAAGGCTTATTTTCGTATTAATGCTGCGCCTCTCTTTCCTCTGCTTTTTCTTCCATCTTCTATCTTCCCTCTCCCATCTCCCCTCTGCGCTTTACCCCTTATCGCTGACCCCGGCGGAAGCAAACGTGGCCATTTCGTTGTAAACCTTGACGGAGGCCTCGATCAGCGACATGGCCAGGGCCGCGCCGGTCCCTTCACCCAATCGCAGTTGCAGATCAAATAAAGGCTGCACCCCAAACAGCGTGCAGAAAGTCCGGTGGCCGGCCTCTTCGGAAAGGTGGCTGAAGAAAAGGTAATCTCGAACCGGAGGCGACAGGCGACAGGCCACCAAAGCCCCGGCCGAGGAAATAAATCCGTCCACGACCACCGGTATCCGGGCCGCGGCGGCGCCCAGGCAGATCCCGCAAATCCCGGCAATCTCCAGACCCCCTAAGGCCGCTAAGACATTCAAGGGATCGGTCAGCCTGGCCCGATTCACCTCCAGGGACTGCTGAATAATTCTTATCTTGTGGGTCAAGGTGGGATCATCAATGCCCGTGCCGCGGCCGGTAATCACCTCCACCGGACAAGGGAGCAGGGCCGCGAAAACGGCCGAGGACGGGGTGGTGTTGGCAATGCCCATTTCCCCGGTGCCGATCAGGGTCACGCCCTCCTGGGCCGCGGCCTGGGCCAATTCAATACCGACTTCAATGGCCTGGACGGCCTCGTTCAAACTCATGGCCGGTCCCCGGGCGATATTATCCGTTCCCGATTTAATTTTTCTTTGGATGAGGCCGGGGGCCTCGGCTAAGGGATCATTCACCCCGATATCGATCACCCGCACCTCCGCTGCCACGTGCCGGGCCAATACGTTGACGGCTGCGCCCCCGGCCAGCATGTTGCGCACCATCTGAGGCGTTACCGACGCCGGGTAGGCCGAGACCCCCTCGGCGGCCACGCCGTGATCCCCGGCAAAGGTAAATATTCTCTTTTGGCCCATCTTCGGGGTTGGGGTATTGGTGACTAAGCAATACTGGGTGGCGATATCCTCCAAGCGTCCCAGACTTTTGGGGGGCTTGGTCAACTGGTTAAGGTGGGCCCGAACCATGGGCTCCAGGCTTTGGTCCACCGGGGCAATGGCTTGAAGGGTCTGTTCTAATGAATTCATGGTTCTTTATCTTCCTTCTTTTTTTTGAATATGTTTTTTGGTCAATAAAAAAAGGGTTCCCTTCTTCCGAAGAAGAAAGGAACCCTTTACCATCAGGTCCTTAAAGGTCTTTAGCCGTCGGTCGTCTTCTGGCTTCCCCGCCCTTTTAACCGCCTTCCCATTCCGCTTCAGGGGAACAGTGACGCTTCCAGATTAAAAGGGCTGCCGCTCTTATAGAAGAGAGGCGGGGTTACAGCGGCGGGACCGCCACGGATTCGCACCGTGTTCCGTTACCGACCAGTTATGTTAAACTACCATTTTCAATTGTTGCGGGTTTTGAAGGAATCCGCCTATTTCTTGGCAGGTTCAGCGGCCTTTCCAACGGCCTGGTCTTTCATCTCTCCGGCCGTTTTAACCGCTTGGTCTTTCACCTCCCCAGCCTTCTCCACGGCCTTGTCTTTCATCTCCCCGGCCGTTTTTACCGCCTGGTCCTTCACTTCACCAGCCTTTTCCACGGTTTTGTCTTTGACCTCCCCGGCCTTTTCCACCGCCTTGTCCTTGACTTCACTGGCCTTATCGGAGGCCTTCTGGCACCCTATAGTCAGGGTCAGAGGAAGAGCCAAGAGCAAACAAAGCATCAGTACCAGAATCTTTTTCATCGCAAATATCACCTCCTTTCCTCAATAGAATCCCGTTTAAAAAAAAGGACTGCCTCTAAATCCTGCAGGCCCTATTTCTTTAATAAGCTTGATTTGAAAATAATGTTCTCTGGGATGGAAAGATTATAAAATAGACGATAACGGGTGTCAACAGGATTCCACAAGGCAAGGCTGGCGCCTGAGAGATGATAGCAGATCTGCGAAAAAGGATCCCAGGGGAGGAATTCGAATACCAGGCCCTTTTGGATGGGCCCAGAAATTATAGCCGTCCCCGGGACAAAATTTCAGCCTTGCTGCGACAGGGGGCGGTCATTCGCGTGAAGAAGGGGATTTATGTCTTTGGTGAAGGGCTTTCCCGTGGGCCTTTTTCCAGGGAAGTCCTGGCGAATATGATCTACGGCCCGTCTTATATTTCTCTTGAGTATGCTCTCCATCACTAGGGGTTGATTCCGGAGCGCGTGGAGGCGGTAACGTCAATCACTCTCGGCCGCGGCCGGCGGTTTTTTACTCCGGTCGGCCTGTTTATCTACCGACGGGTTTCCCTGAAGGCCTATTCGGTTGGTATCGATCAAGTGGAACTCCCCGGAGGGCGCAACTTTCTAATGGCCACCCCGGAGAAGGCGTTAGCCGATAAAATCCAGGATGACCGGGGTGCGGGCATCTGCACCCGAGCCGAAATGAAAGAATACCTGTTGACCAATCTGCGGATCGATACTGGAGGACTGGAAAAGATGGATGCCTCCCTGCTCGGTCAGATTGCTGCCGGTTATGGTTCAAGGAAAATCAGGCTCCTGGGCGACCTATTAAGGATCTCCCCTGAATGAGGCCCTGATCCGAATGCTTGGCCGAGCCGAAGGATCAAGCCCTCCATGGGGTTCACCGCGGCCAGGTCTTGAAAATTAAAATTGAAGTTGATACGGACCCACCGATGGAACCTTTCGTGAAAGACCCTGAAGCCTTAACGGTCTGGTCCAAAGAGTTCTTTCATGAGGGGCTTAAAAAAATAGCCTTCATTTAAAATCCAAAAAGTCCATTACCGAATTAGTGGAAAGCGCCCTACGGCTGCTCCGGCAACAGAAATTCAGAAAGACCCTGCTGGGCCTTCCTTACTTTGAGGGGGGACGCCGATGGTGAACATCGCCAACCGGGAGGCGCTGTAGGACCTGATGGATCAATCCTGATGTTCGTAGTCGATACCAAGGAGGAATTGGTAAGATCAAAAAAATTTCTCCAATGTATCCCTCAATCTACCGCTTCCACCTACTAATGTTTTAAACAGATAGACTAGAAATTTAAGGATTACCATTCGAATTGTACCCACTCTCACAAGTGACTTTACCTGGGCAATGGAGTTTTGGAGGTTATCCCTAAAAAATAAAACCTTGGAAGATTAAAAATACACTAAATGTAACCCCGTTTTTACCTTGACACTGGGCAGTACCTTCATACTATGTTGATGAATGGTTATTTAGAGCATCTTAAATGAAGTTTACCGGGTAACTTTATGCAAAAACAACTTATGGAGGTGGACCGTGGAGAAGATGACATTAGGCTTTAGATCAGCTTGGCACTGGACGTTCATCTGTGTGTTATTGACCTGGGGTTTGGTGGTTAACTGCTGGGGTCTGGAGCCGGGATGGGAAGTCTGTTACAGTAAAAGCCTAAATCACGCCTTTGAACTTACAAAGCCTGAATGGGGTTATCTTGGGGTAGTTGGATGTCCGCCCGGTGTACCTGGTACGTGCTTTGGCGCTGGGCCGAAAATGAAGAAATTTAATAACAAACTGTATAAAGACCGACGATGCGAAGGAGCGGAGAACACCGGTCTGAAGACTTGCGATTCCAGCCCGGGTGATGTAATAATCTGTTCTCTTATGTACGAAACTTATACTTCTGATAAGCTTCGTTACATCCATTCATCTAACCCGCCAGGTATAATTTATATTAAAAGGAAGAAACCTTCTTCGGCTCCTGTTCCGCCGCCGCCTCCTCACGGTGCTTCTAATCCTCAGCTTGTGCCTCAGCCTACTTCTTCGCTTAATACTGTTCCATCACAGGCTGAAAAGGATGCGTTAATACTGAAACTCTCGAATTTATATGTCACAAGATGGAAAAAACATTGGGAGACCATGACACATGGCGCTTCGGGATACGCGATATTTCCAGCTGGTGTCAAAGATAAATTATGTAAGTGGGTGCAAGACTCTACGTACCGAAGCAATTTTTATATAGTCGAACAAATATGGCAGTGTTGTGATCCATGGGTCATGGCTGATAACCTTCTTCCGGGTGTTCAACGAGGCGCTGGTATAGACGCTTGCTTCAATAAATATCAATCCGGTTGGAAAAAGTAATCATAATTTAAAAAGTGAATGGTTATGACGAATTTTCGATGAATAATTTACTGGGGAAGCAAATAACCCAAGCTGGCTATGGAGGTGGTTTTGTTTTTTGCAGAACGCTCCGGCGCCGTTGGTTATTTTCTTCATTTGACTTGCTTTTTAATGAAAAGAGTATAAGAGAAAAATAGAGCCAAGGGCAGGGAGACAAGGGAGACTCCTGAAGAAAAAAGGACAATGCAGGTCTGGACTTTACAAATACAAGTGAATAAGTGGGTAAGAAGGGGCAGACTTTCAAAAATTTGGACGAACTTCTCCCACTGTATCCTGAACTTTCCTTAAATGGGGGGTGATTTTCGAAAATCTCGAAATTCGGATCAGGGGTATCCTCATAGAAAGGAAGCTGGGAGTCCGAGTAGTCTATTTGAAGTTCGAGGGTTTTGGGTTTGGGTGGTCTCTGGTTGGTTTGCAATTTCATTGATTGCCATTTGAACTCTTCTGTTTTTTTAAGAATAGAATTTTGCGGACTTCAGGAAGAAAGTCTATATAAATTCATTCAGAAGGGGTCATTATTGCCGGGCCAAGGTGTTAGGCCCTCCGGCAGCACATTTATGAGGGGGTCCACTTGATCGAAATATTCCGCCGACG
>Ga0315287_10006013_pt1 | contig 12023 bp, 11 predicted proteins | sample YL17G11_0_MG_FD_205037 | JGI IMG/M metagenome (GOLD analysis project Ga0315287, IMG submission 205037) | Sediment microbial communities from Yellowstone Lake, YNP, Wyoming, USA - YL17G11_0 | ecosystem: Environmental > Aquatic > Freshwater > Lake > Sediment | place: USA: Wyoming | collected...
ATCGTGGCGAATCCCACCACGGTGCTGACCCCGGCCAGCCCCACGAACCCCCAGAACGTGGCCAGGTGGCCAATGTACCGCCCGCGTTCCTGCCCGCATTTGCCAAAACGGGCGTGGGTCATGACGGCGATCGCGGCAGGGACCAGGCCGGCCAGAATGGGCCCGTCGGCGCCCGACGCGCGCAGCGCCCTGACGAATCGCGTCAGGCTGACCAGAAACGCCATCAGGATCAGCCCCGAGAGCGAAAAGAAGAAGGTCTCGACGAGCCACAGCGGGTACAGATTCGCAAATTCGAACTGGCGTCCGCTCACCGCCTCGCGTGAAGCCCCCATCGGTCCCGCCAGCGCCAGCAGGCCGAAGATCAGCGCACCCGTCATCAACAGTGCGAACAGACCGGCTGGCCGCGACAGCAGCGGCCCCAGAAAACCCGGGAAGGCGAACGACTGGATGGCTTCGTTGCGCAAGGCCCCGAAGACCTCCCCCGGCTTGGCGCCGCGAGGACAGTGCGAGGTGCAATCACCACAGTTATGGCAGAGCCAGATGGCCGGATCGCCCATCAGCGAGTTCTTGAGTCCCCACTGCGCGCGGAGCATCTGCTTGCGAGGAAACGGCGCGTCCACCGGTGACAAGGTGCAGACGACAGAACAGGTCGCGCACTGATAGCACTTCTTCAGATCCCCGCCGCCCGCCTGCATGACGGTCTTGATAAACGCGACGTCGGGTTCGATGATCAGGGCTTCGGGCATGACGGCTGCTCCTCCGGTCAGAGACCCTTGTAGGGGTTTGGCCCCAGTTCCCGGATCCGCGCCATGAACCCATCGATGAGCGCGGGCAGTTTGTCGTACTCGTTGATGGCCAACTGGGTCAACTGGATGCGATCGGATTCGAGCTGAAGACGCTGCAAGGTCTCCTTGACGTTGTCCAAGCGGCGATTGGCCAGTTCGCTGCCTTGCATGAAGTGGCACTGGTAGTCATCGCCGTACTTGCAGCCGACGAGCAGCACCCCGTCGATCCCGCCCGACAAGGCGTCGGCGATCCACACGATGTTCAGCGAGCCGAGGCAGCGCAGCGGGATCACCCGGACGCCGGGGTCGTAGCGCACGCGGTTCAACCCCGCCACGTCGAGCGCCGGGTAGGCGTCGTTCTCGCACATGAGCACGAGCACGCGTGGCTTGTCCTCGTCTTCCTCGGGCACCTCGATGGACTTGATCATCGAGGCAATGATCTCGACCGAGTAGTTGTTGAACGAGATGATGCGCTCCGGGCACGACCCCATGCAGATCCCACACCGGCGGCAGCGGTAGGCGTTGAGCTGCGGAGTGCCTTTCGCGTCCTCGTCGAGCGTGCCGAACGGACACTCTTCGGTGCAGCGCTTGCACTGGGTGCACCGCTGCAGGAAGAACGTCGGGAACGACAGGTCGCCGGCTCGAGGGTGAACGGCGGCTCCCCGAGCCGCCAGCTCCATGCTCTGGATCGCCTTGAGCGCGGCACCAGCGGCGTCTTCCCGGGCGTGCGCCACGTCCATCGGGGCCCGCACCGGGCCGGCCGCATAGATCGCGGTGCGCCGTGTCTCGTAGGGGAAACAGACGAAATGAGAGTCCGGAAAACCGTAACGGAATGCCGGCAAATCCGGCCCCTGGCGGTAGGTCAGATTCAGGATCTCGGTACCTTCGTGCTGCGCCAGATCCTCGATCTTCTTGCGCGCGTCGACTTTCTGCGGCTCGGTCGCTTCGGCTCCGGCCAGCGTGGCTCTGGCGTCTTTCACCGCCCGGATGGCCGTGCCGTCCGCTCCATTGGGCACCATCCCGGTGGCCAGCACCACCAGGTCCACCGTGATCAGTATCGGCTCATTGAGCAACGTATCGTTGACCCTCACCGCCAGCCTGCCGTCGGCCGCCTTCTCGACGCCCGCCACTTCACCTTTGGTCAGGAAGTTCAGCGGGTGGTCCTGCGCCGCCCGATAGAAGCGCTCGTACTGGCCCGGCGTGCGCATGTCTTTGTAGACGATGTAGACAGCGGCGTCGGGATTCTGGTCGTGCATGTAGACGGCGTGCTTCAGCGAGGCCATGCAGCACACCGACGAGCAGTAGGCCAGATGGTTCTTGTCGCGCGATCCGGCACACTGGACAAACAGCACACTGGCGACAGCCTTGCCGTCCGACGGACGGGCGATCGGCCCCCGGGCTGCCATCTGCTCGAATTCGACGTTGGTGACGACATCCGGGCTCAGACCGTGACCCAGGTGCCCGAGTCTGGTCGCGTCGTACGGCTTCCAGCCGGTGGCCAGCACGATGGCTCCGACCCTGGTCGTGATCTCGCCCGACTCACCTGCCACCGTCACATCGAACATGCCCGGCTGTCCGCTGGTCTTGAGGATCCGGGCGGAGGTGATCACCTGGATCCTGGGGTGGTAGGTGACGGCCTGGACGAGCGCCGGTGTGAGGTCGGTCGTCAACTCGGTGTACGGCGGTGCGGTCGGGAATCGTTTCTTGAGCGAGGCCACGAAACCGCCCAGATGCGGGCTCTGTTCAACCAGCAACACGTCGTAGGCGGCGTCGGCGGCTTCGAGCGCGGCGGTCATCCCGGTGACGCCTCCGCCCACCACCAGAAGCTTCTTCGAGATCTCGTCGTGGACCGGCTCCAGCGGCTCCGACTTCTTGACCTTGGTGATGCCCATGCGGAGGTAGTCCTCCGCCATCATCTGGGTATCTTCATCCTGCGGCTTCTGACACCAGATCACATGCTCCCGGATATTCACCCGGTCAACGACGCCCCTGGGGTCGAAGGCGAAGGCATCGGTCTTCACGCGCGGAGAACAGGCGGCAATGACCACACCGTCGATGGTGCCCTCGGCAAGGTCCTTGCGGATCAGGCCCACGCCCTCCGGGCTGCAGAGAAACGGGTGGACCTCGCAGCGCGGCACCTTGAACTCGGAGATCGCCACCTTCGCCAGCTTCCCGGTGTCGAGCGCTTCGCCGATCGAGCAGCCGCTGCAGATGTAGACGCCTGGAGCGTTAGCCATGGTGAGCACTCCTCACGACGGCCTGGAGGGCTTTGAGCGCCGCACCTGTCGCGTCCTGTACCGTGGCGGACACCTCTTCGGGCCGCGCGGCGCATCCCGCGCCAAAGAACCCCGGCCGTCCGGTCGAGCGCGCCAGGAATCTGAACTCATCGAGTGCAAAACCCGGTGGCAACGAGCCGGTCTCGGGCACGATCCCCGTGGCCAGCACCAGCAAATTCACCCGCGCGGTGATCTTCCTGCCATGCTGCACGTCCTCGGCGGTCACCACCAGGTCGCGGGTCTCCGGATCCTGTTCGACCTGTGCCACCTTCCCCTTGACCAGCGTGAGACGGTCGTCGGCTGCCACCGTCGTGAAGAAGTCCTCCAGACGGCCGGGTGTGCGAATATCGATGTAGAACACCGTGATGGCGGCGTCCGGGTACTGTTCGCGCAGATAGGTCACCTGTTTGAGCGAGGCTGCGCAGCAGACGGCGGAGCAGTACGGCAGGTGGTTCTCGTCGCGGGATCCCGCGCACTGCACGAAGGCCACCGATGACGGGGCCTGCCCATCCGACGGCCGCAGAATTCTGCCGCGTGTCGGACCATCGGGTGCGGCCAGTCGCTCCATGATCACGTTGGTGACGACGTTGGGGTACCTGCCGAAGCCCAGGTTGTCGATCTTCGCGGCATCGTAGGGCGCCCATCCGGTTGCGGCGACCACAGCAGCCACCTTCACGGTCTGGTGAACGGGTTGCTGGGTCAGGTCGATCGCGCCATAGGCACAGGCATCACGGCACGCCGTGCATCCATCGGGGCACGCATGCCTGTCGATGACGTAGGCCGCTGGGAACGCCAACCGGTGCGGCAGGTAGGCCGCCTTGGTCCGGCACAGTCCCAGGTTGTACTCATCGCCGCGTTCGGCCGGGCAGACCTCGGCGCATTTGTCGCAAAGCGTGCAGGCGTCGGTGACATGGCGGGGGGAGAGCGCAATGCTGGCCGTGAAGTCGCCGGGGGTTCCACTGATCTGATCCACGGTGGCCTGGGTCAGCACCTGGATTCTGGGGTTGCTCTTGATTCGTTTGAGGTTGATCTCCAACCCGCAGCCGGGAGGACACAGCTTGGGGAAGTACTTGAAGCTGCGTGCCACGCGCCCGCCCAGGTACGGAAGCCGTTCGACCAGGATCACGTGGCAGCCGGCCTCGGCCGCCTCGATCGCAGTGGTCATTCCGGCGATGCCGCCCCCGATCACCAGGATGGGCTTGCTGCCATGGCTTCCTACGTCGGTGTCCGTCATGGGTCTTCCGGAATGGCCTTCCTGCTAACGAGCGTCGGCCGCCATGGCCTGGCGCTTGGCCTCCAGGACCGCCGGTTTGATCTTCATGGTCTTCTCATTGAACAGGCTGAACTGCAGCCACTGCATAGCGAAGTCGAGCAAATCCTCATCGCTTGTGCGCATGACCTCGGCGCGGACTTCGTCGACCTCGAACATCTGGAGGAGCCGGCTGTCGAACACGAACCGGCGGAAGCGATCCAGATCGAACGACGCCATGTAGTACATCTCCATCTGCTGAGGGGTGAGGCCGTCGGTCTGGTCCCAGAACTCGTGGAGCATCAGGTTCTTGAAGGAGGCGCCCATCATGTCGTATTCGGCGATCCCCTGGTCGTCGAGCCACTGCCGCACGGTCAGCGTCCGTCCCTGATCGTGGCCCTGGCACAGGTCCTCCCGCAGCAGGAAATGGAAGGCGTGATCGGTCGGGGTGGCGTTGCGGGGTTCCGCGACGCCAAGCGGGTACATGCGGCACGCCCACGGCCGGTTGCGATAGACGGTGCATCCTTCGGTGCCCACAAAGCCGCACGTCTTGGTCTCTGGATCCATTTTCAACAGCACCGCCGGGAATTTCTGGTCGGCGGTGAACGGCGAAATCGTGTACGTCTGCAGGAATGCCGACGAGTCGATGCCCAGAGCGTTTTTCAACCGCAGCACGTCGTACGGCGTCAGGACGATGGAGACGTCCCGACAGCAGCGGGTGAAGCACTCCAGACCCTGGTCGCACCGGAAGGTGAACTGATCATCCAGCGACATCCGCGGGTAGTCATTCAGGATCTGCTCTTGGACCGATGGTGGATTCGCCATACTAGCTGGTCTCAGGTTGAAGGATGTTGTGGCGCAGCGCATCGGGGGACCAGACGGGAAGCGGACCGGTTTCCCCATTGGTGGGGTCCAGCCGGTGCCGATACGACGCCTTCACGTTGTACTGCTGGAGCATCCACGCCCAGCCTCTGACGTAGTACGGACACTCATCGTTGAAACACACGAATTGGAATTCGCCCGACCAGTTGGTGAGCGACGGGTTCGCCCAACGGACCAGCGGAACCTGACAATGAGGACAGCGGGGGGTCGTGTCGGTATGCACGGCTCAACTCGCGGGAACCGGCAGGGTCCCCAGGGCGCGCACCCTGAGGACCCCCCGGCCGGGGAAGGAAGAATGACTAGCCGCCGAGCAACTCGTGCTCCTTGGGCTGCGGGTAGATGTGCAGAATCGGCCTGGTCAGCATCTCCCACGTACCCGCCTTCGGGTCGTACTTGCAATTGGCAAAGACCAACCACTTCTCCTGATCGAGCTTCGGCGTATCGGCGCGGACGTAGTAACCCGGCCAGCGTGTCTCCTCGCGGAACAACACCGTCCGGACGTGGGCCTCGGCCTGCCACATGCGATGGACGTTCTCCCAGCACCGCATCAGCTCGTGATGGTTCTCGGCCGCCAGCGACGCGGAGTCTTCCTTGAGGAACTTCAGGAGTTCGAGCGCGCGCTGGAGCTGGGCCTTGTTGGTGCTGAAGCCCGAGCTGACGCCGCCGGCGTACTCATCCATCAGTTTCTGGAGCCGGAACATGAACATGCGGGGCTTCAGGTAGTTCGGGTTCACCTCGGGATCGGTCGTGGCGCCCTTGAACTGGGCGAAGGTGTCGAGCGGCTTTAGGATCTCGGCCTTCAGGGCGTCAATCTCGGCCTGGTCCACCTTCGGCCTGGTGTTGTTCTCCACGATAAACTTCACCGCAGCCTTGGCGCAGATCCGGCCTTCGGCGTGGGATCCGGACGAGAACTTGTGGCTCGACGCGCCCGACGCGTCACCCGCGCAGAAGATGCCCTTGACGGTGGCCATGTGCGCGTAGCCCCAGAAGTACTCTTTCTTGGTCTCGTCGGTCTGCAGGTCTTCGGGACCGCTGACCCACGCGCCCGACGCCCCGGAGTGCGAACCGATAAAGTATGGCTCGGCCGCGGCGATCTCGGAACTCCTCACCTCGGGTTCCACGTTGGTGGCGGCCCAGAGGATGGCCTGGGAGATGGTCATGTCGAGGAAGTCCTCCCACGCCTCGGTCTCCAGCTCCTTCATCTTCTTCTTGTAGGCCTTCGGATCGTCCTTGAGGGTGTCGGCGATCTTCTGCATGGCCTCTTCGGTTCTCATGAAGATCGGCCCCTTGCCCTCCAGCACGTCGAGCATCCCGAGGTAGTTGCGCAGGTTGGCGGGGATCGGCTTCACGCGGCCATAGGGTCCCCACTTCTCGAGTTCGGACTTCCGCTCGACCATGTACTCGCCGCCCATCGCGTTGGTCGCCCGCGACTTGAAGAGCAGGAACCACGCGCCGACCGGGCCGTACGCATCCTTGAATCGAACCGGGATGAAGCGCACTTCCTGGCAGGTCATCTCGGCGCCGGCCTTCAGCGTGAAGTACGCCGAGGAGCCCGAGTTCCATGGCGGATACCACGCACGACCCAGGCCCTCGCCCGAGCTTCGCGGCTTGAAGACGTGGACCGCGCCGCCCATCATCACGAGGGTGGCCTTCGCCTTGAACACGTAGAACTTGTCTTCGCGCACCGAGAAGCCCACGGCTCCGGCGCACCGGTCACCGTCCATCAGCGGGCCGACTATGAACACGCGCTCGAAGATTTCGCCGACGCCGCTTTCCAGCAAGGCGTTCTTGGCCGCCTCGGCCACGACCACCTTGTAGGACTCGCCGTTGATCATGAGCTGCCAACGGCCTTCGTGGACGTACCCGCCCTTCTCGTCCGTCCAGATTGGCAGGCCCCACTTCTCGAACAGGTGGACGGTCGAATCGACGTGGCGGGCGATGTTGGCCACCAGGTCTTCGCGCGTCACCCCCATCAGGTCGTTGCGCACGTAGTCGACGTAGTCCTTCACCGAGTTCTTGCCGTCCCTCAGGCCCACGTACTGGTTGATGGCGGACAAGCCCATTGCCACGGCCCCGGAACGATCCACGGCGGCCTTGTCGACCAGCGTCACCTTCAGGCCATTCTGCTTGGCCCAGTACGCCGCTTCCACCGCGGCCCCGCAGGCGGCCATGCCACCTCCGAGGATCAACAGATCAGTCTCGACGATTACGGTTTCAAAATTAGGCATCTGTTTTCTCCCCGGTCACTGCTTCGTCAGGGTGTACAACTCCGGCAGGCCAGTCGAGGCCGGTTCGGTAAACAACGCGTGGCTGTTCAAATCTCCCTTGGTGGCAAATCCGCCATCGGGAACGGCCTTTCCTTCAGGCGTGGTGCGAATGGGGAACTTGAACCGCTTCACCATTCCGTTGCGGAACTTGACGGTCCACATGATGGAGTCTGTGGAGCGCAGAGGCGTGACGTTGGCACCGAGGGGCACGAAGTCGGCGTAGCCCCGCACCTCGACGGCCTGCGTCGGGCAGATCTTCACGCAGTTGTAGCACTCCCAGCACATCGAGACGTCGCGGTTGTACGCTTTCATCGTCTCTTTGTTGAGGAGCATCAGGTCGTTGGGGCAAATGTGCTGGCAAGCGGTCTTGTCCAGCGCCTTGCACCCGTCGCACTTCTCGGGATTCACATAACTTGGCATTCCGCTACCTCCTGGATTGATTCGCACCTTTCGCGGTCAGAGAACGGGAACAGTCGACGCCGCCCTCTGTTCGCGTCAGCGGGCAGGCAGGTAATCCGGAGTGAGGGCGGTCACCGTGGGGGCAGAGGCGCCTGGCGTTCCGGAGGCGGGGGCCATCAACGCTGAAACCTTATGGCCATAGTCACGTTATGTCAAGTGTTTACTTATACTTACAAGCGTATCTATATGGTTGATAGGAACGGTAGACAATGCACTGCCTGAGGGTGGAAGTCGTCAGGACGCCTGCGGATCGAGGCGACCCGACACGCCCGCGGCGGCGACCGCAGATGGGGTGAGGGGATGTGGCGACGGACTGCCATCTTCTATCGGCGTCATCTCACCGATTGAAGCGAGCTTTCGTCACCCCGGCGCAAGCCGGGGTCCAGAGAGGTACACCACTGGATTCCGGCGTACGCCGGAATGACGACATAGAAAGGGTCCGGCCGCACTCGGCGGTTTGAGGCGAAGCTTCACTGGGTGCCCCGATCGACGGCGCTCTCCGGCGCGACCGGCAGGTGGAAATCAGGTGTCGGTGGAGCTGGTCTGTCGTTCCATCTCTTCTTCATTCGCGGAGGTCGCCGCCAGCGCGGTCGCCCCCAGGACAAACGCACCGGCCGTCACCGCCACGAGCCAGCTTGGAACGAGTTCGCCGACGGCGAGACGCGCATAGAACTCGTTGACGGACTTCGGACTCGACGGATGAATGAAGACCTTCGCCAGCCACGCGGCGGTGATGAAGAGCGACAGGATAAGGTAATTGCGCCGCAGACGAAATCTGGCGGACGCAACGAGTCCAATCTTCGGCGCCGGGTTGGCAAGTTCTCTCGCGAGACGTTCGCGCCACGATTGGTCCGTGCGCGGTGCCGCCCGAAGCTGTTCGACGAAGTAATGCTGCTCGATCAGCCGCAACCGCCACAGGCTGTGGTGAAGATGCTGATAGCGCCTGGCCTCAATCACCAGACACATGGCCACGGCCGCCAGACCCAGCAGCAGGATGTAGGGCGGCGTCCGCTCAGAGCCGAGCACGAAGGTGGTCATCCCGAGCGCCATGATCATGGCCCAGTTGGTCGTCACGTCCAGCCGCTGACGCCACGTGGTCATCCGGTGCATCTCGCCGCGATAGAGATGCGCCATCGCGGTGTCGAAGCTGCTCGAGTCTCTTGCTGACTCATCGTGAAGGCCGGCGGAGGGCATAGTGTGCCTGTCCTACTGACTCGTCCGCTGCCGGCTGATGTTCATCACGCGCAGTGCCTGATTCGATGACGCGCCCGCGCGGTAGACAATCCGGACGATGTCGCCTGGTTTCGGGGCGGTCCCGACTTCGGCGGTGGCGATGTCAAATGCCAGCGGGTCGGCCTCAGGTTTCAATTCATCCTGGACACGAATCACGCCGCCGCCAGGATCCACGGCCACGACTTTCCCCTGCACGACGGGCGCCCTGGGAGCGCAGGCCGACAGCGCGAGGATGCCCACGAGTCCGACGAAGAAGCCCACGCGGCTCACGTCCCCACCTCCTTGCGCGCCTTCAGTTCGCGCATCGCGCCCCTCACCATCCCGACCACGACGACGCCCGTCATCACCGACACCGCCGTCATCACCACCCATGAGGCGGCTACGTTGAAGTTCAACTGTTTGAGAATCACCGACACCATGGCACAGACAACCGTAATGGCGAACATCAACCGAATGCCATAGCCGCGGATGTACTTGGTGGCGATGGTGCCAATCTGGGCGCCTGGCGCTGCGCCGGCGAGCATGAGGAGGACGGCGAGGATCTCGACCCGCCCCTTCATCGAGTAGGTCGCGGCGCCGTAGAACCCCGACAACATGATGGTGAACAAGTCGGTGCCGACAGCCACGAACGTCGGCACGCCGATCAGATAGACGAGCGCCGGCATCATCAAGAGCCCGCCGCCGATGCCGAGGAACCCGGCCAGCACTCCCACGAAGAACCCGACGGCGGCGGGCAGCCACATCGAACACTCGACCTGCGCCACGTTGAAGCGGACGATCGGCGGAATCGTGATCTTGTGCAGCGCGACGTGCCACTGCACAGCCGAGGCGGTGGGCGCGAGGCCGAGCGCCGCGCGCTTCCGGTTCGCCCGGTCCTTGAAGTAGTCGTAGAAGACAAGCCACGCGATCAAGAACAGGAAGACCACATAGACCCAGCGAATCACGGGACCGGCGAGGCCCAGCTGCTCCAGCCACATCACGAGCCTCGCGCCGATCTCGATGCCGACCACGTCGAACGCCAGCATGGTCAGACCCAGCTTGACATCGACGTTGCCGAACTTGGCGTGGCGGCGGGTCGAAATAATCGACTTGCCGGCCATGTGACACAGGTCGGTGCCGACGGCGAATGGCATCGGGAAGCCAAAGATATTGAGCGCAGGCGTGACCATCCAGGCACCGCCCATACCGAAGAACCCGCCAAGCACGCCGACCGCGACACCCAGCAGGATCAGCAGAAGCGCGTTGACGGAGACGCCGGAGATCGGCAGCACAACGGTGAACCATTCGAACATGATGGCCGCCTACTCCCTGGCTTCGCGTTTGCCGAGATCGAGGCCGATGGCTCCGACAATGACGTCCATCAGCATGCCGAGGCTGAGTCCCATCAGCCCCGTCAGCCCAACCGCCATCGCGGTGAAGAGCATCCGGTCGACGTTGTAGAGGTTGGCGAAATACAAATTGAAGCCGGTCAGGTGCCGGGTGTCGGCCACGTGAACCAGCGCTCCCTGGCTCTCGCCGCCTGCGGCAAACGTCCCCGTCGCCAGCAGGCCTGTCGCCACGACGACAAACGCAGCAATCCATCGCGCGATCGTACGGCCCGTCATATGTTGTTCCTCTGGGAGTCCCTCGGGAGCGGAGGCGAAATCCCGGTGGTATCGACACGCAGCCGAAAACAGAGATAATCTAGGCGTGAATCGGCCCCGGCGTCAAGCCCGAACCGGTGGCCGCGTGCGTTTCTGCCCTCTGAACAGCGGGGTTGGCAGTGGGGGACATCCGAACTTCCAACCTCTGGCGGTCACCCGCTCACCCAGACGTCCGGCGCGTCATCTGGGCCTCGGTGGTTCCGCCGTTGGCGCTCTTTCTGCTCGCCGTCCTGCTGACCTTCTTCGCGGGCACCGCGCCCGGCAGCCGGTTGGCGCCGCTCGCTGTTGCGGGGTGCCTCGCGTCGGCGGTGGCCGCCGCGCTGGTGACCGTACGCCTGTCGCGTCAATTGCGCGAGGTGGTTCGACAGCGTGATGCGTTCTACCAGGAATTCGCGCGGCTGTCGAAGCTGGCGTCGCTCGGCGAGGCGTCGTGCAGCATCGCCCACGATCTCAACAACCCGCTGGCGATCATGAACGAAGAGGCAGGCTGGATGCAGGATCTGCTGCACGGCGCGGAATCGGACGACACGGTGACCCGCAGCGAGTTCGCGGCGTCGGTCGAGCAGTTGCAGATCCAGATCGGCCGGTGCCGGGAGATCGCCCGCAGGATGCTCACCTGGACGCGAGACCCCGAGGAGCCGCCTGGCCAGATTGACATCAACACGCTGCTGACGAAGACGCTGTATCTGGTCGAGACCGATCTTGTGGCCACAGGAGTTCGTGTGGTCAAACATCTCGACGGCACACTGCCGCTCGTCACAGGGAACGCGGCCGAGTTGCGACAGGTCCTGCTCCACCTGATGAAGAACGCCCTTGACGCCATGAAGGGTGTTGGCGGCACGCTCACGATCACCACGGCCGAAGTCGGAGACGGGGTGCGGGTGAGCGTGTCGGACACCGGCCCGGGCATCGCTCCTGAACTGCTCGGGCGGATCTTTGAACCGTTCTTTACCACCAAGGCCGAGGGCCATGGCGCGGGGCTGGGGCTGACGATCAGCACGTGGATCGTCCAGCGCAGCGGTGGTCGCATCGACGTCGAAAGCGCACCGGGAGCGGGGTGTGCGTTTCACGTGACGCTGCCGGCGGCCAGGCCTGGCGTGTCGCGCGCGAGCGCAGGAGGACCCCATGAGAGTGGTGAGACTACTGCTGGTCGATGACGAGGCGAGGTTCGTCGAGACGCTGTCGAAGCGACTGACGGCCCGCGGGTTCGACGTGGAAGGCGCCCTCGG
>Ga0315287_10006017_pt1 | contig 12020 bp, 11 predicted proteins | sample YL17G11_0_MG_FD_205037 | JGI IMG/M metagenome (GOLD analysis project Ga0315287, IMG submission 205037) | Sediment microbial communities from Yellowstone Lake, YNP, Wyoming, USA - YL17G11_0 | ecosystem: Environmental > Aquatic > Freshwater > Lake > Sediment | place: USA: Wyoming | collected...
CGAGGAAAATATCCTTGAACTGGTTCATTCCCGCGTTGGCAAACAGCAGCGTTTCGTCGCCGCGGGGGACTATGGGCGAGCTCGGGACAAATTCGTGGCCCTTGTCCTTGAAGAAGTCTATGAAGCCAGCCCTGATTTGCTTTGCAGTCAACATTTCGTGTCTCGAATCCTGTCAATACTGTCTTCCAGCCCGGGGGCTGCCGGCATGATGCGTCCGGTCAATCACGAAAGGCCCTTGGAGACAAGTATCTTGTTCTTTATTTCTTCGCACAACTCCTTGTTTTCGAGGAGGAAGGTCTTGGCATTTTCTCTGCCCTGGCCCAGCCGAAGCGTGCCGTAGTTGAGCCAGGCGCCGCTCTTTTCGACGACGTTGCCGGCCAGGGCCATGTCGAGCAGGTCGCCCTCGTAGCTAATGCCGCTGTCGAACATAATGTCGAACTCGGTGTCACGGAAGGGCGGAGCGATTTTGTTCTTTACCACCCTGGCTCGCACTCTGGAGCCGATAGCCCCTTTGGTGTCCTTTATCGTTGTGATTCGCCGCAAATCGATCCGCACGGAGGTATAGAACTTCAGCGCCTTTCCGCCGGGGGTGGTCTCGGGGTTGCCGAACATCACGCCGATTTTCATGCGAATCTGGTTTATGAAGACAAGGGCGGTCTTGCTCCTGCCGATGATGGCCGTGAGCTTTCTCATCGCATGGCTCATCAATCTCGCCTGCAGGCCGACGTGGGCGGCGCCCATTTCGCCTTCAAGCTCAGCCTTTGGCGTGAGAGCCGCCACCGAGTCGATAACTATCACATCGACCGAGTTGGAGGCTATCAACATCTCGGTAATGTCGAGGGCCTGTTCGCCGCTGTCGGGCTGGCTGACCAAAAGCGAGTTGACATCGACGCCCAGTCTTTTCGCCCAGGTCGTATCGAGCGCGTGCTCGGCGTCGATAAAGGCTGCGACGCCGCCGGTGCGCTGGGCGTTGGCGATAATGTGAAGGGCCAGGGTGGTTTTGCCGGACGATTCCGGCCCGAACAGCTCAGTGACCCTGCCGCGAGGTATGCCGACGCCGCCTAAGGCGATATCCAGCGACAGCGAGCCGGTGCTGACCCCCTCAATCTTAGCGTATCTGTGCTCATCCATCTGCATAATGGCGCCCTGGCCGTATTGCTTTTCGATCTGTGCGATCACTCGCTGCAGGGCGGCTTCCTTGCCTGTTGCACTGGTGATTTCGAGCTTTTTCGTTTTCGCCATTTCTATCTTCTCCCATTCAATATTTTGTGCGCCCTGAAGCGTCCTTCGCTTCACGTGGCACATTTTAGGCTTTATTTCAATTCGTACCTGCCCAATACAGTATAGACCGGACCGCTCGGCGTCAACTGGCTCTGATAGACCGAGACGGCCTCGGCCGGCATGGTTCCGAGCTTGAAGTCCTTGTATTCCTCGGCCAATTGCGCCAGCTTGAAGCCCGCCTTTGAATTTCGCACGCGGCAAAGCGTCAGGTGAGCCGAGAACTCCCTGCCTTCCTCGGGCCAGCCGGCCAGGGCCATCTGCTCCTCGAGGTCCTGCTGCAATTGCAGCAGCTCTTCGCAACCGTGCCCGGAGCCGACCCAAAGGACCCTTGCGCTCTTGCCGCCGAAATGGCCGACCGTCTGAACGTCGATATCAAACCTTGGGTGTCGTCCTGCAACGTCCTTGGTTATGTTGCAGACCTCGACGGCCTGGGCGTCCTTAATCTCACCCAGGAATTTCAGCGTCAGGTGGATGTCGTCCGGATTGCCCCACTTTGCATCGCCTTTCTTGATGTCCGCCTTGCCTTGCAGCTCGCGCTGCAAATCCGCCAGGTCCTTTTTGATTACCTCGTCGATATCTATCGCTATGAATACTCGCATTTTATCCGCCCACTAAAAGCTTGTTACCTTCCGCAGGGTTTCCAACCTGCTGTCAATATCTGCCCTGTCTATCGAGTTTAGACCTTGCAGTGAAAAGCCGGCAATCGTGAATGAAGCGGTCACCGTGCCGTAGGCGATTGCCGTTTTCAACGTTTCAAAGTCGGTCCTGCCGGTTTGCGCCAGATAGCCCATAAATCCGCCGGCGAAGCTGTCGCCCGCGCCGGTGGGGTCATTTACTTGGTCAGCAGGGTAGGCTGGCAGCACGAATATCTCCCCATTGCTGCTGCACATAAGCGAGCCGGACTCGCCCTTCTTGACAACCACGACGCCTATGCCCATACCCAGGACAATCTGAGCGGCCTTTATCAGATTATGCTCGCCCGCGAGCAGTCTTGCCTCGTCCTCGTTGATTATCAGGCAGTCAATTTTCTTGAGGAGCGATTTCAAGTCGTCGAGGTGGTTGCAAATCCAGCAGTTCATCGTGTCGGCGGCGACGAAGACGGGCCTGCGGATTTGCTCGAGCAGCTCGTGCTGGAGCTTCGGCGCGGTGTTGGCGAGGAACACGAACTCGCTGTCGGCAAAGGCATCGGGCACGACGGGCGGCGCCTCGGCAAGGACGTTCAGCTCCATATAATCGGTCGTCCTGTCGTCCATATCCTGCTTGTACGTGCCCGCCCAGCGAAAGGTCTTGCTCCGCGCCCGTACTTCCAGGCCGGCCAGATCGACGCTCCTGCCCATAAAGACCTCACTCAGGTCAAACGGACAGTCGGCTCCGACAACCCCTACAAACCGCACAGGTCCGAAGAAGCTCGCCGCCATAGCAAAATACACCGCCGATCCCCCCAGACAATCCTCGCTGACCCCATAAGGCGTCCTGACTGTATCAATCCCTATCGAACCCGTCACCAGCAAGGTCATATTTCCCCGATTTCTAACGTCCAAGTACACCCATAATGGGTCCCCTTATCATCCTTGATTTCAGAAATCCAGTCCCAACCACCTTCTTCAGCGTGCCTCTGCTCAATATAGTCCTGCAAATCAAGCACTGTGTCAAACTCGATTCTACTCTCGTTAGTGTCTTTGAGCACAAACATAATACTACCCTTTCACAAAATCAACAATGACACTTATAGTTGGTGGACACGTATAGTAGTCGTTCGATATCCTCCCCGCTGTGGATATTTTGGAGAAATTTGGCGGCCGTGTTCGGGAAATTAGGCTTGCGAAAGGGTGGACACAAGAACGCCTCGCAGCGGAAGCCGAATTGAGCCGACAGTATGTCGGCGATGTCGAGCGCGGAACGCGAAACATCTCGTTAGTAAACATACACAAACTTGCGGTCGCCCTCGGCGTTCCTATCTCCGAATTCACGGGAGCCAAATGAAGCGGTTAGTAATTGGGTTGGAGTCATCCAGCATAATGCCCCTTATAGCGGTTAGTCCCCTTACCCAAGACTGCTATGAGACCATTTGGGGGAGATACCTTTCCGACACGCTCATAGTGCACAACGACTCGATAGATGAACTAAAAAACATCTTCAAATTCAAGCTGAATACATTCTTCTCTAATCCTACCAAACGTATGGAGAAAATCAGGGATTTTCACCCGAGAGGAGAGCTGTCGTTAAAGGGTGCAGCGATGAAGTTACTCCTCGACGGTCAAATGGGTGGGTGGGTGGGCAACAAGAACAGCCGCGTGCAGACCTTCTTTTTCTCTGATGTGGTAGATGCCATCGGTGATGACATCAGAGACCCCGCCCACTTTGCAGGTGTCCTCGTGGAAAGGATGGAGGCGAAAGTGGCGAGATATAATCAAATGCTTACACCCGCCAACGGTACCCTTACGGTGGACATAGGGCAGATTCTACCATACTGGGGATTTCACAATGTGTCTCCATCTCTATTCACAGAGAAGAGAACCCTTAAAATACAGGTCTTGCCGGATAGCGAGTCGTCAGAAATGTTCAAATCCTACCCATCGGCCACTCGCCGCGATGCCTATCACTATCATATGCTGAAGAAGGAGAGGGTCGAGTTGATTCTCGTTGGCGACGCGAATTACAGCAAGAATATCTGCTCCTGCCAAGGTTGCCGCGCGTACGAATGTGACATTAAGGTCTTGAAGGACACGAGCAGAAAGTTGATTCTAAACTTGACCTGACCAAGTGAATCCGACCCCGGATTGCCAGAACGAATTATCTGTGGTTTACTCTTGGCCGCGTCGCTGGCTCAGTCACGGGAATCCAGTGCGAATTTCTTCAGAGTGTTATCGATTCTCGCTAAGGTGTTTTGCTTGCCTAAGAGTTGGACGGAATCGAAGATGGGGGGGCTGATAGTGCAGCCGCAGATTGCGACCCGCAGGGGCTGAGCGACCTTGCCTAAGCCGAGCTGCTTTTCTTCGCTTAAACTGCGCAGCATATTCTCGATTGCCTCTTCGGTGAACTCGTCCATCGCGGCGAGCTTGTCTCGGACGAGGGCCAGCACGGCCAGGCCGTCACTTTTCAGGAGCACCTTTTTGACGGCCTCATCGTCGTACTCAATCTCCTCCTTCTTGAGAAAGAGGAATCTGCTCTTGCGTTCAATGTCGGTTAATGTCCTTGCCCCTTCGCAGATTTGTATCAGTTTTGAAAGACTCTCATCATCCGCTTTAAGGACCGGCGAATTGACCACCTTGAGGTAATCGCGGAAATGCCGCAGCAGTCTATCCGGCAGGGTCATTTTGATATGTTCGGTGTTGAAGGCGATTAGTTTTTTGCGGTCGAAGAGGCTGTTGCTCTTGGTTAGCCGGGCCAGGTCGAAGGCCGTGATTAGCTCGTCGAGCGGCATAATCTCGCGGTTGTCGCCGGGGTTCCAGCCCAAAAGCGCCAGGAAATTGACCATCGTTTCGGGCAGGTAGCCGCTTCTGAAAAAATCGACGATATTTATTTCGGGCAGCGGGACGCCGAGAAATTCGGCCATTGCGTCGATGCTCGGCATATCCGGCGTTGTCTTGCCCTCGATAAAGGAATCGAGCTCGTCGCGGGTCAGGCCGGCGACCTGTGCAAGCTTGTCGAGATCGATGTCAGGCTTATGCTCTATTGCATCCCGAAGGGATTTGGGCCTCTCTCGTTTGGAGAGTTTGCCGCCGGTGTCGCTTACGGTGACGGACATGTGGGCATACTTGGGCAGTTCGGTATCGGGAAAGAGCGCTCGCCAGAGTGCCTGCTGGCCGGGCGTATTGTTGAGATGCTCCTGGCCGCGAATGACATACGTAATCTTCATCAGGTAGTCATCAACGACGCAAGCGAAGTTGTAGGTCGGGAAGCCGTCGCTTTTTTGAATGATAAAATCGCTTATCTCGCCGGGCGCAAAGGTGATTTCGCCCCGGACGACGTCCTGAACGACAAGCGGCTCATCCTGCGGCACGGCGAAACGCACCGTCACGGGCCGGCCCTCGGCGCGGGCCTTCTCGGCATCGTGAGCGGTGGGAAACTCATTGGGCCGCTGGTATGCGAATCCACCTGTTTGAGCCTCAGCCTCCTCGCGGAGTGCGTCAAGGTCCTCGGTGGTATCGAAGCAGTAATAGGCCTTTTTCTCATCCAACAGTTGCCGGACGTACTTGTCGTAGATGTCCATTCGCTGCGATTGCAGGTACGGCCCGTTCGGACCGCCGACTTGCGGCCCTTCGTCCCAGCCGATGCCGAGCCATCGCATGTCGTCCATAACCTGCGTGGCGGCGGTCGGTGTGTTGCGCTTCTGGTCGGTGTCCTCGATCCGCAGGATAAACGTCCCGCCGGTCCGCCTGGCCCACAGCCAGTTAAAAAGGGCGGTGCGGGCGCCCCCAACGTGCAGATACCCGGTCGGCGACGGCGCAAAACGTGTTACTACTTTCTCAGACATAACTTACAGGCGCCTAAAGACTTAAAATTTCGGAAAAAGGCAGATTAACCCACACCCGAGCGATTGTCAATAAGCAGATATCGGCAAGAGCGCATTGCCAAAACTGAGAGCATCTAACACAATGAAACTTGGTCATTCTGAGCGCGACGAAGTGAAGCGAAGAATCTGGCTTGAGAGTGTGTTTTCTCATTCGTAGCCCAGATCCCTTCGGCAAGCTCAGGGCAGGCTCTGCGCGGGAATGACAGAACCCCCTCGATATGTTTGACGAGATACGAACGACGAGTCACGAGCGACGAATTATGGGGGGCATTTTGCGCAGGCGGAGCGAAAGAGCATTGTGCTGAGGTAGCGGTCGCCGCGGTCGGGGATGAGGGTAACGACTGTTCCGGATTTCATCGCCCCGGCGACTCGCAGGGCGCCGGCGACTGCTGCGCCGCTGGAGATGCCGGCGAAGATGCCCTCCTCCGAGGCGAGTCTGCGTGCCGTTGAGAAGGCCTCTTCATCCTGCATCGGGATAATGTCGTCCAACTGCGATGCGTCGTAGATTTCAGGGACGATTGCCTCGCTCATATTTTTGAGGCCCTGAATGGCGTGGCCGGGCGTTGGTTCGATGCCGATGATCCTTATATCTTTCGATTTCTCCTTGAAATAGCGCGATGCGCCCATCAGCGTACCGGTCGTGCCCATGCCGGTGACGAAGACGTCGATCTGGCCGTCGGTCTGCTCGAATATCTCCGGTGCGGTGGTTTCATAGTGGGCCAGCGGATTATTTGGGTTGGCGAACTGGTTGGGCATAAAGTATTTGTCCGGCTCCTGGTCGAGGAGCTTATGGGCCATTCTGATCGCGCCGTCGGTGCCCTGCTGGGCGGGCGTGAGGATGACTTCGGCGCCGAAGGCCTCGAGGATATGGCGGCGTTCGGTGCTGACACATTCGGGCAGCGTGAGCTTGACCCGATAGCCCTTGGAAGCCCCTATCATCGCCAGTGCGATTCCGGTATTGCCGGAGGTCGGTTCGAGGATTGTTTTGCCGGGCTTCAGTTCGCCCGATTGCTCGGCCTTTTCGATCATATAGAGGGCGGGGCGGTCCTTGACCGAGCCGCCGGGGTTGTTGCCCTCAAGCTTGGCGAAGATTCTGACCTTGCGGTTCGTATTGATGCGCTTCAGCTCCACCAGCGGAGTATTGCCTATAGTCAATGCAATGCTCATCGACTTGCTCCTTTACCTACCCGGTTGTAAAAGGCGAATTTTACCAGAGGAAGGCTTATTGTCAAAGGCATATCCGCCGATTCTTCGCCTCGGCGGTTGCCGGCGCGGCATCGACCGCAGGAAGAAAGACTCCCCGCCAATGTCGGACTGGACAGGGCAAGGGCAGCGTGGTAAATTGGCGACGCGTGCAAGACCGACAATAATGCTCACTGCGGGGACGATAAATGGTGAACAAAACGAACGGCGAACAATCTGATGGCGGCAACGGGCGTGCCGGCGAGGAAGCCAGGCTGGACTTTGTTCGGGCGATTGTGGCCGAGGATTTGAAGACGGGTAAGTGGGGCGGGCGCGTGGTGACGCGGTTTCCGCCGGAGCCCAACGGCTATCTCCACATCGGGCACGCCAAGAGCATCTGCCTGAATTTCGGCATCGCGGCGGAATTCGGCGGGACGTGCCACCTGAGATTCGACGACACCAATCCCGAAAAGGAAGAGCAGGAGTACGTCGATTCGATTATTGAGGACGTTCGCTGGCTCGGCTGGGACTGGGGCGAGCATTTGTATTACGGCTCGGACTACTTCGAGCAGATGTACGAGTACGCCATCCAGCTTGTAAAGGCGAGCAAGGCGTATGTCTGCGATTTGACGGCGGATGAGGTCACGCAATATCGGGGGACACTGACTAAGCCCGGCAGGGACAGCCCGTATCGCAGCCGCAGCATAAAGGAGAACCTCGACCTGTTCGAGCGGATGCGGGCGGGCGAGTTCCCGGACGGCTCACGGACGCTGCGGGCCAAAATCGATATGGCCCACCCCAACCTTAATATGCGCGACCCCGTGATGTATCGAATCCTGCACGCCGAGCACCACCGCACGGGCGCCAAGTGGTGTATCTATCCGATGTACGATTGGGCGCACGGGCTGGAAGACTCGGCCGAGAGGATCACACATTCGATATGCACGCTCGAATTTGAGAACCATCGTCCTTTGTACGACTGGTTCCTCGACGAGTTAGGCGTATATCATCCGCAGCAGATAGAGTTCGCCCGGCTGAACCTGACCTACACGGTGATGAGCAAGCGAAAGCTCCTGCAGTTGGTGCAGCAGGGCCGGGTCAACGGCTGGAACGACCCGCGGATGCCGACTATCAGCGGGATGCGCCGGCGAGGCTATTCGCCCGCGACAATCCGCGAATTCTGCAGGCGGATCGGCGTCAACAAGTTCAACAGCACCGTGGATATGGCCCTGCTCGACCACTGCCTCCGCGAAGACTTGAATAAGACCTCGCCTCGCGTTATGGCCGTGCTTCGCCCGCTCAAGGTTGTTATCGACAATTACCCCGAAGGCCAAATCGAGCAGCTCGACGCCATCAACAATCCCGAAGACCCGGCCGCCGGGACACGAAAGGTTCCTTTCTCGCACGAGCTGTATATCGAGCAGGAAGACTTTATGGAAAACCCTCCCAAAAAATTCTTCCGCCTGGCCCCCGGCCGGGAGGTCCGCCTGCGCTACGCATATTTCATTACGTGCACGAACATTGTCAAGGACGACACTGGTAACATATCCGAGGTGCACTGCACATACGACCCCGCCACGCGGGGCGGCGACGCGCCCGACGGCCGAAAGGTCAAATCAACACTGCATTGGGTCTCATCGCACAAGGCGCTCGAAGCCGAGGTCCGCCTTTACGATAATCTTTTTACAGAGGAGAATCCGGACGATGCCCCCGAAGGCCAGGACTTCACCTCGAATCTCAACCCCAGGTCGCTCGAAGTCCTCAGCGGCTGCAAAGTCGAGCCGTGTCTCGCCGGCGCAAGGCCGCTGAACAGATACCAGTTCGAGAGATTAGGGTATTTCTCTGCTGATCCCGACAGCTCCGCCCATAAGCTCATCTTCAACCGCACCGTAACCCTCCGCGACGAATGGGCACGAATCCAAAAAAAAGCAGAAACGTAAAGCACTACAAGCCCGAAGCGTAAGCGCCGGGATGAAAACGCCGCATAATATACCCCCTCCCTCACGGTCGGGGCTTGTGACGGTCGGGGCTTGTGACGGATAATTACGGAGATACGATGACCCGCCAACCACTTGGGTATTTTATTACGTTCACAACCTACGGCAGTTGGCTGCATGGTGATAGCCGTGGCAGTATCGTGAAAGGCAAAACGACAAAATTCCTGCCGGAAAATCCTGCGTTGAGAGCCTATGAAAAGTCCGTTCAGGAACACCAAACAGTCGTCTTGGACAGCGAGGCACGAGAGATTGTAAGGCAGGCGATCCTTGAAACATGCCGCTTTCGAGAGTGGCTGCTCTATGCCGCCCACATACGTTCGACCCACATTCATCTTGTTCTGAAAGCAGGCGCAAGCCCCGAACGTGTATTGATTGACTTAAAAGCCTATGCGACACGAAATCTCAGGAAGAATGGATACAAACAACCGCGGTTTTGGACGCTTCATGGAAGCACACGGTATCTCAATAGTGTCAGCCAATTGAATAAGTCGATTCATTACACCATATTCGAGCAGGGCGATCCTATGTTGATATGCCTCAATCCTGACTTGACGCCGCAATTTCCCTACAAGCCCGAAGCGTAAGCGCCGGGATAAATCCTCGCCCGAATACAAGGCATACGCGAAATGGACAAGGGCGAAACTCAAAAAGGCGGTGGAAGAATCGCAAAAATGTTGTTAGGCGCCCGAATACCGCTACGCCTTGCGGAGCAGCAAGAGCAGGTCGATGATGAACAGCAGTACGATGGTCGCTTCGAGCACAAACATCAGAAAATCGGCTCTGTCCTGCTGCAGAATCTGGTAGAGGCTGCCAAGCGTTTCGAGTTTCTCATCGACGATGCGGTGCCAGTCGGAGAGATGAAACCTGTGGGCCAGATTTTCGTGGATTTGCGCCAGATACCAATCCCCAAAGAACTTCGTTATGTTGGACAGTTCGTCGTCCAGCCGCGAGAGGTCGATCCGCAGTTCACGAAGTTTCTTACGGGTCTCCCGTTTGGAGTGAAACCCCATCTGTGAAATATCGCGGTATGAGACCTGCAGGGCATCATCAAGTATGTGGTCGTATGCAGCAAGCTCCACCAACTGCACGTTGGCAAATTCGATCATGTGCAGGACGTCGTCAAGCGCCTCCTGCTGCCCGACGACCAGCGCTGAGTGCCAGTCAACAAGGACCAAATCCCGGTCGTAGTAGCTAATATAAAGACTTGTGGATTCGGTGACCTCCTGGTCGGACAGGTGCGCAGCATCGTCCTCCTGCGTCAGCAGTGCGGCAATCCTGCGGCGGTTGTTCTTCAGCCATTGTTCTGCGCCGACCTGCCGGTCGTCCTGCGTCGGGGGCAGCTCGCTCAGACAAAAAATGGTGTAGGCTTCGCTCTGGGTCAGCGCCGGGACAGGCCGAATGCAGTGCGGTTCGAGGTCTCGGCGGACCTGCTCGGCAAGTTCATTCACCTGCTGGTCGAGCGACTTGCCGACCAGTTGCACCTCATGGAAACCCACCAGCTCGTCCAGCGAGGCGACATCGAACGGGATGCGAGCCTGAATACTTATCGCGCCGATGTCGAAAAGTTTGACGCTGCGTCTGATCAGGACCTCGCGGCCGTCTGCCAACTGCCCGGTCTCAGGAGGGAATTCGGCGACCGCGGGGCGATAGAAAAACATCTGCTTGGGGCCTCGCTTGCTGGGCACTATCAGGTAGTCCCTCGTTGGCTGTGAGAGAATACGGTCCACACGCTGGCGCTTCATATCGTATGCGAGGTCGTAAGCGTAGATATAGGCAACCTCGCCCCGGTAGCGCACAGGGTCCTGTGGGTTGTCGGTGGGCAAATCGTATCTTGTCTGGATGGTCATTTTAGCTCCCCTGCCACGAGGGCGTGAATTCTCAGCCGAAAAGCTCGGTGAATCGTCGTTCAATGTCAGGGCTTTCGCAGAGTGTCTGGCCGATGAGGACTGCTCTTACGCCGACTCTCATCAGCTTTTCGACGTCGGTGCGGGTTTTGATTCCGCTCTCAGCGACCAGCTCATTTGTGTTATCGAGCAGCTCGGCCAGCCGGCTGGTCGTATTCAGATCGACCTGCATGGTCGTAAGGTCGCGGTTGTTGATGCCGAGGATGCTGTAGCCCTTTTTGGGAAAGCCGGTGAGACTGCGGACGTTCAAGAGCGTATCAGCCTGGTGAACTTCGAGAAGGACGGTCAGGGTCAGCTCCGCCGCGGCAATCATCAGGTCCATCAACCGGCCGGGCTGCAGGGCTTCGGCTATGAGCAGTATTGCATCGGCGCCGGCGGCGCGAGATTCATAGACCTGCCATATATCTATGATGAAGTCCTTTCGCATCACGGGCAGATCGACGGCCTGCTTTATCCGCTCTATGTATTCGAGCCGGCCCTGGAAGTATTTCTCATCGGTCAGGACGCTGATCGCATCCGCGCCGCTCCTTTCATAGACTTGAGCGATTGCAACGGGGTCGAAATCCCTGCGAATCAGACCCGCCGAGGGCGAGGCCTTCTTGACCTCGGCGATGACGTTTATTCCACGCGGGTTACGTTTGGTCACGGCCTTGTAGAAATTGCGGCACTTAGGCAGTCCGCTGACGTATTCCTTGAGCTGTTCGAGGCTCCTTTTCGACCGGCGGTCTTCCACCTCCAGCCGCTTGTCGGCGATTATTTTGTCTAATATATTGGCCAAAGCAGTCTATCCGTTATCAAGGCAACAATACGCAATCGTTATTGGTTTTTCGGCTGGAGCCGCTCGGCGACCTTGACATAGCCCATCCGCAACTCGTTGAGGGTGTCTTTGAGGGCTTTTTCCTCGGCTTTGCTCAGGTTGCCTTTGGTTTTCGTCTCAAGGGTATCGAGCATGTCGATATTGTACCTGGCCAGTTCGAGGTCCGGCTCTTTGTCTTCCTGGCCCTCGACCTGCAGCAGACCCAGGGCAAAGACCGTCTGGGTGGCCAGCATACTTATAAGGGCAGGGAGATTCCCTTTGGGCAAGGGGCCGTGCCGCTGGGTTTGTTCCTTCTTTTTTTCCTCGGCCTGTTCCTGTGCTGC
>Ga0315287_10006018_pt1 | contig 12020 bp, 11 predicted proteins | sample YL17G11_0_MG_FD_205037 | JGI IMG/M metagenome (GOLD analysis project Ga0315287, IMG submission 205037) | Sediment microbial communities from Yellowstone Lake, YNP, Wyoming, USA - YL17G11_0 | ecosystem: Environmental > Aquatic > Freshwater > Lake > Sediment | place: USA: Wyoming | collected...
GGGCGAATGGCTGGCGGTCCTCGGAGCCGCAGGTGGCACTGGCATCGCGGCGGTGCAACTCGGCCGCGCGCTCGGTGCCCGGGTCATCGCCGTCGTGAGTGACGAGGAACGCTCAGCGTTCTGCCGCGAACTCGGAGCGGAGTCGACGATCCTCCACGGGGATGGGCCACTCGCTGTTGCATTGACCGCCGCGACGGAGGGTCGCGGAGTCGATCTGATCTACGACCCCGTGGGCGGCGCGTTGGCAGAAGACGCAGCCAAGTCGCTGGCTCGCAACGGTCGCCTGCTTGCAGTCGGGTTTGCCAGCGGCGCGTGGCCGAAAATCGCCACCCGCGATCTCGTGTTCGCGAACGCGTCGCTCGTGGGTGTGTTCGCCGGCGGTCAGTCTCGCGACGAACTCGATCACATCCACACCCAACTGTCGACGCTCGTCGGCGCCGGCAAGCTCCACAACGCAGTCACGTCTACCCCATCGTTTCGTGAACTTCCGCACGCGCTCCAGCAACTCGCGGATCGCAAGGTCGTCGGCAAGCTGGTTCTTGTGCCTTGAACCGAACGAGCGGGGGTTGTCTTTTTTCGTGTGTAACATGCACCGGCTACACGGCTCTGGAAGGAGCCAAGACCGGTGAGTGGGGTCCGGGCAGATCGTGCAGCCGCTCACCCCCGATCGCGGTGGTCGACGATGCTGCCGCGGCGGAACTGCTGCAGGAAGTCGTGCGGGAAGCCGAGCTCGATGTGACTCGCCTCGTCGAGGCGCGCCTTCGTCTCGGGCGCGAGCTCGAAGTCGAGACACTGGAGGTTGTCGTCGAGCTGCTCGCGCGTGCGCGCGCCGATCAGCGGAACGATCACGCCCGGACCCTGCCGCACCCAGTTGAGCGCGACCTGCGCCGGCGTGCGACCGAGTTCCTCGGCCACCTTCATCACCGCGGCCGCGATGGCGAGCTGTTTGTCCTTGACGGTGCCGCGGAGCGTCGCGCGCCCGCTCGCCCTGGCGTCGCGGTTGTACTTCCCGGTAAGGATCCCCGAGCCGAGCGTGTCCCACGGCGTCACGGTGAGGTCGAGTGCTCTAGCCATCGGCAACAGCTCCCGCTCGACCGCGCGATCGAGCAGGCTATAGCGGATCTGCAAACCGATGAAGGGCGACCAGCCACGGAGCTCGGCCAGCGTGTTGGCGCGCGACACCTCCCAGGCGGGCGTGTCCGAGATGCCGACGTAGAGCACCTTGCCCTGCCGGACGAGATCGTCGAGGGCGCGCATCACTTCCTCGATCGGAGTCATGAAGTCGCGCGCGTGGACCCAGTAGAGATCGATGTAGTCGGTGGCGAGTCGCTTCAAGCTCGCGTGCACGGAGTCCATCATGTTCTTGCGATTGTTGCCGGCCGCGTTCACGTCGCGGCCCCGCGTCTGGCCGGTGTACTTCGTCGCGAGCACGATGCGCTCGCGATCGGCCTGCATGAACTCGCCGAGGAAGCTCTCGCTGCGCCCCTCGGAGTAGACGTTGGCGGTGTCGATGAAGTTGCCGCCCGCCTCGCGGAAGCCGTCGTAGACGCGGCGGCTCTCCGCCTTCTCGACGCCCCACTCCTTCGTGCCGAAGGTCATCGCACCGAGCGCGAGCTCCGAGACGCGCAGACCGCTCTTGCCCATCAATCGATACTTCATCGCTGGGTCTCCTGGTTCGGAATCGTCACGGGTCGCGCCGGTCAGAGTGCCCGCGAGTGCGTGTACTTCGAGTCGAAGGCGTAGGTCACGCCGGTCAGTTCTTCGGATGCGCGCCAGAGTCTTCGTGCGGCCTCGACGTCCTTTGAGCGCTTGCTCGAATCGACGCGCACCGGGTGACCGGTCTGTTCGCCGAAGCCATCGGGGCCGTAGTACTCGCCACCGCGCGCATCGGGATCGACGGCGGCGCGCAACGTCGGCAGCGCGCCCATCGCCGAATCCTGCAACAAGAGGCGCTCGATGAGCGGACGCATGGTCTGCAGGATCTGGTTCAGGAAACCGCCGGGATTTTCGTGCCCGAGATTCGTCTTCGAACCGCCCGGGTGTGCGGCCAGCGCCGCGGTCGACGTTCGGGCTGCGTCGAGCCGGTGCTGCAACTCGTAGGTGAAGAGCAGGTTCGCGAGCTTGCTCTGGAAGTAGGCGGCCCAGGGCTTGTACGCGCGCGTGTCCCAGTTGAGGTCCGCGAATTCGATGTGGCCGGGTCGATGCCCCGTGCTGCTGACCGTGACGACGCGGGAATCGGGCGTCGCGAGGAGCAGCGGCAGCAGCAGCCCGGTCAGCGCGAAATGACCGAGGTGGTTGACCCCGAACTGCATCTCGAAACCCTGCGCCGTGCGGCCTTGCGGCGTCGCCATCAGGCCCGCGTTGTTGATCAGCAGGTCGAGCCGCGGATGATCCTTCCGCACCTGCTCCGCTGCGCGGCGCGTGGCATCGAGATCCGCGAGATCCATCGCGAGGAATCGCACGTCCGCCCGCGGAGAGAGTGCCGCAATGCGAGCCACGGCTTCGTTGCCGCGCTCGGCGCTGCGGCAGGCGAGGAGCACCTTCGCGCCGCGCGCCGCCAATACCCGCGCGGCTTCCCAACCGATCCCGCTGTTCGCTCCCGTAATCAGCGCGATGCGGCCACGCTGATCGGGAACATTCGCTTCGGTCCATCTGGGCATGGATGCCTCCTGCGGCAACGCGTAGCGACGCTACTCCATTTCGCACAGGCGCTCGGCACGCGGCGGCGGTCGTGTAGAGTTCCCGCGTGAAGATTCGCTTCGCTGATTGCGCCATCGACTGCGACCAGTACGAGTTCGTGCGCGCCGGCCAGCACGTCGATGTTCAGCCCAAGGTCTGGGCCTTCCTGCGGCTCCTGGCGGAGAACGCGCATCGCGTGCTGCCGAAGGACGAGATCCTCGACCGCCTCTGGCCCGACGTGAGCGTCGCCGAGGGATCTCTCCAGCGGCTGGCCAGTCTGGCGCGCACCGCCCTGGGCGACGAGAAGCTGCTCCGGACGATTCGCGGCGTGGGCTATCAGCTCGACGCCGAGGTGCACATCGCAGGCGACGAGGCGCCCGCCCCGGAGGCTGCCGCCTCCTCCGCTGTCGCGCCCCCGTCCCAGGAGATCCGCTTCTGCCGCACGGTCGACGGCGTGAACGTCGCCTGGGCCTCGATGGGCCGCGGGCCCCCTCTCGTGCGCGTCCTCGGCTGGTTCTCGAACCTCGAGTACGAGTGGGCCTGGCCGCACGCGCGCCGCTTCTGGGAGATGCTGGGCGAGGGTCGGCGCCTGATCCGCTACGACGGGCGCGGCATGGGGCTCTCCGATCCCTGCGGCGAGTTCTCGCCCGAGTTCCGACTGCGCGATCTCGAGGCGGTGGTCGCCGCATCGGGCGAGGAGCGCTTCGATCTCGTCGGGCTGTCGGAGGGCTGCGGAACCGCGCTGGCCTTCACGGTGCGCAATCCGTCGCGCGTGCGCCGCCTCGTGCTCTACGGCCCGCCTGGTTACCTGTTCCTCGAGATCACGCCCGAACTCGCGAGCCTCGGCCGGGTCTTGCGCGAGCTGATCACGGCCGCTTGGGGCGCCGGCGACTCGAACCGCTTCGGACAGCTGCTGGCCCAGGTCTTCGTCGGCCAATCGGCCGACCGCCAGACGCGTGAGCTCTTCGATCGCATGCAGCGCGCCTCCACCGACCGCGAGACGGCGCTCGCCTACCTGCGCGCCATGCAGTCCGACGTGCGGGAGGACGCGCGCAAGGTGCGTGTTCCGACACTGGTCGTCCATCGCCGGGACGACGCCATCGCGCCCTTCGAGGCGGCCAAGGTCGCCACCTCGTTGATCCCCGGTGCGCGCTTCGTCTCGCTGACCGGCGATGCCCACTGGCCGATGGCGGACGATCTCTCCGCGTCGGCGATGATCCGCTCGATCCGCGAGTTCCTCGAAGAGGATTGACGCGCCGCTCTCGCGGGGCCAGGCCCCGTTTGCGAGAAGGCTTCCGCGTCAGGCGATGGCGGCCTTCCCCGTCGCGCGCTTGCGGCGCAGGCGCGGGAGGTACTTCGGTGTGGTCTCCTGATAACGCCGATAGGTGTCGCCGAAGTGGCCGACCAGGTCGCGCTCCTCGACGAAGACGGCGAGGACCATGTACGCCGTCGCGACGACGGCAAAGAGCAGGTGCCCGGCGCTCATCACCGGGGTCGCCCAGAAGATGACGGCCCACGACACGTAGATCGGATGGCGCATGTGCCGGTAGAGGCCTGGCGTCTCGAAGGGTTGCGGCGCGTAGGGCCGGCCGCGAAAGCCGAGCCACGCCTGGCGGATCCCGAAGAGTTCGAAGTGGCCGAGCAGCGCGATCGCGTATAGCAGCATCGCCCAGCCGGCGAAGTACAGGGCGCGAAGCGCCGCCGCGCCGACCGGGTTCGTCACCGACCAGACTTCGCCGCCGATCGGTTGCCAGTAGGCGAAGAGAACGACCAGCGTGAGGGTCGACACGAGCACGTAGGTCGGACGTTCGGCGGCGTCGGGAATGACCTTCGTCCAGGCCCGTTTGAAGCCGGGCCGGGCCATGCCCGAGTGCTGCACGGCGAAGAGCGACAGTAGACCCAGGTTCACCGCGAGGGCCAGGCCGATCGGGCCGGGCTCTCCCGAGTCGATCGTCTTCGGCGCGATCGCGAGGTTGCCGACGAAGGCGATGGCGTAGAGGAAGCAGGCGAAGAAGAGGGCGTAACAGGCGACGCCCCAGATGAGGATGGCAATGCGCTTCGCGCGCGGGGTGGGGCTCGTAGCGTGGTGGCTCATGGCGTGATCTCCGGTCCGGGTAACGGGGCCCGCCCCGGTGGCGCGGCCCACGCAGCCAGTGTCGACGGAATCCGCCTGATCCTCCTGATCGCAGCCTGACTCCTTCCTGATCTCATCCGTTCGCTCGGCTTCCCGCCCGATGACGTTCGGCCCTAGACTCCGCGGGCTCGCGGTCGCGTCCTGCGCCGCGTCGGGTGGGAGCGAGAAACTCGATGGCAGAGGCTGAAGCAGATCCCGTCCGAGCGCGGCTCGAGAAATACGTCGGGAAGGCGATGGGCCCGCCGTCGGTGGCCCCCGATCCGGTCAACGTGCCGATGATCCGGCATTGGGTCGATGCGCTGGACGATCGCAATCCGGTGTATCTCGACGAGGCGATCGCCGCGACCACGCGCTTCGGCGGGATCGTGGCGCCGCCGGCGATGCTCCAGACCTGGGGCATGCCCCGCCCGAAGATCGAGGGCATCGCCGAGCGCGGCGGCGCACCGGGTGACATGCGCTTCGACAACCCGATCAGCGTCCTCGACGAGGCCGGCTACGTCGGCACGCTCGCGACGAACTCCGAGCTCGAATTCGTGCGCTACCTCAGGCCCGGCGATCACCTGACGCAAGCGAACGAGGTGGAGTCGATCTCGAATCGCAAGACCACCGGCCTCGGGAAGGGCTACTTCGTCACCTGGGTGACGACCTACCGGACGACCGCGGGCGAAGTCGTCGGTCGCCAGCTCTTCCGCATCCTGAAGTTCGACCCGAGCACGATCGACCTCTCCAAGCTGAAGGTGCCCCGATGACGAAGCGTTCTCCGAATCCGACCAAGATCGCGGTGGGCGACGAGCTGCCGCCCTTCGAGCTGAACGTCACGTCGACGGTGATCGTGGCGGGCGCGATCGCCTCGCGCGACTTCATGCCCGCGCACCACGACCCCGTGTTCGCGAAGGCGCAGGGCGCCCCCGATGTGTTCATGAACATCCTCACCACCAACGGCTACGTGGCGCGCTACGTCACCGACTGGGCCGGGCCGGAGGCGATGCTGACGAGCCTCAAGATCCGCCTCGGCGCGCCGGCAGTCCCGGGCAAGCCGCTGCGCTTCTCGGGCCGCGTCGCAGCGAAGAGCGAAGCGGGCGGCGCGTGCGTGCTCGAGCTGGCCGTGCGCGCCGCGAACGATCTCGGGGATCACGCGACCGGCACGGTCACGTTGTCGCTGCCGCTCGGCTGAACGTCAGCTCGTCGCGTTCGCGCCGCTCCGGCCGCGCAACAACGCCTCGGCGTGTGCGCCGCTCGGCCACGGCTGCAGCGCGCGCATCGGCGCGATCGCCGTCTCGCCTTCCTCGAGCACACCGTCGGCCGCGTCGAGGATCTGCCAGCGCATCGTGCGGCCGAAGAGCGGCTGCGACTCCACCGAAACGACGCGCAGCTCGCCCGGCTCGAAGCCACACTGTCGCTGCACCGCGTCCAGCAGCAGCGCGCCGTTCAGGTGGCCGTCGCCGAAGTTCCAGCCGAGCACCATGCCGCCGAGCACTTCGCCGTCGATCCACTCGTAATCGTCGATGTCGTCCACGGCGCGCGGCAGCGCTTCGAGGAGCGGGCGGCCTTCGAGGTGCATGAAGCGATGCGAGAGTGAGAGCGCGAGCGCCATCTCTACGGACGTCGCGTCGGGCAGCAGCTTCTCGAGCTGCTCGCGCATCGTGCCCGCGGCCTTCGTGAGCTTCGCGAGCTTCGCCGTGCTGCCCTTGCGGAACAGCCACACGTTGTAAGCCCAGTTGCCGGCGTAGTAGCGCATCGAGAGCAGGAACGAGACGCGCGCCGGCACGAAGTTGCCGAAGCACGGCACCACGACGAGGCAGAAGAACAGGAACGCGCACAGCCACGGCAGCTGGCCCACCGCGAGCACGCTCGCCTCGGGATGGAAGCCGAACAGGAAGATGCCGCCGTAGATCATCAGGATGTTCCACTCGATCGGCATGCCGCTCGGATTGTTCAGCGCGATGAAGCCATGGAAGCACGCCATCACGAAGAGCATCGCGGCCGTGAGCAGCGGGCTCTGGCTCGTCAGCAGCAGCAACACCGGGATCATGTACTCGGTGAGCGTTCCCATCCGCGCCATCTTTGCGGCGAGCGTGGAGGGGCGCAGGTCGTCGGGGTACGCGACGAAGAGTTTCCGCTTCAACCACTTCGGGAAGAAGGGACCGTTGTTCATCATCACCAGGATCACCGACGGGAAGTGGTGGTTGATCTTCGACGTCGCCGCCCAGAACCAGATCGCGCACCACAGCACCTTGCACGCCGAGATCCACAGCGCGTCGCCGCTGGCCACGGTCAAGCAGACGAGCGCGACGTAGTAGTGCTCGGCGCGCGCGGCGAGGAACAGCGTCTTGTCCGCGACGCCGAGCAGCGGGATCAGCACGAAGCATGGCAGCAGCAGTGCCGGTGTGACCTCGGGCGCCACGAGTGCGCGCAGTAGCAGGAGCTGGGTCGCCGCGTAGAGCGCGACGTCGAACCACGTGCGGCGGATCCCGCCGAACAACGGGAGCGCGGGGAAGAGCGACAGCTTCGTCGTGCCCAGGCGCAGGAAGTGGAGGAAACCGCCGAGCGGCGGCGAGAAGCGGCCGTTCATCGGCCCCATGCCGCAGCCGAAGCCGGCGAGCTCGTAGAAGATCGACCACAGCACGGCCTTCTGGAACGCCGCGGCCGAGAACGCCCACTCGCCGATCGGGGCCGATCCCTTCGAGAACGAGACGAAGAACGCCCAGCCGCCGATGTAGAGCAGCAGGTACTTCACCCAGTAGAGCGCGATCACGACGAGGGGCGTCGCATGCGCCTGCGACGCCCAGGTTCGGCACAGGAGCCGAACGCGCTCGGGGAAGCGCGCGGCGAGGATGCGCGCCGGGTCGTGGGGCGGCTGGTCGAGATCGGTGGTCATCGGCATTCGGAATTCATAGCCCGAATGAACGCGTTCCGATCACGCCGTCGGCTTCGAGTTTCCGGAGCTCGACGGGCGTGCACGTTCTTCGAGGAGTTCGCCGCGAGGAACCTGGTGGATGCGATGCGAACCGATCGGGTGCTCTTCGCAAACGCGGCCGAGCTGTACGGCATTGGCGCGCCCGACCGCAGTCGGAGCCCGATCGGCGGGTAGGGAGAGCAACGCGGCGACTCCGAGTGTCGGGACGACGCGGATGCCTACTTACTATGCTCCGAACGTCGTCCAGGTCGCGGCCCGGAACGAGCTCGAGAGCGATGCGGGAACCGACATCGGTGTTCCCTACCACGTCGCGATCGACGCCGACCGCAGCGGCACGCTGAGCGACGGCGACCTGCGCGACGGTGGCGCCGCGATGCCGACGCGTCGCCGCACCGGCCTGAAAGACGAGCGGGGCGACCGCCGTCGGAGGTACTCTGCCCCCTCACCTACAACGCGCGGGCCTCGGCGAGGTGCGCGCCGATCGGAGATCCGGGAATGCGCCAACTGCTCGCATGGCTCGTCCTCTTCCTCTTGCTCATCGCCCAGTCGCCTCCGGCGAGCGCAATCTACGCCTCGCCCGTCCAGGCGGGCTGCTACATCGCGGCCGCCAACGACTGCCGGGTCCACGTCGATCCCTTCACGGTCTACCTCGCTTCCGGGACGAAGCTGGTGACGGTGCGCCTGATTCTGATCCAGGAGGGGACGGGCACCCAGACCACCGTCTACGATTGGCGACCTGACCTGTCGAGTCCGGCTCCGAGCAGCGGGGATACGTACTCGCCGTCGATTCCCAGCCAGGATCTCGGGGTCGGCTGCGGCAAGAGTTTCAGCCTGAGTCTCCAGGGGCGGGATACCGGCGACTCATCCGACTACAACCTTGGACTGACCACCGCCTTCACCTGCCCCAGCACACTGCCGTGAAGCGGCACCTCAAACCGCTCGCCGCTGCCGCGTGCGTGCTCGTGCTGATTGCGGCGAGCAGCGCGCAAGCCGTCGTCACCTCGAGTCCCTTCGCCGCGGCGTGCTTCGCGGCGCGCCGCGGCTGTCGCGTGACGGTCGATCCCTTCACGCTCCAGGTGCCGCCGGGCCAGCACCTTGCGCGCTTCCAGATCGGCCTGGGGACGAGCACAGTCTACGACTTCCATACCGACCGGAGCAATCCGCCGAGCGGCAGCTACACACCCACGATGCCCCGGCTCGGCTTTGCTGCGCGTTGCAGCGCGAGTGCCACAGCACGGCTCAGCGCACAGGACACCGGCGACGGTGCACCTGTGATCCTCGCGGAGACGACCTCCATCGTGTGTCCGGTCCCCGAGCCGGGCGCGCTCGCACAGAGCGCCGGCGCCGTCCTCGCGCTGATCACGGGCTGCGTCGGTCGCCGCCTCGCGCGCGGCAAAGCTCGCTGATGCCGCCACGGCGCGCACGCGGAGGATCACGCGCAAGCGGCTCTTCAAGCAGATCCCTTCGTTGTTGCGTGATCCCAGTGGGCCACGCCCGTGCGGCACGACGAGATGGCGAGGTGGCCGACCGCGTCCCTTCCCTGGCCACTCGATTCTGCGCTCGGACGCGAGTCGTCACAGAGCGGATTCTCGGACGAAGGCCCGCCCATTCGGGCTATGCTTGATCGACAGGCGTCGCGAGTCCGAATCGCGTCCGGCGACACGGGGAATGCCATGCGAATCCATCGAGGGGAGATCCTTCGCTCGATCCCGCTCATCGTGCTCGCGCTCGTGTCGGGACGAAGCGCCGAGACGAAGACGCTTCCGACGAGCGCAGTTGCGACGATCTCGGTGACACCGGCCGATGCCTCGCCGCCGCAACCCACAACCTGCGATACACGGCCACGGCGACCTTCCAGGCCGGCTCCCCGCGCACCTTGAGCCCCGTGCCGATCGCCCTGGCGGCCACCACACGTGTGCGCTCCTGACGGATGGAACGGTGGACTGCTGGGGAAGAAACGTCTCGGGCCAGCTCGGAAATGGGACCGTGTCCGACTCGCCCACGCCCCGCTCGGTAAGCGGCCTCGCGACTGCCACCGCAATCACGGCCGGCGAGTCCCACAGCTGCGCGCTGCTCGGCAACGGCACGGTCGCGTGCTGGGGCGACAACTTCAGCGGTCAGCTCGGCAACGGGACCCAATTCGGATCGCCTACGCCCATACCCGTCAACGGAATCAGCACGGCGCGGGCCGTCGCGGCCGGCGGCGAACACTCCTGCGCGCTGCTCGCTGATGGCACCGTGCGCTGCTGGGGTCGGAACGTCGCGGGCCAGCTCGGCGACGGCACGAACCAGGACTCCGCCACGCCCGTTCCGGTCAGCGGAATCTCGAGCGCGACGGCCCTCTCGGCGGGAGTGCAACACACGTGTGCGATGCTCGCGAACGGAACATTGCGTTGCTGGGGCAGGAACTTCTTCGGCCAGCTTGGCGACGGCACCACCGACCCTTCCGCCACGCCAGTTCCGGTGAGCGGGCTTTCGAACGTCGTTGCAGTGTCGGCGGGCGACGAGCATACCTGTGCGGTTCTCGCGGAAGGGGCGGCGCGCTGTTGGGGTGAGAACGCGTTCGGTCGTCTCGGGAATGGGATTCCAGGCAACTCGAACGTGCCGGTGCCGGTGAGTGGAATCTCAACTGCTCGAACGGTGGCGGCGGGCGAACAGCACACCTGCGTCACGCTCGCGAATGGCACCGTGCGCTGCTGGGGATCCAACGCCAGCGGCCGACTCGGCAACGGGAGCCTCGCGGGCGGAATCTTCGATACGCCGGTCGCGGTGGGCGGGATCGCGAACACCGCCGCGATCTCCGCCGGCAACGATCACGTCTGCGCCCTCTCGTCGGCGGGGGAGCTGCGGTGTGGGGCGCCAACGACGACGGCCAGCTTGGCACCGGGAGCAGCACGGGACCGAAGGTCTGCGGGGTCGCCACCGCGTGCAGCGCCGTGCCCGTGATCGCGGCCGGGATCGGCGTCGCCATGGTGTCGAGCGGCAGCGGCCACGCCTGCTCGGTGTTCACCGACGGCACGGTGAGCTGTTGGGGCTTGAACTCGAGCGGTCAGCTCGGCGACGGCACCACCAATGACTCCCCGGTGCCGGTGGCGGTGAGCGGGATCGAAACCGCCACGGCGGTGTCGGCCGGGTCTGGACACAGCTGCGCGTTGCTGGCGGATGGCCATGTGAGCTGCTGGGGCTCCAACATTGTCGGTGAGCTGGGCAATGGGACGACTGCGGACTCGCCCGTAACGGCGCCCGTGATCGTGAGCAACATCGACACCGCCATAGCCATCTCTGCGGGTTTCGCCGGCACGTGCGCGCTCCTGTCCAACGGCACGGTGCGCTGCTGGGGCTCCAACTCGTCTGGTCAGCTCGGCACCGGAACGACCGCCCCTGCGAATGTGCCGGTCCCGGTGAGCGGCATCTTCGACGCAATCGCCGCCGTCGTGTGGAGCAGCCTTGACCCGAGCGTCGCGTCGATTGGCGCCGAGGGTGTGGCCGCCGGCACCGATCCCGGCACGACCGTGATCAGCGCCGCCGCCGCGAACTTCGGCGTCAACGGCGGCACGAATCTCGCGGTTCCCGAGCCCAGCCCGGGATTGCTCGGGATGACGGGCGTGTTGAGCGCGCTGGGTCTGGCGGCGCGTCGGAGACAGCGCGCGAACGAGAGCAACCCAGCGCCCGTCTGACCCGCGAAACCTTCGGCCTTTCGCAGTGTCCTTGCTACAACCGCGGCGGGCGTGACGCTCCATCCAGCAGCCCCATCAGATCGCCGCGATGCGCTGCCCGCACCACCGCGAGAGCTTCGAGTGCCGGGAGAGAAAGCGTGATTCCGCGGCGGAGAATGAGAAAGATCAAGTCTGCTGGTGGGTCGCCCGGGACTCGAACCCGGAACCGAAGCAGATAGGTATTTCGATCGGCGTGACTTATCAGCTTGCGTTGCGTGGATCCAGTGTGGATCCCCGTGCGCTCTCCACCCGCGCAGGATCCGGGGCTGAGTGCCGCCACGGAGAAACCCCTTGCGTCCGCTGCTTGCAGCCGTGTGCAAAGCAATGCACTCGAATGCATGCGTTCTTGGCAAGGTCCGATCAGCAGCATCCGGTCAAGCAGCACACATCTGTACTTTGTGCCGACAAGAACCCGCTCGTTCTTCCTATGCTCCGGCCGCGCGCCCAGCCGAGAGTTGCCACGAGGCTCATTCTCGGACGAGAATCCCGCTCGTACCGCTTATGCTCCTCGGGCCGGGCCAGTCGTCGGATACGGGGCGGTTCGCCACGGGCACCCCCCGCAGTCGACGGAAAG
>Ga0315287_10006019_pt1 | contig 12017 bp, 10 predicted proteins | sample YL17G11_0_MG_FD_205037 | JGI IMG/M metagenome (GOLD analysis project Ga0315287, IMG submission 205037) | Sediment microbial communities from Yellowstone Lake, YNP, Wyoming, USA - YL17G11_0 | ecosystem: Environmental > Aquatic > Freshwater > Lake > Sediment | place: USA: Wyoming | collected...
GACTGACGCCGGCCACCGGCGCCGCGGCACGGTCGATCGCCGCGCAGCCCTGCGGGCGCACTCGGACCCCGCGGCGCTGGGATCACATCATCTGGATCTGGTTCGAGAACCACTCGCTCAACCAGACAATCGGTGCCACCGGATCACGGTCCCAGCGCACGATGCCGTACTACAACTTCCTCGCCCGCGGTTGTGGTCTCGCGACGAACTACCACGCGATCACCCACCCGAGTCTTCCCAACTACATCAATGCGGTGTCGGGAGCGAGCACGGCGACGTCTAACTGCGCTCCCAAGTCGTGCAGTCAACGCCAAGCGTCGTTGTTCTCCGTGATGAACCGCCTCCGCAAGTCATGGCGGGCCTACTCCGAGTCGATGCCCTCGCTGTGTTCGAAGACCGACAAGGGTCTGTATCGGGTCAAGCACAATCCCGCGGCGTACTTCACGAATCTCGGCCTCTCGTGCCGCCGGTACAACCAACCCCTTGGTTCTCCCGCGCGCGGCAACTTCTCGGCCGCCCTGGCCGGCAACCGCGTCGCCCAGTTCAACTTCGTCCTTCCGAACATGTGCAACTCGACACACGACTGTTCGCTCACCACGGCCGACAACTGGCTGCGCGCGTGGATGCCTCGAATCCTCAATTCCCGCGCCTACCGTTCTGGGCGTACGGCGGTCTTCATCAGTTGGGACGAGGGTGCCGGCGGGAGGAGCCGGATGGCCTGTGCGGCGTCACAAGACAACTCATGCCGGATAGCCAACGTGGTCGTCTCACCCTCGACCCGACGGGGTGCGCGCAGCGCAGTTTCGTACTCACATTGGTCGCTTCTGCGCACGACCGAGGAGATGCTGGGGATTCGGCCACTCCTTGGCCGAGCCGCCCGCGCGTACAGCATGCGGCGGCCGTTCGGCCTCTAAGGTTTGAAGACACGCCCTAAAGGGGCGGTTCGAACTTCTGGGTCCTGGCCATCCCAGCCGCGCGGCCCTTCGCTGACATCACCAACGCCATCTTGCGCGACGCCTCGTCGATCATCTCGTCACCGAGCATCACCGCGCCGCGCTTACCGCCCGCCTCGGACGTGTAGTAGTCGTAGGCGTCCAAGATCAGTTCGGCATGGTCGTAGTCGTCCTGACGCGGTGAATACACCTCGTTGGCTGCGTCGATTTGTCCAGGGTGAAGGACCCACTTGCCGTCGAATCCCAACGCCGCAGAACGTCCTGACACACGACGGAATCCGTCAACGTCCTTGATCTGCAAGTACGGCCCATCGATGGCTTGCTTGTCGTTGGCACGAGCCGCCATCAGGATTCGCATGAGGATGTAGTGGTAGGCGTCGCCGACGTCGTACCCCGGCGGTTGCTCGCCCACAACGAGTGACTTCATGTTGATGCTGGCCATGAAGTCCGCCGGACCGAAGATGATCGTCTCGACTCGGTTGCTGGCCGCAGCAATCTCGTCGACGTTGACCAAACCCAGAGCGTTCTCGATCTGCGCCTCGATTCCGATTCGCCCGACCTCGAGGCCAATCGTCTTCTCTATCTGAGTGAGTGTGGTGTCCAACCAGTGCACCTGCTCAGCGGTCTGCACCTTGGGCAGCATGATCGCGTCGAGGTTGGTACCAGCTCCCTCGACAACTTCGATGACATCGCGGTAGGTCCACGACGTTGTCAGGTCGTTCACCCGTACGACTCGCACCTTGTCGCCGTAGCCACCTTCGTTGAGCGCGGCGACGATGTTCTGGCGGGCTTCGGGCTTGGCCAGCGGCGCAACCGAGTCCTCGAGGTCCATGAACACCTGGTCGGCGGGCAGTCCGCGGGCCTTGTCCAGCATCTTGGGACTGCTGCCCGGTACGGCCAAACAGGAACGACGAGATCGGAGTGCGCGCGCAGAACCTGTGTCATCAGCGGTCATGCGGCGCAGAGTAGGGCCTAGACCGGCGGCGACTCCGTGGGGGTGCGCAACCCACTCGACGAGATGACGATGATCAGTCCGACGAACAGCAGGATCACGGCTGGGATCACGCTGAGCGGGGGCGATTGCCCCACGAAGAGGGCCGCAATGATGATCGCGCCCGGCATCTCGAACAGGATCGCGAGGCTCGTCACCGTGGCCGATGTCGTGCGCAGGGCGCGATTGATCAGGGTGTGACCCAGTAATTGGGCGCCAGCCGTCAACACCACGATGAGCGCCCAATCGTGCAACGAGTATCCGAACAGGTTCTGACGACCGACGACGCACACCACGAGCAGTGCGCCCGCAGAGATCGCGTAAGCCGTCAACGTGTAGACCGCCGTCGACACAGTCGCGCGGGCCGCCTCCCCGGCGGTGACGTACGCCGCCGCGAGCACTGCGCCGGCAAGCGCGAGTAGGTCGCCGACCAGAACGGAGCGATCGATCGACGCATCGATTCCGGTGAGAACGATGATCCCCAACAACGACACACTGATTCCCACCCAAACTCTCCCGGGCACCCGGCGTCCGCCAAGGCGCGCGAGTAGTGCGGCCCAGACTGGCTGGGTTGCCACCAGTGCTGTACTCGACGCCACCGACGTGTAGCGAAGACTGGGCAACCAGGTGGCGAAGTGCGCCGCCAACAGGAGCCCGGCCAATGCGGTGATGCGAACTTCTTTGCTGCGCAAACTCAGGAGCTCGGCCCGCTCACGCGCCATCACCCACACGCCGGTCGCGCCGGCTCCCAGCGCGCAGCGCCAGAACGCAATGGCAAGAGCGGGTGCAGCGATCGCGACTACCAGCGGACCCGATGTCGATATTGCTACGACGGCGACCGTCAGCGGCACGACGTTGTTCGGAGGGCGACGCGATGTCGACACCTCAACTGACTGCATCGACGCACCGCCTGAGGCACGTTGAACCGGACATACGGTTGCTCAACTCGTCGTTGCGCGTGGGAACACATCGAGAACGTCCACCCACGATGGCGTTGGCTGCGGCACGGCTGCTCCCCACTCGGTGTATCGGAGATCGCCCACTGCGCTGTCGACCACGGCAACCGGAAGCGGCATACCCGTCGCCTGGACGAAGACCGATCCGGTGGCTGTCGACATCTCGATGACTTGGTCGCTCTCGAAGAACGTCGTTGAACCTAGTTTGACATCATTGAGGTTGGACAGCGGCGCGGTGACAACCTGGTCAAAGGCCAGCAGCGACGACAACTCGGCGAAGCGGGAATCGGCCAAGGGCGCTCGCACCCACTTGCCGGAGGCCGCGGGGAGCAGCGCTGGTTGGCTCGCGGCCCAGTAGTTGTCTGGTGCACGTACGTAGATCACTTGATCATCGCGTACCACGTCGATCGTCATTCCGTCACGAGTGACAGTCCCCCGCGTCTGCCCCAACCGGTTCGCGGTCAGGTCCAAGACAGTCGAGGAACCACTTCGCGTGAGTGTCCCTTTGACACGAACGGACTGACTCTCGTGAACCGCGGTCATCATTTGGTCACGGATTTCGGACGCACTGGAGGGCGTGGCGATCGGCGTCGGGGTCACGGTGATGAGTCCCTCACGAGCCGGACCGGCAGGAACATCGGCGCAGCCCGACAGGATCATGAGTCCGAGGGCGGCTGCAGCAGCAAGGCGGACCGGCACGACCGGACGCGTCACCAGGACTCCTCCCCTCGTGCACCCACGCTATCCGTGCCCGCGCGTGACGTGCGGCACCGTTGCGCTCCCTCACACATGGGCGATCGGTCCAGCGCCGCTCGCCTCGGCAGGCTACGAAGTGATCTTCGTGGTCGCCTGCCCCTAACGCCCATTCGAGGCGAACGTGTCGCGATCGTGACCGGGAAGTGACAGGGACCTCCGGCTCCTGGCCCTCGGGGGCGTTTCTCAGCCGAGGAAATGAGCGCGGCCTCGATAGCCTGCCCTACGTGAGTTCAGTGCCGTCGAGGGTCTTCATCGCGCGACTGGCCGGCGTCGCCGTGTTCGACCCACGCGGTGACCAGGTCGGCAAGATCCGCGACGTCGTCGTGATCCTCCGGCACGGCTCGGTGCCCCCCCGAGTCCTCGGACTGGTCGTCGAGGTCGCTCCACGCCGTCGGATCTTCGTCCCGATGACCCGGGTAACTGCCATCGACTCAGGCCAGGTCGTCACGACCGGGCTGGTCAATCTGCGTCGCTTCGAACAGCGGCCCACCGAGACACTGGTCCTGGGCGAACTCCTGGATCGCCGAGTCACCCTGATCGAGACCGACGAAACGGTCACCGTTCACGACGTTGCCATGTCCCAGGAACGCACTCGGGACTGGGTCTGCGCAAAGATCTTCGTCCGCAAAGGGGGCGGGCTCCGACGTCGTCGCGAGAGTTTCGTGGTGGATTGGGATGCGGTAACCGGCCTGTCCCGGATCGACCCGGACCAGGGCGCAGAGAGTCTTCTCGCCACTGTCGAGCGACTTCGTCCGGCGGACTTGGCAAACATGCTTCAAGACCTCCCGCCGAAGCGCGCTGCGGAGATCGCTCGGAGTCTCGATGACCAGAAGCTCGCGGACGTCATGGAGGAACTCCCCGAGGAAGATCGAGTGCAGATTCTCGGCATGCTCGAAGTTGAACGGGCCGCCGACGTTCTAGAAGAGATGGACCCGGATGACGCCGCAGACTTGCTGTCCGAGCTGTCACCCGAACGCGCTGCTGCCTATCTCGATCTGATGGAGCCCGGCGAAGCCGACGACCTTCGCCGCCTTCTGTCGTACGGCGACTACACCGCCGGGGGAATGATGACGACCGAGCCCGTCATCGTTTCCCCGGATGCAACAGTCGCCGAAGCCCTTGCCAGAGTGCGCAATCCGGACCTCTCGCCTGCCTTGGCTTCTCAGGTGTATGTCGTGCGTGCACCCTTGGAGACCCCGACGGGCAAGTACCTCGGTGCCGCGCACTTCCAGCGCCTGCTGCGCGAACCCCCCTCGACGTTGGTGTCCGCCGTCGTGGACTCCGAGTTCGAACCGGTCGGACCGGAAGCGCCGTTGTCGCAAGTGACGCGCTACTTCGCGACGTACAACCTCGTTGCCCTTCCAGTCGTGGATGAAGCGGATCACCTTCTGGGAACCGTCACGGTCGACGACGTCATCGACCACATGCTCCCCTCCAACTGGCGCGAACGTGACAGCGATGACGAGCACGAGACGCTGGTAGCGCAGGAGCACGCCGATGGCACGTGACCGCGACGAGCGTCGAGGGCCGCGGCTGGATCAGCCGCTAGCCCTCCGACGTTCACTTCGTCCCGAGTACGACCCCGAAAGATTCGGCGCGCTGTCCGAACGCATCGCTCGATTCATCGGCTCGTGGCGCTTCATCGCCTACATGACCACATTCATCGCGTTGTGGTTCACGTGGAACGCCGTGGGACCGCAACAACTGCGTTTCGATCCCTACGCCTTCTTGTTCCTGACCCTGCTGCTCTCGCTCCAGGCGTCGTACGCCGCACCCCTGATCTTGCTCGCCCAGAACCGCCAAGCGGACCGCGACCGGGTCCAGTACGAGGACGACCGAGCACGAACCGAGCGACTGATCGCGGAGACCGAGTACCTGTCCCGCGAGTTGGCCGCCCTTCGCGTGGCGGCCGGCGACCTGGCGACTCGCGACTTCCTGCGCAGCGAGCTCAGGTCTCTCCTCGATGACATCAACCGGGACGCCGAGGCTCAAGCCAGCCCCGGCGCCCTGCCGACATCAACACGGTGACCACGCCGGAGTCCCTGGACGTCCTCCACGACGAGTGGTCCGCCGATCTGAGTCGGCCCGTGGGTTCCATCCCGCCTCCGCCGACCCGCCCCCCGGCGTCGTACTCCTGGAATGTCGAAGAGTCGGTTCAACGCCTCCGGCTGGGCGAAACCCTGGTCGACGCCGGTGCGATCACTACCGCGCAACTCAACGCCGCATTGGCCCAGCAGTCTTCGTCGGAGGGCCCGAGGCGCCGATTGGGTCATCTGCTCTTCGATCAACAACTCGTCGACTCGCTGACCCTGGCGCAAGCGCTGTCCACCGTGCACGACCTGCCGCTCATCGATCTCGACGTCACCGACTTCGACAAGGCAGCCGCTCGCCTGGTGCCCCGATCGCTCGCCGAACGTCACGGCGTACTCGCCCTGTCCTGGGACGGTCCGCGACTGCGAGTCGCGGTTGCTGATCCACTCGACATCGTCGCTCTCGACGACGTACGCACGCTGGCCGGTGCCAGCGGCCTCGAAGTCTTCGTCACACCCGAGGATCAGCTGCGGCGACACCTGTCGCGGTTGTGGTCGGAGATGGTGGACAACCAAGTCGTCGATGCCTTCCTTCAGGAGGTCGAACCCCAAGAGCGCAGCGCCGACGAGGGCGACGAGGAATCGGATGCGACCGCGATCCGCATGGTCGACCGACTTGTCGCTCACGGCGCGCGACTGGGCGCCAGCGACATTCACTTCGAACCACAACAGGACGGCGTCCGCATTCGGATGCGAGTCGACGGCATCCTGCGGGAAGTCATGCAACTCCCGCTCGGGGCGTACTCCTCGATGATCGCTCGCCTCAAACTGATCTCAGGTCTCAATGTGATCGAGCGACGCGTTCCGCAGGACGGGCGTACTCGTGTCCGTGTCGACGGCACGCCGGTGGACATTCGTGTGAGCACACTGCCGTCTCTGCGCGGGGAGAAGGTCGTTCTTCGTCTGCTTCCGCACAGCACGAACTTGCCCTCCCTCGACGCCCTCGGGCTTGACCCTGACCAGTCAGAGGCGTTGCGTCGCGCAACACGTGCCTCCCAAGGCCTCATCCTCATCACCGGCCCCACCGGTTCGGGCAAGACGAACACGCTGTACGCCTCCATCAACGACGTCGTCGGCGATGACCGCAACGTTGTGACGCTCGAGGACCCGGTCGAGGTCGAACTTCCCGGAACGACTCAGGTCCAGATCGATGACAAACTGGGTATGACGTTCGTCCGGGGGCTTCGCGCCGTGCTTCGTCAGGACCCAGACGTCGTACTCGTCGGTGAGATCCGTGATCGAGAGACTGCTGAACTGGCGATTCGCGCGGCGCTGACAGGGCATTTGGTGCTGTCCACCCTGCACACTCTCGACGCGTCCAGCGCGTTGACCCGATTGCTCGACATGGGTGTCCCGTCCTACCTCGTCTCCTCGTCGTTGTCCTTGGTCATCGCGCAGCGGCTGTTGCGTACGCCGTGTTCCGACTGCGTGGCGACCGAGCGGGTGACACCCGAGATCGCCGCCCAGTTGGGGATCGTGCACTCCCCCGAGCACTCCGCTCCACGGCCAGTTGGTTGTCCCCGCTGTGGGAACACGGGCTACCGCGGCCGTACCGGAATCTTCGAGACGTTGGCCATCAACGCCCAGGTCCGCACAGCGCTGTTGAACGGTGGTGGCGAGGCTGAGATGCGCCACGCTGCGCGCACGTCGGGCAGTCTGTCTCTCCTGCAGCGCGGCGCGCTTGCTGCCCTCGCGGGGCGCACCACGGTCGCCGAGGTCTTGCGCGTGCTGGGCACCGAGGAGTCCTGAGTAGACCTCTCGTAACATCGTGGTCATGCCAACGCCCTCGCTCGATGACGTCCATGCTGCCCTCGGGCGAGTCGAAGATCCCGAGATCCACCGCCCGCTTCCCGATCTGGGCATGATCAAGTCCGTTCATGCGGATTCTGATGGTCGGGTCACCGTCGCAGTGTGGCTGACCGTCACTGCCTGCCCGCTTCGGGACACGATCGAGTCGCGTGTACGCACGGAGGTCTCAGAGGTTGACGACGTGACATCCGTGGTAGTCGAACTCGATGTCATGAACGACGATCAGCGCAAGGAACTTCGCACCAAGCTCCGCGGACACGACGATCGCGAGATCCCCTTCACCAAGCCGGGCTCGCTCACGCGCATCTTCGCCATCGCCAGCGGCAAGGGTGGAGTGGGGAAGTCATCGGTGACCGTCAACGTCGCGGTCGCGATGGCGGCGTCCGGGTTGACGGTGGGTCTCGTCGACGCGGACATCTACGGCCACTCGATTCCTCGCATGATCGGAGCAACGGGCGCACCCACGATGGTCGAAGGCATGATCATGCCGCCGCAGGCTCACGGCGTACGGGTGATTTCGATGCTGCCGTTCAAACCGGGCGGCGTGAACCAGCCGGTGGCATTTCGTGGCCCAATGCTGCATCGGGCGCTCAACCAGTTCCTCGCGGACGTGTGGTGGGGCGATCTGGACATCCTCCTTCTCGACCTGCCACCCGGCACCGGCGACGTCGCGATCTCGCTTGCTCAACTGCTGCCACACGCCGAGTTGATCGTTGTCACCACGCCGCAACAAGCCGCAGCCGAGGTGGCCATTCGTGCCGGCATGCTCGCCACCCAGACCAGCCAGAAGGTCGCCGGCGTCATCGAGAACATGTCGGCCTTCGGCTGCCCGCATTGCGGCGAGCCGATTGAGTTGTTCGGCTCCGGCGGTGGGCGCGTGGTCGTCGACACACTGACCAAGGAACTCGGAACCGACATCCCACTGCTGGGCCGTATCCCCTTCGACCCGCGACTGCGCGAAGGCGGCGACTCGGGATCGCCCCTAGTACTGAGCGATCCCGGCGCGCCTGCGGCAATCGCATTGGCCGAGATCGCAGGGACACTCAGTTCGCGTACGCGCGGGCTCGCCGGTCTGCAACTCGGGATCACTCCAGCCGCACGCGTCTAACCCCCCCCCAGCCCAAACCCAAATTGGGTGACGCGGCAGTGCGCGAGGTTCGCGGACTGGCTCTCAGGTCGCGTCGGGGTCGTACGTGGTCGCGGTACCACCTGTGGCGGCGCCCGGTGGGGTTGCGCCGTGGCCGTTGCGCGGTTGACCGGTTGCGGACCCATTCGAGTTCTTTGGTGCTTCGTCGAGGAGCCCGGAGACAATGCGCCGAGGGTGTAGGTCGCGGATGTCCTTCATGGCATCGGTGAGCCCGGAGTCGTCGACGGAGGTGCCGAGGGAGTCGGTGAGTTCCTGCCGGGTCTGCGCGGCCATGTCTCGCAACTGACGCAACCAGGTCGTCGCCGTGGTGATGGCGCTGGGAAGTCGGTCCGGCCCGAAGACGACGAGACCCACGAGTGCGATCACGAGCAACTCGGGCAGCCCAACATCGAACACGTACGTCAACTCCTACGACGCGGCTCTGCTCTCGTCCTAAGGCACAGCACTGGAGGGGCCAGACCACGTGGTCTGACCCCTCCAGCCTAGACGCCCAGGTCGGCCGATGCCGGGCCGATCAGGTGCCGAAATCCGTCTGGCTCAGCCCGAGCTGGAATCCGAACCGAGGGTCAGGGTCACGTCTTTGGTCGTACCGCCGCTGTCGACGGTCACCTTGACCTCCGTGCCCGGCGCCAGCGATCGGATCTTGACGATCAATGAGGTGGCGTCTTCGACCTTCGATCCGTTGATCGCGGTGATGACATCACCCGCCTTGAGACCGGCCTTGTCGGCAGCCCCGCCCGCAGTCACCTCGGTGACCTTGGCTCCTGCATCGGCGTACTGGAGATCGAGTTTGACGCCGATGACCGGGCGAGTGGACTTGCCGCTCGAGATGAGTTCTTCAGCGATGCGCTTGGCCTGGTTGATGGGGATGGCGAAGCCGAGGCCGATGCCTCCCGATTCGCTGCCAGCACCATTCGCGCCGAGGGTCGCGATCGCGGAGTTGACGCCGATCGCCTGACCCAACGCGTTGATGAGCGGCCCACCGGAGTTGCCGGGGTTGATGGCGGCGTCGGTCTGAATGGCATTGATGTAGGACGTCTCGCCTTGTCCACCTGCGGTGACCGCCCGGTTGAGCGCGCTGATGATTCCGCTGGTGACCGTCCCGGTCAGGCCGAGTGGAGATCCGATCGCGATGGCCTCGTCGCCGACGACAACGTTGTCCGAGTTGCCGAGTTTGATGGCGGGCAATCCGGTCGCCTCGACCTTGATCACGGCCAAGTCGTAACTCGGATCCCGTCCGATGATCTTGGCGTTCTTCTTCGTCCCATCCTGGAATGTCACAACCAGCGTGCCACCCTGTGCGGCGTTGGCCACGACGTGATTGTTGGTGAGGATGTAGCCGTCGGACCGGATGACCGACCCCGAACCGGTGCCGGACGCGCCGTTGCCCTGGAAGTCGATGGAGACGACCGAGGGCAGAACCGCCTTCGCGATGCCGGCGATGCTGTCGCCGGGGCGCTCGGAGAGGGAGCCATCCGTCTGCGGCAGGACGACGCTCGTGGCGGTCGAGTTGTTGGTGTCGACCTTGTTCGCCACCGCGTAGCCACCGGCGCCGGCTAGCCCGCCGACGACCAAGCTGACAAGGACCGTGGTTGCGATCCCGCGCCCGGCGCGCGACTTGGCGCCGGATGGAGACGATCCCTCGGTTCCATAGTCACCTGCGGGAGGAGTCGGGCCGGCCGGAAGCCCATAGACGAGTGGGTCGTAGGCGGGGGGTGCGGGCGCGGTGCCGTAACCCTGGGAGCCGTACGGCGGCATGACCGGCGTCGGCGCGGTGGGCGCGGTGGGGTACCCGGTCGAGTCGTAGACCGGGGTGGCCGGCGGCGCGAACGATGCTGGGACGTCAATCGGCGCGAAAGTCGGCTCCGGCGTGACGCCTGACGGCACCGGCGGAGTGTCCGCGATGGTCGGTTCGGCGGGGGTCGGGTTCTCGTCCATCGTGGTGTCAACCAGTCCTTCGAGCGTCGGAGTGCTCTGTGAGTCAGACATCAGTATCTCCGCTTCCTATCTTTCGTGTTCCGAGGGCGGGGCGCTCGCGGGGTGAATTAGGTACGGGATACCGCCCATCCTCGGCGGCGAAACGCAAACCAACCTGTGATGAACCTGTGAGTTTGCTTGGTGACCGGCATGCGACCCGGGGAGTCGGCAACCGGCAGCGGCGCGCAGCGTCAGATCGTCGCCTTGATCACACGCGGCCAATGCCGACGTGGTTCGGCCGTTCCGACTGGCATTCGGGTGGCGGTGCCGGTCCGGGGCGCCCGATGGGCCAAGGATTCCCGCAGCATCGCGCGGCCGCGATGGATACGGGAGCGGACCGTGCCCATCTTGACTCCGAGAACCGCGGAGATTTCTTCGTACGTGAGTCCCTCGATGTCGCACAGCACGACCGCGACCCGAAACTGCGGGACCAACGAGTCCAGGGCGGCCTGTACGTCAGCTTCCATGGACGCATCGTGGACGAGCTCACCCGGGGTGGCTTCGGTACTCACGACGCGTTCGGCCTGGCCATCGACGAGGGGATCGAACCGGATCCGCTTCTTGCGGCGTACCTGGTCCAGAAACAGGTTGGTCGTGATCCGGTAGAGCCAGCCCTCGAAGGACCCTGTCGTGAACTGCGGCAGGGACCGGAAGACCCGTACGAAGACATCCTGGGTGAGGTCTTCCGCGTCGTGGCTGTTGCCCGTCAACCGGTACGCCGTGCGGTACACCCGAGCGCGGTGTTCACGCACGATGTCCTCCCACGAACCCAAGGATCGATCTGCCTCGATGGGTACGCCGCCATCCACGGACTCGTGAACATCAACGCGTTCGACGACTTCCAGGACGGCAACGCCGGGGTGGGCGGACACGGACCTTCTCCCTGATCGGGCCGAGCTCTGCTCGGGGGGAACTAATTCGACACCTATAACGTCCCCCGGGACGGGGACCACGAAACCCAGACCCCTCGTCGATCACGATGACGTTCCTCACACCCGCACTCCCACTAGGCTGCCCCCGCCATATCCAGGGGGACCGTGGTCCCGGGCAAGAGGAGTAACCGTGGCCGACGACGCCCGCGATCTAGCGGCCTTCCAGACCAGTTGGGAGTTCGCCGAGAACTTCCTGACCGAGGACGCAACCATCCTCACGGCCCGCGCCCGGGGCGAGGAGTTCAACGCCACGCCCATCGGCTCGGGCGGCGGCGCTGCCCTGTACTTCCTGGCCACCCTGCTCAACGCCGGGCATGTGGTCGAGGTCGGAACCGGCGCCGGAGTCTCGGGGCTCTGGCTGCTGCGCGGCATGCGCCCGGATGGCGTCCTCACCACGGTGGACATC
>Ga0315287_10006023_pt1 | contig 12014 bp, 12 predicted proteins | sample YL17G11_0_MG_FD_205037 | JGI IMG/M metagenome (GOLD analysis project Ga0315287, IMG submission 205037) | Sediment microbial communities from Yellowstone Lake, YNP, Wyoming, USA - YL17G11_0 | ecosystem: Environmental > Aquatic > Freshwater > Lake > Sediment | place: USA: Wyoming | collected...
TGGCAGTAATCGCCAGCCATTGTCCGCAGTACCGGGTCGTGGTTGTAGATATCAATAAAGAGAAAATTTCAGCCTGGCAGTCGGAACAACTCCCGATCTATGAGCCAGGTCTGGATGAGGTGGTCCGCCATGCCCGGGGAAGGAACCTTTTCTTCTCTACAGACATTAACCAGCACATTGCAGAAGCAGATATCATCTTTGTCAGTGTCAACACCCCAACCAAAAGCTTTGGTCAGGGAGCAGGGAAGGCTGCAGATCTCCAATACTGGGAAAAAACGGCCCGCCAGATTCTGGAAAATTCTACGACGCCCAAAATTGTGGTCGAGAAGAGTACTTTACCTGTCCGAACAGCCGAGGCAATGGAGGTGATCCTTAATTCCAATCCCAAAGGCCTGCACTTTGACATAATCTCCAATCCTGAGTTTTTAGCCGAGGGCACAGCAATTCGAGATATGGAGGAGCCAGATCGGGTTTTGATCGGCGGCAGAGAAACGCCCTCCGGACAAAAGGCTATCCAGGCAATCGTGGATATTTACACCAATTGGGTCCCAAGAGAGCGCATCATTACCACAAACCTTTGGTCGAGTGAGTTATCTAAGCTGGTTTCTAATGCATTCCTGGCCCAACGTATCTCATCAATCAACGCGATCTCAGCCCTGTGTGAAAAAACTGGCGCAGATATCAATGAGGTCGCCCATGCAATTGGCCTGGATAACCGCATCGGTCCTAAGTTCTTAAAGGCTGGAATTGGTTTTGGGGGTTCCTGCTTCCGGAAAGACATCCTAAACCTGGTGTATCTGTGCGAATACTACGGTCTGAGTGAAGTGGCTGCTTATTGGGAGCAGGTCATCAAGATGAATGAATACCAGCAGGCGCGTTTTGTGTCGAACATGATTTCGGCTATGTTCAATACGATCGCTGGGAAGCGCATCGTTCTGTTTGGCGCGGCATTTAAAGCCGATACCAGTGATACGCGTGATTCACCTGCCTTGGCAGTGTGCAGGTCTTTGCTGGATGAGCGGGCGGAGGTGGTGATCTCAGACCCGCATGCGCTAGAGAATGCTCGCATCGATCTGGGCGAGGCCGCAAAGAGGGTCACCTTCGAGCCTGATCCTATCGCAGCAGCCAAGGGAGCGCATGCCATCGCTGTACTGACTGACTGGTTGAATTTCACCCGATTGGATTATGAGCAGATTTACCGTTCCATGGTTAAGCCGGCCTTCATTTTTGATGGTCGGAATTTACTGGATCATAAGAAGCTCTATAAGATCGGTTTTAACATTTATATGATCGGAAAACCCCCGCTAACACATAGTATTTCAGTGTAGTTGTTCTTGGGGTCAGGAAGCCGGTGATCCCCAGACCCCAGGTGCATTGCACTTCCGAAGTGCATTGCACCTGGTCAGGTAATACCATCCGATCGTATCTGGACGGGATTCTCTGGCAGGTAAACCAGCCAGTGGCGGTGGATCCGGTCGCAGAACAGGCTGCCCCGGCTGCCAGCTTTTTTGAGCGTCTCGATCTGGTAACATTCGGAGCAGAGGGGGATTTTATCTTCCTGGATGATCATCTCCCAGGTGGCTGTGTTTCCACAGGCGCATTGATCCGTGGGAGGCCAGGGGAGAGGTTGAAAAATGACATTTGTAGCAGACATGACGGCAAGCTTTCGGACGGGCTGATTTAGAACAAAAGTTCTAGATATTATCATACACCTTTTTCCCCCACGCACAAGCCGCCAGGCCTCCTTTCACCCTTAATTCCCCCACGGTATCCCCCGTCAGGGGGATATCAAACGTTTCGTGCTAAAATGATTGGGTTGGACTATCTTTGCTTTAAAGGTTTCTTCCTTTGAGCCAGTTTCCCCTGTTGGCAGATTTTCACTCTCAAAAAGAGCACTGGATTGCCCGGCTTTTATATTTCTTCTTCTTCCTGGGTGTCGGTTCCTTTTTGATGTTCCTGAACGTGTATTACCGGTCCATTGGCCTGAGTGGGACTCAGATTGGCCTGATCAGCACCCTGGGACCAGCGGTGGGTATTTTCAGCGCCACTTTTTGGGGGATGCTGCGTGACCGCTCTGGAAAGATGCGCCTGATCTTTTCGCTGACGATTTTGGGCAGTCTCTTTTGGGTGTTGATTTTTTCTCAAACGCAGGTTTTTCTTCTCATGCTGCCCGTGGTAGCCCTCTTCAATTTGTTCTACACCCCGATCCTGCCTTTGATCGACAGCAACACGCTGAGGCTGTTGGGTGTGCGCGGGCAGCGGTATGGGCGCTACCGGGTGTGGGGGACGGTCGGATTTACGCTGGCCAGCCTGGCGTTAGGTTTCGTTTACGAACGCACCGGCCTGCACACGATGTTTGTCATTTACCCGCTTGTGCTGCTGGTGCTGCTGTGGGTGGGGACTGGGCTTACCAACCAACCGGTCAGGACAGAGCGCGCGGTGGGGTACAGTGTCCGCCAGATGGTGCGGCAGCCGGAATGGCTGGTCTTTGCAGTGAGCATTTTTCTTTTGGGACTTGGAGCGAATGGGGCGATCGCTTTTGTCAGTGTTAAGATCATGGCAATGGGCGGGTCGGAAAGCCTGGTGGGGTTATCTTGGACCACCATTGCGATTCTGGAAATTCCTTTGATGTTGTTCAGTGAGCCGTTGTTACGCCGATTCGGAGCGCTAAACCTGCTGACGGTGGCTTTTGTAGGATATGTATTTCGGATTATCTTATATGGAGTCATGCCTTCGCCGGTCTGGGCGCCGTTCGTCAATTTTCTGCATGGCGTTTCGTTTGTGCCGCTGACCCTTGGCACGGTCGCTTTCGTCAACGAGATGGCGCCGGAGCATCTGAAGTCCACCAGCCAGGGCCTGCTGGCCTCGGTTTTGAATTTTTCCAACCTGAGCGGTGTCTTAATCGCCGGCTGGTTGTACGACCAGATTGGGCCGGTCAAAGTGTTCCTGGTTTTATCAGGGTTTTGTTTGATGGGACTGGTGATCTTTGTGGTGGGGCAGTTGGTGATTCGGAGAAGGAGGGTGAATGAGGCTGTGAATACGCCAGACTTACTTGTGGAAGAGGATGGAGGTGGGTGAGGAGGAAGAGATGGAAGGCGCAATGTTGCAAATGGAGGCTACAGAGATGCTGCAAATGAATCGCAGCCCGGAACTGGAAACATGCTTCAGCATGTTTTGTATACCAGGCTTCGAATTCATTCGAAGCAAATGAATCGCAGCCCGGAATGGGAAACATGCTTCAGCATGTTTTGTATACCAGGCTTCGAATTCATTCGAAGCAAATGAATTGCTGATATGAGAAACATGCTAAAACATGTCGGGATGGAAGGAAAGAGATATGTCATTTTGGCGCTTGTATTACCACCTGACCTGGTCAACGAAGAATCGTGAGCCGATGATTTTGCCCGAAATTGAGGAGCGATTGTTTGCTTATATTGTCAGAAAGGCAGGTGAGCTGGGCGTTTACGTTTATGCGATTAACGGTTGGTTCGATCATATTCATTTGGTTGTGGCTGTGCCTCCAAAGCTGGCTTTGGCTGATTTCGTAAAAAATATTAAGGGGTCAAGCTCGCATGACCTCAACCAGGAGGCCGGGTTGGATTATGAATTTGCCTGGCAGCGAGGTTATGGGGTGTTATCGCTGGGCGAAAAGCAAAAACCGGTCGCGGTGCAGTATGTTCTCGATCAAAAGAGACACCACCAGTCTCAAACAGCCAATCCCTGGCTGGAACGTTGCTCCGAGGTGGATGGAGGTCCAGAGGACGCTGGTTTTAAAGTAAAGGAAGAACCAGGCATTGTCCGCGAGGAAGGCGGGGCTTATGGTATTTTGGGAGAGCCGCCCTTTTAAACACGGATGAAACAAGGAGGCATGGATGAATGCTGCAAATGAATTGCAGCCTGATAGGGGAAACATGCTAAAGCATGTTGGGATGGACGAAGGACAGGTGGAACGGTTGCAAAGGAATCGCAGCCCGGAACCGGGAACATGCTTCAGCATGTTTTGTATACCAGACTTCGAATTCATTCGAAGCATGGATGAATGGAGCATGGATGAATGCTGCAAATGAATCGCCGCCTGATATTGGAAACATGCTTCAGCATGTTTTGTATACCAGACTTCGGATTCATCCGAAGGAGAGTGATATGTCTTACGAAGATGGTTGGGCGGCGATCAACCTGGAAATGCCCAGGCGCATCCCGCGTACGGAATATTCGGCCGATATGCACTGGGATTTGATCCGGGCGGTGACCGGCAGCCCGGTGGGGGTGGACAGCTCGGACGATGTTAAAGCGAAAGCTTCTGTGGAGTTTATGCGCCAGTGGAACTATGATATTTTCTGGAGCACGTTGATCGGGCACGAAGCCTTTGGTTCTTATGGAACAGATATGGGGCATGCCGAGTATGCTGCCGGGGGTGTTGACCGCCGCGATACGATCTTTTGCCCGTTCCATTCCCCAGAGGAGGTGCTGGCGTTTGACTTTCGGGAGCGCCTGGGGGAGGTAAGCAAGCCGGCTTTGACGGAACGCTTCGAAGCGCATTACCGGGCTAACTGCCAGGCGCTCCCGTTTGGCGTGAATATGACAGGTATCTATATCACCTTGATCTCGGGGTTCATCGGTTTGTTTGGCTGGGAACAGCTTTTGCTGGCAGCCGGGACGGATTTGGTAAACTTCGGAAAGCTGGCGAACCGCTACGCGGACTGGATGCTGCCGTATTTTGAGGCTTTGGCGGAAACAGATGTGCCGCTGATCATGGTGCACGATGATATCGTCTGGTCAGCGGGGGCGATCTTTCGACCGGCCTGGTATCGTGAATTTGTTTTTCCCAATTACAAGAAATACTTTGCTCCTCTCCTGGACAGCGGGAAGAAGATCCTGTTCTGCTCAGACGGCAATTTTACCGAGTTTATCGAGGATATTGCTGGGACTGGTATTCACGGCTTCGTCTTTGAGCCGCTGACCAGCCTGGAGGCGGTGGTCGAGAAGTATGGGAAGACGCATGTGATCATCGGCAATGCCGAGACGCGCCTCCTTCTGACGGGCACACGCCAGCAAATCCGGGCGGAGGTGGAACGCTGCCTCAACCTGGGGCGAAGCTGCTCGGGGTATTTCCTGGCGGTTGGGAACCATATCCCACCTAATACGCCGGTGGAGAACGCCTTGTATTACAACCAGGTGTATGAGGAGCTGTGTTGGAGGTAAAAAAGCTGAGTTAACCCGTGAGCTGCTCCTGGATGTAAACGGCTACTTCGGCCACCGGCGCGACCCAGATGTGCTCCTGGCGGCGAGCCAGGTGGTCCAGAAACTCGCTGAAATCCACGCCGCTGACGGGCAGGTGGCCTTCGTTGATCCCGTGGAAGGCCATGATCCCCCAGCGACCCTGAGCGGCGGCCAGCTCAGCCAGGCCGATCAGGAAGGCGCTGGTCTGCCGTTCGACATTCCAGGAAGACAGGCAGTGCAGGTCGCAGAAGTGGGGATCGTTGGCCAGCTCGCCGCGGGCGCGGCCGGCCGCGAACAGGCGCGCCACCAACGGAACGTAAGAGAGACGGTGGAGGCCTCTGCCGAGGCTGGTCTCATAGCAGGGATAGGCGAAAGAGGTGGCTTTCTGGGCGGGGAAGGCGCTCGAAATGCGCCGCTGGGCTTCCTGCAGGTCTTGCTCCAGGTCAGCCAGGGTCATCTCCAGCAGGTTAGGCGCCCAATCCATGGGGATGTTGAGGGAGCAGGGGTGCGTGAGCGAGTGGTTGCCCATCTCATGGCCGGCCCAGGCGGCGGGCAGCCAGGCCTCGAGCTGCTTACGCCAGGAGCTGGGGGAGTTTTCATCCTCGTCGCCGCGCGGGTTGAGGTAAAAGGTGCCGCGCAGGCCGCGGCGGTCTAGCTCTGGCACGACTGTTTCCAGATGGGAGGGCATACCGTCGTCGAAGGTGAGCGAGAGCGCTCCGGTGTGGGGCGGGGGCCAAAAGGACATGGTTAAACCTCTACATAGAATATCGCTTATTATACTTGTGGCTGAGCTATTAAAAGACGAAACCGCTAATCTGCGCCGATTGAGGCGAATGTTGGTTCTCCAACAATTGGACATTTTGTTTCTGTGAACGACATCGCGTGACATTATTCAATTCAATCTATGGGGGAGATTCATCCCTAGCACCATTATTGTTTGATATGGCCCTAAGTACCCGATAGTTTTCATTGACAATGAAAACTATCGGGTGTATTATTTCAGTATGACTGAAAACAATTGGAAAGCAAAGTGGTCCAAAGACCAGGTTAAAGCCATGTTGCTGGAACAGAGCCAGTCTTTTTGGCAGCGCGACACCGGGATCGAGAGGGCACAATTGACCGAGATCGAGCGAGCCGCAAACTTGCCCCACGCCGTCATCATATCCGGGTTGCGGCGAGTAGGCAAATCCACCTTGCTGGCACAGCTTGCTCACCGCTTGGAAAAAGATCAGTTCTATTACGTCAACTTCGAGGACGATCGCTTCTTGGGGTTCCAGGCCGAGGATGCCAATGATCTTTATCAAACCCTGTTGGAACTTTTTGGCGAGCGCAAGGTTTTTGTCATTGACGAAGTGCAGAACATACCCGGTTGGGAACATTTCGTGCGCCGGTTTATGGAGATGGGGATCAAGTTCTATATCACCGGTTCAAACGCATCTTTGCTCAGCCGAGAGTTGGGCACCCGGCTGACTGGCCGTTACGTGCCGTTAGAGCTATTTCCCTTCTCTTTCGCTGAGTTCTTACTCTTCAAAAGATATGTACTCTCTGACCTGGAGCGCCTCACTACTGCCGATACCGCCCGCTTGCAGCAACACCTGGACGAATACCTGCGCCTGGGCGGCATCCCTGATGCGCTGAAGTACCCTGACATGCCTCTCCTGCGTACGTTGTACGATGATGTGCTCTATCGCGACATCGCCACACGTTATCACATCGAGGAAGTTCGGGCGTTGAAAGAACTGGCCTTCTACCTGATGAGCAACCCCACCAGCCAGGTTTCGTTCAATAAGCTCAAAGAACAGTTCCGCCTGGGCAGCGTCAACACGATCAAGAACTATATCGAGTACCTGGAGAATAGCTGGCTGATCTTCACTTTGAATGTGTATGATTACTCGGTCAAGCGCCAGCAGATCGCTGCCAAGAAGGTGTACCCCATAGACACTGGCCTGTCCAATGCAGTTGGTTTTGCCTTTTCTGCCAATACGGGTAAGCTGTTGGAAAACGTGGTGTTCTTGGCCTTACGGCGCAAGACAAACGAGATCTATTATTACACCACCCCGGCTGGCTATGAGGTAGATTTTTATTTGCCAGAATCGCATCAGTTGGTCCAGGTGGCGCAAAGCCTTGGCACCGGCGAACGGGTACGTTCGCTTTCCACCCGCGAGCGTGAAGTTCGCGCATTGGTGGATGCCATGCGCTCACTCAACATCTCCCAGGGGTTAATCCTGTCGGATGCAAATGCCGAGCCTGTCAAAGAGAATGGTTTTACCATCACAATCCGCTCCGTCGCCGAATGGCTGCTGGAAAGCTCGTAGGCAGGGCAGGGAATCGGGGATCGTAACCCAAGCAAGAGGATATCCAGGAGGCTTGTATGCAGTGGTCACGTTTATTTCCCAAAATCCAGGAGGAATATACCGGGCCAAAAGGACAAGGTTCACTCTCTACTGAAAGGATACCGAGCATTATACTCGTTAAAATGTTTGCGACTCATCCTTTGATGTGGTAAAATCTCGTCGCCACTTCTTTTGGGGAGGTGCCAGAGAGGCCGATTGGGCTCGCCTGCTAAGTGAGTGCTGGGGAATAACTCAGCCGTGGGTTCGAATCCCACCCTCCCCGCCAGAACCAACAAAACCCGCTCAGACAGGCGGGTTTTTACGTTTTGACGAGCTGCCTGGCTGGGGCAAGTTATCCAGGCAGAGGGCTGGTCGTAGTAGAATCAAGGGAAGAAAGGTTTGCCCCCACCCTCAGCAGCTGGCGGAACCCTGGCCGATGAAAATCACGATCCTCACCTATGGCTCGCGCGGAGACGTGCAGCCCTTTGCAGCCCTGGCGCTGGGCTTACAGCGGGCCGGACATTCGGTGCGCCTGGCTGCCCCACATCGTTTCGCTGGTTTCATGGCCGAGCATGGCATTCCTTTTGCGCCTCTTCCCGGCGACCCCGAAGAGATGAGCGCCCGTCTCAATGACGCCCGCCATAACGTATTCGGCATGGTCAAATCCATGGCGGATTATGTCTTCTCAATCGCAGAGCCGGTTGCGCGGGCGGCCTTTGCCGCCTGCAATGAGGCTGACCTGATCGTCCATTCGTTCCTCTTCACGACCGGGGGGCATTCCCTGGCGCGCGCTCGCGGCATTCCGGATGTTTCCGTGCAGGGTTTCCCGATGTTTGCCCCCACGCGCGCCTTTCCGATGGTGGCGCTGCCGAACATTCCTCCCGGCCCACTGAGCTATTTCTCGCACTGGATGGCAACCCAAATTTTCTGGCAGGTTGGGAATTGGGGATTTCGACGGCTGCGTTCCGCCGCGGCGGATTATTTCGATCAAGGATTTTACTGGCCTTTCGACGGCTCCGGCACAGCTCAGACGCCGCTCCTGTTTGCCTACAGCCCGGTCGTCCTGCCCAGGCCGGCTGATTGGACCGCGCCCTATATTCACCTGACCGGTTATTTCTACCTTGACACGCCAGAGACTTACCAGCCCGCACAAGAGCTTGTGGACTTCCTTGCCGAGGGCGAGGCCCCGGTATGCGTGACGTTTGGGAGCATGGTCAACCGTGAGTCTGAGCGGATCGACGGTATCGTGCGGGCTGCCCTGGCACACACGCGCCAGCGCGGCATTATCCTGACCGGCTGGGGCGGGAGAAAACCCCCCGCCCACGCTGGCGACCTGCTTTACCTGGAAGCTGCGCCTCACGACTGGCTCTTCCCGCGCTGCAAGTCCGTCGTCCATCACGGCGGGGCGGGGACCACGGCGGCGGGCTTACGCGCCGGGATCCCCAACATCGTCGTGCCTCACGGGGTCGACCAGCCGTTTTGGGGGAGGCGCGTGGCAGCCATTGGGGCAGGCCCGGCGCCGGTTGACCTGGGGAAGCTGTCCGTCCAAACCTTGACCGCCGCATTCGAGCAAGCCAATGACCCTGCGCTGCGCCGGCGCGCCCAGGAGACGGGCCGCCTGATCCGCGCCGAGGATGGGGTGGGGGCGGCGGTGCGGCTCATCGAACAGCACGCCGCCGCGTTCTGAGAGGAAAACGCTGGGAGCACGATGCGTCGCCATCCTGGATTGCCCGGTATACGAAGCCTTGGGTCGCACTGAGGCGGTCGTAACCAAACTAAAAGCGCCTTCCATAAAGCATGCTATAATGTGCACACAAATATATCCACATTATCAGGAGGCAGCCATGTTAACGGTTGGAATTCGAGAACTCAAACAACAGGCGAGCGAGCTGATCCGCCGGGTGCGTGAAAGGGGGGACGAGATCCGGGTGACCTATCACGGCAAAGTGGTGGCGCGCATCCTCCCGGTCCAGCCTGCCGCAGAGGAAGTCCAGCGCGCCTGGGATGACCTGGACCGCCTGGCAGAGGAAATTGGCAAGGGTTGGCCGCAGGGCGTTTCGGCGGCAGAGGCGGTATCTGAGGGGCGGCGATGAATCTTCAGCCAACGCAGGACCAGCGCTACATCGTCGTAGATGCCAGCCTGTGGGTGGCGCGGCTGGTGCCCCAGGACGCCTCGCATGCCGCCGTGCGCACCTGGATGGATACCCGCCGCGCAGAAGAAATCGAATTTTTAGCGCCGGCCTTGCTGCTGGCAGAGGTGGCCGGGGCGGTTTCCCGCCGCACCGGAGAGGCAGGCCTGGCCGGCCGGGCTGTGGAATACCTGGAGCGCCTGCCCGGCCTGCGCCTGGTGGAGATGGACCGCGCCCTGATCGACGAAGCCGCCCACCTGGCCGCAGAACTGGGCCTGCGCGGGGCGGATGCCACCTACGCGGCGGTCGCCAGCCGCCTGGGTCTGCCCCTGGCCACCCTGGATGCCGACCAGCGCTCGCCCGCCGCTCAACGCATCTCCATTCACGCCATCGAATAATCCCATATCCTACCGCCCCAAACCCAGCGAAGTCGCCTCGCTCAATGACCCTGGGCTGCCCGATCCGCGCCGAGATTGGGGTGGGGGTGGCGGTGCAGCTCATCAAGCAGCACGCCGCCGCGTTCTGAGAGGAAAACGCTTGGAGCACGGCACAGTGGGTTACAGAGAGGCGGAGTCAAATCCCGTCATCCCCGCCAAACCACAAAACCCGCTGGATCAGGCGGGTTCCACTACAGGCGGGAACATTATCATAATTGCTACTTATAGTCTGTAGCCTGAGAGTAGCATCCCAGGTATCCTGATATCTGCTTGAGTCATTTCATTGAGGAGGTCGGGATGACTGACAATGTATTACGCCGCCTGGGAATTCGTATCCGCACGCTTAGAGAGCAAGCTAATATTTCACAGGAAACATTGGGACACCTTGCAAGATTGCACCGCACCTATGTTGGAGCAATTGAACGAGGTGAGCGGAATCCATCCGTTTTGAGTCTAAAGAAGATCGCCGATGCACTGAAAGTAACAATAGGGAATTTGTTCGATGAGTAGAGCATATTATGCTGCTCCTGTCGACTCGTTTATTCATGAAAATTCGCTAACAATTTTTGGGGCATTGGCCGATCAGCACGAATTTGAATTGGAGGATCAACAAAAATTTGCTTGGAAGGCACAAATTGCCCTTCTCAAGCAGGTACTGATCAATATTTCCGGTTACGTGTTCTTTGAATTCTCTATTCCACGAATGGGCAAGCGGGTTGACGTTGTTCTGGTGGTAAACGGGATCATCTTTGTGCTTGAGTTCAAAGTAGGAGAGAATTCCTATCCTGCTTATGCCCTAGAACAGGTGATGGATTATGCCCTGGATCTAAAGAACTTCCATGAAACAAGCCACAAGCGCCCAATTGTGCCGATTTTGGTGGCGACAGAAGCCAAGGCTGTCCCTTTTTCGCTCAAGGTTTATCCCGATGGTATTTACGAGCCGCTGATGGCTAATGCCACTACATTGGCGGATCGGTTACAGACTTGCCTGCAAAAGATCTCTACTACCCCAATTGATCCGCTGACATGGGAAGCTGGACAGTACAAACCTACCCCAACTATTGTCGAAGCCGCCCAGGCATTGTATCGTGGACACAGTGTGAGCGAAATATCACGCTCCGACGCTGGAACGATAAATCTTAGTGAGACATCCGATACAATTGATCTCATTGTTGAGCATACCAAACAGAATCGCCAAAAAGCCATCTGTTTTATTACAGGTGTACCTGGGGCAGGGAAAACTTTAGCGGGGTTGAACATAGCCAACCGCCGTCTACAGGTGGGGTGTGATGAAAACGCTGTGTTCCTATCTGGTAATGGTCCGTTAGTAATTGTTCTTCGTGAAGCATTAGTACGGGATGATATGTCCAAAGGACGAAGGCGAAAGGAAGCGGAGCGTAAAGCCGAGACTTTTATCCAAAATATTCATTACTTCCGCGACGAGTATTTTATGAATCCGAACGCGCCATTAGAACGCGTGGTAATCTTTGATGAAGCTCAACGTGCTTGGACCAAAGACATGGCAGCCAATTTTATGAAACGCAAGCGTGGACAACTCAATTTCACCATGTCTGAGCCTGAGTTTCTGATCAGTGTAATGGACAGGCACAGCGATTGGGCAGTCATCATTTGTCTAATTGGTGGTGGACAGGAAATCAATACGGGAGAAGGCGGGTTGATAGAATGGTTTTATGCACTACAAAAACATTTTCCTCACTGGCAAGTGTATGTCTCTCAGCAAATCACCGATGCTGAATATTTGATGGAAAAGAAACCAGCCGATCTGCTTCCTGCTAGCCAGCTCATTATGGATGGTCGGTTGCATTTGGCAGTCTCAGTTCGTTCGTTTCGCTCAGAGAAGGTATCGGCACTGATAAAGGCTATTTTGGATTGTA
>Ga0315287_10006024_pt1 | contig 12013 bp, 9 predicted proteins | sample YL17G11_0_MG_FD_205037 | JGI IMG/M metagenome (GOLD analysis project Ga0315287, IMG submission 205037) | Sediment microbial communities from Yellowstone Lake, YNP, Wyoming, USA - YL17G11_0 | ecosystem: Environmental > Aquatic > Freshwater > Lake > Sediment | place: USA: Wyoming | collected...
GAGAGAGCGTTTGTTCTTCGCGGCGGCGAACCCCGTGTGCGCCCGGCTCGTGGATGGCGCAGGCGCGATAGTCTGCCTTTCCGAGGCCGGGAGGCGGGCGTTGTTGGACGTCTACCCGAAGGCGCAGGGGAAGGTCAGGGTCATCCCGAACTCCATAGACCCCGCCATGTACTCTGGTGCCGATGGCCCGGGATTCAGGCTCGAGCACGGCATCCCGGAGTCCGCGCCGCTCCTCATGTGCGTGGCGAGGCTTCACCCGCAAAAGAGGATAGACCTACTGGTCCGGGCGTTCTCTGAGGCCAAGAAGACAGTCCCTGACGCGGTATTGTGCATTGTCGGCCCGTGGTTCACGGCGGAGAAGGGGAAGGTGGACTCCATCGTGTCACGGCTTCACTTGGAAGACGTCATCTACACCGGCGAAGTCCCAAGCGAAAAAGTCAAGGACGCGTACGCTGCCGCGGACGCGGTGGCTTTGTCTTCGGAGTATGAGCCTTTCGGTTACTGTCTCCTTGAGGCTATGAGCCTCAAAAAGCCTGTTGTGGCGTTTGGCATAGGGGCTGTCCCGGAGATTATCATCCAAGGCACGACCGGATATCATGTCCCGTTCCCGGACGCTAAGGCTTTCGGGGAGAAGGCGTCGGCTCTCCTGTCGAATCAGGCTCTCGCATCCCGGCTCGGCTTAAACGGATATTCGGCTGTTAAGGGGAAGTTCGACATGAAAGAAAACGCTGGAAAGCTCCTGAGACTCTACTCGGAACTCGGAGGCTGAGATGGAGAGAGAGGAGCACCTGAAAACCGTGATGCTGAAGGCGAGCGCGCTCATGCTCGCGGTGATGCTAGCGGTTAAGCTCCTGGGGTACGTGTTCCACATAGCCTTCGTCAGGCTTTTCAGCCAGGATTCATACGGCACATACGTCTATGCATTATCCCTCGGCCTGTTCATGTGCGGCCTAATACCGAGCATCTCAGCGGCGGTCGCAAGGTATGTGGCGTACTACCGGGGCGGAGGGGACATGAAGGCTGTTGGGTCAACAATACTCAATGGGCTAGTGTTGACCCTGCTCTTCGCCGTCCTCGCCTCGGCGCTGGCGTTCGCCGCATACGGCGTTGGGCTGCTTCCCATCGGCTTCAACACATTCCTATTCTCGGTGGGGGTAATGTGCCTGAACCTATTAGTCTTCGTGTTCATCGGCGTAATATCCGGATACCGGAAGCCTGAGGTGAACACGTACTTTACCCTGCTCCAGCAGGCACTGAGGGTCGCCGCCCTCTTCGTCGTCGCGGCAGCCGCGGCATCGTTCGACAGCCTGCTCGCATTGCAGCTGTTCGCATTCCTCCTGTCGTCAGCCATAATAGCCTACTACTCGTTGCGCAAGTACGGCGTCGGCAGCGGCCTGGACTTGAAGATTGGAAAGGAGCTTTTCCGGTTCGGCTCATACAGCGTCCTGCAGACCACCTCCTACAACATGCTCTCATGGACTAACATACTGCTCTTACAGTCGTTCCTGGGGGCGGCCGTCGTCGGAATATACAACATAGCATGGATGGCCTCGAACGTCCCGCTCCTACTCTTCCTCGTGGTGCTGCAGATATTCTCCCCGGTCGCGGCGGAGCTGTTCGGCTCAGGGAGCCGGGAGCGGCTGTCCAGGCTTGCGTCATATCTCTTCGAGGCGTTCTTCCTCCTGTTTCTGCCGGTGTTCATCGCAGTAACCCTGTTCGCAAGGGAGCTCTTGACCGTGTTCGTCCCAGCGGAATACCTCGCCGGAGCCGTCACGATGCAGGTGCTGTCCATAGGGGGGTTCTTCTTCGGGCTCGCGCTCTTGTTCGTGGATATGACAACAGCGGAGGGCAGGGCTGACATAAACGCGAGGAATACCGGCTTGGCTGCTGCCGTGAACGTGGCGTTGGCCTGGCTCCTCATACCCTTATACGGCATAGTCGGTGCGGCCGCCGCCGCCCTCATATCCTCTATGCTGTTGCTTGCGTTGTCTTACAACCACATCCGGCGGGTAATCCCTATGACATACTCCCTAAGGCGGCTGGTTGGAATTGTCGCCTCCTCGCTACTGTCCGTCGTAGTTGCATGGACTGTGAAGGCTCTCGTGGATTCGACAGTCCTCTCCCTCATACTGTCATCAGCAGCCCTCGCGCTAGCGTACGTGGCATCCCTGCTTCTGACAAAGTCCCTGCGGCAGGAGGATGTCGAGCTGGCGGAGGCTGCGATGGAGAGATTCAGGGTGCCTGTGAGCGCATCCCAGGCAGTCTTATCAGCCCTCAAACGCGGGGTCTACTCTAGAATCTCCCTGTAAAGCTTCATTGTCTCATTCGCCACAATGTCCCATGAATGGGGTATGGCGCTTTCCCTGGCCTTGGCGCTCATACGCGGCAGCATGCCTCCGTCTACGATAACATTCACCTTCTCAGCGATGTCCGCTCCGTCGCGGGCCACGAAATATCCGTTCTCCCCCTCCCTGATGAGGTCTTCGGTGCCGTTCACGCGGGTGGCGATGACCGGCAGCCCAGTCGCTGCTGCCTCGAGGGTCGCCATGCTGAAACCCTCATAGGCCGTGGGGAAGACGAACATGTCCGCTGCCGCGTAGTACCTTCTCACATCCCTTGAGGCTCCGGCGAAGACCACCCTCCCTGCGACTCCGAGGTCGAGCGCCCGCTTCTCGTAGGCTCTCCTGTCGTCTCCCCCGACAGCAAGGACCTTGACATCTTCCGGGAGCTTCGGAAGCGCATCTATAACGTGCATCAGCCCCTTCCTTTTGAACTCCCATCCGACGAACAGGAGTATGATGTCGTCTTCGGTCAGGCCGTGCCTCCTCCTCGTGTCCTCCCTGAACAGCCGCCTGTTGTCTGGCGTATACTCCTCGATGTTGACTCCGTTCGGTATCAGCTTCAGCTTCTCGTCCGGGACGCCGTAGTGGCCTTGTATCTCCCTATACGTTCCCCTGGACATGACGATGGCCTTCCTAAAGTTCCCCCGCGTGTAATTGTACCTCTCTATCGGCAGGACTATGTTGCTTGCGGGTTCAAGCGCCTTAAGAGCACTGTACACGGGACCGCGCTCCCTCTTGAACTGCTCTACCGCAGCAAGATGGCAGCTCGGAGCCTTCAGTACGTCCTGGTAGAGGGACTCAGCCCCCTGGCTGTGGACTACGTCTATGCCGTACTTCTCCTTGAGTTTTCTCCCGTAATAGGTGTTTTTCAGGGCATTCAAGCCCACATGGGCCCAGTGGGGCCACCAGGGAATCCGGATTCTGTGGACTACGACCCCGTCAACTGAGTGGTCCTGTGCCGAGCAGAGGACGTGGACTTCATGCTCCCTTGCGAACCGCGTGGAGAGCTCGACAGCGTATTTGGCGACCGCGCCCTGCTTGGAGTAGTTGGCGGTCAAAAACAGTATCTTCATATTGGCTCGATAAATATTCCATGCCACGTCTTAAATGCAAAGAGGAGACCCCAGAGTCTACGGCCGTACTCGTATCCCCTGTCCTTTACCGCCGAGTTCCCGTAGCGGCTGATGAGCCTCATCGCCTCATTTGGCCTAAAGAACCCAGTGGACTCCAGGAAGCGTTCAAGGCCCGACTCGGCCTTCAGCTCCGCCTTCAGCCAGTTGTCGAAGGGTACTTCGAAGCCGTGCTTCCTCCTTGACGTTATCTCCCCCGGGAGTATGCCTTTCACCGCCTTCTTGAATATCATCTTCTCCCTGCCGCCGAGGCCGACCTTGTACTTAGACGGTATGGTGTATGCGTGTTCGACGAGCACGTGGTCTAGGAGCGGCGAGCGGGCCTCTATGCTGTGCGCCATCGTCGTCTTGTCGACCTTCATGAGGAAGTCCTCCGCAAGCCAGGTCTTCACGTCAAGGTAGAGTATGCTGTTCAGAAAGTCGTTGCCTTCCGTCCTGGCCCTCTCTATGAGCGGCTTCACCGTGACGCCGTAGGGGTTCTGCGAATACACACTTGAATCCAAAACCCTGCCCTTCGTCTCCTCGTCAAGCACCCTTGAGCCGCGCAGGTACGTGCCGTCCAGGTCGCCGGCGCTCCTAATCACCGACCTCACGTCCTTCGAGTCCGCGAACCCGTCGAGGATGTCGCCGAGCCGCCTGTTGTCCGCGGCAGCGTTCAGGAGCCTGGAGGTGACTGGCACGTTGAAGAGGAACTCCCTCTTACGGACCCACCTGTACTTGCTGTATCCGCCGTAGAGTTCGTCGCCTCCGTCGCCTGTCAGGTAAACGGTGGCGTGTTTCTTCGCCTGCCGGCTCATCAGGTAGGTCGGGACTATGGCGTAATCCGCAATCGGCTCGTCCATATGCCAGGCGATGTCCCTGTAAGATTTCATCGCCTCGTCCCCCACGACTATCTCCGTGTGGTCCGTCCCGTACCTTTCCGCGACGAGCCGGGAGTACGGCCGCTCATCCAGGCCGCTCCACTCAAAGCCGACGGACACGGTCTTGACCTGCCTCCTGCCGCCGTCAGACGCCAAGGCGACTATGGCGGAGGAGTCTAGTCCGCCTGACAGGTATATGCCGAGCGGCACCTCGCTCATCAGCCTCATCTCGACGGACTCCCTCAGGAGACTGAGAATCTCGGCCGCGAACTGGCTTTCAGTCTTCGAATTATCGGTTGCCAGTCCTATGTCCCAGTACCTCTTCACATCCACCTCCCCGGCCTTCACAGTCGCCGAATGGCCTGGCGGGAGCTTATAGATGCCGTCGAACATTGTGAGTGGCGAGGGCACGTACTGGTGCGTTGTGTAGGCGTTCAGAGCCGCAGGCGAGACCCTCCTCCCCACACCATGGTGTTCTAACAGGGCCTTAATCTCCGAGGCGAACACGAAGTCGCCGCCGGCCTTCGTCCAGTACAGCGGCTTCTTCCCCAGCCTGTCCCTCGCGAGGAAAAGAAGCCTTTCTCCCGCATCCCATATGGCGAAGGCGAACATGCCGCGCAGATGGCGGACACACTCCCCCCCATATTCCTCGTACAAATGGACCAGCACTTCCGTGTCCGTATCCGTGCTGAACCTGTGTCCCAGGGACTCAAGCCCCGCCTTAAGGCCCCTGTAATTGTATATTTCGCCGTTGAACACGACCCATACGCTGCCGTCCTCGTTGGAGAGCGGCTGCCTCCCCGTCTCCAAATCTATTATCGAAAGGCGCACATGGCCTAGGATGATGCCTCTGTCAGAGTAGGTTCCCCTCTCATCAGGGCCTCGGTGCGACATAAGGTCCTGCATCCTCGCGACGCTGCCGCTCTCAGGTTCGCCCAAGACGCCGCATATCCCGCACATTATCCTATGACCTCCCTATAGACGCCGACGGTGTCAGATACCATCTTCTCACGGCTGAAGCCATCCTCGATGGTCTTCCTGGCATTCTTCCCCAAGGTTTCAGCCAAGGTTTCATCTGACAGGACACTAGTAATCTTCCCCGCCAGATCAGCCGAGTCACCAGGATTCGCCAATAGGCCGTTCACTCCATCCCTGATGACCGTGGGGATGCCCCCTATGTTCGAAGCAACGACGGGCCTACCGCAAGCCATAGCCTCAAGGGCTATCAACGGCAGGCCTTCAATCCTCACCGTGGGTATGGCGAACACGGATGCAGCGTTGTAGTGCCTCCAGAGTTGGCTGTTGTCGACTTTCCCAGCGAATGTCACGGCGTCAGCGAGCCCTAACCTGGCTGCCAGCCTCTCGAGATCCAGTCTGTAGGGGCCGTCGCCGATGACGAGCAGGCATGTCTTCGGGAATTCATCCCTGACCTTCTTCATAGCCTGGATCAGGTACTGTATCCCCTTCTGCTTATGCAGGACGGATACGCTCAACACGAGTCTCTCGCCGGGGTAAGCTTCAGTCACACCGGTCGCGGACGGCCTGAACGTTTCAGTGTCTATGCCATTGTAGACCGTGCGGACCTTGGATTTGTCCACCCCGAACTCGCCGGGGATGCTTTCGGAGAGTTCCCTGCTGATTGCTATCACCCGGTCGCTTCCCCTCACAAGCCGTTTGGCGTACCTGTGGTATGTGTACATCTGCAGGAGTATCCTCGGGGCGGACATCAAGCCAAGGCCTTGGTTGAGTATGCTCCTTATTTCCCCGTGGGAGGTGCCGTGTAAGGTGGTCACAAGGGGTATGCGAAGCATGTCCTTCAGTGGGCCGACGTAATGGTATGCGGCCCCCGACTGGCTGTGTACGATATCGAATCCGACTACCCTGTGGAGCTCCTCGAACTTGTGGAAGGCGGCGGCGGATAAGGGTCTCCGGCTAGTGGCCTGCGCATCCGTGTAATACACTTCGACGCCGGATATGGTCTCGTGCACGGCGCCGCCGGGGTGCCTGCTTGTCACCACAGCGACTTTGTGGCCGGCTTCCACGAGCCCTTTCGCCAGGTCGAGTGCATGGTTTTCCATGCCCCCGGTGACGTGCGCCGGCATGAGCATGGAGAACATGCACACATTCATCTTGTACCCCTGAAGCCTATGTCGTCCTTGAAGTCTCTTCTTCCGATGTCGTCCTCCATCCTCCTCGTGAGGTGGACGTCTTTGAAGCCGCTTCCCTCGAACCAGCCCCTCACCTCCTCCTCGGTGTGGAAGTGCTCGTAGTGGGGGCTCCACCAGTCGAAGGTGTCAGCCCACCGCTCCTGCGGGTACGGTCTCTTGGAGACGAAGAAGAAGAGGCGTCCCACCTGCAGCCGCAGCCACTCGTCGCCTATGCTCCTAACGAATCCGCCTAAGGGGACTCCGACCCACGAAAGCTTCCACAGGAGCCAGTGGGGCATCCTCGTCGTGAACGCCCTGAAGAGACCGTTGAGGAACATGGAGAGGGGGTTTCTGCGCTTGTAGACCCACACCGACATCACCCCCCCGGGCTTCACGAGGGGCGCTAGACTGCCGAATGCAGCGCGCGGGTCCGGAGTATGGTGGAGGACTCCTATGCTGTAGACAAAGCCGAACGTACCGTCCCTGAAGGGGAGGTTGAACAGGTCAGCTTGGACGACGTGGACCGTGCCGAGCACCCTCGTGTTCTCATACGCGCTCTCCACCGCGGCGCTGAGGTCGACGGCCACGACTTCCGCGCCGCTTTTGGCGGCCACCAGGCTGTATCTCCCGTACCCGCATCCGCCGTCGAGGCAGAGCTTACCCTTCATGAAATCGGGCGTGACGCCTGTCTTATCGAAGAATATGGGCGTCTCCTCCTCTTCGTGTATCGTCTTATATCTCGTCCACTGGAAGCCGAAGCTTTTACTCGTTCTGTCCTTAAGCCTCCTGAACTCTCGGATTTCAGCGTCCGAGATCTTCCCGCCTGGAAGCCGGTCCCTGTATTTTTCCACATACTCTGGATAGTCTCTGAGTATGTCGGGCAGAATCCTTGGTATGCCGCCGATTACTGGAAACCAGGCGCCGCAGCCAGAGGACAGGATTCCATCGATGACCTCCCCCCCCTCTTCCAGGAGGGATTCGCAGCCGAATGAACCCCTGCAGCGGGGGCAGGCCATTATCTCAAGGAGCTTGCGCCTCATGCTAAACAAATAGGCAGTGGCTTATATTAACAATCCCCCCGGCGAGGTCGAGGGCGTGGACCTCCGTGCCGCCGGCCCCGTGCGCGGGCAGAAGCATTGAACGCATGCAGACCCTCATGTCATCCCCCCTTCCTGCACTTGAAGATGAAGTCGTACGAGATGCCGTGGAATCCGGGCTGCTTGAACACCCGCAGGGGTTCAGGCGGCAGCATTATGCCGAATGGCTTGACGTGCGGGCAGACGAAGTAAGACCTCCTGTCGACGACGACGTATCCGCTGTCCTTAAGCATCCTCTCAAGGAGCGCCGGCGTGTAGAATCGTATGTGGTCCGGGTCGTGCATGTCCCACACGCCCCTCAGGTGCTTCAGCCTCAGGTACCACCAGGCGATGTTCGGGGTTGAGATGACAAGGGTTCCGTCATCCTTCAGCACCCTCCTTATCTCAGAGAGCATGTGGGCGGGGGACTTTATGTGCTCTATCAACTCGAAGCAGGTGACGAGGTCGAAGCCCCCGTCCGGGAACGGGAACCTGTCGGACTCAACGTTCAGCTTCACGGCATCCAGGCCCTTACCGCGCTCGAGCAAGAGGGCCCGCTCGTCAAAGTCAGAGGCCACCACTTCGTATCCGAGACTCGCGAGCTTCACGGCGAAGTCTCCGGAGGCGCTGCCCAAGTCCAGGCATCTCTTCCCCGCGGCTTTCGGAATCAGCTCCAAGCCGAACCTGTGGAAGTCGTGGAGGCGCTGCTGGTGGGCGCGGCCTGGGTTGTCCCAGAACTCCTTATACTCCCACTGGCTAGCCCTCCCCTCATCGGCCATAGTACCTCCATGTCCGCCTGGAATATTAAATGCATTCGGTCGGCTTCACGCCGTCGACGTACATCCTCTGCCATAGCTCAAGCGTCAGGAGCGCCCAGATCTGGTGGCCCCTCCAGATGTTGTCCGGGTTTTCCAGGAGCTTTGCCACCTTATCGGGCCTGAGAATCCCCCTTCTCCGCACTGTCTTCTCCGAGAGCACGTTCAAAGCGTACTCCCTCAGCTCCCCGCCCATCCAGTGGTGCGTCGGCACCCTGAAGCCCTGCTTTTTCCTGGCGAGTATCGTCTTCGGGAGCCTGTCCACCATCATCCTCCTCAGTATGTACTTGACTTGGGTGCCGCGCAGCTTCATGCACGGCGGAAGCGACATCGCATACTCCAGGAGCACGTGGTCCAGGAACGGGACCCTCCCCTCAACAGCCCAGGCCATCGTCGTCTTGTCCAGCTTCATCAGGAGGTCGTCCGGGACCCAGCTCTTCAGGTCCACGTACTGGAGGCGGGAAAGGAAGGTCGGGACCGTCCTGGCGTTGAAGTGCCCCCTCATGGACGCGAGCGAGTCCGAGCCCGCGAGCTCCCTCCTAAAGCCGTCGCTGTAGTGGCTAATCCTCTCCTCCTCGTCGAAGACGTGGCCTTGGCCGAGGTAGACTTTCGCATCCTCGCCGGCCGAGACGTACCTCATATACCTCTTCGCCCTCGTGAAGCCCGGCACCGACCTTATTGCGAGGGGGACGACATTCTCCCTTATCACAGCAGGCATCATGTCCCTGAGCGCGTCGCCTGCTGAAAGGAGCTTGTAGGTCCTGTAGCCTGCGAACGCCTCGTCTCCGCCTTCGCCGGTGAGTATCACGGACACCTTCTCCTTCGCCTTCCTCGAGAGTAAATACGTCGGGAGGGCGGCCGGGTCGCCAATCGGCTCGTCAAGATGCCATACCACGTCCTCCACCGACTTGACAGCCATGCCGGAATCGGCTATCAGCTCGTGGTGGTCGGTGCCGAAGTGCTCGGCGACGACACTCGCATGCTTCACCTCGTCCACGTCGTCGTAGCCGAAGCCTATGCTGAACGTCTTCACCGGCTCATCCGTCATCGAGCTCATCAGCGCGACCATGGCGCTTGAGTCGAGCCCGCCCGAGAGGTAGGCTCCGAGGGGGACATCGCTCATCAGCCTCATCCTCACGCAATCCGTCAGGAGGGCCTCAACCTCGGCCAGGCACCTGGACTCGGTCACGTTGCGGTAGTCCGCCCTCAGGTCCCAGTACCGCCTCACCCTCGTCCCGAGGGCGTCGCGCACAAGCACGTGTCCGGGCTCGAGCTTCATGACGCCTTCAAGCGCAGTCGACGGTCCGGGAACGTACTGTAATGTCAGGTAGCAGTCGGCGGCCCGCCTGTTCAGACGCCTCTTCAGGCCGCCGTATTCGAGGAGGGCCTTCACCTCGGACGCGAAGACGAGGATGCCGCCGGACTCGTGGTAGTAGAGCGGCTTGATGCCGATCCGGTCCCTAGCGAGGACGAGCCTCTTCTGCCTGCCGTCCCACAACGCTATCGCGAACATCCCCCTCAACTCATTGACGAAGTCCGGGCCCATCTCCTCGTAGAGGTGGACTATCACTTCAGTGTCGGTGTTCGTCGCGAACCTGTGCCCCCTCCTCTCAAGACCCTCCCTGATGCCCCGCCAATTGTATATCTCCCCGTTGAAAACGGTGACGACCGAGCCGTCCTCGTTGGATATGGGCTGCCTGCCAGTGGACAAGTCTATGATGCTGAGGCGGAGGTGGCCGAACATTATCCCGTCATCCGAGTATTCGCCGCGGTCGTCAGGCCCCCTGTGGGATATGCAGTCCATCATCGCCTTCAGGAGGCTCCTGTCCTCCAAACCCTGGATTCCCACGATGCCGCACATGCTCAATCACCGATGAATCTCGCGTAGATGGCCTCAATTTTCGCGCACTGCATTAATATGTCGAACTCCTCTTCCACGCGCCTTCTTCCCTCCCGTCCCATCTTACCCCACTGGCCGGCGTTGTCGACAAGCCAGCTCATCTTCGAGGCCAGTCCTGCGATGTCCCTCTCATCGACGAGAAGACCGGTTTTGCCGTCCGATACGAGCTCGGGTATGCCTGCATGGCGGGTGGATACGACAGGCATCCCCGTAGCCTGCGCCTCCATGAGGGCGTTAGGTATCCCCTCCTTCTCACCCTCAGAGGTGGTGAACGATGGGAGCACGAACACGTGGGCCTTAAGCATTTCATCGAGCACCTTATTGTGCGGCATCGCGCCGGCGAGCTCCACCATCCCCTCCAGATCGAGGCTTCTGATTAGCTTTTCCAGCTCGCCCCTCTGAGGGCCTTCGCCGACTATCCTCAGCCTCGTGTGGGGGTGTTCACGGTTAACGGTCGCGAACGCTTCGACGGCGTCTTGGACTCCCTTGTTCTGCGCGAGCCTCGCCACGGTCAGGAATACAACTTCCTCCTCAGCAAGCCTCTCAGCATGCCTGAAATCGTCCAGCATTATCCCCGAATGGTGGGCGACGGCCTTCCCCTTAGGGCATCCCAGCGTTTCGAGGTCCTTGACCATGTCTTGGGAGCGCGCTAGGAACAGGTCGCCTTCATCGAACAGGCGGTCATACATCCCCGGGTCCTTGGATGGAAGGAGGGATGCGTCCATGCCCCTGAATGATGTTATCAAGGGTATGCCATGCCGTCTTTTAAGGGGCAGCATCCTAGTCCCGGTAGGGCCGTAGTGTGCGTGGAGGAGCCTCACATCCTCCTTACTGATGACTCCTGAAAAATACGGGCATCCGAGGGATAACCGCAGCATGACTCCGTTGAGGGCGTAAAACGGCAGGCTCAGGTCAGATACGGACCTGACATCATTGTACGGGAACTTATCGGCGTTCTGCCTCTGGGCGCAGAAGACGAGCACCCTGTAAGCCTTGATGCTAGTCGCCTCATTGTATATGAATGTCTCGGTGAGGGGCAGGAATCTCAACCGAACATGGGCTATGACTTTCATCCTGTTGTTAATATCTCTGTGTCGGGTAATAATCGCACAAAGGCGATGCCATCCGGCCTCGGAGAGCATGCGTCGGTATACAGTCCTGGGGGTTTCACCCTGTGAAATTTAAGTGCCTTAACAGATAATTAGTCATGGTTCGGGTATCCGTGAGGAATAATTGCCTGGCTGACCGGCTGCTTAAGAAGTCCGCTGCATGGGGCATAGTGGATTTGTGGTCTTCGACGAGCAGCGACTTCGTGGCCCACCAAGGGAACTATAGTCTGATTACGGAGAAGGAGTATGCGGGCGAGTTGTTGGGGCTTATCGGCGATGTGAAGGGCATGTCTTGCCTGGACGTCGGTTGCGGCGGCGGCATGCTATCCAACGAACTTGCCTCTCTCGGAGCTTCGATGTTCGCCGTAGACGTGTCATATAAGGCCGTAAAACACGCATCGTTGTCTGGCCGAGTCATCGGGGTCCAAGCCAACGGCGAAAAACTGCCATATGCAAATGGCACATTTGACTTCTGCATATCCACGGACGTGATTGAACACATAGTCGAATACGCAACAGTCTTGGACGAGATAATGCGGTCGCTCAAACCGAAAGGCACAGCACTACTTGCAGTGCCCAACGCGTACAGCACAAAAAACCTCCTATTGGACTTTTTTTTCCCCCTGGTAAAAGG
>Ga0315287_10006025_pt1 | contig 12012 bp, 9 predicted proteins | sample YL17G11_0_MG_FD_205037 | JGI IMG/M metagenome (GOLD analysis project Ga0315287, IMG submission 205037) | Sediment microbial communities from Yellowstone Lake, YNP, Wyoming, USA - YL17G11_0 | ecosystem: Environmental > Aquatic > Freshwater > Lake > Sediment | place: USA: Wyoming | collected...
GCGTGTCACGACCCGCCGCGTGACACGCGAGACAATCGGCGGTGGCGGGGAAGCGGATGTCCTTCTTCGCCTGGCTGTCGGCATGAACGCTGCCGCCACCATGGCACGCTTCGCAATCCTGGTGATACGAGGCGATCTGCTCGTGGCCCTTCACGTCCTCGTGGCAGGTCTTACACTCGCCAGCACCGAGTCGCTCGGAGCCCGCGACCTCCGCAATGCGCCGCGGGCCCGTCGGCTTCCACGCGAGTGCGCACGCGAGGAGTCCGAACGCGAGCACCGCGCCCGCGGCACTCGCGATCCACAGCCCCGAGTTCTTCACGTCAGCCCGGGCAGGTCACACGGTTGGTCGCGCGATGCCGTCGCTGTCGCGCGATCGACAGCAGCACCATGAGGCCTGCGAACCCCTCCGCCGACCAACTCGGCTCGGGCACAGCGATCTGCGCGTGGGCGAGATTCGAGTCGGTGGAGCCGTCGCTCGCGGCGAACGTGAAACGCTCGGTTCCCATCTGCCCTTCTTCGGGGTAGTAGGTCGCGACGGCGCCGGATAGCCCGACGGTGCCGTGCACGGGTTGCGAGACGATGCGCAGCACGAGCGGATCGCCGTCGGCGTCGGTCGCGCTGAGGGGGATCGCGACGGGCGTCCGGGTGTCGGTCGCGGCGATCGCGTCGTTCACCTGGGCCGGGTGATTCGCCGCAGCGTTCTCGCTGAATGGTCCGTCGTGGCACGAGAAGCAGGAGACCTGATAGCCGCGCCAGAACTGTTTCGTGCCGAACTTGTCCGTCGAGAGCGTGCGATCCGCTTGCGAGCGCGAGAGGACGGTGCCGCGATAGTCGGCGCCGTGGCAGGTCGTGCAGGTCGAGAGCGCGACGCCCCCCTCGTCGCCGACTGCATCACCGTGGCCTTCCACCCAACTCTGTCCGATCGGGTGCAGGCCGTGCGGCCCGCCGCTCACCGTGGACGGGACGCCGCTCGTGTGACAGGTGTTGCACTGCGACAGCACACCCACGTGTCCCTGCAGCGCGACGCTCTGCAGGTTGTCGTTCGGGTGCGACGACGGGTACTCCGCGTGCGTCGCACCGTGGCACGCCTCGCAGTCGAGGCCGCCGTGGCCCGTGGAGAAGCGATAGAGCGAGAAACCCGCGCCCGGCACATTGGGATTGGTCGCAAAGGTGGCGTCGGCCGGGACGCGCACGTGGCCCGGTACGTCGAACACCGACGTGAAGCGCAGCGCGCCCGCGTTGGTCGTGGCCGTGCCGGTGTGGCAGGCCTGGCAGCTGGGTTCGTCGAGCCAGCCCACGCGTCCCGGAGCGCCGACCTCGCTCATGCGACCGTGGCAGCTCTGGCATTGCATCGCGAGCGTGCCGTCGGCCGCGACTGCCGCGCCCATCGCGCCGCGCAAACAGCGCGTCGTGGAACCGGGGTGGCAGTTGTAACAGGCGGTGCGATTCGTCTCATCATCGAGTTTGGGGTGTCCCACCGCAGCGAGATCGCGAACGCTCGCGTGACGGACGTGGATCGCTTCCGTGAGGGGCTCGACGCCCGCGAGGCCGGTGCCAGGCAGTGCGTTCGACGCGTGACAGCCGGCGCACAGGATCGGCTGCCCATCCGTCTGCGCAGTCGGGAAGAGTCCGTCGCTGCGGTAGCCCCGCGTCGTCAACAGGCCGGCGTAGCTCGGATCACTGGCATTGCTCTCGTCGTGCAGACGCAGGATGTTGAGGCGGAAGTCGCGTTGCGGATCGGGATCGAAGACCCAGCCCCCGTTCGGCTTCGCGGGACCGCGCGCGCCCGAAGCGTGGCACCCGCTGCAGCTCATTTCGTCCGAGACGGGCAAAACCACGTCGGTCTGTGCGAGTACGACGCCCGAGGCCTGGTCGCTCACCGCGACGCGCATCAACGGGTAGGTGTTCTTGTGTAGAGCGTCGTCGTACGGGGTAATCGGGATGCCTTCCGCGACGAAGCCGTTGCGAGCAGCGTCCCAGTTCATCGGCTGCGGAAGATTCGTCGGACCGGGCATCCGTGCGCCCGCAAGACCCTGGTCGGGCGCCAGCGCGACACCGTAGAGAGGAAGCACCCAGTCCCAGAAGTTCAGCTTGCCCAGCGACGTCGTATTGATCGACCCCGTCGGATCGGCGACGCCCCGGTAGGTCACGATGAGACCGCTCGCGTTCGTCACGAGCATGCCGTTGCGCATCACCTGCGCCAACACCGTGTTGTAGGGTGGGAGGAGTGAGAAGATCTGGAAGTCGGCATCGGTGCAATGCATGCCGAGGTTGTTCCACGCCACGATCCGGACGTTGGGATCGAGTGCACGGGCGGGCCCGGCGTACGCGATGAGCACGGAGACGGCGAGCGCCAGCCGGCACGAGATTCCGGTTCTGCGATCCATGGGCACCCTCCTGCTGGATGTGGGATTATTTCCCGCAATCCAGGATCTCCGCAATGGGGCAACCCGTCACGCCTCGCGGGCCGGGTAGGCAGCTTCCATTCGGGAGCCGGCAACGGGGTCGCCCAGTGGCGGGGACCGGCGCGTGCGCAGCGTCGGGGTCATCTGGGCGTCCCCCATCGATCCTTGGCGTGTGAAATTAGTCCACGATACGCTGCGGTCTCACGCGGCCAGGGTGCGGCCGGAACCCATGGGAAAGACCAGTTTCCATGCTGACACGGACTCACGCGCCCGGCTCAGGGGCATCCTTGAAGATCCGAGTACCTGCTGGCGCGCCGACTCCGCCGCCCTCGCTATTGCGAGCGCTCCGGCACGTCTTGCGCCCGCTCGTGCGACTGCTGCTGTCGAACCATGTCACGCATCCGACGCTCGCGACGCTGTTGAAGGAGGTCTACGTCGAGGTGGCGCTGCGCGACTTCCCGATCGAGGGGAAAGCGCAGACCGACAGCCGGATCACGCTGCTCACGGGCATCCACCGCAAGGACGTGAAGCAGCTGCGCGGAGCGGTCGGTGGAGAGCACGTTGCGCCGCGTTCGGTGTCACTCGGCGCGTTGCTGGTCGCTCGCTGGACGGGCACGCCCGCGTACATGAATCGAGAAGGACGACCGCTTGCGCTCGCTTGGGGCGGCGGCAGCGGCAAGGAGCCGACCTTCGACGACCTGGTTGCTTCGGTCTCCCGGGACATCCGGCCACGCGCCATTCTCGACGAGCTGCTGCGGCTCGGGGTCGTGCGCATCGACGATGACAATCGCGTGTGGCTCGACGCGGAGGCCTACGTCCCCACGGAGGGCTTCGACGAGAAGGCCTTCTTCTTCGGCCGCAATCTCCACGACCACATGGCAACCGCAGCGCGGAATCTCTCGGGCGTGCGTCCGGCCCTGCTCGAGCGGAGCGTCTACTACGGCAATCTCACGCGCGAGTCCACCGTCGAACTCGCCAAGCTCGCCGCGCGCACCGGCACGGAAGCGCTGCAGGCGGTCAACCGGCGCGCGATCGAACTGAAGAAGCGCGATGCCGGCAAGCGCGCCGCGCGCCACCGGATGAGCTTCGGCACCTATTTCTACGAAGCCGACGCGACGCTCGAGGAATCATCGCCGCCCGGAAGCGACGACGATGATTGACGCAGGTTCGCTGCGTCGCGGGATCCGGGTGCTGCTGCGCGTGGGGATCACGCTCGGTGTCGGCCTCGCGCTGGCGTTGCCGGCCGCGACGGCGGGCGCGGAATGTCAGAAGCCGACCGATGGCATCGGCGGAACCGGCCAGCAGCCGCGGCCGAGCCCGAAGCCGGGGCCCCATGACGATGAGAAGGATGGTATCGGCGGCACGGGCCACGCGGCGCCGCGGCCCGTCGGGAGAACCGCGGCCGTGAGCGGCGGCGACGGGGTCGGCGGCACCGGGATCGTCGGCATCGTCACGGGCTTCGGCAGCGTCTGCGTGAATGGCCTCGAGGTGGCGTACGACGATTCGACCGCGATCGACTCGAATGGCGCCGCGGCGAGTCCCGCGGATCTTGCCGTAGGCCAGCTCGTCGTGGTCGAGGCGACGGGTCCCGGAGGGCGACTTCGCGCCGAGCGCATCGCGGTGCGCGACGCGGCGGTAGGCCCCACCTTCGCAATCGATGCGGCACGGGGCGCCCTCGTCGTCCTCGGTCAAACCGTCCGTGTCGGACCCGACGTACCGCTGGGCGACCGCGCGAGCCAGCGACCGCTGGCACTTGCCGACATCGCGATCGGTGATTTCCTCGCGGTGAGCGGCTTGCGCCAGGCCGATGGCATCGTCGTCGCGACGCGCGTCGATCGCGTCGCGCCGAGCGATCGCGTCAGCGTGAGTGGTCCGCTGCGCCCGCTCGCGAGCGGCGGCTTCGGCGTCGGGGCGCTCCGGATCACGAACAAGGCGGCAATCGACGCCAATCTCGCGGATCGCTCGGCTCTTGTGATCGGTCGCTTCGACGCGCGGCCAGGCATCCTCGAAGCCGCGCGCATCGAGCCTTCCGTGCGGTGGGAGACGCCTCCCGAGCGCGTCGCGATCGAGGGTCTCGTGCAGAGCGACTCGTCCAAGGGGCGCTTCCAAACGAACTTCGCGGATGTCGATACCTCTCGCGCATCCGCGGCGGTCGGGAAAGTGAAGCGCGACGACCGTGTGATCGTCAGCGGGAACTGGAGTGCCGGAGGCCTCGTGCGGGCGGACGAGATCCGGATCGAGGCGCCGCGGGCGCTCACTCCCGAGCCACCGAAGGGAGACGGCAAGAATCGGAGCACGCTGCCCGAGGCCGAGCCTCGCGCGGCGACCGGAATGCCCGATCGCGAGCAGCGCATCGAGACAGGGGAGCGGCCCGAGGCGGTCGAGGCACCCGAGGTCGAGCGACCGGACCCGATCGAGACGCCCGCCGTCGAGCGGCCCGAGGTGGAGCGTCCGGAGAGCCAGGCGCCGGAGATCGAGAAGCCGGAAGTCGCGCGACCGGAAGTGGAACGGCCGCAGATCGAAGCGCCTGAGCGGCCCGAAGTCGAGAAGCCTCAGCTCGAGAAGCCCGAAGTCGTGCGACCGGAAGTGGAGAAACCCGAGATCCAGAGGCCGGAGGTGGAGCGACCGCAGATCGAGCGTCCGGAGATCGCGAAGCCCGAGGTCGAGCGGCCCGAGGTCGAGAAGCCGGAAATCGAGAACCCGGAAGTGGAGCGGCCCGAATCCGATTGAGCACCAACCTCAGAAGCGGTAGCTGGCCCCAAATCCGATCTCGGCGTCGGTCGCCGCGCGGGTGAGTCCGAAGACCGCGTACGGTGTGAGCGAGACATGGCTGGTGATCTTCCACGACAGATACGGGGAGAGCTCCTGCGAGTCCCCGACCGAGGGAGACGCCGTCTGCCGCCACTCGTAGGTGAGACCCGCATCGAGACGGGCGTTCACTCTGTAGTCGAATCCGAGCGAGCAGAAGAGAACGTTGTGCAGATTGTTCCCGGGCGGATTGCCAACGAAGCGATACCCGGTGGTCAGGAACGGCGTGAACGCAGCGAAGGTCTTCGAGGCTTCGACCTGCAGGGTTCCGTCGAACTCACCGGTGCCGAGATTGCGCTTCTCGCTGGCGGTCGGAAACTTCACCTTGCCGGTGAACTCCAGGTAGGGCCATGCGGGGCGCAACGGCGCCAGCACGTAGCCGGTACTCAGGATCACGTCGCCGAGGCCGTCATTCGTCTCGCGCTTCGCGCTTCCGCCGCTGACCAGGACGCCGTCCACACCCACGACGTTGCCCGGCCCGGTGATGCGGATGTAGGGAATGGTCAGCTTCACCACGAAGGGATCGCGCGCGTACTTGACCGAGAATGGCACGTACGCGATCTGCGTCGTCCCGGGGGATCCGTAGTCCCCCGTGCTGAAGTCGAATCCCGAACTCAGCGTGAGACGCCCGGTGCGACGGACCGGACGAGCTTGCGCATCCGCACGCTCGGCTCCGAGAACTCCGCTCGCGATCAGCAACAACGCAATGCCGGTGCAGAGCCGCGCGGCGCACCGTTCCACACTGGATCGCAGCATCTTCGGATCCAACGCGCGCGCGTCTACGCGACGCATACCGAAGTGCGAAGACGAGACCGGGCGCAAGCGACCGATGATCGGGAAACGCTCTCGCCGGCCATCAATCGTCTGTTTCTCGCGGCCGCGATCCACGCCGATCCGCCTCGGCCGCCGGCGGAGGCTGGGTTTCGGTCGTATACGCGCGCGCGGCGCCGTACTTGTAGACCAACTCACCGCCCGAGTGACCAACGGCGACGCCCGCCGCCAGCACGGCGAGTCCGGCAGCGACCGTGACTGCGCGCCCGGTGCCGCCGCGTCCACCGCGCAGCAGGCCCGTTGCAGAGACGAGCGCAGCCCCGATTGCGACGTACAGGAATCGTTCCGCGGCATCTGCGTGCGCGTCGATGTAGCGCTCTGCAACGACGTCTTCGACTTTCTCCTCCTGGTCTCCCCCGGTCTCGATCGCTAGCAGGGCGGATCCGACGAGCACGGCCTGGAGCACGACCACGGCGATCCAGGCGCGCGCGGGAATCCACCCGGCGCGGATCGCCCCGAACGCAGCGATCGCAACGACGGGCGCCAGCACCGCGAGCGCGATCGGGAAGTGTACGACGGCGGGATGAAGCGGATTCGGGATCGTTAGCATCTCGATTCTCCTGGTCCCGGTGCGGGACACGCGAGCAGGATCGCTTCCCCTGCCTCCGAATGGAATCCAGCAAATGACGGATTCGGGCCCTGAGCGCGGATGAGCGGAAGGATGAGATGACGATCACGACATATGAAGGGGATCTCTGGCGGCGCGTCGCACTCTCGGCCGTTCTCGTCGCGATCGCCGCCGGCGGTGTGACCGACCTGGCGCTCGATCTGCCGAGCGACCCGGGCTTCTTCCACATCGCGTTCGAGCTGTCGCTGCTCGCGCTCTCGCTGGGCACGGTCGTGTGGCTCTGGGTCGGCTGGGCGACGACACGGCGTTCGCTCGCGACGGTCCGTCACGCGTTGGACGTGCACCGAGCCGAGCGCGACACGTGGCGCGCGCGGGCCGACTTGCTGCTACGCGGACTCGGTGAGGAGATCGACGCGCAGCTCCAGCGTTGGGGTCTCACCCCGGCCGAGCGCGAAACCGCGCTGATGCTGCTGAAGGGCCAGGGCCACAAGGAGATCGCGACGATCCTCGGCAAGAGTGAGCGTACGGTGCGGCAGCAGGCCGTGGCGGTCTACCGCAAGTCGGGCCTCGCCGGTCGCGCCGAGCTCTCCGCGTTCTTCCTCGAAGACCTGCTGCTGCCGATCGATTCGCGCCCTTGAGCTGCACGGCGATCGCCGTTCCGAACGGGCAGATGGCTCAGGGCTTCACGCCTTCGTGTACCGCCCAGCCGAGCGCTTCGAGGCGCTCGCGCGCACGCGCGGTGGTGCGGCCCGAGAGCCAGACGCCGCGCTCGGCCGCGACGAGATCTTCGCGCTGCGCGAAGCGCGCCATGCGCTCGTTCCACGACACGTAGTCGGCGGGGATCGGCGCGACGATCTGGCCGCTCGTCTGGCGCGCCACCAACGTGCCCCGTGCGAGCAGCACGTCGATCGGCGCCTGCTCGTTGCGATCCGCGAGGATGCTGACGGCACCCACCAGGTAGAGCGCTTGGTCGGGTGTTGCGGCGCTCGCGGCGAGCGCCACCACGTCGGCGCGGCCCTGCACCTCGGCGAGGCGTCCGAGCGCTTCGACGAGCGCCGTCTGCACCGAGAGCGTGAAACCCGACGCCGCCTGCAAGCCCCGGATCTGCTCATCCGAAGCGCCGAAGCCGCGCAGGCGCTGCTCGTTCTTCGCCACCAGTTCGGCAGCCGGTGTGTCGTATACCCAATGGTGTGAGACCTCGGTGCCGGGCATTGCGATCGTGGCGGGCGCCGCTGTCGGCAACAGCGCGCTCACGCCAACGCGGCTCGCAGCCGCGACCCAGGCGAGCTGATGGAGTCGCGCGGCGAGCAGCGGGTTCGAGGTGTACGGATCGACGCCCAGCCGTCGCGCGACATCGCGAAGCTCTTTCTCGTGTTCCACCGGAAGCGGCACACGTTCGGCGCCGGGCGCCTCGGCGAAGAATCGCTCGAGTCCGCTGCCTTCGGATTGCACCGGACGCGCCGCCGTGTTGGCTGCGGCGCGGGCGAACGCATCCGACCGGCAGGCTTCATCGAGGAGTCGGATCGCCGGGATCTCGGCGACGCGCAGCGCGAGTGACTCGACGCCCCAGGCCTCGAACACGCCGACGTCCGAGCGGATCGTGAAGCGCACAGTGAGCCCGTCGGTCGGTACGGCATCCTCGACGCGAAAGCCGGGACCGAGCAGCAGCTTTGCGGGTGCGGTGTCGACCGCGTGCAACACGACCGGCTTGTCGAACTCTTCGGTCGTCTGCTGCGCGGCGGCAGAGCCGGCGAACGCGCAGCTGAACGCCACGACTGCGATCGCATCGAACACGCTCCGCGCACGAACGCCGCGACCTGCTTCGTTCACGACGTCCCACTCGAAATCGATGACATCCTAGACGCCTCACAGGGAAGCCACGGGACGCGCGAGTCTAGCGGCCACGAACCTCGCATCCAGAAGCCAACGCGACCATGGGTGGGATCGTTCCTGCGTGTGTGGATGGTCGACTCGCACCGCCGCTTCCCGACACCGAGCCGCGCGTAGCCCCGATGAAATTTCGGGACTTCGACGAGCTCTCCACATCGAACGCCGTGCTCGAATGGGAGGTTCTGCAACTCGCATCACTCCCGATCGAGGCGCAGGTCTTGCGCGTCTCGCTCGACCCGCTCGTGCTCCCACTCGAGAGCGCGGGCGCGACGTTCCGCTCGCAAGCTCTTCGGCGAGCATCCCTCGCACACGCTGCGCCATGGAGCGCGCTGGCGACTTCGTGCGATCGCGAGCGGCCGCGTGATCGCGATCGCCGACGAGCTCGTCCCCGCGGACCTGTCGCGGCGCGTCAGCCTGGTCATCCCCGGCTATGATCGGTCGTCATGTGGATCCGCATCGCAGCCGTGTTCGGAGTGATCGGTGTCGCGCTCGGCGCATTCGGCGCCCACGCATTGCGCAGCCGCCTCGCGCCTGAACAGCTCGCGGCATGGGAGACCGCCGTCCACTACCAGCTCTTTCACGCGGTGGTGCTGCTCGCGCTCGGCCTCTATGGCGCCGCGACCGAGCGCCCGCTCGGCGCTTCGCCCTGGCTCTTCGCAGCTGGAATCGTGTTCTTCTCGGGTTCGATCTACGGGCTGGTGCTCGGATCGTGGCGCTGGCTCGGCCCGGTGACGCCGCTCGGCGGCATGGCGCTGATCGCCGGCTGGATCTCGCTCTGGTTCCTTTCACGATCGCCGTAGCCCCATCACGAACTGCGATGGACGTGCCGGTGGTGCAGGTCGGGCCAATGCGGGTGCGCGTGCGCGAGCGGCTCGTGGCGATGCCAATGACTGTGCTGCGCGTCGGGTGCGAGCCCGGGATGCGCGTGGTGGTGGTGGTCGTCGTCGTGGCGGTGGGTGTGTACGTGTTCGGCTTCGCCGTGGACGTGCTCGTGTTCGTGTTGCGAATGAACGACCACAGCGACTGCCGCGACGAGGATCGCGGCGCCGGCGAGCTGCGCGACGCCGATCGGTTCGCCGAGTGCGGCCCACGCGAGCACGGCTCCCGCGAACGGCGCGACCGCAAAGAGCGCCTGCGCGCGCGTCGCGCCGAGTTGCTGCGCCGACGCGATGTAGAGCGCGACGCTGGCGCCATAGCAGAGCGCCCCGACTGCGAGACCGGCCGCCGCGCTCGCGGCTGAACCCGCAAATGGCGCGATCGCGAGACCGAGCGCGAGGTTGGTGGTTCCCGCGATCACTCCCTTGAAGAAGGTGCTCGATGCGGGCGTGATGCCGTCGATGCGAGCCGTCAGATGGTTGTCGAGTCCCCAGCAGACGCAAGCACCCGCCACCCACAGTGCGGCGACGATCCCAGGCCAGCCCGCACTCGCCGACACCAGCGCGCCTGCCAGCATCACGCCGGCGATGCCGAGCCATCCCTGCGGACCGAGTGGCTCGCGAAACAGCAGCACGCCGAGCACTGCCGTCGCGGCCAGCTCCAGGTTCAGCAACAGCGAGACGGAACCCGCCAGCGACGCGCGTAGTCCCACGAGCAGCAACACCGGACCGACGATGCCGCCGAGTGCGATCGCACCGAGCAGTCGCAGCGCGTTGCGACGACCCATCGTGCGCAGCGTTCCGCCGAATCGCTCACGCGCGAACGGAATCGCGGTGCCGAGCGCCGCGCCGAGGTAGAGCAGTCCCGCGAGTTGCAGCGGCGTCACCGTTGCGAGCAGCCATTTGCTCGCCGGCGTCGAAGCGCCGAAGAGCAGCGCCGCGAGCAGCGCCTGCGCGACGCCGCTCAAAGGGACCCGCCGCCGCGCACCAGCACGCCCTCCGCGAGGTACTCCGCAACGACGGCAGCGAGATCGCCTGCATCGACGTCGTACTCCGTCGCGAAGGCTGCTTGTGCGTGCGCATCGAGCGGCGATTGCGCCCGCTGGAGGAATGCCGCGACGGCATCCGCGAGCGGCTCGACGCGCAACGGGCGCAAGCGTCCGAAGCGCGCGTCGGCCTTCGTGTCCGCGACGATCAACACGGACTCCGATCGCACGCGCGCGACATCGGGCGGCGCGCCAATTCCGTCGCCGCGGTCGAGTCGCTCGCCAAGCAGCGCAGCGGCTGCGAACGTGCCCGCGGGCAACGCGACGACGCGGGCGGCGCCCGCCATCAACAGCGCTCCGCGCGGCGGCTCCAGCGCGGCGCAGACTTCGCGTCGCGCGCGCGCCATCGCGACCTCGAGCCGAACCAATGCGCGAAAGAGCAGGCTCGCCGCCGCCGCAGCGCGCGCGGCGGCAAACGCCGCGAACGCGAGCGGCAGACTCTCGTCGCGCGAGATCGCGACGTGGAACGCGGGCGAACGGGAGAACCCGAGTGTCCACGACGCATCGCCATCCCCGGAAGGGCCGGTCGCCGCGCAGAGTCGAAATTCGGAAGCGACGTTGCGCAGCAGTTGCGCCGCGCGCCTACCATCGCGATCCGCGGCGACGGCGACGGGATCGAGCGCGCGCAACCAGCCCGCTCCCACTGCATCGAGCGACGCCGACGCGATCGCCGCGGCGTCGCCGCCATGCAGACGTTCCGCAAATTCCGCGTCGTGCTGCATCCGCACCAGCGCCCGCTGCACGCGGCGCACGCGGGGATCGTTTTCGATCTCGATCGCGAGCGGGCGCGGCGCGACGTTCGCCGCTGCGCCGCCGCCGATTCGCCCTTCGAGGGCAGCGCCAATCGCGCCGCGCAGCCGCTCGAAGGTCGGCAAGACCTCCACCCGGCGGTTCCGCTCGCACTCGTACACGACGGCACGCAGGTTCGTGGCGCGCGGCAACACGGCTTCGAGAATCGCCCAGCAATCGGGCAGCGGCTCGGGTGCATGATCGTCGTCGACGAAGCGGCGCCCCGCGTGGATGAACTCGGTGCCGCCCGCGACGTGGACCTCGACGACGCGATCGAGCGGGAAGCCGTCGAGGCCGTCGGTGGGGGCCCGTCCGGTCGCGCGCTGGTAGATCGCGAGGTGGGCGACGTCCAGCAAGAATCCAGCGTCGGCGAGTTCCGTGACACGCGCGAAGTAGTCGAGCAAGTGCAGCTCACCGAGGTAGACATGCGCGGGCGGGTTCTCCGGTAGCACCTCGAGGCCACTCGCTTCGCGCAGCTGGCGCACGTTGCGGGCGAGCGTCCGGGCCGACGCGTCCGTCAGTACCGGCGGCAGCAGCACGCCGTGACCGCGATCGCGCGGGCCGATGTGCCACAGACCCGCGTCACCGCAGAGCCAGGCCGCACCGAGCTCGCGCGCGAGCTGCTGCGCAGCGGTGATCCACGCGGGCTCGAGGTCGTCGCGCTCTTCCAGATTGAGGTCGAGGAAGTGGTACGTGGTCGGCACGCCTGCGCGCACGAAGGCGAGCGAAGCGGCATCGACGCCGCGCTCGAGATCGACGCCTACTTCGAGGAACTGCACCAGATCGGGGCGATCGCGGTG
>Ga0315287_10006026_pt1 | contig 12012 bp, 11 predicted proteins | sample YL17G11_0_MG_FD_205037 | JGI IMG/M metagenome (GOLD analysis project Ga0315287, IMG submission 205037) | Sediment microbial communities from Yellowstone Lake, YNP, Wyoming, USA - YL17G11_0 | ecosystem: Environmental > Aquatic > Freshwater > Lake > Sediment | place: USA: Wyoming | collected...
GGCGGCATCAACGTGAGAGGCTTTTATTCCCTGGCCAACCACTACTACCGCAACCGCGATCGCTACGTCGAATTGCTGGACGGGACGCGATTCGATGGCGCACGCGATCTCACACCCTTCGTGCTTTTTGGTCTGGAGGGTCTGCTCATGGGACTGGAGGAGGTCCACCAGGCGGTGGTTGACGAAGTGAGGGTCATTGCTTTCAGAGATCTGGCCCGAGAGACGCTTGGCCAAAGCGGCGGGCTCGGAAGCAAGGCTGGCAAGAGGCAACTTGACCTGCTTTATGGCCTCGCCCGAGAACCGGTTTTATTGAGCGACTTGCGCAAGGGCGGGCACCCATTGTTCCATCTCTATAGAGGTCTGTCCGGAAGAACGTTTAGGCGGGACATGACGTTCCTGCTCGAAGAAGGGCTCGTGACGATCGATGACGACAACGTGCTGCGGGCCAACCTCGAGGTCATGGACGGGTACGTTCCCTCGCCGCAATTCGCTCAACATAGCTTGAGGCGGCGTCGGTCGAATTGACATGCGCGCCGCGTGCTGTATCATTCCCTTATTGACCCATTTTCAAGGACGAAGGAGAACCGACATGCCGCTCTACGTTTCCCTCAGCAACCTAACCGAGCAGGGCCGCAAGACCATCAAGAGCCGCCCCGAACGCGTCAGGGACGTCAACAAGGAGATCGTCTCGATGGGCGGCAAGATCGTCGCGCAATACGCGACGCTGGGCCCTTATGACTTCGTGACCGTCATCGAGGCAGAGAGCAATGAAGCGGTGATGAGCATTTCGGTGGAACTGGGTGCGCGCGGCACAATTAGCATTACGACGCTGCCCGCTCTGGACATCGAGAGGTTCATCTCGCGGGCCTGGGCGCCGCCCAGTCCGAGGCGATAGCGGCCGACTTCCGGCCCGCCGGCTGTCAGGAAACGGGCTCTTCGGCGAGACTCAGACCGAGGTTGATCAGCGTCCGCACGCCCGTGCCGCTGGCGCCCTTGATGAACATGCCCTTCACCTCGTCGATCTGGTCGACGCCGGCGATATCGAGGTGCGCCCAGGGCGTGTCCTCGATGAACTCCCTTAGGAAGAGCGCGGCGGTAATGGAGCCCGCCTCGCGGCCACCGACGTTCTTCATGTCCGCGACCTCGCTGTCGAGCTTCTCCTTGTACTCCTCGAACAGCGGCAGCTCCCATACCTTCTCGCCGGCGGCCACGGCGGCCAGGCGAACCCTGTCGAAAAGCGCCGCATCGTTCGTCATCGCGCCAAAGGCAACCTTGCCGAGGATGACAGACATGGCTCCCGTTAGCGTCGCGACGTCGACGACCGGCGACAGACCGAGCTTTCGCGCATAACAGAGGGCATCGGCGAGGATGAGGCGGCCCTCGGCGTCCGTATTCACGACCTCGATGGTCTTCCCGTTCATCGCCCGCACGACGTCGCCGGGTCGCTGGGCGCTGCCGCCGGGCATGTTCTCCGTCGCCGGCACGATCGCGGTCACGTTCACCTTCGCCTTGAGCTGCGCCAGCGCCCGAACGGCGGCTATCACGTCGGCGCCGCCGGACATGTCGGCTTTCATCTCCTGCATGCCCTGTGACGGCTTGATGGAGATGCCGCCGCTGTCGAACGTTATGCCTTTGCCGACCAGGCCGAGCGTGTTCGCCTCCGGCCCGGCGCCCTGATAGCGAAGGACGATGAGCTTCGGTGGCTGGCGGCTGCCCTGGGCCACGCCGAGGAACGCGCCCATGCCCATCTCTTCCATTTCCTCGCGTTCGATGACTTGATATCCCAGGTTCCACTCCTCGGCCACCTGTCGCGCCCGCTCCGCCAGCTCCGACGGCGTCATGACGTTGGCCGGCTCATTCGCCATGTCGCGCGCCCAGTTCATCGCCTCAGCGCTGACGCGGCCTCGCTCCGCGCCCAGCCGCACGGCCTCCGCCCTCGACGAGTCCGTTTCGACCAGCGTCAGCTCCTGCACCACCCGCTCGTCCTCTTGCGCCTTCTTGTGGACGGTGAAGCGGTACAGCCCGATAATCGCCCCCTCGACGATAGCCTGCGCGCACACGTCCGGCTCCAATCCCAGCGTCGGGTCAGCGCTTGTCGAGACGGTCTCCGCGCCGGAGCGCCGCAACTGGCGGGCGGCGATTGCGACGGCGATGCGCAACACCTGCGGGTTGAACGCGTCGCTCTTGCCGAGACCCACGACGAGGACCCGCGGCGACGCCAGCCGGCCCAGCGTATGGAGCAGTGTGGTCTCGTTTCGCTTTCCCTTCACGTCGCCCTCTTCGACAAGGCGCGAGATTGCGCCGTCGAGGGCCGCGTCGATCTCTGCGACTGCGCCTGTTGACGTATTCGCACCCTCGAAGAGAGTGACGATAATGGCTTTGGAGGCTGATTCCTTGAGTTCGCCGCTGTGCACGCTGATCTGCAATGGAGACTCCTTTCCGATTGGAGGACGGTCGGCTGCGAGCGTGTCAACCCTTGCCTAGAGCACCCTCTGTGGGTACAATTCCTCCATAGAGATGGTACGGTCAAGGACGCAGATCTGCAAACGCAGTGCCATGGCTGGGGACGGGCCAACTCCGTGGTGAGGTCGCCGAGAAGAACGAAAACAAAGAGAATCCTTCGCGAGTTGCGCTTCTTCGCCGTCGAAGCAGCGCTTCTCGTCGGGCTAATGCTCATCTACTGGCTGATCCGCGGCGCCTTTCCCGAGCGCACAGCCGACGCCTTCGCCCGCGCCAGACAGATCATCCACCTCGAACAGAGCCTCGGCTTCTTCTGGGAATCGGGGTGGCAGAAGCAGATCATCGGCAGCCGGGCGCTGGTCGAAATCGCCAACGGCATCTACCTTTATGGCCACCTGCCGATTCTTATACTGTGTGGCATCTGGCTCTATGCGCATAGCCGCGGGACATACCGGACCTACCGGAACGCGCTGTTGATCTCGGCCTGCCTGGGCCTGTTCTTCTACGGCCTGTTCCCCGTAGCGCCGCCGCGGCTGATGCCGGAGCAGGGGTTCGTCGATACGGTGGCGATGTTTAACAACACATCCTACGAGATTCAGCCGAGCATCATTGTCAATCACTACGCCGCGGTGCCCAGCTTCCATTTCGGCTGGGCGCTACTGGTGGGCATAGCCTTGATCGATGTCAGTCGCAGTCTCTGGGTGAGGTCGTTTGCCGTCCTCTTCCCGACGCTGATGTTCTTCTCGATCGTGCTCACGGCGAACCACTTCATATTCGATGCGATTGCCGGCGGGCTGGTCGTCCTGCTGTCAATCGGGCTGGCGTTCGCTCTGGAGAGCTTCCGCCTCGAAATGCGACGGCCCGTGGGTCACGTTGATTCGGCATGAATGCTTCTTGTAATTCGTGGAATCGTGTGCTTAAATTGAAGTATAGGGATTCGGCCGTCGGAGGGATCTGGCAGGTATGGTTTCCCCGTTCACCGCGATACAGAATCTGGCGAGAGCGCTGGCTTCCGGCCCTGTGATTCGCCACATGCTGAAGCTACTTCGTGCTCCGATGGCTCTCCTGGCTCCACGAAGGATCGCCGAAGCGCTGGCGCCCCGTCCGGCCGTAAGACACGTCGTCGAGCTGACGCTCGTCGGCCTGGCCTTTCTGTTCTACTTCCTAGTGCGCGGCAGCGTCGTCGACAGGACCTCCGAGGCCCTGTCGCATGGTTTTCGGATTCTGAACCTGGAACGAGAGGCTGGATTCGCCTGGGAGCTTCAACTTCAGACTCTGATCTTGGGCAAGGGCTTCCTCATCCAGCTCTTCAACGGCATCTACTTCTGGCTCGACTTCCCGCTGATCGTTCTCGTCGGGCTGTGGCTCTACTTCCGGCACCGGCGGCAGTACACATTCACGCGAGACGCGATGCTCATCTCCGGTGGCATAGCGCTTATCATCTACCGTCTCTTCCCGGTCGCGCCGCCGCGCTTCCTCACCGACTTCGGCTTCGTTGACACGATGGCGATGTACAGCAACCTGAGCTACCAGGCGCAGTCGACGCAGCCGTTCGTGAACCCGTACGCCGCCGTTCCCAGCCTGCACGTCGGCTGGCCGGTGCTGCTGGCTGTCGGCGTGATTGCGGCCACGCGCTACAAACCGGTCTGGCTGCTGGTGGCGATGCTGCCGGTGGCCCAGTTCTTCGCCGTCGTCTTCACGGCGAACCACTTCATCCTGGACACCATGGTCGGCGTGGGCGTCGCGCTCCTGGGACTGGCGGCGGCGCTGTTCCTGCAGAAGTGGGGCTACGCCGCGCTGGGGAGGCTGTTCGGTCTGTCGGATGGCCGGCCGGTGCGGGAAGCCCACATCTGAGCGCGCGCAGGCTCATTCTCCTCCGTCCTATTCGCTCTCCATGCCCCGCGCTATCGCATCCGCGGCCTCATCAGTCCTCTTCGACGTATCGACGACGACGTGCTCGCGGCTTATCGGCTCCCAGTTCGGACGCATCCGCTCGTAGACAGCGACGTCGGCGTCGGACAGGTTGTCGGGGGAGCTTGCTCGCTTCGATAGGCGCGCCACCACTACCTCCTCCGGCGCCGTGACCTCGACGACGATCAGCTTTGCGCCCCATTTGTCGGCGATATCGTACAGGGGACGTCGATAGGCCTCCGCCAGGCTCGTCGCATCGACGATGCAGGAGACGCCGGCTTCGAGCAGCTTCTCGACGGCGCGGTGCAGCGCGGCGAAGACCCGGCTGCTCTCCAGCCATGAGTAGAGCGGGCGCTCGAAAAGCAGTCGACGCACGGCGTCGCTTACGAGGATGACCGCGTTCGTGCGCTTCGTCAGCTCGCGGCTGAACTGCGATTTCCCTGTGCCCGGCAGACCGGCGACGAGCACGAGCGCGGGGCGGGACCGAGGCGCCGGCAGCGCGCCCAGCGATTGGAGGACTCGATCGACGTCGGTGGCGCGGCGGTCCTTTGTCGGCATGATTCGCAGCGGTCAGGGCTCGACGTAGTAGGCGAGGCCCAGCAGGCCCGGGCCGGTGTGGGCGCCCATCACCAGCGTGAACTCACTCACGGCGACCTCGGCCGGATGGAGCCGCCCGGCCGCTTCCTTCGCCAGTCGCTCGGCGTCCTCCAGGGCGTTCGTGTGCTGCACGCAAAGGTGGAGCTTCTGCCCGCGAAGGCCGCGCTGTTCAAGGATGGGGATGAGCTGCTCGACGGCCCGCTGCCTGGTGCGAGCTCGGGTCACGAGGTGGATGTGCTGCTGCCTGAGCTCGATTATCGGCTTGACGCTGAGCAGTGCCGATGCCCAGGCCTTGATGCGCGGCACGCGTCCGCCTCGCGCCAGGTATTCCAGCGTGTCGATGACGGCGACGATGCCGACGCGTGAGATCACGTCGCGGGCGTGGGCGACGACTTCCAGAAGCTCGGCGCCACTCGTGGCCAGGCGCGCCGCCTCTATGACGACGAAGCCCTCTGCCATCGCCGCGCTCTGCGAATTGAGCACTTCGACGGCGACGTCGGGGCGTTCCTCTCTCAGCATCTGCGCGCCTTTAACGGCGGCGTCGTAGGTGCCGCTGAACCGCGACGATACAGTGACGCAAAGCACCGACGGCGCTTTCGATGCCGCTCGGCGCAGCGCCTCGAGGAGCGTCCCCGGCGAAGCGCTCGTCGTCGTCGGCGGACGGCGGGCGGCCTTCAGCGCCTGGTAGAACTGGCCGTTGCTCTCCAGGCCATCAGGGTAAGAGTGGTCGTCGAACACGAGGTTTAGCGGTACGACCTCGATGTCGTACTGTGCGCGGAGCGACGCCGGCAGCGAAGCGGCGCTGTCGGTAACCAGGGCCACCTTTGCCATATTCTGCGGGTTCCTTCCCGCCCCCTTCGTCAGGGGACCGGTCGCGCCCGCCGGAAGGGCGGAGTAGGGGCATGCGTTGCGTCCGGGGCAACCGCCGTGCTAGAATTATACACTAGATACGGAAAGGACGACGAAGGAAGGCCACGTTCAAGGACAGATGCTGAGCAAAGACAAGAAGCAGAGCCTCGTCGAGGAATACGCCACTCACCAAACCGATACCGGTTCTCCAGAAGTGCAGGTAGCTCTCCTGACTGAGAACATCAACCAGCTCAGCGAACACCTCAGGACGCACAAGCACGACTTCCACTCGCAGCGCGGCCTTCTGAAGATGGTGGGACAGAGGCGGAGACAGCTCGCGTACCTCAACAAGAAGGACGTGCAGCGATATCGGACCGTCCTCGCAAGATTGGGCCTCCGCAAGTGATAGCGGTGGCCTTTCTGTTGGAAGAGAAGAGAGCAGGCGCATCCTCAGGCAGATAGCTCCTCCCGTTGCTCCGTGTCGAGGAGCGGCTTCTGAGAGACGGGTTCGACCCCGCAGAATGAGTCGAAAAACGCCTCACGTATCCGCATAGCATACGCCTGTGACGAGCAAGGCCGTCCCGCGGGGAACGGCACCATTCTGTGGGTTAACGGAGGATTACCCTATGTCACGAGTCTACGAACGAATGATCAGCGGACATCTGCTGAGCATGGAGGTCGGCAAGGTTGCCGGACAGGCGGACGGTGCCGTGCTGGTGCGCTACGGCGACACCGTTGTCCTGGTTACCGCCTGCGCGACCCAGCAGCCCCGGGAAGGAATCGATTTCTTTCCCCTAACCATCGACTACGAAGAGCGGCTCTATGCCGCCGGCAAGATACCGGGCAGCTTCTTCCGTAGAGAAGGCCGCCCGACGACCGAAGCCGTTCTCGCCGCACGCATGACCGATAGGCCGCTGCGGCCGCTCTTCCCGAAAGGCTTCCGCAACGACGTCCAGATCGTCGCAACCGTCCTCTCCGCCGACCAGGAGAACTCGCCGGACGTGCTCGGCACCATTGGCGCATCGACCGCCATCTGCATGTCGACCATCCCCTTCGCGGGGCCGGTCAGCGCCGTTCGGGTGGGCTACATCGCTGGCGAATACGTCGTCCTGCCCACCTTCTCGCAGCTAAAGGACAGCGAGATCGAGCTTACGGTATCGAGCACCGCCGAGGCTGTGATGATGGTCGAAGCCGGCGCCAGCGGTGTTTCGGAAGAGCTCATCCTGGGCGCCATTCGCGTCGGCCATGAGGCTAACCAGGAGATCATCGCGCTCCAGAACGAGATCATTCGCGATTTCGGCAAGGAGAAGACGGCGGTCACGCGACCGGAGCTCGGCGAAGCGGTTCGCAAGGATGTCGCTAAGTTCCTTGAAGGCAAGCTGGAGGAGATAGTAGCGGCCGTGAATCGCGAAGAGCGCGACCGCGCCCTCGGCGAACGACGCGAGGAGCTACTGGAGCGCCTCGGCGAGACCTACGCCGCTGAGCAAATCCTCGCCGCCTTCGACGCGAGTGTGAAGCAGCAAGTCCGCGGCAACATCCTCGAAAAGGGCGTCCGCTCCGACGGCCGCGGCCTGAAAGAGATTCGCCCCATCTCCGCTGAAGTCGGCATCCTGCCGCGCACGCACGGCTCCGGGTTGTTCACCCGCGGCCAGACGCAGGCCCTCACCATCGCCACCCTCGGCTCGACGAGTGAGGAGCAGCGACTGGACACGCTTTCGCCGGAAGACACCAAGCGCTTCCTGCACCACTACAACTTCCCGGCCTTCTCCGTCGGCGAGGTACGGCGCATGGGCTCGCCGAGTCGACGCGATATCGGTCACGGCGCCCTGGCGGAGCGTGCCATCGAGCCGGTCATACCCGGTGAAGACGAGTTCCCCTATACCATCCGACTGGTCACGGAGGTCCTCTCGAGCAATGGCAGCACTTCGATGGCCAGCGTCTGTGGCAGCACCCTCGCCCTCATGGACGCCGGCGTTCCGATTAAGGGGCCGGTCGCGGGCATCGCGATGGGGCTGATCATGGGCGAAGACGGCAACTACAAAGTGCTCACCGACATCGCCGGCCTGGAAGACGCGATGGGCGACATGGACTTCAAGGTCGCCGGCACAGAGGGCGGCATCACCGCTCTCCAGATGGACATCAAGGTGAAGGGCATCACTGCCGAAATCATGGGCGAGGCGCTGGAGCAGGCCCGCGAGGCGCGATTGGAGATTCTCGGCAAGATGCGCGAGACGATCTCCGAAAGCCGCAGGGAGCTGTCTCAATATGCGCCGCGCATGTACCGGATCAAGATACCTCAGGCCAAGATCGGCACCGTGATCGGCCCGGGCGGCCGCGTTATCCGCTCGATAATCGAAGAGACGAAGTGCACAATCGACGTCGAAGACGACGGCACGGTGTTCATCGGCTCGACGAGCGAAGAAGCGGCGAACCGCGCCATGGAGATAATCCAGGGCTTGACGCGGGAAGTCGAAATCGGCCAGATCTTCACCGGCAAAGTGACGCGCACGACCAACTTCGGCGCCTTCGTCGAGTTAACGTCCGGCGGCAAGGAAGGGCTGGTGCGCATCTCGGAGCTCGCCGACTACCGCGTGCCCAGCGTGGAAGACGTGGTGAAGGTGGGCGACGAGATCATGGTCCAGGTCATCGAGATCGACAACCTCGGCCGCATCAACCTGTCGCGGCGCGCCGTGCTGGAAGGCGGAGGGGAAGGCGGAGCGGAAGGCCGAGCGGAAGGTGAACAACCACCACCGCCGCCACCACCGACCGAGCGCATGCCTGTGGGAGGCCCCCCGGGCGGACGCCGAGGACCCGGAGGACCCGGGGGCTACGGCCCGGAGCAGAGGCCGCCGCGACGCCCCACCAGCCGCTCCGGTGGCATGGGACAGCCGCAGGGCCCCAACGACGTCGGCGCCAGCCGTCCTCGACGTCGTCCCCCTTTCGGGCAGACTCGCAGACAGGAGCCACGACAACAGGGAGGGCCCGGAGGCGCCGGCCCGGCGCCTCGGCCGCCGTTCGGCCGGCGATGGTAGAAGCCGGATAGCCTGGCCTTAGGCGGGCAGGTTCGCCGGTCAGAGGAGGAAACGATGCCTCAGATTCGCGTGGTCGTCAGCGGCACCGGCAAGATGGGGAAGGAGATACTGGCCGCCGTCTGCGCCGACGCCGACCTGGAACCCGTCGGCGTCCTCGAGAAGTTCTCCGCCGAGGAGTACGTTTCCCTGCCCGACGGCTCAGGCCTGGTTCACCTGGATAAAGACCCGCGAGCTCTCTTCTCCCGTGCCCGCCCGGACGTAGTCATCGACTTCACGGATGCGGAATGGACGCCGCACGTCGTCAAGGCGGCGCTGGAGAACGGCGTGCGGATGGTTATTGGCACGACCGGCCTCTCCGAAGACGTGTTGTCGGACCTCGAACGGGGCTGCAAGGAGAACGGACTGGGCGCGGTCGCCGCGTCGAACTTCGCCATCGGCGCCGTGCTGATGATGCACCTGGCGAGAATCGCGTCGAAGCACCTTGACCACGCCGAGATCATCGAGATGCACCATAACCAGAAGATTGACGCCCCTTCGGGCACGGCAATCGCGACGGCGCAAGGAATGCTGGCCAGCCGCGGCCGTCCCTTCATCGAAGCGCCGACGCATAAGGAGATGATAGGCGGCACGCGCGGCGGCTCGCTGGGCGGAATAGCGATCCACAGCGTGCGATTGCCCGGCCTCGTGGCGCATCAGGAAGTGCTCTTCGGCGGCCGGGGCCAGACGCTGACCATCCGCCACGACTCCACCGGCCGCGACTCCTTCATGCCGGGCGTGCTCTTGGCGGTGAAAGAAGTCATGAACCGCAGCGAGCTGGTCCGCGGGCTGGACAAGCTCATCGGGCTCTAGCTTCTCCCACGTAATCGCCCCAATGGCCCGCGATCGCAGCGCGCCTGTCCATTCTTGATCGGCGATTGGCGCGCGGAGGGCAGAGGCGGTTGCCCGATCCCACAATCTCCATTATTATGATAGCTCACCGTGCGATTGGACGCGGACGGCATGTTGTGTCGTATCCTACAGCTTGCCGTGTCCGCTCTCCTAGCAAATCTGGTCTAGCAGGAAGTTGAGCGCTCATGTCGAACAAGCAGTACAACATCGCCGTTGTCGGCGCCACCGGCATGGTGGGCCGCGAGTTTCTCGGGATCCTCATCGACCGCAAGTTCCCGGTCGGGGAGCTTCGGTTGCTGGCCACGTCTCGCTCCGCTGGCCGCAAGGTGATCGTCGGCGACCGCGAGATCACGGTCGAGGAGACGACGAACGATTCCTTCGCCGGCGCCGACTTCGTCTTCGTGTCCGCCAGCGGCGCGGCCTCCAAGCAGTATTGCCCCATCGCCGCCGACATGGGCGCTATCGCCATCGACGATAGCTCCGCCTGGCGCATGGACCCCCAAGTGCCGCTCGTCGTGCCGGAGGTCAACGGCGACGACGTCGAAAAGCACCACGGCATCATCTCCATCCCTAACTGCTCGACGACGCCGGTCGTCATGTGCCTGTGGCCGCTACACAAGGTCAACCCCGTGAAGCGTGTCATCGCCGACACCTACCAGTCGGTGTCCGGCACCGGCAAGGCGGCGGTCGACGAGCTCGTCACGCAGTCGAAGCTCGTGCTCGAAGGGAAGGATGCGGCGCCGCACGTCTACCCGCACCAGATAGCGTTCAACTTGCTGCCGCAGATCGACGTCTTCATGGACAGCGGTTACACCAAAGAAGAATGGAAGATGATCAACGAGACGCGCAAGATCATGCACGACGACACGATCGCGATGTCCGCGACCTGCGTGCGCGTGCCCGTGATGATCTCTCATAGCTGCGCCGTCCACGTCGAGCTGACCCATCCGATGGACCCGGACAAGGCGCGCGACATCCTCGCCGCGGCGCCGGGCGTCACCGTCCAGGACGATCCGAGCATCAGCCTCTACCCGCTGCCCTGGCTCGCCACCGGAGAGGACGATGTCTTTGTCGGCCGTATTCGACAGGACGCTTCGCATCCCAACTCCCTCGCCATGTGGATCTCTTCGGACAATCTCCGCAAGGGCGCCGCGTTAAATGCCATCCAGATAGCCGAAGAGCTGGTCAAGCGAGGCCTCGTCTAGTCCGCAGGGAGGAAGATTCATGGCAGAGATAGGCCGTCTTCTGACGGCGATGATCACGCCTTTCGACGATTCAGGCGCCGTCGACCTCGACCAGGCGCAACAACTGGCGCTCGCCCTCCTTCGCGCCGGCTCCGACGGCGTCGTCGTTGCCGGCACCACGGGTGAAGTGCCGACGCTGAGCCACGACGAGAAGGTTGGACTCTTCAAGGCCGTGAAGCAGGCCGTCGGCGACGCGGGCGTCGTCATCGCCGGCACCGGCAACTACAACACCGCCGAGAGCGAGAAGCTGGGTCGTGAGGCCGAGGCCGCGGGCGTCGACGGTCTTCTCCTGACCGTGCCCTACTACAACAAGCCACCTCAGGAGGGGCTCTTCCGCCACTTCGAGACGCTGGCGAAGGGCACGAGCCTGCCCTGCATCATGTACAACATCCCGGGCCGCACCGGCATCAACATGACAGCCGAGACAACCGCCCGGCTTTCGCGCATCCCGAACATCGCCGGCGTCAAGGAGGCCAGCGGCAACCTGGAGCAGATAGGCCAGATCATGAACCTCTCCCGCGACGGCTTTCGCGTCTGGAGCGGGAATGACTCCGACACGCTGCCCATCCTGTCGATAGGCGGCTACGGCGTCATCTGCGTCGTCTCCCACCTTGTCGGCCTGCAAATGCGAGAAATCATCGACAAGTTCCTCGACGGCAAAGTCGAAGCTGCGTCCGAGATCCACCGTCGACTCCTGCCGCTGATGATGACGCTCATGACGGCCGCCAGCAACCCGATCCCGATCAAGTACGCCGTGCGACAGCTAGGCTGGAAGGTGGGCGGCCTGCGCCTGCCGCTCGTCGACCCCGACGAGGCCGCCGCCGCGAAGATAATGGCCGAAGTCAAGCGCCAGCGTATCGACCTGGCGCTGCCCGCATAACAAAGGAGGAGGTGTCACTGATGACGGCGTCAGAGGGAGACTCCTTCCGCCGGTTCGCCAGCCTGCCGTTCTACACGGCCATCAACCGTCGCCTGGTCGAGATGTGCGGACTGCGACCCCAGCAGCGGGTCGTCGACCTGGGCGCCGGCAC
>Ga0315287_10006027_pt1 | contig 12010 bp, 8 predicted proteins | sample YL17G11_0_MG_FD_205037 | JGI IMG/M metagenome (GOLD analysis project Ga0315287, IMG submission 205037) | Sediment microbial communities from Yellowstone Lake, YNP, Wyoming, USA - YL17G11_0 | ecosystem: Environmental > Aquatic > Freshwater > Lake > Sediment | place: USA: Wyoming | collected...
TCCGGATTCCTGATTTTCAGTGATTATGCCAGAGGCGGGATCCGGCTCGGCGCACTCATGGAAGTGCCGGTCATCCACATTTTCACGCACGACTCGATTGCCGTGGGAGAAGACGGGCCGACCCATCAGCCGGTCGAACATCTCGCCTCGTTGCGCGCGATGCCCGGGCTGATTATCCTAAGGCCGGCCGATGCGAATGAGGTAGTGGCAGCCTGGCGCGTGATCATGAATCTGCATCACGAACCGGTGGCGCTCATGCTTACCCGGCAAGATGTGCCGACGCTGGACCGCACGAAATACGCCTCCGCCGCCGGTTTGGCGCAGGGGGCCTATGTCCTGGCCGATGCCGCCGGCGGCAAGCCCGATGTGATCCTTATCGGAACCGGCAGTGAAGTCTCGCTCTGTGTCGCAGCCTACGAACAGCTCAAGTCCGAAGGAATGAAGGCTCGGGTCGTGAGTATGCCTTCGTGGGAACTGTTCGAGCAGCAGGACCAAGCCTATCGCGACCAGGTGCTGCCGCCGGCGGTAACGGCTCGGGTAGCGGTTGAACAGGCCTCGACTTTCGGGTGGGCACACTACGTCGGCCCCACGGGCGCCATCATCGGCATGACGACGTTTGGGGCGTCGGCTCCACTGAAAGTATTGCAGAAGGAGTTTGGCTTCACGAAGGAGCGTGTGATTGAAGCCGCCATGCAGCAAGTGAGACAAGCGAGGTAGTCGATGCGCGTCGCCATCGGGTCCGATCACGCCGGGTTTGAAATGAAGGAGGCCCTGAGAGCCTATCTCGCGGTCCTGCAGCATGACGTGCTGGACCTGGGAACGCACAGTACGGCGCCGGTTGACTACCCCGACTATGCCGAGGCGGTCGGCATCGCCCTGCGTCGCGGAAAAGCCGAGCGGGGCATCATGGTCTGCGGCAGCGGCGTGGGCGCATCAATAGCCGCCAACAAAGTGCCCGGCATTCGTGCGGGACTCTGTCACGATACCTATTCTGCGCACCAGGGCGTGGAACATGACGACATGAATGTATTGGTGCTGGGCGGGCGCGTGATCGGCGTGGAGACGGCACGAGAGCTGGTTCGTGCCTTCCTGGGAGCGAGGTTCAGCGGCGATGACCGGCATCTCAGACGACTCACAAAAGTGATTGTCTTGGAGAATCCGTTGAACGCGCTGCAGAAATACGGGCAGTCGGTGTGGTTGGACTACATTCGCCGCAGTTTGATCACCAGCGGCGAGCTGCAAAGAATGATCGACGATGATGATGTGCGAGGGGTCACGTCGAACCCGTCCATCTTTGAGAAGGCCGTTGCCGGAAGCACGGATTATAAGGATGTGCTGACGGCCCCGGAGTCACGGAAGCTGGACGCCAAAACGTTGTATGAACGGATAGCCGTTCGCGATATTCAGGAGGCCGCCGACCTCTTGAGGCCGCTGTACGACCAATCGAAGAAGCGCGATGGCTACGTGAGCCTGGAAGTCTCGCCGAAGCTCGCGCGGGATACGCAAGGAACAGTCGAGGAGGCCCATTCCTTGTGGAACGCTGTCGCGCGGCCGAACCTCATGATTAAAGTCCCCGCGACAGAGGAAGGCATTCCCGCGATCCGACAATTGATCGGTGAAGGCATCAACGTCAACGTGACGTTGCTCTTTTCGCAAACGTTCTACGAACGGGTGGTTGAGGCGTATCTGGCCGGGCTTGAGCAGTTCGCTGCGGGCAACGGCGATCTCAGCCGCATCGCCAGCGTGGCCAGTTTCTTTATCAGCCGCATCGACTCGGCGATCGACGGGCTCATTTCTACTCGCTTGAAGACCGTGACGAATGCCAGAGAACAGGCGCTCCTTCGCAGCCTGACGGGCAAAGTGGCGATCGCCAATGCGAAACTGACCTACCAGCGGTATCGCGAACTCTTCGGCAGCCAACGGTGGCAGGCACTGGCGGACCGGGGCGCACAAACCCAGCGCCTCCTGTGGGCCAGCACCGGCAGCAAGGACCCCAATTATCGAGACGTGATCTATGTCGAGGAACTCATCGGCCCTGCCACCGTGAACACGATCCCGCCGGCGACGTTGGAGGCCTTTCGCGATCATGGATTGCCTCGCGCCAGCCTGACCGAGGACGTGGACGGTGCCTTCGACACGATGGCCACTCTGGCCGGGACCGGCATCTCGATGAAGGACGTCACTGACAAGCTCCTGGCGCAAGGCGTGCAACTGTTCTCCGATGCCTTCGACAAGCTGCTCAACGCGGTCGGCCAACAGGGCAAGGACATCGGATCAGGCAAGATCAATCGCCAGACGTACAAGTTGCCCGAGTCCCTCGCCGCGGGACTGAAGGCCTCGTTAGATGACTGGCGTGCGCAGGCCAAGGTTCGAAAGCTTTGGGCGCATGATGCCTCGCTGTGGACGGGAGCCGACGAAGGTCAATGGCTCGGCTGGCTCGGAATCACGAACGGTCAGTTGGCCCACATCGATCGCTTGAAGGCGATCTCGGAAAAGGCGAAGACCGGGGGATTCTCGCACGCCCTGCTGCTCGGGATGGGCGGGTCAAGCCTGGGTCCGGAAGTCATGACAAGGACCTTCGGGAAGATCGCCGGCTATCCTGAGCTCCACGTCCTGGATTCGACTGATCCGGCTCAAGTGAAGGCCTTCGAAAACAACGTGGATCTGGCGAAGACGCTCTTCATCGTCTCGAGCAAGTCGGGCAGCACACTGGAGCCGAACATCTTCAAGCAGTATTTCTTCGAGCGGCTGACGCAAGTCGTCGGCGAAAAGGAAGCGGGGAACCGGTTCATTGCCATCACCGATCCCGGATCGAAGATGCAGAAGGTGGCCGAGAGCGACGGCTTCCGCCGTGTTTTCTTTGGCCTGCCGAGTATCGGCGGGCGGTACTCGGTCCTCTCCGATTTCGGTCTGGTTCCTGCCACCATCATGGGCGTCGATGTGCCCAAGTTTCTCGATCGGGCCGAGGAGATGGTGCAGGCCTGTATGCCGTCCGTCCCCATCGAAGAAAATCCCGGCGTCGTGCTTGGTCTCATCCTCGGCACGGCGCATGACCAGGGCCGCAATAAGCTGACACTGATCACGTCCCCCGGAATCGGCGGCCTGGGCGCCTGGCTCGAACAGTTGATCGCGGAATCGACCGGCAAAGGAGGGAAAGGTATCATTCCGGTTGACCGGGAGTCGGTGGCTGCTCCGGGCCTGTACGGGAGTGACCGCCTCTTCGTGTATGTGCGGCTTGACGCAGCGCCAGATCGGGGGCAGGATGCCGCCGTTGAAGCGCTCGAAAATGCCGGCCATCCGGTCGTGCGCATTGCCGTAGATGAAATCTATGACCTCGGCGAAGAGTTCTTCCGTTGGGAGATCGCGACCGCCGTGGCTGGGTCCGTCATCGGTATTCACCCGTTCAACCAGCCCGACGTAGAGGCCAGCAAGGTGGCCACACGGAGACTGACCTCAGACTACGAGCAGACAGGCACGTTTCCACCGGAGTCACCGTTCTTCGAGGAAGGCGGTCTCAAGCTCTTCACAGACGACAAAAATGCGACGGCGCTGGGAACAGCGCTGGGAAAGAGCTCGTCGCTCTCGGCCTATCTCAAGGCGCACCTCAACCGGATCAAGGCCGGCGATTACTTCGCCCTGTTGGCCTACATTGAAATGAATGAGGCCCACACCGGCGCCGTACAAGCTATGCGGCATGCCGTGCGGGACAACAAGCGGGTTGCGACCTCTTTTGGCTTCGGTCCGCGCTTCCTCCACTCGACCGGGCAGGCATACAAGGGGGGACCGAACAGAGGCGTGTTTCTGCAGATCACCTGCGACGATGCCGCAGACGTGCCGGTACCAGGCCAGAAGTACACGTTCGGCATCGTGAAGGCGGCGCAGGCCCGCGGCGATTTTCAGGCCCTGGCAGAACGGGGGCGCCGGGTCCTACGAATCCATTTGGGCAAAGACGTACGAGCGGGGCTGGACAAGCTGGAGGCAGCCATCAATCAGGCGTTGACATGACCATGCCGGCATCACGCCAGACCGGCTCGGCAAATTGGCGGTCCTGTATGAGCATGGTGTCTTCGTAACTACTCAGGTAGATAGGCTGAAGACTGAAGGCTTTTAGTCTTCAGCCTGCAGCCTACCATTGAAGAAGAGATCTCTGCTTGAACCCACGGTCGTAGAAACCGAGAAGGTTTTGAAGGGCTTGATTCGTGCCTTGCGAGATAATTTATAGCCTTCAGCCTGAACACCTGAGCAGTTACGTGTCTTCAATAAATAACCTGATCCATCGTTACCGTTGTCTCAGGATCAGCAGCTGGTCAACTTCCAACTGAAACTCTTGTGAGGCGTCCTCTATGAATCAATCTGATGCACCTGGTTCGAAAGCAGGGGATCTCGTCAGTCTCGGTGACGAAAAGAAAGTGATCGAGGTGGTGTCTGCGTCCATCTTGAGCTTGTGGGAGGCGGTCAACAACCTCACGAGGTTGAGGCCCACCGTGCGCGAGCGGTATCGTGTGACCATCTTCGGGTCCGCTCGGGTTCCCAAAGACCACTGGGTCTATCTGGCAGTGCGTGATCTCGCGGCAGAACTCACCCGACTGGATTGCGACATCGTCACGGGTGGCGGGCCAGGATTGATGGAGGCGGCCAACGAGGGAGCCCACCTTGCGGATCCGGAAAGCAGCACTCGTTCGATGGGGATCCGGGTGGAGCTTCCCTTCGAGCAGGACGTGAATGCATTTGTGTCTCAAGCATATGAGCACCGCACGTTCTTTACGAGGCTGCACCATTTCGTGCTGGTCTCCGACGCATTTGTGGTGGTCCCCGGCGGGATCGGCACGGTATTGGAAGCCATGATGATCTGGCAATTGCTCCAAGTGCAGAAGCTACACAATACACCGCTGATTCTGGCGGGAAAGATGTATGCAGACCTCGTCACCTGGAGCCGGACCTATATGCTACGACCGGACTTCCCGCTTGTGCGCCCGGAGGATCTCGCCATACCGGTGTGTGTCGAAGACGGTCCCGCAATCTTGCGGATCATCCGGGAACATCATGCTCAATGGAAGCAGAGGCAGGGACAAAGCGCGGAGAAGGTGTGAGCCAGCCAGAAGGTTGAAGGCTGAAGTGTTCGGAACTCCGACCTTCAGCCTTCGGCCTTCAGTCTTCAGCCTTCGGACCGTGCCCGCCTCGCTTGAGTCAGGCATCCGCGCTTGCAGCAGCAGCGCACATGAATAATGCGGGCTAGGAGTCTGTCCGAGTAATCTTTCGTTGCGAGACAAAGGAGCTGCTGATAGATGCGAGGCCGCAGGCCCGAGGCTGACCCTCGTTTCACGCCTCACGGTTCGACAAGCTCACCGTCCCGAGCCAAGTCGAGGGACGTTTCACGGTTCTTGGGAGCGGGCCGAGAACGACGCAGATGCTTGCAGATCGTTTGCCGCAGTAGAATGGCATTACTCGGACAGACTCCTAACAGTTCGTCCACTGGAGGGGAACCTGTGACAGCGGGCAATATCACTCGCGGGACTTCCCTGGGAGACAGCAACATCGAAGACGTTCTCAAGGAACTCACAGCCATCCGGGCCGATATGATTGCCGAGCCGGTCATGTCAAAAATACGCCTGAGTAAAGTTCATCCAAACTATCAAGTAAGCGCCAGAAACCTCCTGTATTACCTGGCTCTCCGTCGACGCGACCTTCGCCCATTGCAGCTCCGGTTGGCCGAAATGGGGCTGTCCTCTCTCGGGCGAGCCGAATCACACGTCCTGGCGACGGTAGACGCGCTTGTGGAAGTCCTGCATCGCCTGGCACAGCGATCCTGGCAGCCGCCATCGACGGAGGCAGCTGTTCTCGATTTCGCAGGCGGGCGCCGGCTGCTTGCCGAACACACCAAAGCCTTGTTGGGCCACGCACCCCCCCAGCGCGGGGTCCGAATCATGGTCACCATGCCGAGCGAGGCCGCGGACGATTACCTGCTCGTCCATAACCTGCTCCAGCAAGGCATGGACTGTATGCGTATCAATTGTGCCCATGACAACGCTGCGGCGTGGTTGCGGATGATCGAGCACCTGAGACGGGCCGAACAGAAGCTGGGGCGGTCCTGCAGAATTGTCATGGACCTGGCCGGGCCTAAGCTGCGCACCGGGCCGCTCGAGCCTGGTCCGGCAGTGGTCCGTATTCGCCCCTGCCGCGATATCTTCGGGCGGGTCACCGCCCCCGCGCGGGTTTGGTTGACCTCGGCGACTGCTCCCCACTCGCCCCCTACGCCGGCGGCGGCTTGCCTTCCCGTGACGGCGGCGTGGCTGGCCCACCTTCGCCCTGGCGAACGGGTAAAATTCACCGATGCCAGGGATGCCAAACGGACCTTCGCAATCGTGGACGTGACCGATCAAGGGTGCTGGGCGGAGGCAACTCAGACGACGTATGTCGTCCCCGGCACAGTCCTGCGTCACGGGCCCAGGACAACGGATCGGGATGACCGCGAGTCAGTCGTCGGCGAACTGCCGCCCGGCGAGAACGTGATCTGTCTCCGGCAAGGGGACCTACTCATCCTGCAGCGAGATCTCAAACCAGGCCGCCCTGCAACCAACGACAGTGTGGGACAAGTACTGAGCCCCGCCTCGATTGGCTGCACAATACCGGACGTGTTCGATGATGTCCGGTCGGGGGAAGCAATTTGGTTCGACGATGGCAAGATCGGTGGCGTGATCGAGAAGGTGGAACGCACAGAGGTTTTCGTCAGGATCACCCGCGCACGCGTATGCGGCGAGAAGCTGCGGAGCGACAAGGGAATCAACCTGCCCGAGAGCGACCTTCGGCTGGCGGCCCTGACGCCTCAGGATCTGGAGGATCTGTCCTTCGTGGCCCAGCATGCCGACGTCGTCGAGTTGTCCTTTGCGAACAGTGCCCAGGATGTGGAGTTGCTCCAGCAGCACCTGGCAAGTCTCGGAAGTCGGCAGCCCGCCCTCGTGCTGAAGATCGAAACGCGGCGCGGCTTCGAGAACTTACCGGAGATGCTGTTGACAGCCATGCGGGTGCCTTGCTGTGGTGTGATGATCGCGCGAGGCGACCTGGCCGTCGAGTGCGGATTCGAGCGCCTGGCAGAGGTCCAAGAGGAGATCCTCTGGATCTCAGAGGCCGCCCATGTCCCAGTGATCTGGGCGACACAAGTCCTGGAAACCCTTGCCAAGAGTGGAATGCCATCCCGCGCCGAGATCACGGACGCAGCGATGGGGCACCGTGCCGAGTGCGTGATGCTGAACAAGGGTCCTCATATGCTCAGCGCAGTGCGCGTTCTGGACGATATCCTGCGGCGGATGCAGACACATCAAGCCAAAAGGCGGGCCCTGCTTCGTGAGTTGCGGTTGGCCCAGGCGCTGCCGGCCGAAATCATGCGCGGAACCTGAACGGGAAGGATCATGTGTCATGCAGAACGAATCACTGAGCGTGCGCCTGGCGCAGATACTTGAGCAGCGCTGCTTACTCCTTTTCTGGGCGCTAATCGCTCTGCTTGTCGCGCTGCCGTTCCTGGCCGAGACCCCCCATGGCCAGGTGATACTGGCTGTCGTCAACGTCATTGTTCTCTTGACCGCGGTTGCGGCGGTCGGGCGCACGTGGTTATCGTTTGTCATTGCTGTGATCATGATTCTGCCGGCGCTTGTCTTTCGATTCCTGGCGCTGGAGTCGGGCCTGCCCGGGCACCTCGCCTTGACCTGGGGCTTCAGCGCCGTTTTCTACATATTCGTCCTCGCCAATCTTCTGCAGTATGTGTTCCGGCGGGACTTGATGTCCAGAGACAAGCTGTACGGCGCCGTGGCCGCATACATTCTGATCGCCGTCCTCTGGGCAAACCTGCACGGCGTGACACAGTACTTCCACCCTGGCGCCTATGCGTTCGGGGGAACGCCACAGGCTTTCGGCATGCCGGAGCTGATCTATTTCAGCTTCACGACACTCGCTACTGTTGGATACGGCGATATTACTCCTGCGTTGATTCAATCCCGCTACCTGACAGTTCTGGAGATGATCGTAGGCGTGATGTTTGTCGCCATTCTGATCGCGCGCCTGACCGGCGTCTATCCGATCGTGGATAAACCGATCGTGGATAAAAAATCATGACGCAAGAGACGCTCCAACAATGACGGGACCTCATGAAGATTGACGTGCTGGCCGACGCCGATTCAGTCGCCCGAGCGGCAGCGTCGATGATTGCCGAGAAGGCTCGATCAGGCGTGGCCGCGCGCGGACGCTTTATCATGGCCGTGAGCGGCGGCCGCATGCCCTGGATGATGTTGCGCGCACTCTCAAATCAGGACATGCCGTGGGAGAAGGTGCATGTGGTGCAAGTGGACGAACGAGTGGCCCCGGCCGGGCACCCGGATCGCAACCTTACGCATCTGCGCGACAGTTTGCTCACGCACGCGCCGCTGCCGATGGATCACATTTATGCCATGCCGGTCGAAGCCGCCGATCTGGAAGCTGCGGCAGCACAATATGCCGCGACGCTCCAAGAGCTCGCCGGCTCGCCGCCGGTGCTCGACCTGGCTCACCTCGGTCTCGGGTCTGACGGCCACACCGCGTCGCTCATCCCGGGAGATCCTGTACTCAAGGTGATAGAAGCGGATGTGGCGCTGACGGGGATGTACCAGGGAAGGCGCCGGATGACATTGACCTATCCCATCCTCAATCATTCACGATGCATTCTGTGGTTGGTAACCGGGAGCGAAAAGGCTGGAATGCTCGCCCGCCTACGCGACGGAGACCTGTCGATTCCGGCGGGACTGGTTCACCGTGAGCAAGCCATCGTGCTCGCCGATCGCGCGGCGGCAGCGAGCGAAGTAGGCTGAGGTTGAGGTCAACGGAAGTTGAGGTCGAGGTTAAGGCTGAGGTTGAGCGAGGTCCTGATCCGGACTGAACCTTAGCCTTAGCCTTAACCTTCTCCGTGCTGGCGGACTTTTTCAGCATCCTGTTTGAGAGCCGGTTTCTTGCTCGAAGGGTGAGGTCAAACTAAGGAGGAAGCACATGAGATTTAGAATCTTGGGGGTCATCATCGTATGCGGGACAATGCTGGTGGGGTGCGTCACGAAAGGCACCCATGAGGCGACTCTGACGGACCTCGACCAGGCACAGAAGGCCTTAACCAGGACTGCGGCGGAGTTTGATGCTTATAAGAAGCAAGCAACAGTGCAGATCTCCGCGCTCGAGGCGGACAAGACCAAGCTTTCGAACGATCTGCTGTCTGTCCGGAAGGAAAACGAAGAAGATGTGCGCACGTTACAAGCAAAGGTGAACGATCTGGAACAGAGACTGCAGGCCGAGAAGGCTACGGTCACCCGGCTACAGCAAGGCGGGGAAGCGCTCGCCGGTGAGAAGGAGCGCCTCGAGAAGGAGCACGCTGCCAAGGAAGCTGAGATTGAGCGGCTGACCAGAACCCAGCAGGAGTTGACCAAGTCACTGCAAGCTGAAATCGAACGTGGTGATATCACGATCAAGCAGGTGCGCGATCGGCTGACGATCAACATGGTCGAAAAGGTGCTGTTCAACTCCGGTCAGGCTCAGGTGAAACCGGCCGGACTGAAAGTTCTCACGCAAGTCAGCGATGTCCTCAAGAACGTGACCGATAAGCAAATCCGGATCGAGGGACATACCGACAACGTGCCGATCGGTGTGAAAATCCGGGAGAAGTTTCCCACGAATTGGGAGCTGTCCACCGCGCGGGCCACGAATGTCGTGCGATTCTTCATCGTGCAGGGTGGCGTGAGTCGGGAGAGTCTTGAGGCAGTCGGCTTTGCGGATACCAGGCCTGTGGCCAGTAATGACACGGAGGCAGGCCGGACGGAGAACCGGCGCATCGAGATCGTGCTGTATCCGAGGGATCTCTCCCAGGTCGTCGGAGAGGTGAAGCCATAGTCCGCATTATTCATGACGGTTCGTCGCGAAATCGCCCGAAAGCGCCTTCCTCGTGAAGCGTATCTCAAGAAGACCGTCGTTCGTGAAACGTGAAGCGTATCTCGCAAGCAGGAAAATCAATGCTTGCGAACGACGAGATACGAGATACGAGCGACGAGTTAGGAACGACACTTCACGCGCAGAGCGGCGAATCGGCGATTGCAGCAGAAGCGCTCATGAATATTGCAGGATTAGGGAGGGTAGCTCCTCCTGACTATCGTGGCGGTTTCGCGCGGGGGAAACGGTTTGCTGACACTTGGTCACTAAGTTATGTATTATGACCGCCGAATTGATTCGGCGTTACAAGGTTCCGAAGCAAGGTGTTTTCTAGCAGGCTGCGGAAAAACTCTGTTGGTTTGTCTGGTTCATCTGGTCTATCTGGTTGATCTGGTTCAACCAAACAAACGAGACAAACCAAATAAACCAAATAACAGTCTTATTTTTCTGGCGGGCTGTTTCAGCATCCTGCATCGAAGAAGTAGTCCACAGGAGGGGTGACGATGCAGACAACCGGCAACTCATCACCTCTTGGCGCGACTGTCGGCCATGGCGGCGTCAACTTCAGCCTGTTCTCGCGTGACGCGACGGGCGTCGAGTTGCTGCTCTTTGACCGGTTGGATGACGCCAAGCCCGCGCGCGTGATCGGCCTCGATCCCGTCACCAACCGCACCTATTACTACTGGCACGTGTTCGTGCCGGGCGTGCAGCCTGGGCAGATCTACGGCTATCGAGCGCAAGGTCCTTTCGATCCCGCCGAAGGGATGCGCTTTGATGCGACTAAAGTGCTGCTCGATCCCTACGGCCGCGGCGTCGTGGTTCCGAAACAGTACAGTCGGGTTGCCGCCAGTCAGGAAGGGGACAATGCCGCAACGGCGATGAAGAACGTGGTGGTGGACCCGTCGGCGTACGATTGGGAAGGTGATGCGCTGCTGAAACGGCCCTCCGCTCGGACCATCGTCTACGAGATGCACGTGCGCGGATTCACCCGCCATCCCAGTTCCGGCGTCGCTGAGAACAGACGGGGCACCTATGCCGGCCTGATCGAGAAGATACCCTATCTCCAGCAACTCGGCATCACGGCCGTCGAACTGCTGCCTGTGTTCCAGTTCGATGCCCAGGACTGTCCGCCGGGAAGAATCAATTACTGGGGCTATGCGCCGGTTTCGTTCTTCGCGCCGCATCCGGCCTACAGCTCGGGCCAGGATCCGCTTGGCCCGGTGGACGAGTTTCGCGACATGGTCAAGGCGCTGCACCGGGCGGGCATCGAGGTCATTCTCGATGTCGTGTTCAACCACACGGCGGAAGGCGATCACCGCGGTCCGACGTTGAGCTTCCGTGGTTTGGACAATAAGACGTACTACATCCTCGAGCAGGACCGTTCGCGTTATGCCAACTACACCGGCACGGGGAACACGCTCAACGCCAACCATCCGATCGTTCGCCGCATGATTGTGGACAGTCTCCGCTATTGGGTGGAGGAGATGCACGTGGACGGATTCCGGTTCGATCTCGCGTCGATCCTCGCGCGGGGCGAGTCTGGCGCGGTGATAGAGAACCCGCCGGTCCTGTGGGATATCGAGTCGGAGCCGTCGATGGCGGGCGTGAAGTTCATTGCCGAAGCGTGGGATGCGGCCGGGCTCTACCAGGTGGGCAGCTTCATCGGGGACAGTTGGAAAGAATGGAACGGGCGGTTTCGCGACGATGCCCGCAGTTTCTTCCGTGGTGAAGAGGGTTCTTTGGCGCGCTTTGCCGACCGTATGGTCGGAAGCCCTGAGATCTATGGACACGAGGAGCGCGAACCGGAGCAGAGCGTCAATTTCGTAACCTGTCACGATGGGTTTACGCTCAACGATCTTGCCTCCTATGACCATAAGCACAATGAGGCGAATGGCGAACAGAACCGGGACGGAGCCGACGACAACCGAAGCTGGAACTGCGGCGTCGAGGGACCGACGGACGACCCGGTAGTGGAGAAGCTGCGGAACCGGCAGGTGAAGAACTTCCTGGCCGTCACGCTGCTTTCCCTGGGTCTGCCTATGATCCTCATGGGCGACGAAGTGCGGCGTACCCAGCG
>Ga0315287_10006029_pt1 | contig 12010 bp, 4 predicted proteins | sample YL17G11_0_MG_FD_205037 | JGI IMG/M metagenome (GOLD analysis project Ga0315287, IMG submission 205037) | Sediment microbial communities from Yellowstone Lake, YNP, Wyoming, USA - YL17G11_0 | ecosystem: Environmental > Aquatic > Freshwater > Lake > Sediment | place: USA: Wyoming | collected...
TAATGACTATGTATTACTTGAATTGGACGAATTTAGCTTGGATTGCTTTGCCAAATACATTGACTTTCAAGGCAACTGCCTCTTCTGGTGTGCCTATTGGTGTTGACGAATATCTGTCTAACAAGATACCGTTGAGCAACCATTCATTGAAGAATAGTCTTGTCAGGGTACGGATTATGACTACATCAGGCTCTACTTTCAAGCAGTGGGATAATTGGCTTACTATAAAGACAAGCCAGTATGTTTCTACAATCCAAGAGGTAAAGGGTAGTGGCGAGGTTCATGTAAGCAGTCTTCCTGCTGGCACTAATAGGTATTTCAGGGTTGATACCTGTGATGGTTACACAGACGGTAGGTGCGGTTTTTTCACTAATGATGGCGAGTTTGACTTGGCAGAGGGCGAGGTAGAGCATTATTTCAATTTCACCGCCACTTCGACAAAACAGAATAATGACATTAATTTCAATACTCCGTTCACGGTTGATTGTTCTGCTATCTATTGGATAAAAGAGTATAACGGGACTGATTGGGTTGACTTCACTGATTATGAGGTATATTCACAGCCTGCTAGTGAGAACTGTATCATAACTTTATTTAAGGACATCACAAGCGGTACACAATATTCTTTCTGGATAAAAGAGGATAACTATATGAAATGGGAGGTTGACTATACCAAGAGAATCTCTGATGATGTCAACCAGTCTGTCTATAGGCTATGTGCCAACAGGAATTTCACTTATGTCAATCCGATAACAGAATCAAGCGTGATGCCGACAGATTACATAACCAATATGTGCTATCAGTTCTATGATGACCAGTATTGGATAGATTCTTATTATCAGGACAGCCTTGGTGTTGGTTTGGCAGGCGAGTATGCCTCTTATGTCCAAGAGATGCGTTTTTACAGGCGAGAGCTTTATGATAGGTATTCTTGGCTCAAGCTTGAGAACAACCTGACAACTTCTATTGGCTATGATTCGCTTGGTCAGGTTTGGAGTTATCCGAATAGGACTGTTTCAAATAATCAGAATTGGATTGGTGGCACTGAATATTCATCTACAGAGAGTACAGGCAGGATTGTTTCAAGGATTCTTGATAATGCAGGAACTCCTGTTAATGGTGCTTCTTGCAATTTGACAATAATCCTTCCTATTGGTATTAATGTATATTTGAGCAGTATAATGTGCATTCCTCCTACACAGGTGAATGGAATCTATTATTATGATTTCAACCATAGTGGTCAGATTGGTGTTCATACATATCTCATAGACTGTAATAAGTTGGGTCAGAGATATTTCCTGATGGGGACGTACCATGTTTTTGACAATACTGGTGTTGCTGGTCAGATTTGGGGTTATCCAATCAGGAATCTAACATATTATCCTGCTTCAACAAACATCTCGAATTTTGAGGATATGGTTTCTCAGATTTGGTCTTCCACTGCTAATAGGACGCTATCTGAGCAGGGTTTCCTATGGGTGGGTGGTACTGAGTATAACACCAATGAGACCACTGGCAAGATAATAATAAGGATGGTTAATTCAAACGGTATCCCAGTAACAGGCGGTACTTGTGTTGGCACGATAATGTACCCCAATATGTCTATCTATTCAAACCTTACCTTGACCGAGATAACCACTAGGGCTGGTATGTATTATGTTGATTTTGCTGTCCCTAAGACGCTTGGTGTCTATCCATACGGGATTGATTGCATTCAAGGTGGAAAGAATTATTATCTTGCGGATACAATCCATATCAGGGATGTTGGCAGTGAGGTATGGTCTGTGCATACTCCAAGAAACCTGACTTATTATGAGGACAAGACAAACTATACTAAGGTTGCAGAGGATGTCTGGAGCTGGAACGGAAATATAGTAACTAATATACTTGATAAAATAGCCGCGGCAGTTTGGGAATTTATGGGTGGCAAGGCCGAGATAATAACCTAATAAAATGGAAGCAGACGAAGGAACAAAAACATTTTTCGCAGTAGCGATAATAGTTTTATCTGTCTTTGCAGTAGGTTTTGGAATGAAATATACTTCAAAAATTTCTGATAACAGTGTAGAAGCATTATGGAATACTGTTGACGACTTGAAGGTGAGGGTGAATAGTTTAACAGAGAATACTACCCCCAAACTTAGTTATTCTTTTTCTTCACTGTCCACCCCCACCTTTGAGTTTGTATCATCCACAGAATACACTCGCGGCGATGGCAACGGTTCCACAATAATAAAACTGTTAGACTATAAAGGTAATAACATAAATACTACCTGTTATGAAAAAATATTGTATCCTGATAAATCTGTTTACATAGATTGGTCAGTAATGACTCAACACTGGGAATATGGAAATTACTACCTAAACTTCGCGGTTCCATTAACCATAGGCATTTATGATCAAGAGGTAAGATGTCTAGTCAGTAACAAAAACCTTTCATTAGGCAAAGGCTTTCATGTAGGTAACCTAACAGATATGATAGAAAATAAGATTGACTCAAAGATAGACGAATTACATCAAGATGTAATGATGTCGGTGACATAATATGGAAACCAAAAATGTTTTGTTTACAATTTTTGCGATTTTGATATTTATAACAGTAATTATTTCATCATTCTTACTATTAAAAGAAGATATTGGACCTCCGTCCCAAATTTATTCAAAAGGAGAAACAGAATTTTCATCTTTGTCATCAGAACAAAACCCTGACGACATATATATGGTATCTCATAGCGAATATTGGTCAGGTGAAGAAGGTCAAATCATAACACGTCTTCTTGATTACCAAGGTCAACCTTATGTAGATGCTGACTGCACAATGACGGTTCTTTACCCTAATAGAACCTATTTTATTAATGCGGCATCTGCTACATTTGACATAGATAGTTATTACTATAAATTTACAACCCCAGACACAGAAGGTGTTTATCAATACAGGGCAGATTGTTATTATCTCAATAATACCAAGTCACGTTCGGTTATGAATTCATTTCACCTTTCACCTGCTTTAAATTTTGAGAAAATAATGTATGACGATTTAAGCAATCAAATAACAAATCTTTCTAATACAGAAGCCGTTCATTTTGGTACTCTCACAGTAAACCTATCACAGATTAGGGCAGACACAGATTACATTCGCAACAACATGCAGACATCCTCAGACGCTATTATATTTCAGAACAGTGTTATCTCCCAATTAAACTCAATCTCTAACTTTTGTGGAGACAATGTAACCTCGAGCAGTCTATTGTGTCAATGGGTAAATCAATCAAGGAATATGATTATTGATGTAAATATCACAGTAAATCAACTTAACAATTACACTCAAAATGTGATATACCCTGCTATAATATCTGTTAATCAATCAATAAACGAATCATTAACCATAATGATAAATTTGCTTGAAGAGAAATTCTTGTCATTACAGTTTAACATTACCTTAACAGTAAATCAATCATTAACAAACAGGTTTGACGATATAGACAATTCATTAGCTTTGTTGCATAACGAAACATTAGCTATTGAATACAAACTTGATTGTAATAACACAGTTAACATTATTTGCGATAGATTAACTGTAATCGAGCAAAACATAACACAAACTATGATAAATATTGATAAATCAGCGAAGCTGATAGAACAGGTTAATCAATCCCTTTCGGAACAAATTATCATAGTTAATGAAAATGTAGTAACTATTAACAATACTGTCAATCAAGTACTATATAATTTGTCGAGCCTTTACTATGATGTAGCTTATATAATAGAAAATATAGGTGTAATCGAGAACAACCAGCAATACATTTTAGATAACATAACATTCGTGCAAAATCAAATTTATGACTTGTGGTTTAATATAAGCAACCTTCCTGGCGGAAGCGGAAACCTAACAGAAATTAATTACACGATAACAGTAATACATGAGGAAGTCATAAAAATTGAAGCAAAACTTGATTGTAACAATTCAATTAATGTAGTTTGTGATAGATTAGATGTTATGAATAACACATTAAACACGATTGAGATAGATATGAGCACAGTGAAGTTTATTGTAGAGTCGTTGAGATATCCTTCTGAGATTGATTTGCTGTTAGATGGTGTGCAGAATGACCGGACAAGGACGGTTGGGTATGTTAACATTTCTGCAGAAATGGTAAGCCCTGAAACTTCTAACGGAACTTTATCTTTATACATTAATAATGTTCTGAATTTTACTTCCTATAATTATACTTCTATAAACATTTTGTTATATAACGGAACATATATAATCAAAACGAAGTTTGATGGTGACTGGCTTTATGCTCCTTCAACCGAGTCTTATGTATTGACAATACAATCAGGAAACATTATGCCAACTGCACAGATTATTACACCGTTGCCAAGCGAAGTGATAAACCTACCTTACAATATTACATTTGTTGTGACGGATGATAACCCAGACAATGTAACATTGTCAATTTATTCAAGTGGGACCCTCAACAAAACTCTTGTTACCGGTCTTTCCAATTCTGCTACTAACTATATATTTAGTGACACAGTCACTGAAGGATATTATGACTTGGTTTTGACTGCTTGCGAGATTGGAACCTATGATTTGTTTTGTGTTAATGATACAAAACAAATTTATGTTAATCTTTCTTGTGTTCCTCAATGGAACCCGTTGTATGGAGCATGTGATATAAATAATACTAAGTATGTTGAATATATAGATTTGAATATATGCAATAGTTCAATAGGATTGCCTGTTGATAATGGGACCTATGTATATTGTGATTATTGTGTTCCTGTTATTACAGGACCTTTCTACTTGCCAGCAGTTTGTCCAATCAATGAAACAAGACTGAGATATTATATTGATACAAATCGTGCAACTTGCTGTGATGTTACCTTATTGATAAGCGATTGTCGGACAGATTATCCTCCTTATGATAATGTGACGGCGAGTTGTGTGACATTAGAAACAGCCATAACGGTTACAAGCGACAGTGAACCTTATTTGAGCAGTAAGATGGATGTAATTGCAGATATGAATGTTTCCAATTCCACCAAGTGTTATACTTATGTCAAATCAGAAAATGGCATACTTCAAACAAATCCAAAAAAGACAGATTACAGTGACTCGCTAATAATGGCCAAGCCAATAGAAACAAGAGAATATTTTACTCCTGTAATGGGAAAGATAAACGCATATTACACAGATGAAAACTTAATGGTAGGCAAAGAATTCATATTAGGGGTTAGTTGTTCGCTTGATAACGGGACAACAGTAGCAGGAGAACAATATATCACTCCACAATATAATGATTTACGAGAATCAACCGCTCGGTCGGTTTGGTTCGTTAATGAGATGCCAATTTTGATTGGCATAATAGCATTAGTGTTAGTAGGTATTTGGATTGCAAGAACAGCGTTCAAGGGAAAATGAAATTTTCAAAAACCAAAAATATTTAAAGATGGAAAATATTAAACAATTGGGAGATAAGAAATGAAAAACAAAAAAAGGTTGTCATGTATATTAGTGGTTTTGACATTTTTTGTGATTCTTTGTTTTAACGTGGTTGCAGTTGATATTAACTGTTCATCTCTTGTCAGCGATGTAATAATAGAAATCGATGAACAACCTTATTTCAATGATGTTAATTCGTTTTTGGCTGTATTGCCTAACGAGTATAAAACACATTCTGTAAAATGTTGGTCTTATGTAACTCGAGATGGACAATTGCAACAAGTTAATCCACAAAAGACTTCTTATTCCAAAACTTTCTTTTCGCTTCCTCATCAAGTCGAGGATCGAGAATATTTTACTGCAACCAACGGGGTAGTAAACGCTTATTTCACAAAGAAAAACCTTGTATCCTATACTCAGTTCATATTAGGCGTGAAATGTGTGTCAGAAGTTAATGGTGATACTATCATAGGCGAGAAATGTGTCACTCCATATTATCAAGATCTAAGAGCGGTTTCAGCCAGGTCTGTCTGGGGTGTTCAGAATATGAGTATGCTGGTGCCGATTGGAGTGGCAGGCATCTTATTATTAATGGTGATAGGTGTTAGTTGGCGGTATTTGAAAGACACATTTAGATAAAATTTAGGGGTTGATGAGAATGAAAACAAAAAACAAATTAATATTGATAACCATTTTGACTTTGATTTTATTGTCATTATCTGTTTCCGCAAGGAAAACTTCATTCACCAATATGCAAATTGTAATAGATTCAACAAACAACCCCAATAAACTAATATTAGATGATATTGACCAAGATTCATACCTAGATATATTAGTTGTTGGTTCTGCGTCTTCCTCGTATGATGTTTCTTGGTACGAGAATTCTGGTAACAACATAGATTATACAAAACATTTGATAACCAATTGGACTTATAACCAATGTTACACTCCAGTTAATCCGCTTGTTGCTGATCTTGACAAGGATGGCTATAAGGATGTGATTTTATCTTGTAGCCAAAACGATACGGTTGCATGGTTCAAAAATAATGGTGATAACACATTCACCTATAACAAAATAATATCAAGTTTTGACGACCCAGGAAATTCAGAGGTTATTGATTTTGATAAAGACGGTTTTAATGATATTGTTATTGCAACTGGTGGCGCCACTGGTGACCTTTTTTGGTATGAGAATGACGGAAGTGAATCGTTTACTCCTCATACTATATATAATCCATCCACTGGTTGGTTTATTCAGAGTAGAGTTTTAGATATTGACGGTGATGGTGATTTAGATGTAATATCCTCTCATTTATCTGATGATAGGATATGGAAACATGTAAACAATGGAGCGATGTCATTCACTACATCAATTATTTCAACTGCGTGTTATTCTACGGGTATTAGTGTAGGCAGACTTGATAGTGATAATGATACAGATTTTGTTTCAACTTGTGATGTCACTGGAACAGGAAATGACAAAATAATGTTTTTCATCAATAACGGAACAGGCACGTTTACGTCAAATCAAATCACTGGTTTATATTTTCCTTTTGCTCCTCAGATAGTTGACATCGATTATGATAATGACAATGATGTTGTATCAGCCAGTTCTTGGGATTATGTACAGTGGTTTGAAAATTCTGATGGAAGCGGAACTTCTTGGGTAATACATTATGTTAGGGGGGAATTAACTGATATTGCAGATGTTAAATTGGCTGATATTGATAATGATGGTGATTATGATATGTTTGCTCCTTCTGCATATACCAATGACAAAATAGTCTTTCTTGAAAATATACCAGAAGAACAGACACGGTTGAAAGATTGGAACATGACCTATTATGATATTTGGGACGATTTTTCATACAGTGATTCGTTTGTAAATCATGGTTCAACGTTTCCATGGATATATTCTAATGGTGCTTGTGGAGCCACGACTGAGCCTAATCATCCATTGTCATCTCCGTTTGGTTCTTATGCGTTTGCTTATCGCAATACTTCTGGTTGTGGGTTTGGTTATACTCGTTTAATTCAACAAAACACATCATATCCTTTAACAGGCAATCTTGTATTGGTATATAATTATAGTTGGGTAAATGATACTACTGTATTAAATGCTCCGTTTAGTGTTACTGTTTGGGAGGACAAAGTAGGTTCTGGTACTTCAATGGTTTTTTCTAGTACTGTTAGTTATCCTGTTGATGGAGTTAAATCTTTTGCAGATGGTGAAGGTTGTATTATAGATAGAACAACTAATGAACTTGGATATTCAGGGTTTTTCATTGCAGAAATTAATATAACATCTGGTAAATATTCTTGGTGGGTGAACGGAACAGCATCAAACTGTTATAAGAATGATATGTATGATTTTAGTAACATAGGTGCATTAAAACTTGCTATGAGTATTGATAATGGAGAAACATTTGAAGCCTATGGCGATGATGTTGGTTTAGGTAATGGCTGGGTCAAAACAGTTGATTGTTATGATCAAGACGATGAGAATTATTATGCAAAAAGTTATGTAACATATCTAGGAACTAAATATTATGATAGTTGTAGTGGAGACAGTGTGCAGGAAAAAATATGTTCTGGTGATGTTCAGTCTACCACAAGTTTTGATTGCACCACAGTAGCCATGTATTGTAATGATGGAGCTTGTAAGACAACCGCTTCAAATGTAACATTGCCTGTGTTAAATGGTGATGGAACAATGGCAAACCCATACAAAATTTCTACTTGTGCTGAGTTAGAACTAATAGCTAATAATCTTACATCTGTGTTTAACATAACAGCTGATATTGATTGTTCAGGATATGATTATGGTGATGGAAAAGGCTTTTTCCCTATCTACAATTTCTCTGGTTATCTAATGGGAAACAATTATACAATATCTAACTTGAATATTGGTAGACTACTTGTTAATATGGTAGGATTGTTTGGAGATGTTTACAATGCTATAATATTAGATGTAAGATTAACTACCGCGATAGTGAACGGCAATAATGATGTAGGAATACTTGTTGGGTATGCTGAAAATACTTATATTGAAAATTGTATCAGTGGCGGAATAGTAAACGCTAATAATGAAGTTGGTGGATTGGTTGGGTATATGACAGGAACATTACTATCTTGTATCTCATCAGCGACAGCAAATGGCGCAAACATGACAGGCGGATTGATAGGTTTGGCAGACAGTGTTGACATATTAAATTCACATACAACAGGTTTTGTTATATCAACAGGACAGTATGTAGGTGGTTTAGTAGGATATCTTGATACACCTTCTTTTATAGACAACAGTTATTCCATAGGAGCAGTATCAACTACATTCCTAGACCCAGCCTCTTTGGTAGGCGGATTGATAGGATATGATTATGATTGTTTGATTAATAATTCATATTCTTATTCATCTGTCACTGGTGGACACCAGGTTGGCGGTTTGGTTGGAGGGTTATGGAATAATAGAGTAACAAATTCATTTGCGACAGGAAATGTTATAGGCAAACATTGGATAGGCGGATTAATAGGAATGGTCGATGGCGCCAATAGTATGGTAGACCGTTCATTCGCGTTAGGAAATGTTGATGGTTCGCAAGATGATGTAGGTGGATTAATAGGATGGACTGGAACAAAGGTTGATAGTTGTTATGCAGAAGGAGATGTTTCTGGTCAAGGAGCGGTAGGGGGGTTAATTGGAGGAAACGAAGGAGACTTGCTTGGAACAATAGGAAATGTTACTAATTGTTATGCCACAGGAAATGTTTATGGCAATTTTAGTGTAGGCGGATTAATAGGAATATCTCACGAAGGAAATAAATTGATAAATTCATATTCAACAGGTAATGTGGTTGGAATTGATAGTCCAACAGGAGGGCTTGTTGGTCATACAAACAGCACAATAATAAATTCTTATACCACAGGAACAGTTGCTGGAAGTGGATTAGTGGGAGGACTTATTGGACGTGTGTTTGATTCTGGTTCTGTTAGTAATGCATGGTGGTATAATTCTCTATCATCTTGTTGCGGTGATGGAACCTGCACCTATTGTGTAAAGGCACCGTCTGCGTCTGCCTTTTATACAATCACCCAGTCAGTATATGTTAACCAAGAGCCATATTGGGATTTTGTTTCTGTTTGGAGCAATTCCACGAACACGTTAAATTATCCACCATTACAATATCAAATTGGTGGCACCGTTTGTTATGATAGTGATGGAGGTTTTAATTATTACACAAAAGGATATGTCTCGCTTGGCAGTATCATTTATGATTATTGTAGTAACTCTACTACATTACAGGAACAATTCTGTATTGATAGTAGCACAGGAGCAAGTTTATCTGTTACTTGTCCAACATATTGCTACAGCGGTGTTTGCACCGCTGTCAATCAAATGCCTGCCATATCTAGTATTTATTCTTTCAGGAATGAAAGTGGTTATCTACCTATAGGCAAACATCAACCTAGATACACTACAAAAGATAGAGTGTGGTGGAATGTAACCACTACTGATTGGGAAAACAATGATATTTATGTTGCGATTGATTGTGATATTCATGACGGGATTGGGGCCACTGCTTGGAATGGTGTGAATATTTTACAAACAAGAAATTGTACCTATTCCTCATTAGGTCAAAAGACATCAAGAGTTTACGTCACAGACACAGGAAGATTGTCTGATTATTCAAATACTATGGATGATACGTTTAATGTAACTGAATGTTTGTATTATTTTGAATGTCAGAGTGGTTACTATTGTTCGGACGCAGGCAGTTGTTATCTGCCAACTAATGTAACTAATTGCACTGATAGTGACGATATAAACTATAATGTGAGTGGTTATGTGGAAATTCCATATCAACCTCTTATATATGATTATTGTTATAGTGCAGTAACTGTTCAAGAGGCTTATTGTTCTGGAGGACCTTCTGGATATGCTTATACTGCCTTGAATTGTTTGTCGTATGGTTTGAACTGGGCTTGTTACAATGGTTCTTGCACCAACGGAAGTGTAACATTACCTGTAACTTTAAATGTCAGAGATTATGACAACTATAATTATATAAGCGGTGTAGGATACCAATTCTATACCACACCTTATGGAAACCTGATGGCGAGTGGAACAGTTCCCAGCACTGGTGTAGCTACGGTATCTGTTCCTCTTGGGTTTAACTATGATGTATATATCAACGATTCTTCATTCACATATAAACAATGGGAAGAAAGAGACTGGGTTCCAACTGGTGTTATAAATGCTTATATAGAAAAGTTTACAACTGGTGACACTTTATACACAGAAAATTGGTATGCTGATACCATATTTCATCACGGTTGGAGAGGTGATAATTATACCACTAATTATGACACAACCTACGGTTTTAACCTAATGATGACAACAGACCAAACAGGAGGGATATACACGTTTTTCAGGAGGCCTACCAAGAGTGTCCAATTTTTTGAATATGAAATAACCTTGTCAGATGCACCTCCTGCTTATGGGCAAAAAGCATTCATATATCTCACAACCTTGAATCAAGGAAATATATTAGTATTGCAATACCTTATTGACGATATTGGTCTGGTTCACTTCTATTATTTTGATACCACTTGGAAAGAGGTCCCGTTGACTTTTGGCTTAGTTCCTGTTGACAGACCCACCAAAGGCAGAATAACTTTTGACGCAAAAACCTCGATAGCTAATATAGAATTGGACCTTGAAGCGACAGATACTTGGGTGGCAACAACAAGCGGTATACAACTTAGCAGTCTTATTGTCCCTTGTATCAGTGAAATGGGAGATTGTTTAGAAACATTCCAAGGTTTGGAATTTTCAACTCAAGCTTCCTCGTCGAACCATTCAATATTTATTGGTCCTATGTCGGTAACACAGTCTGGCTCAACAATTCCTGGGGAAGAAGAGGCTATTGAAGGAACCGTAACAAATCCTTCATCAAGTGACTTGTCAAGCCCGTGGTATACGGGCAACGACGGTCAATTACATTTTGACAAAACTAAATGTGGTGGTTGGAACAGTTATATTGGTTGTGCGTTGTGGAAATATGGAACAAACAAAATGGCACTTGGCGTGGCTTGGATATTCACAGGAACCCATCTATTGTTTTTCATAATAGCATTAATACTATTGATTATAATAGGACCATTGATTATAGAACTCATAAAAGTATTCAAGAATTGAGGTAGTAAAAATGGCTTGGGCAATCATTGCATTAATTTTAGAAAAGATAGGTCAAGCAGTAGGCAAAGTTTGGGACGAAACAAAAAACCTTGTTAAGTGGTTTATTGATGTAATGCCGCCAATGATGCGTTTTTTCTTTTTTCTTTATATATTACTATTTTTAGCAAGCGTGATTGTTCCTGCATTTATTGGGGTAGGAGCCTCGTGTGATTCGAAAGGTAACGTCTATAAGATAAATCCAATAACACTTTGGTTCGACCAAGAGCGGGTTGATACCCTTGCTAAACAATGCACTGGCAATCTGCGTAATCAGACAGTTTTCGGTTCAACAGTAGATGTAACAAATCCGTTGTCGGCGCCGCCACTAA
>Ga0315287_10006030_pt1 | contig 12009 bp, 10 predicted proteins | sample YL17G11_0_MG_FD_205037 | JGI IMG/M metagenome (GOLD analysis project Ga0315287, IMG submission 205037) | Sediment microbial communities from Yellowstone Lake, YNP, Wyoming, USA - YL17G11_0 | ecosystem: Environmental > Aquatic > Freshwater > Lake > Sediment | place: USA: Wyoming | collected...
GCCGCCACCGCGGCGGCCGTGACCGCCATCGCCGTGGTGCCCCTGGCCGCGCTGGTGGTGCGCTCGCTGCGGGTCGGTGACGGCTACGGCCTCGACAACTGGGCGCACCTCGGCTCGGCCACCTCGGGCACCGGCCTCGCCGTCGACCCGCTGGCCTCGATCGCGGCCTCGATGCGCGCGGCGCTGTTGGCCACCGCCCTGGCCGTGGTGCTCGGGGTGCCGGCCGCCGACGCCGTGGCCCGCCGGCCCAAGGGCCTCGCCGGCCGGGTGCTCCTGCTGCCGCTCGCCATCTCCGCCACCACGGTCGGCCTCGGCCTGTTGTTGCTGGCCGGCCGGCCGCCGCTCGACCTGCGCCGCTCACCGGCGCTGGTGGTGTTCGCCCAGACCCTGGTGGCGCTGCCCCTGGTGGTGCGGGCCGTGGCGCCGGCCATCGCCCGGCTGCCTCCCGCGGTGCTCGAGGCCGCCCGCCTGGCCGGCGCCGGCCCGCTGCGGCGGTGGTGGGGGGTGAAGTTGCCGATGGTGCGCGCCGCGGTGGCCGCGGCGGCGGGCCTGGCGCTGGTGGCCGCCCTCGGCGAGTTCGGGGCCACGGTGTTCGTCGCCCGGGTGGACGACCCGACGGTGCCGGTGGCCATCCAGCGCCTGCTGTCGCGCCCCGGTCCTGCCGGCACCGGCCAGGCCATGGCCCTGTCGTGTGTGTTGGTGGTGCTCTGTGGCGGCGTGCTCGCGGTGATCGACCGCGTGGGCGCCCGGCGGGGGCCCGGCGCCCTCGGAGGCTGACCGAAAGGGCGGCGCGTGCGGGGGCCGGGCTGGGCGGCCGTGCTGTCGGCCCACCCCGCGGCCCGCGGGGGCCGGGCTGGGCGGCCGTGCTGTCGGCCCACCCCCGCGGCGCGTGCGGCGGCCGTGCTGGGTGACTGGTGAGCCCCTCCACCAGTCACCCAGCACGCATGTGTGCCTGGGTGACTGGTGGAACCCACGAGCAGTCACCCAGCACACCGGCAGGCGTGGAGGGTGCCTCGGGCTCGGGGGGATTTGGAGCCGCGTGGCGCGCGTCGGGGGGTCGAGCGGCGAGAATGGTCGGGTGGATGTGAACGTCTCGTTGCCGACACCGGTGAGTCCCGACGAGCTCTTCGCCGCGGTCGAGTCGCTCGACCGGTACCCCGCATGGCTGGAGATCGTGGGCCGGGTCGAGCCCGCCGATCCGATGGCGGGCGATGCCGGCCCGGCATGGCTCGTCGACCTGCGGGGCCAACTCGGGCCGCTTCGGCGCTCCAAGCGCCTGCGCATGGTCCGCTTCGTGCACAATCCGCCCCACCGGGTGCAGTTCACACGCCGCGAGCTCGACGGCAAGGCCCACAGCCGCTGGACCCTGACCGTGGATGTTCGCGACATCAGCCGCAGCGACGGCGACGGTCACACAACCGACCGCAGCCGCAGCGACGTCGACGGCCGTGACGACGCTGACGGTGCCGCCGGCACGGCCGGAGGCGAGCGCTCGGGGCCGGGCGGCGGCAGCCGGCTCGACATGGGACTGCACTACGGCGGCGGCCTCTGGGTGCCCCTGCTCGACCGCGTGCTGGCCGACGAGATCGAGCGGTCGAAGCCCCGCCTGCTGGAGCTGCTGGGGGAGCGGCGGTGATCCACGTCGGCGCGACCGTCAGGGTGTGGCCGGGCCAGCCCTATCCCCTCGGGGCCACATGGGACGGTGCCGGCACCAACTTCGCCGTGTTCTCCGAGGCAGCCGAGGCCGTGAGCCTGTGCCTGTTCACCGAGGACGGCGACGAGGTGCCCGTCGAGCTGCCCGAGTGCATCGGCTACGTGTGGCACGGCTACCTGCCCGACGTCGGTCCCGGCACCCGCTACGGGTTCAGGGTGCACGGCGAGCCGCGCACCGCCGCCGATCTGCAGCACCCCGGCAAGCTGCTGCTCGACCCCTACGCCAAGGCCATCTCCGGTGAGGTGCAGTGGCAGCGGGCGGGGGCGGCGGAGGCCCTGGCCGCGGAGGGCCAGGATGACTCCCGCGACTACGTGCCCCGCTCGGTGGTGATCAACCCCTGGTTCGACTGGGGGGCCGACCGGCCACCGTCGATCCCGTGGCACGACTCGGTGCTCTACGAGGCCCACGTGAAGGGCTTCACCAAGCTCCACCCCGAGATCGCCGACGAGCTGCAGGGCACGTACCTCGGCATGTGCTCGCCCCCGGTGATCGACCACCTGCACCGCCTCGGCATCACCGCGGTGGAGCTCATGCCGGTGCACCAGTTCGTCCACGACCGCCGCCTCGTCCAGGCCGGCCTGCGGAACTACTGGGGCTACAACTCCATCGGGTTCTTCGCGCCCCACGCGGGCTACGCCGTGGGCGGCGACAGGGGCGCCCAGGTTCAGGAGTTCAAGGTGATGGTGAAGACCATGCACTCCGCGGGCATCGAGGTGATCCTCGACGTGGTCTACAACCACACCGCCGAAGGGGGCGCGGGCGGCCCGGTGCTGTCGTTCAAGGGCCTCGACAACGCCGCCTACTACCGCCTCGACCCCGAGCACCCCACCCACTACGTCGACTACACCGGCACGGGCAACAGCCTCAACATGCGCCACCCCCACGTGCTGCAGCTGATCATGGACAGCCTGCGGTACTGGGTGCTGGAGATGCACGTCGACGGGTTCCGATTCGACCTCGCCGCCACCCTGGCCCGCGAGCTTCACGACGTCGACCGGCTGTCGTCGTTCTTCGACCTCATCCAACAGGACCCGGTGGTGAACCGGGTGAAGCTGATCGCCGAGCCGTGGGACGTGGGCGAGGGCGGCTACCAGGTGGGCAACTTCCCGCCGCTGTGGTCGGAGTGGAACGGCCAGTACCGCGACACGGTGCGCGACCTCTGGCGGGGTCATGCCGGGGTGATGGGCGACTTCGCCTCGAGGCTCACCGGGTCGTCCGACCTCTACGAGGCCGAAGGCCGCCGGCCGCACGCCTCGATCAACTTCGTCACCGCGCACGACGGCTTCACCCTCGCCGACCTCGTGACCTACGAGCACAAGCGCAACGAGGCCAACGGCGAGGACAACCGTGACGGCACCGACGACAACCGGTCGTGGAATTGCGGCGTGGAGGGGCCCACCGACGACCCGGCGGTCAATGCCCTGCGGGCCCGCCAGCGTCGCAACCTGCTGGCGACGGTGCTGCTGAGCCAGGGCGTGCCCATGCTGCTGGCCGGCGACGAGCTCGGCCAGACCCAGAAGGGCAACAACAACGGCTACGCCCAGGACAACGAGATCTCCTGGCTCGACTGGGACGACGTCGACCAGGGGTTCCTCGACGTCTGCCGGCACCTCGTGGCCTTCCGTCGCGACAATCCGGCCCTGCGCCGGGGGCGGTTCCTCACCGGCCGGCCCAACGGCAACGGTGCCGGCAAGGTCGACGGCGGGGGCGGGGGCGGGGGCGTCGGCAAGGGCGTCGGTCAGGGCGATGGCGAGGGCGGCGGCGAGGGCGCCGGCCTGCCGGACGTGGCCTGGTTCACTCCCGGTGGTGAGGCCATGGCCTGGCACGACTGGGGCGACCACGCCCGCCAGGTGGTGATGTGGCTCAACGGCGACATGGACGAATCCGGGCCGCGGGGCGAGCAGATCCGGGGGACCACCCTGCTGCTGGCGGTCAACGCCCACGCCGAGCCCATGCACTGGGTTCTGCCCGAAGCCTCATGGGGTGAGGCGTGGCGGGTTCGGGTCGACACGGCGGCCGATGCCACGGCCTGGTGGGGGGAGCTCAAGGCCGGCCACGAGGTGCTGGTCGCACAGCGCAGCGTGCTGGTGCTCGAGGCCGTCGACGGGCCGCCCCGCTCCTGAGCGCCCACCGGGTGTTCAGGCCCGGCGGGCCGACCAGCGGGGCCCGGCCGCGGCGCCGTCGTGGCGAACGAGTGCGAGGTCGATGCCGAAGCACTCGGTGAGCAGCTCCGCGGTCAGGGTGTCGCGGATCGGCCCCCGGGCCAGCACCCGGCCCTCCTTCAGCGCCAGCAGGTGGGTGAAGGCCGCGGGGATCTCCTCGACGTGGTGGGTCACGAGCACCACCGGGGCCGAGCGGGGATCACGGGCCAGGGCGTCGAGGCGGTCGACCAGCTCCTCGCGGCCGCCGAGGTCGAGGCCGGCGTTGGGCTCGTCGAGCAGGACCAGCCCGGGCTCGTTCATCAGGGCACGCGCCAGCAGGGTGCGCTGGCGCTCGCCCGAGGAGAGCTGGCCGAACGGGCGGTCGGCCAGGTCGCCGACACCCTGGTCGGCGAGCAGGGCGCGGGCCCGGGCATGGTCGGCCTCGGTGTAGCGGTGCCACCACGGCTCGAGCGCGGCGAACCTGGCGCACACCACGATCTCGGCCGCGGTGAGGGCGGGGCGCACGAGGTCGGCCATGGCCGAGCTGACGAAGGCCACGCGCGTGCGCATCTCGCGCACGTCGAACCGGCCGAGGCGCTGACCGAAGATGTCGAGCGTGCCCTCGCTCGGGTGCTCGTAGAGGGCGGCGATGCGGGCCAGGGTGGTCTTGCCGCAGCCGTTGGCGCCGAGCACCACCCAGTCCTCACCGTCGTCGATGGTCCAGTCGATGCCGTCGAGGATGGCGCGCCCGTCGCGGCGCAACGACACGTCGTGCAACTCGAGCACACCCATGGCAGAGATCCTCCCAGATCCGCAGGCGTGCCCGGCGGCCAGGGATTGACCACCGCTAGGGCTCGGGCCGGCCGAACTTCTCCTCGAGGAACAGCTCCATCGCCCCGTTGAGGGTTTCGAGGCCGTGCAGCACCGCCTCGGCGCCGTCATCGTCGAGGCGGTCGAGCAGGCGGCCGAGGCGCTCGGCCACCACCTGGTCGCCCTCGTCGAGCGCCTCGCGACCGGTGTCGGTGAGGCTGAGCATCACCCGGCGCCGGTCGCCCGGGTCCTGGCCACGGGCCACGAGGTGGCGGTGCACCAGGCCGTCGACCACAGAGGTGACCGTGGACGGGGTGACGTCGAGCAGCGCGGCCACGTCGGACGCGGGGCGGGGGGCCGTGTCGAGGAACACCAGCACCCGGTACTGCGCGAGGGTGAGCTCGGCCTCGGCCAGGGCGGCGCCCGACACGCGGGCCAGGCGCGCCGCGGCCCGCACGGCGTCGGCGCGCCGCGTGGTGCGCGGGGTCTGTCGGCTGGCGTTCATCGGTGGCCCGAGCCTACCCACGTGGTTCGATGATCGAAGGACTCCGCCGGGTTGCCGGTGAGGTGCCCGGTACACTTTGCGGCGTGCCGGGCACCGCCCCCACCCCTGATCCCCTCCGACGCGCCACCGGCCCCGGCCGGTCGGCCGTGTCGTTCCCTGCGTGAGCGCGGCCCTCGGCCTCGCGGCCGTCGTGGCGCTGATACTCGCCAACGCGTTCTTCGTGGCCGTCGAGTTCGCCCTCGTGGCGGTCGACCGCACCAAGCTCGAGCTCGCGGCGGCGGAGGGGTCGCGCCCGGCCCGCACCGCGGTCGGCCTGCTGCGCCACCTGTCGTTCAACCTCTCGGGGGCCCAGCTCGGCATCACCATCACCAGCCTCGGCCTCGGCATCCTGGTCGAGCCGGCGGTGGCCACCCTGTTCGAGCCGGGACTGGGGCGGGTCATGGGCGCGAGGACCGCGCTGGCGGTGTCGGTGGTGATCGCCCTGCTGCTCACCACGGTGGTGCAGATGGTCGTGGGCGAACTGGTGCCCAAGTCGGTGGCAGTGTCACGCCCACTGCCCACCGCCCTGCGCCTGGCCACTCCGTTCCGGTTGTTCGCCACCGCCCTGCGGCCCGTGATCGCCGTGTGCAACGCGTCGGCCAATGCCCTGTGCCACCTCGTGGGGGTGGAGCCGACCGAGGAGCTCTCCAGCGTGCGCAGCCGTGAGGAGCTGCGCCGCCTCGTGCGCAGCAGCCACGAGGGCGGGACCCTGCGACCGCAGACCGCCCAGCTGCTCGACCGGTCGTTCCGCTTCGGCGACAAGGCGGCCGACGATGCCATGACCCCGCGGGTGGCGGTTCGGGCCCTGCCCCTCGGTGCCGACGTGGGGGCCCTGCTCGACCTGTCGGTGGAGACGGGCCTGTCGCGCTTCCCCGTGCACGGCGGCGACCTCGACCACATCCTCGGCGTGGTGCACGTCAAGGAGGTACTCGGCCTGCCCCGGGGCAGTCGGCGGGCCACGCCCCTGTCGAGCCTGATGAAGCCGGTGGCGATGGTGCCGGAGTCCAAGCCGCTCGACGACCTCATGTTCGAGCTGCAGGACGCCGCCGCGCACCTGGCCGTGGTGCTCGACGAGTACGGCGGCACCGCCGGCATCATCACCGTCGAGGACCTGGTGGAGGAGATCGTGGGCGACATCGCCGATGAGCACGACCCCGACTCCGCGATGCCCTCGGTGCGGGCCTGGCAGGGCGCGCACTTCGTGTCGGGCCGCCTGCATCCCGACGAGGTGGAGGAGGCCTGCGGCCTGGTGGTGCCCGAGGGCCCCTACGAGACGCTGGCCGGTTTCGTGCTCGACCGACTGGGCCGCATCCCCGCGGTCGGCGACTCCTTCGAGCACGAGGGCTGGCAGCTCGCCGTGCAGGAGATGGACGCCCATCGGGTGGCCGTGGTGCAGGTGGTGGCGCCGGCGCCCGAGGTGGAGGCGCCCGGTGCCGCCGGGCCGGGTGCCGCCGGGCCGGGCGCGGGTGGGTCGGGGGCCCCTCGATGAGTGCGCCGTTGCTGGTGGTGGTCGCGTTGCTGCTCGTGGCGGCCAACGGGTTCTTCGTGGCCGTGGAGTTCTCCCTGCTGGCCGCCCGCCGCGGTCGCATCGAGGAATGGGTGGATGAGGGCCGCATGGGCGCGGCCTCGGCCCTGGCCGGCATGAAGGCCCTCAACCTCCAGCTGGCCGCCTGCCAGCTGGGCATCACGGTGATGTCGCTGCTGCTGGGCTGGTTGGTCGAGCCGGTGATCGGGGGCGGCCTCGAGCACCTGTTCGGGGCGACCCCGCTGCCCGAGGGCCTGTCGGCCTTCCTCGCCGTGGCCCTGGGGCTGGTGTTCGTGTCGTTCGTGCACATGGTGCTGGGCGAGATGGTGCCGAAGTCGCTGGCCCTGTCGGCCCCCGAGCGCACGATCGTGCTCCTGGCACCCACCACCCGGGTGATCACCACCGTGCTGCGCCCGGTGATCGCCGGGCTCAACGGCCTCGGGGTGTGGGGCACCCGGTTGTTGCGGGTGGAGCCGACCGACGAGCTCACCCAGGCCCACACGGCGCTCGAGTTCGCCGTGATGCTGCAGGAGTCGGCGGCCGAGGGCGAGCTCGAGGCGGCCGAGCACGACCTCCTCTCGGGGGCCCTCGGCTTCCTCGGCGTGCGGGTGGCCGACGTGATGGCCCCCCACGACCAGCTCGTGACGGTGCCGTCCACGGCGACACTGGCCGAGGCCGAGGCGCTGGTGCACCGCTCCGGGCACTCCCGGGTGCTCGTGACCGGGGCGCGGCCCGGCGAGGTGATCGGCTTCCTGCACGCGAAGGACCTGCTGCGCCACACCGACGGCCTCCCCGGCGACCCGCTGCCCCCCGGCCTGGTACGCACGGCCCTGCGGGTGGGCCCCGACGACCTGCTGCCCGATGTCCTGCCCCGCATGCGCCGAGCCCGACGCCATGTGGCGGTGGCCACCGAGGCCGGCCGGGTGCTGGGACTGGTCACGCTGGAGGACATCCTGGAGGCGATCGTGGGCGACATACGTGACGAATCCGACCGTGAGGCCGCGCGGCGACCCCATGGGGGCCGGTCGTCCACCGGCGGGGGCGGGCAGTGAACGACCCGGCCGACCCCGTGGGCCCCCGGGCCGGGATCTCGGTCGACCCGGTGGTCCGGGCCCTCGGGGCCGAGGCGGCGGCGGTGCTGCCCGCCGCCCTCACCGAGGCGTGGGGCCGGCCCGTCGCCGTCGGGGGCGTGCACCGACTCTCGGGTGGGGCATCGCGCCAGACGTTCCGGGTCGACCTCACCCTCGGCGACGCGAACGGCGACCTGACCGGTGACCATGGCCGCGGCCAGACCGGCGACCCCGTCGGCCGGTCGGCCGCGCCGGGGGCCCCGCCCGGGTCGGTGATCGTCCAGCGGGAGCGGCCGGGTTCGGTGGGGGCCAACCTGCCGATGCCGGCGCAGGTGGCGCTGTTGCGGGCCGCGGCCACCAGCGGTGTGCCGGTGCCGGCCGTGCTGGCCGAGGGGGGTGGGCGGGGCAGCGCGTTCGTCGTGCTCGAGGAGCTGGCGGGCGAGTCGGTGGCCCGCCGCATCCTCCGCGACGACGCCTTCGCCGCCGCCCGCGGCGGCCTCGCCCGACAGGCCGGGCGGATCCTGGCCGCCGTGCACCGCATCCCCCTCGACACCACGTCGCTGCCGGGCGGCGACCCGCTCCAGCAGATGACGGCTCTGCTCGACCTGCTCGGCGAGCCCCACCCCGCCTTCGAGCTGGGCCTGCGCTGGCTCGCCGCCAACCGCCCGCCGGCCCGCGACGAGGTGGTGGTGCACGGCGACTTCCGGATGGGCAACCTGCTCGTGGCTCCCGACGGCGTGACCGCGGTGCTCGACTGGGAGTTGGCCCACCGCGGCGCGGCGGCCGAGGACCTCGGGTGGTTCTGCGGCCGGGCGTGGCGTTTCGGGTCGCCCCATCGGGCCGGGGGCGTGGGCACCCTCGACGCGTTGTTGGCCGGCTACGGCGAGGCCGGCGGCGAGGTCCCGAGCCCCCACGAGGTCACATGGTGGGAGGCGTACGGCACGCTGCGCTGGGGGCTGATCTGCGTGCTGCAGGCCTCGGTCCACCTCCGCGGCGATCATCGCAGTGTCGAGCTGGCGGCGATCGGCCGGCGGGCCTCGGAGTGCGAGGAGGACCTGCTCGAGCTCGTGGCCGGGCCCTCCGACTACGAGCCGTTGCCGGCGGCGGAGGCCGACCCGCCCGCCGGGCCCCACGACCGGCCGACCGCGGTCGAGTTGCTGGACGCGGTGGGCGAGCACCTCGAGCTGCTCCGGGGCACCCTGGAGGGCGCCGCGGCCTTCCACCTGCGGGTCACCGGCAACGTGGTGGCCATGGTGGCCCGCGAGGTAGCGCTGGGGCCGGCGCAGGCCGCCGCCCACGCCGAGCGCCTCGCTCGCCTCGACGTGGCCGACGAGGGCGCCCTCGCCCGGGCCGTGCGCGCCGGTGAGCTCGACGCCGACCTCGACGCGGTGACGGCGTTGGTGCGCGAGGACGTGCGCGACAAGCTGGCCGTGGCCCACCCGGGCTACTGGCGCGGCGACGGCTGACTCGCCGGCGGTCGCGGGCGGATGGCCGGGGTTGCGCGGTTGCTGTCGTGGCACTGCGGGCCGGGCGGTTGAGGGCTGGCGGCGACGACGGCCGTATCATCGCCGGGGTGAGCGGCGGGCCGGAGACCACAGCGGGTGGGGCAGGGCCGGAGCTCGCGGGCCGAACGGTGGTGGTGGTGTCGCCGCACTTCGACGACGTGCCCCTGTCGCTCGGCCAGAGCCTGCTCACCGGCGCGCTCTCGCAGGCCGCGGCGGTGAGGGTGAAGGTGGTCTTCGGGCGCACGAACTGGTCGGTCAGGCTCTACCCCACCCGGCGGCGGGCCCCGCTGGTGACCGGCTGGCGCCGGGCCGAGGAGACGCTGGCGGCGCGGCGGTTCGGTTACCGCTTCGAGGTCGCCCCGTTCGAGGAGGTCATCCTCCGCACCGGCTCGACGGATGCCGAGTCGTACCGCGGTGATCACGAGGCCCGCGACGACGCCCTCTTCCTGCCCGTCATGCAGCGGCTGCGGCAGTGGCGCCGCGAGGGTGACGAGCTGTGGGTGCCGGCGGGGCTCGGCCGACACCTCGACCACCGCATCGTCGCCGCGGCCGCGGCGCAGGTGGTCGGCGACGGCGACGGCACCGGCCCGGTCGCCTTCTACGAGGATCGGCCCTACGCCAGCTTCCTCGACGACGCCGAGCTCGTCGGCCAAATCGGCCGGCTGGGGCTCGAACTGGAGCCCGTCGACGTGTCGGGGCCCATCGCCCCGTCCACCCAGGAGGCGGTGCGGCGGTGCTACCGCAGCCAGATCGACGGGTACTTCGAGGCGGCCCAGCAGCGTGACCTCGACGAGGGCCGGCCCGAGCGCATCTGGCGGCCGGTGCCGCGTCCGTAGGTGACCGGCCCCGCGATCGGCCGGTGTCCGGCACCCGGCGCTCGGGCCGGCACTCGGGCCGGCACGTCACTGCGGCCCTGAGCTCAGACCGAGGCGTCGGGCGCGAAGCCGCTGAAGCACCAGCCGAGCTGGCGCACGGCGTCGGCCACCAGCGTGTGGGGCGACGACCGCAGGGCGCCTCGCAGCTCGGCTTCGAGGTCGGGCAGCGCCGCGGCGGGCTCGGCGAAGTCGAGCCGCTTGTAGCCCTTCGGTCGGCACGGCTTGCGAACGCCCGGGGGCTTGCGGCCGTAGAGCTCCCAGGCCCGGTAGCGCAGGGCGTCGGCAGCGGCGTCGTGCTCGGGGCCGGTGAGGGCGTGGATCAGGAATCCGGGCACGGCGTGCAGGTTCCACAGGGCGGTGTCGGCGTCGGGGTCACCCGCCGCGGCCCAGGCATGGCGTACCTGCACGTCGGAGGCCGACCGGAGTCCGGATGAGCGCAAGAACAGCCAGGAGCTGATGCGGTGGTCGTCGAGCATCACCTTGCGGCCGTCGTCGGTGAGGTCGATGCGGCCCCGGCGGCCGCTGCTGCGGACCACCGGGAGCACGGCCCGCTTGCCGGCCTGGGCCACGGTGTGGGGATGCAGGAACCACGCGTGGGCGGCCATGGCGTGGGTGGCGTTGCGGTAGCCCGCGTCGCGGAGCAGGTGGCGCAGGGCGAGGGTGCCATCGAGTTCAGCCGTGTGCATGGCCGCAGAGCGTAGTCGCTCCGGCGCTGATCGTGACGAGCGCTCGTGACGGGCGTTGTGACGTTCCGAGTTCGGCCGACGCTCGCCGAATCGTTCCGGGCGTCCCGCGGCGGCGGGCCCCGGGACGTGCGCTCCATGCCCCTTGCGCCCAGCGCGGTGCTCGGGAACGCGCTGCTGCGGACCGGGTGGGACGGTGGCCGTGCGGGTGGGCCCCGGCGGGTGGGGGGCCGCCAGGTTGGAATTAGTTACCAGCGGGTAGCAGAGTGGGCGGCATGAAGATCGGTGTTCTTGGCGCAACAGGTCCGGCAGGCAGCGGGTTGGCGGCACGGCTCGCCTCGGTGGGGTTCGAGGTCGTCATCGGCTCCCGGTCCAAGTACCGGGCGATGGAGGTGCGCGACCGCATCATGGAGCGTTGGCCCGACAAGCAGCTCGCGCTCGAGGCCGGCAACAACCTCGAGGCCTGCGCCGCGTCCGACGTCGTCGTCATCGCCACGCCGTGGGATGCGGCAGCCGTCACCGCCGCCGAGTGCTCCCGCGAGCTGCGGGGCAAGGTGGTCATCTCGATGGCCAACGCCCTGGCCAAGGTGGGCCACGAGTTCCAGCCGCTGGTGCCGCCGCGTGGCTCGGTGGCCGCGTCGGTGCAGGCCGCGGTGCCCCGCTCGCTGGTGTCGGCCACCTTCCACCACGTGCCCGCCAAGGAGCTCGGCGACCTCGCCCACCCCGTCGAGTCCGACGTGCTGGTGTGTTCCGACCACCCCAAGGCCACCGAGGTCACCCTCGAGATCGTCTCCAAGATCCCCGACCTGCGGGGTGTCGACGCCGGTGAGCTGTCCAACGCCGCGCCGATCGAGGCGTTCGCCGCGGTGCTGCTGCAGGTCAACATGAAGTACAAGACCCGCGTGGCCATCCGCTTCACCGGCCTGCCCCAGTAGCGCCTGATCCCCGAGAGTTGGACGAATCCGACACATTGCGTCCGATTCGTCCAAGTCTCTGGTGCTGGGGCTCTGGTGCTGGGGCTCTGGTGCTGGGGGCCTGGTGCTGGGGGCCTGGGGTCGGGGGCCGGGGGGCTTGGGGGTGTGCGGCCGGGGGGCCGAGCGCCCGGGTGCCGGTTCGCGGCGCCGGCCACTAACGTGCGCAGC
>Ga0315287_10006031_pt1 | contig 12008 bp, 11 predicted proteins | sample YL17G11_0_MG_FD_205037 | JGI IMG/M metagenome (GOLD analysis project Ga0315287, IMG submission 205037) | Sediment microbial communities from Yellowstone Lake, YNP, Wyoming, USA - YL17G11_0 | ecosystem: Environmental > Aquatic > Freshwater > Lake > Sediment | place: USA: Wyoming | collected...
CTTCGTGCTGCCGGCGATGCCGACCTGAGCGATCACCAGACAATGCTCGCCAATCGTCACGTTGTGGGCGACCTGCACCAGGTTGTCGATCTTCGTGCCGCGACCGATGATCGTCGGGCCGAGCGCGCCGCAATCCACCGTCACGTTCGCCCCGATCTCGACGTCGTCGTGAATGATCACCTGGCCGACTTGCGGCACCTTCCGATGAATGCCGTGGTCCAGCACATAGCCAAAACCGTCGGAGCCGATGACGCTCCCGGCGTGAATCCGGACCCGTTGGCCGATCTGCGTGCGGGCATAGACGACCACGTTCGGAAAGAGCTGTGTGTCGGCCCCGAGGACGCTGCCGGCGCCGAGGTGATTGCCTCCATGAAGAACACAACGGGGTCCGATCTGGACCTTCTCCCCAATCGCGCAGAACGGGCCGACGTACGCCGTCGGGTCCACCTGCGCGGAGGCGGCCACGACCGCGGTCGGATGGACGCCGGGCGCGAAAGTGGGTTCAGGAAAGAACAGCGGCAGCACGCGCGCGAAGGCGATTCGAGCGCTGGCCACGCGGATCAACGTCTTGGCGCCCGGCCGGAAGTCTCCGTCCACCAGAATGGCGGAAGCGGCGCTTTGTTCGGCGCGCTGGAAGTAGGTTTCGTTCTCAGCGAAGGTCAGGTCGCCCGGCCTGGCCTTGTCGGCGGGCGCGAAGCCCGCCAGCACGAGGGAAGGGTCGCCGAGGACCTGGCCGTTGAGTTGGGTGGCGATTTCGCCGGCGGTCAATGGCATAGGGCAAATCCCGAAGTTCGAGTGTTGAGCAACAAGTCACGGCCCGGCCAGACGCCCGCCCCGACTCCTCGGCTCATCGCTCCGCATTCCCTAGGTTCCCCGTTCGTCAATGATGGTGTTCTTGGCGCCGAGCACGATGACGCGCGGCGTCCAGTGCTTCGCTTTGGTGGCCTCGACCTCGCTGAAGCTCATGATCGTGATCCGATCGCCCACCTTGCCCCGATGCGCCGTGGCGCCGTTGAGCACGATGGCGCCGGACCCGGAGCGCCCGGGAATGGCGTAGGTTTCGAATCGGGCGCCGTTGGCCAGGTTGCTGCACAGGATCCGCTCGAACGGCACGAGGCCCACCTTCGCCATCAGGTCCTCGCCAATGGTGAGGCTGCCTTCATAGTCCAAGCTGGAGGCGGTCACCCGCGCCCGGTGGATCTTCGACTTCAACAGATGAATCAACATACATACCCGGTCAGCTCGGACCGGTCCACAGGGAGCTAAGATAGAGTCGGGTGGAGCTAATTCAACCCATACTTTTGGGGCTCCCGGCCCACCCTCTGTCGCCGGGTGTCGCCGCGCTTGAACCGCGTTCCCGTTTCGCTAGACTCCCCCTCGTGCATCCCGGCCACGGCAGCGCGCGCCCGCCTGACGCGCAGCTCCGAGGGACGCGGGCTGCAAACCGAACCGCTCATCACGAAACTGCCATGAACCCCCCATACCCACTCCGAACACTCGCCCTGAACCTCAGTCTGTTGGCGGCGCTGTCCGCCCTCGGCGCCGACAACGTCCCACCCGCCGGCTTCACCGCCCTCTTCAACGGCAAGGACTTCACCGGCTGGAAGGCCCCCGACGGTGACGGTGGCCATTGGAGAATCGTGGACGGGGCGATCGACTACGACGCCGAGAGCCAAGCCAAGGGCGACAAGACGCTGTGGTGTGAACGTGAGCTTGGAGATTTCGTGCTCCAGGTGGACTGGCGGATCAAGGCCACGCCCTACGTGAATCCCAACGTTGCCTACATTCTGCCCGACGGCACCCACGCTCGCGACGTCCAGGGCAAGGAGATGAAGCTGGCTTTGCCGGATTCTGATTCCGGCGTGTTCATCCGCGGCGACGGACGCTTCCAGGTCAACATCTGGTGCTGGCCGATCGGCTCCGGCGAGATGTACGGGATCCGGATGGATCCCAAGACACCGCCCGATCTGCGCGCCGCCGTCACCCCGCGCCACCAGGCGGATAAACCGGTCGGGGAGTGGAACCACTTCGAGATCACCGTCAAAGGCAACACGGTAACGACGGTGCTCAACGGCAAGACGGTCATTCCCGGCGCGACCATTCCCGATCTCCCGAAGCGCGGCCGCATCGCCTTCCAGCACCACGGGGGCAAGGACAAGGACGGCAACTGGAACAGCCCACCGAGCCTGCTCCAGTTCAAGAACGTGTTCGTCAAGGAGCTGAAGTAGCCGGGTCGCGCTGACCGGTGGCGCCTCTATGCGCTCATCGCTAATGCTGCTCGTACCGTAATACGACCATGGCGATTGATTACATCATGGTCGGCGCTGGCGTGGTTGCTATCGCGGCGGTCTCCCTGACCGTGGCGGAAATCCGACGGAGGATACGGGTCACGCGACTCGAGGCCTGCGGCAAGGAAGTAGCCGATTCAAAGTGCCCGAGATGTGAGCATTCGCTTGGCGCTGGCGCAATCGCGAGCGCCACACAGACGAGGCAGCGATTCTTCGGACTCAAGGGCCGGTTACGTGGACGGGAATCCCCGTACCGACTGCTGAGAGTCGCCTGTCCGCTTTGCAGTGCCGAGCTTCACTTCCGGCTCGATGCCTCACTTTTCAGTTGTGACCACGTGGTTCTCACACAACAAAACATTGGGCCGACGGATGATAGTGCCCCGACTCTGAAACCGGATCCGACTACCGCCACCTCGACACCACCACCTGCGCTATGAAACGCCACCTCTCCCCCCAGTTGCCTTCGCGCCGCCAATTCCTCCGCACCACGGCCGCCGCCGCGGCGTTTACGCTCGTTCCCCGCTCTGTGCTGGGTGGCGCAGGCCAGGTGCCACCCAGCGGGAAGGTCAACGTCGCGTTCATCGGCGTCGGCTCTCAAGGCTTGCGCGTTATGACCGAATTCCTCAAGCACCCGGACGTTCAGGCGGTTTCGGTGTGCGACCCCAACAGCGGCAGCGCCGACTTCCCACAATGGGGCCAGAATGAATTCCGCGATGCCGTCCGGCGCCTGCTCGGCACGAACTCAGGCTGGGAATGGCTCAGTCCAAACCAGCCTATGATTCCGCTCACGCGCAACCAGAGCGTTCCCGCCGGCGTGGCGGGTCGCGAGCCCTGCCAGAAGATCGTCGAGGGTTACTACGGTAGTCAAAAACGCTCCGGCCAGTACCGCGGCTGCACCGCCTACAACGATTTCCGGGAACTCCTGGAAAAAGAAAAGGACTTCGACGCCGTCGTGGTCGGCACGACCGATCACGTCCATGCGCCGATCTCGATCGCGGCGATGCGGAAGGGCAAACACGTCTATTGCCAGAAGCCCATGACGCACACGATCCAGGAGGCGCGGCGGATGGCGGAGGTCGCGCGGACCGCGGGCGTGGCCACGCAGGTGGCGGTCGGTCCCCAGGCCTCCGAATCCACCCGCCAGCTCTGCGAGTGGATCTGGGCGGGCGCCATCGGCCCGGTGCGGCAGGTCCTCAACTGGTCGAGCCGCCCCGTCTGGCCCCAGGCGCTCGAACGGCCCAAGGAAAGCCAACCGGTGCCGGAAGGACTCGACTGGGATCTCTGGCTCGGCCCGGCCCCTGAACGGCCCTTCCACCGCATTTACCAGCCGTTTGTCTGGCGCGGGTGGCACGACTTCGGTTGTGGCGCGCTCGGCGACATGGGCTGCTACAGTTACGACACCATCTTCCGCGTGCTGAAGCTGGGCGCACCGACGAGCGCCGAAGCCAGTTCCAGCGATCGTTACGCCGAGACCTATCCCGCAGCGTCGATGGTTCATCTCGATTTCCCGGCGCGCGGCGACCTGCCGCCGGTGAAGCTGGCCTGGTATGACGGCGGGCTGCTGCCGCCGCGCCCGGCGGAGCTGGAGGACCCGCAGAACCTCGACAAGGAAGGGCTGATGTTCGTGGGCGACCGCGGGACCATCCTGTGCGGTTTTACCGGCGAGAACCCGAAGCTGATCCCCGACGCGAAGATGCAGGTCTTCCAGCAACCGGCGAAGACGCTGCCGCGGTCGCCAGGCAACGAGCGCGAATGGCTCGATGCCTGCAAGGGTGGCAAGGCCAAGCCCGGCGCGAACTTCGAATTCTCCGCCGTTGTGACTGAGGCCCTGCTGCTCGGCAACGTGGCCCTGCGTCACCCGGGCAAGAAGCTCCAGTGGGACGGGCCCGGTTTGAAGATCACGAACGTCCCGGAGGCGAACGCGCTCCTGCACTATCCGTATCGGGCAGGCTGGCAGATATGAGCCCGGCGCGGATTTGGAGACGCGGTGGCTTCCGTGGACCGGCGTGAGAGTTGCCCAGTGCCCCGCCCTCGCGTACCCTGCGCCGTGCGTTCTACATGAGGCTCAAGCGTCCAGTCGAACTCTGTTCCCAGCCTGGAAGGACCGCGGTGCGTCGGGGGGAAAGGGCTTTCACCTTGATCGAGCTGCTGGTCGTCATCGCCATCATTGCGATTCTGGCCGCGTTGCTCCTGCCGGCGTTGTCCGCCGCCAAAGAGAAAAGCCGGCGCGCGGCCTGCCTCAACAATCTCCGTCAGTTGGGCCTGGCGGCGGTGCTCTACGCCGACGACAACCGCGAGCGGTTGTTCGACGGCGCGCTCGACAACGGCGACTGGTTCCTGATCTGCCTCAGCACGCGGATGTTCGAAACCATCACCAACCACTACGGCTCGCGGATCGTGGATTGCCCGAACCTGGATTGGAGCTCGAACCCGGCGGACGCACAGGATGGCAACAGTCGCCGCGAAGAGGGCCTGGGTTATTTCATCGGCTATCACTACCAAGGCGGCCGACCATTCTCCCTGGAAGCGACGAACCTGGGTTGGAGTTCGCCGCAGAAGACTTCAGAGAGCCCGACCAATGTGCTCTTCTCCGATGCCAACAGTTGGTGCTCGGCGGGCGAACGATCGTGGCTCATGGCCCCGCACACCGCCCGCGGCGCGCTGAAGAAGAACGGGTCGGTCTTCGTCGCGCCGACGCAGGGTGAAACCTCGCGGCAGAAAGGAGCGGCCGGCGGGAACGTGGCAACATTGGATGGCGCGGTGCGCTGGAAGAGCATCCAGACGATGCGGGAGGATTACCAGTCGGCTTCCTTTGCGCCCGTGTATCGCGGGGCTTGGTGAACCGGGCTGCGCTTCATGAATGACCTGGAGCTGATCCAATTGTACCAGGATCTGACCGCTTCGGGCGAAGCCCTGGCCCGAAGCGTGGCCATGTTTGTGCAGTCCTTGCCGCTCACCGAGCCGGACGACCCGGTCCAGCCCCCCGAAACGCCGTCGGAAACCGAGCCTTCGCCGGTGAAGGAAACGGAGCTGCCGCCGGGCGCGGAGGACTGAGGTCCGGCTGGAGCCTGTTTGAAGCTGGTAGGGCGAACCGTCCCGGGTGCGGCGGAGTCTCGCATCGCGAAATCGGCTCACCCGGGACGGTTCGCCCTACCGACCGGGCAGTTTTCAACCAGGCGGTCAGAACTCCATCCGGCGCTCTGGGTGGGTCGGGCGGAGGGTCAAGGCCACGCTGGCATTGCGGGCGCGGCCCTCGGCCCAGCTTCGCAGCCGGTTGATCTGCTCGTCCATCGTCTTGGCCAGCGGCACGGTTTGCCGCAGCGCTTCCTGAATGTGCGGCGTCGTCACCTCGGTCCGGGCGTAAAAGGCGTCGTAGAGCGCGCTGATGATGGCCTGTTCAATCTCGGCCCCGCTGAAGTTCTCGCTCGCCGCGGCCAGCGCCGTGAGGTCGAACTGCTGCGGGTCGCGGCCGCGCTTGGCCAGGTGGATGCCAAAGATATCCCGGCGCTCTTCCTCGACCGGCAGGTCCACGAAAAAGATTTCGTCGAGCCGGCCTTTGCGGAGCAACTCGGGCGGCAGTTGCGAGATGTCGTTGGCGGTGGCCACGACGAACACCGGGGCCGTTTTTTCCGAAAGCCAGGTGAGGAACGTGCCGAACACGCGCGCCGTCGTGCCGCCGTCAGTCATGCCGGAGCCCTGCGAGCCGGCGAAGGCCTTGTCGATCTCGTCCACCCAGAGAATGGCGGGAGCGACGGATTCCGCGACCGCGATGGCGCGGCGCACATTCTCTTCCGAGGACCCGACCAGGCTGCCGAACATCCGGCCCATGTCGAACCGCAAGAGTGGCAGTTGCCAGAGACCGGAGACGGCCTTGGCGCTCAGACTCTTGCCGCAGCCCTGCACGCCGAGCATGAGGATGCCTTTGGGCGCCGGCAGCCCGAACGCCCGCGCCTCTTCGGTGAACGCCACCGCGCGCTTCTGCAGCCAGTCTTTGAGCACGGCCAGCCCGCCGACGTGCGCGAAGGTCTCGTCGGTCGAGTAGTATTCGAGCAGACCGCTCTTGCGGATGATCTGCTGCTTTTCGGCAAAGACCTCGTTGACGTCGTCGCCGCTGAGGCGCTCGTCCTTGACGATGATCCGGGCGAACACGTTCTCGGCTTCCCCCAGCGTGAGGCCGAGCGCCGCCTGCAACAGCCGCTCGCGCCCGGCGCCATCCAACTCGACGCTGACCTGCTTGTATTGCTTCACGTCCTCGACGATGCGGTCGAGCAACGCGCCCAGGTCGTCGCGCGTCGGCAACGGGAAATTGAGGACTGTGAGCTCCTTCTCCAGCTCGGTAGGGATTTCGAGGACGGGCGCCACGAGGACGATGGTCTTGTAACTGTTTTTGAGCTGGAGGGCGATCTCTTTGAGCTTGCGGACGACCGCGTAGTTGCTCTTCGTCAGGAAGGGATGGAAATCCTTGAAGATGAAAATCGCCGGCTCGACCTGGTCGATGACCTGGTCCAGCGCGAGCAAGGGGTCCTTGGTGGGGGCGTTGCGGTGTTTCTGAAGCTGGATCGAGGTGCCGGCGGGCACAATGCCGGTGCTGAAGCTCCACTCGAAGACCTTCTTCTGGCGTCGCTGGGCGATCTCCACCACAAGATGCTGCACCCGCATCTCCTCGGATGACACGACGTAGAGGATCGGGTAGCGGGCGCGGATCAGGGTCTCAAGTTCCTGGGCGAAGTTCATGCGGACTGGTCGGCGATGCTGGACAGGTTCGGGCTTCGTTGGCACGCAGCTTGATCGCCTCGTCCGCCGGATTCAACTCGTTTAGCACGGCCGCGAAGGCGGGCGTCAGGTTGTGAACGAGAATCCGGCCGTCCGGCAGCACCAGCAGCTCGGTCGAAAGCGCAGTCTGGCCGGGGAACGGCCGGGGAGGGCGAGACGGTTTCCGAGGCCGGGGCATGGCTCAAGGGACGAGGTGGAGGCCGAGTTCGGCGCCGAGGGCGAAGGCAGCGGCGCGTTCCGGCGCAGGCACGGTTTCGCGGAGTTCGGAATGCCGCGCCGCCTGCCACGCCGGCCAGAAGCCGGAGCGCAGGTTGACCTTGACGCCGGGCAGGCTCGCGGTCAGCCATTCGGCGACAGGTCGCCAGCAACAATCCAGGTGCCCCGGCATGAGCAGATGACGGACGATGAGTTCGCTGGGTCCGGCAGAGCGATGGCCCACCCACAGCAGGTTCTCTTGGACCACCCGCGTGTAGCCGGCCGCGCGGGCCAGCCGCTCCGCGCAGGCATCGTTGCCGAACTTGTAGTCCGCCACCCAGACATCGAACAGGCCGTCCAGCAGCGCGTGCGCTTCGGCCGAGCCGTGGGCGTTCGTCTTCCAGACGAGCCGGGCGTCGTCGGGCAGGGCGGCCACAATCTCGAGGACGCTCGGCAGGTGGATCGTCGGCTCGCCCCCCAGGATCATAACGGTGCGCGCGCCGTTCTGGAGCGCTGCTTCCGCCCGGTGCGCGATGAGCGCCGGATCGAGTCGTTCCCCGGCGCGGGGGGTCCAGCTCTCGGCGCCCGTGATGCAGAAGGCGCAGCGGAGATCGCACCCGCTCAAGGCGATCGCGAACGTGGGAACCAGCTCCAGCTCATCCGACACTTCGACCTGAGCCATGAACACGCGGCTTTCGCTGCCGGCACGACAGGGCCCGCGTTCGCCGGCCAGCCGGTTGGCGCCGCACTGGTGCGCGCAGAGCCGGCAGTCCGCCAGCGCCGCCCGGGCCAGCGGGAGACGAGACCGGGCCAGCAGCGACCGGCGGAGGTTCTTCGGAATGCGGCGGCTTGTCCCCGCCCGGTCGTTCCGCGCGCGGTCGCTCGCGGCGGTGTCAGAGCGCAAGGCATCCACCAGCGCCAACGAATCGGTGCGCTCCGCAACGGCAGGCAGGTCGCTGAGAGTTGAGCGAATACTGGCGGCGGGCGGCCTGGATTGGACTGTCGGGCTCGCGGGCATGCGGCGATCATTCGCCGGAGAACCACTTCTGCCACCAGGACCGGGCAGGTTTCGGCAGGTCCGCGACGGTTTCCGCCACGCGATTCGCCAGTTCGGCCGGCGGCGGATTCTGTAGGGCGTCGTAGCGGATCATCTCGTCCACCGAGTCGAATTCCCGGCCAGCCGGCTGCGGAGCGGTCTGCTTCTGCTCGGTCGTTTCCTCGACCTGCTGGTGTTGAAGCTTGGAGGAGGGCGGTTCCATAGGCGTCAGGCGGTTTTCTGGAAATGGGCAACGAATGCCTTGCGCGCGCGGTGGAGCTTGCCGCGCACGGCGTCCGGCGTCTGCTTGGTGAGTTCGGCCACCTCGTCGTAGCTCATCTTCTCGTCGGCGACGAGCAGCAGGAGGAGTCGGTACTCCTCCGGCAGGGCGTCCAGCGTTTTCTGGATGCGTTCGCCGAGTTCCTTGGTTTCGAGGATGCGCAGGGGACTATCCGTCGCCGCCACCGCAGTTTCCCAGACGACGTCGTCAGCGTTGCTGAACAGGTGGCGCCGGTGCCAGGTCTGGAGCAGGTTCTGGCAATGGTTGATGGTGATGCGGTAGAGCCAGGTGCGGACCGCGGAGTCACCCCGGAAATCGCCGAGCTTCCGGTACGCTTTCAGAAAGACATCGTGCGTGGCGTCCTCGGCGGCGGTCGGGTCACCGAGGAACCGCAGGGCGAGGTAATAGATCCCGCGCGCGTGTTCTTCATACACGGCGCCAAACTCCGGCGAGCCCCACTTGGGGCGCTTGGGAGCGGATGCAGACTCGGGGTCCACGGGTTCCGCGATAGCCGCGACAGATTCCATCGCGGATTAGACCGGAAGGCGGGGGAAAAGTCACGCCGGCAGGAGGCACGAGTGCGCGCAGTGATTTTGGCCCTTGTTCGTTTCGCGTCGTCCGCTTAACTTCAAGCCAAAGCCTATGTCAGTCCCCGTCATCACGGTGGCCCAGATGCGCGAGTGGGAAAAGGTCACCTGGGCGGCCAAACGCACCCCCGCCGAGGTCATCAGCCGCGTCGGGCACATCGTCACCGCCTACGCGCGTCAGTTGACCCGCCCCGGCGACGCGATCCTGATCGTGGCGGGCAAGGGGCACAACGGCGACGACGCGCGCAAGGTGGTGCAGAACCTCACCGACCGCGAGGTGAACCTGCTGAACGTGCTCGATCCCGAAACCGGCTTGAAGGAGTTCCACTCGCTCCTCTCGCTGCCGCCGGCATTGATCGTGGAAGGACTGTTCGGCATCGGGTTGAAAGGATCGCTCGTGGGGGCCTGGGGCCGGCTGATCGACCGGATCAACCGCAGCCGGGTGCCCATCCTCTCCGTGGACGTGCCGGCCGGACTGAATGCGGACACCGGCGAGCCCCAGGGCGCGGCGATTCGGGCCACCTACACTTTGACGTTGGGCGCGCCCAAGAGAGGCTTGCTGACGGCTTCGGCATTGCCGTACGTCGGGCGGTTGGTCGTCGCCCCCAACATCGGTCTGGTGCCGTGCCCGCATGCGAGCGACGAGCAGTGGACCTTGCCGGAGGATTTTGCGGACTATCCCCCGGCGAGACCGGCGGACGGCCACAAGGGAAGCTTTGGACATTTGGGAATCGTCGCGGGCAGCGTGGGGTATCACGGAGCAGCGGTGCTTGCCACCCGCGGTGCGTTGCGGGCGCAACCGGGGCTCGTGACCACGCTCGTGCCCGAGGGCATCTACCTGGCCGTGGCCAGTCAACTCCAAGCCGCGATGGTGCGCCCCTGGACCTCGGAGCTACCGATCCCTGATACGTGCACCGCACTGCTCTGCGGGCCGGGCCTGGCGGGGACCGACCTGCCGCCGCAGCTCAAGGCCCAGGTCGCCCAACTCTGGAAGGAATCACCGCGGGCGATGATTGTCGATGCCAGTGCGCTGGAGTGGCTGCCCGCCGGACGTATCGCGTCGCGCGCGACCCGCGTGATCACCCCGCATCCTGGCGAGGCGGCACGCCTGCTCGGTGGCGAGGTGGCGGAGATTCAATCCGATCGCCCTGCCGCGTTGCGCGAGCTGTCCAAGCGGTTGGGTCAATGCTGGGTGGTTTTGAAAGGCCATCAGACCGTCGTGGGCGCCGCCAAGGGCGCGCTCTACATCAACCCCTCCGGCAATCCGCTCCTGGCGCAAGGCGGCAGCGGCGACGTCCTCGCCGGCTTTTTGAGCGGGCTCCTGACCCAGCCGGCGCTGGACGCCAACCCGCTGCTGGCGGCACGTTATGCGGTGTGGCAGCACGGGACCACCGCGGACCACCTTTCCGCCGAGCGGCCCAACTGGACGGTCGAGGACATGGTCGGGTGTCTGGGCGGTTGTCGGGGGGCCGCCGGCACTGCGGTTTCCCGCACGGGGAGCTAGCGGAACGCCCTCTCGCCGCAACGGCGGAGCGCCGGTCCTTCCTGGACTTTCCCGTTCGACAACGGCGGCAAGTGGATTTCGTGCTGTTCATTTCCCGGGAATCGGGGCAAAGGTTTCTCGCATGGCCACCGGCGCGTTTCTCCGCAAGCCCACCGTCAAGTGGAGCCTCGCGTTCCTGTTTTGGACGCTCATCGGGCTCTCGTTCGCCAGCCAATTCTACCTGTCGAGCTTCAAGGCGGGCAGCCCGATTTCCTGGCGACAGGCGGTGAGCTGGTCGCTCGGCGATTGGTATGTCTTCGCGGTGCTGTCGCTGCCCGTCGTTCACCTGGCCCGGCGCTTTCGTTTCGATTCGCCGAAGTGGGGCTGGAGTGTGGTCATTCACCTGGTCGCCAGTGCGGTGTTCTCGCTGCTCTACATGATTGTGCGGGCCCTGCTGGGCCAATGGCAGAGCCGCTGGGGCGGCATCCCGGCCACGTTCGCCCAGGCCTTCAATCCGCTCGTCCTGAAAACATTTCACTTCAATCTGCTGATCTACTGGGTCGTCGTCAGCGTCAGCCACGCCTTTGGCTACTATCGGCAGTACCAGGAGCGCGCCCTCCGCGCCACGGACCTGGAGAAGCGGCTGGCCCAAGCCCGGCTCCAGGCGTTGCAGATGCAGTTGAACCCGCACTTCCTTTTCAACACCCTCAACGCCATCGCGTCCCTGATGCACAAGAACGTGCCGGCGGCGGACAAGATGATCACGCGCCTGGCCGAGCTCTTGCGCTATGCGTTGGAGAGCACCGAGGCTCACGAAGTCCCGTTGCGCAAGGAACTGGCGTTCCTGGAGCGCTACCTCGAAATCGAGAAAACCCGGTTCGGCAGCCGGCTCACGGTGCGCCTGGAGATCCAGCCCGATACCCTCGAAGCCCTGGTACCCAACCTGATCCTGCAGCCGCTCGTCGAGAACGCGATCCGCCACGGCGTGGAGCGATGCGCCAAACCGGGATGGATCGAACTTCGCTTGCGGAAGGAGAACGTCACGCTGCGGCTGGAACTCCAGGACAACGGACCGGGCCTGTTGGAGGACCAACCGAAGCGCGAAGGAATCGGCCTCTCGAATACCCGCGCCCGCTTGCAGCAGCTCTACGGCGACGCGCACCAATTCGAATTGCGCAACACGCCCGAGGGCGGGTTGCTCGTGGCGGTCGCCCTCCCGTTTCACGCGAACCACAACGGCGCGAACGCCGCGCAGCCCTCCCGCAGCGGCCCAATCACGCCGCCCCCAAACCCTGCCGTCGCCGGATCCAATTGAGCCGACCGAGGTGAAGCGAGCCCATCCCGATGACCCTGGCCAGAATCCGAA